>Ga0068714_10002635_pt1 | contig 22727 bp, 17 predicted proteins | sample MTBNYHSulfiMetaG_FD_62988 | JGI IMG/M metagenome (GOLD analysis project Ga0068714, IMG submission 62988) | Enrichment culture microbial communities from rom New York Harbor, USA that are MTBE-degrading - MTBE-NYH (New York Harbor Sulfidogenic)... | ecosystem: Environmental > Aquatic > Marine >... | reverse complement strand
AAATAAGCCATTGATACAGACCACTGCTTTATCGTCCGGCTCCAGCAGATTAACCAGGCAGGCTTCCATACCGGCACTTCCGGTACCGGATAGGGCAATAGTCAATTCATTTTTGGTCCGGAACACCTTTTTGAGCATGTCCCTGGTTTCATTCATGATGGTTAGAAAATCGGGATCCAGATGGCCTACCAGGGGTGTTGACATTGCTTTTAACACCCGGGGGTGCACATCACTGGGACCTGGTCCCATTAACACTCTTTTTCCGGGATTTAAATCAGCATACATTTCACATACCTCTCTTCATTTTTTTATTGCAGGTTATTGCTCAACTAGATTATAATGCTTTTAAATGAACACTTTTTTCATAACAGGGTAAAAATATTTTTCTTTTTCAATTACAATGATACCTTTTTCCCGGGCAATTTTTTTCTGTTCTTCAGTACAATAACCCCATCCGGCCATGAATACATTAACCCCCAACAGCTGTGTTTCTTCCAGGTAACTTAACTGGTCATCGATAAAATAGATATCATTAAAGTTTACCCTGTACTGCGCAGCAACAGCCTTCATGTGATCTGACTTGTTCTTTCCGTAATTCTTATCAAAGATATCTTTTAAATCGATATGAAAACCCAGATAATCAGGATGAAAGGCAGGATGAATTGCCTTACCTAAATTGGAAGTGGCAATAACCACTTTCTTGCCATCTTCTAAAAACCTTTTAATTCCTGTTACTACGTCTTCAAAGACAGGGGACAGGGAAAACCATTTTCCAAAATCTTGTTTTTGCCACTTTTCCTTTTCCTGAAAAAATAATTCATGAAAAAAGTGGTAATTAAATTCAGTCTGATTGCGAATTTTTCTAAAATCATCCTGGTTATGGATTTCTATTTGTTCTTCAATAATTTTTATCATGACAAAAAAATCACCGGAAAGCTCAATATAGGAACGAATCAGCCGATATTTTACCATTTCCCGGTTATATTGCCTCTTCATCTGCTCCCAATTTTCAAAGGTAAACAGTTTTCCGCCAAAATTTTTTTTAACCTCCGGACCGAAATGACGGCAATAGGCATTATGGCTGACAAATAAAGATTTTAAGGCACTGTCACTAATAACCCCGTCAAAATCAACTGCCAATACTTTCATAGTCTACCCCGTTATCAAACAACACTTTATCTCTTCTGGTCTCTTTTCAAACAATATCTATTTATAAGGAATCAAACAAAGGAATTTTAATTGACTGTTTCCGGTATTTCTAAAGCCATGTTTTTGATTGGGTTCAACAAAAATCACACTGTCTTTTTGAAAGGGATAAATCTTTTCATCTATCTTGACTTCTCCTTTACCTTCCAGAACAAAAACTTCATGTTCCCAGTCATGGGCATGATAAGGTGTATACCCTCCTGATTCCACCTCAAACAATCTCATAGCAAAATTTTTCGCATTATCCTTGTTGGAAATGAGCCACCTTACCTTGACATTTTTTGCTTCTTCCATTTCTACCTTTTCTAATGGTACATCCTGATAATCAGTAACTTTCATAAATTCCTCCTTCTCCTTACTTAATTTCTTACTAAATATTCTTTGATTTTTGGGTAAAAATCCTCTTCTCTTTCAATAACAGGAATCCCCTGGGCTCGGGCATCCCTTTTTTGCTGTCCGGTAGCATAACTCCAACCGGCCAGAAAAATGTGAATACCTAAATTGTGTGTCTGCTCCAGATGAGCCAATTGGTCATCGACAAAGTAAATATCCTGATAATTAACAGCATATTTATCACAAATATGGTGCATTTGGCTTGATTTGTCTTCTCCAAAACCAGAATCAAGGATATCATCAGCATCGACCGGAATATTATAATATTGAGGGTAGAAAGTCTTGGCTATATACTCCCGCCGGTTGGAAGTGGCAATCATCACTTTAACTCCCTCCCGGGCAAACTTTTGAATTCCTCGAACTACTTCTGCATAGGGAGGCTCCAGACTAAGCCATCCTTCAAAATTATCCTGCTGTAACCTTTGCCGTTCCTGATAAAAAGCATCATGGAAGTTCTGAAAGTCAAACTGAACTGTTTCCCTATACTGATCGAACTCCTGTTGATTCTGAATGGTCTTCCCTTCCTCCATTAGTTTTTGAATTAAACCATAATCGGTAGCTCCTCTAATATAAGGTCTGAGGGAACGATAATAGCGCATTTCTTTTTCATATTTTTTCAAGATTATTGGCCAGTTTTGAAAAGAAAACAGTTCACCGCCAAATTTTTTCCTCTGGGCACTGCCAAACAACCTTAGATAGGCGTTATGGCTAACAAAAAGAGAATCCATAACACTATCAACAATGACCCCGTCATAATCTATAGCTAAGACTTTCATAAATATTTCCTTTTGCTGCTTCTATCAAGAAAGATAATCTTCCCTGAGCGGGTAAAAAACATCCAGTACCTGAGAATCTTGTTCTACTGCTGTTACTTCATGCTCAACATCCGGTGGTATGATTACCCCATGGCCTGCTTTTAATAACCGGCTCTCCCCTCCGACCACCATTGTGACCGCACCTTTTAAGATATAACTGATTTGCTCATGGGGATGATGATGATTGGGCATAACCGGATCATCCGGACCAAAATCAAATAAAGTCATCATCACGTGGTCATGGGCAACCGCTCTTAATTGTGAACTTTTCAATACCTGTTTTACTTTTAGCTCGTCCTTCTTAAAAAATTTGATTTCTTTCATCTTACTACTCCTCTTATTCTTTTAATATTCTTTATCTTGTTTTTGAAAGGGAACACCCTGTTACTTGCTCCACTGCTTCTTCCTGAAAATGAAAAGCCAGGGGAGGTAAATCCTCGATATCAAAAAAATCAGCAAGTTCGGCATCATCTCCCGCTGTCAGCTGTCCTCCGATAATATTTACTTCATAAATAATAATAATAACATGTCCATACATTTTACTTTCATGATTATAGATTTTAAGAAATCTCTTAATAATCCCTTTCAAACCGGTTTCTTCCTGCATTTCCCTCAAGGCAGCTTGAATTGCTGATTCTCCATCATCCATAAATCCTCCCGGTAAGGCCCAAAAACCTTTCTTTGGTTCTACTTTCCTCTTTACCAGGAGCAGCTGGCCTTTTCCATTTATGGCCACCACAGCAACACTGGGAATAGGATTATCATAGTAAATTGTATCACATTGCCGACAGTACATCCTTTCATTTTCCTGTATTAATCTCTTCTCCAGTTGATGACCACATTTTGTGCAATACTTCAAATCAATTTTCTTCATTAAAAACTCCTCTGCTCTTTAATCTTTTAACTTTCATTCATTTGTCCCATCCGGACAAAACTATAAAAACACTCTTCCCCGATAATAATATGATCAAGAACCTTTACGCCCATCATTTGGCAGGATTCACATAATCTATTGGTTAATTCAATATCCTGTTGACTGGGCTGAGGATTACCGCTGGGATGATTATGAAGAAAAATAACTGCTGCCGCTGATTCCTTGACAACCTCCTTCAGCACTTCCCGGGGGTGAACTGTCGTTTCAGTCAAACTACCCATGGAAATAAGAACATCCCTGATAATCTGATAGCGTACATCCAAAAGGATAATATGAAATAATTCCTTCTTTTTATCCCGCATTTCAGCATAATAGTAATCCACTAAATCTTGAGCTTTTTGAATTCTTTTACCCGGAAGCATTTTCTCGCGGGATAACCGAACCCCCATCTCCAATGCTGCCTTAATCTGGGCATATTTTGCCTGTCCGATACCGTCTATATGTTTCATTTCTGAATAAGAGGCATTGATCAGTTTTCTCAGGCTGCCAAATTTGGCTAATAGATTTCTTGCTAACTCTACTGATGTTTTTCCCGAAGATCCTTTCACCAGAATAATTGCCAGTAATTCGGCATCTGTTAAATATTTTACACCATGATGCAATAATCTTTCCCGGGGACGTTCATATTCCGGCCAGTCCTTGATCGTGTAATTCTTTTTAAAATTTTCCATTTGTTATTCTTTCTTCCGGTTCAACTCGTTTAGCCTCAGCTGTTTCCTGTTTTCGCTTAATCCGATCTAACCGATACTGCAAAGCCTTCTGCCATTGATTTTTATTTTCCGGGTTGATGTGTTCCCGCTCTAATTGTAAAAGCGCTTCCTCCACCATAAGAAAAGCCTTGGAATAATCTTTCAGCTGATGTTCGTAATATTTGGCTAACTCCTCATAGGGATAATGAATAAATTGATTGCTGAGGGAAATGATATCCCGCCAGGCTTTTTCCGCCTGTTCCCATTTACCCTGCCTTTTATAGGCAAAGGAGCATAGCCTTAATACTTCCAATGATTCTTCATCTGATAAGTTACAGTTTAATGCTTCTTCATAACATCGACTGCTGTATTCATAATCCTTATTTCCTTCATAAATCCTCCCGATACTGCAAAGGTCAATACCGTTATTTCCCATACGAAGAGGATCATGTAAAATCTGACCAATTTTAGTGGTCAGAAAAACCAGTGAAATAATATCCTGTAAATTATGTTCAAAAACAGGCTTTAAAGGACGGGCATCTCTGTCCTGCAGATAGCGAAAATAGACATGGGGAATGAGATAGCCGGGTATGTCTTCCTCCCGGCTAATATGCAATATTTTTCTTTCTATGTTGGATAAAGAGCAATCCTTTAATCTTCTCTTCCACAAACGCCGGGTTGGGAATAATAAATCCAGGTGATGAGGATCAGGCAGTTGCAGTGGAAGGCGCGTCATAATAAAGCGGGTCTGCATTAACGGAAAATCATAGCACCTTCCGTTATAGGAAACCAGCAATTTAAAATCTTGTGCAAACAACTGATTAACTGCCCAGAGCAGAGCCTCTTCCTCATGATAATCAGACATAAAATACTGTCTGACACAGAAAGAATCTCCGGTAAAAAAACCCAGGCCAAGTAGAAATATATAGGTTCCTGCTCCTCCGGCCAGTCCGGTCGTTTCGGTATCAAAAAAAAGAGTCTGACTCAGTTGAATACCTTCGGCTGTTCCGTTAGAGGTAGAAATCCAGGTATGTAGCTCCTCCGGAAAATAGCGGGAAACTTCTGCCAGGGAATAATTACCCAGAGAGATATTCAACGGGAATGTTTTTTCCCCATAAAAACAAGGACCATGAGGAGTATCAATCACATTCCCGTTAATAATGTCCGAAATAGGAATAGACCTTTCGTCTTTTGAGATTGAAAAACTTCTCTCCCTACGGGTATGACTGATTTGCCGGACTTTATTTCTTAAGCTCTCGATCTTCTCCAGACGATCCTTTAAATCCATTTCAGCGGATAGCCTCCTTCAGGATTAAAAGTGCACTTTGTTTCCCATGATTGCCGACCTGGTTAATCGGTCCCACACAGGAAGGACAGCCTTTGTCACAACCGCAATTTTCAATCAAATCCCTTGCTGCCCTTAAAATTTTATCACGAAGTTCGTAAATCTTCTCGCTAAAACCAACTCCGCCCGGGTAATTATCATAAATAAAGAGGGTGGGCAAATCGGTAAAAGGAGAACGAATTTGGGCTACGGCTCTAATATCTTTGGGATCACACATGATAAATAAAGGAGCTACATTAACCATTACATTGGATAAGGCCAGCAATCCTCCTCCCAGGTCAAAGGTAAATCCGGGTTGTATTCTTTTTCCAAGGTGGCTATGAATTGCTTCTGATAAAACCAGCCAATAGGCAGTCGTATGCATATCCTCGGCAGGCAAATTGATTTTTCCATAACCCAGATTTTCATGGGTATAAAATTTAACCTTTTTATACATGGTAGAGATAGTAGTAATGGCTATTTCACCGTGCTGATGTTTGACATTTTCTTCATCCTGCCCATCAAAGACATCCAGAACTTTAATATGACTTTCCACCTGGGCATCGGTGTAATAATTGACATCTACCTTTTTTGCATAAGCCTTGTAGTCATTATAATCCAACCTGGTAATGGTATACTGTTCTCCTTCGTGAATATAAATAGCACCTTCGTGAATAGTAGTAGGTGCACTTTCACGATCTACTTCCCCGATAACCTTATTTTCTCCTGCTTCTATATCAATAATGGCAAAATTTTCAGTGGAAGCGCTGCGCAAGCTGATTTCATCGGCAGGATAGGCCTCACTCATCCAGTGCCATTTGTTCTGCGTAAAATGAATCATTTTTTTATCTTCTAAAAATTGCAGTATCTCTTCCAGTTCTTCGGAACCAAATTTTTCTCCCTGCACAAAAGGCAGCTCAAAGGCAGCACATTTGATATGACTGATTAAAATACTTAGGTTATTTGGGTCAATTACCGCACTTTCCGGTGTTTCTTTAAAAAAGTAATCCGAGGCATTAATCATATACTGGTCCAGCGGTACACTGGAGGCAACCAGAATGGCAACAGAAGAATGGGTACGTCTGCCCGCCCGCCCGGCTTGCTGCCAGGTACTGGAAATGGTCCCGGGATAACCGGCAATAAAACAGGCATCCAGTTGTCCAATATCTACACCCAGTTCCAGGGCATTGGTGCTGACCACGCTTTTGATTTTTCCCTCTTTGAGACCTTTTTCAATTTCCCTGCGTAAATTTGGCAGATAACCACCCCGATAACCTCTGACCAGGTCCCGGTCATAGCCTATTTTCACCAGAAAATCCTTCAGATAACTGGTCAACAATTCGGTTGTTAAACGACTTCGGGCGAAAACAATGCTCTGAATATCATACTGTAAAAACTTGCCTACCAATCGGGCTGTTTCTTTAATTAAACTTTTACGAATACCAAGTTGCCTGTTTACCACCGGTGGATTATAGAATAAAAAATATTTTTCACCCCTGGGGGCGCCGTTATTATCTATCAACGTGAATTTTTCCCCTACAATTTTTTCGGAAAATTCCAACGGATTGGCGATGGTGGCAGAGCAGCAAATAAACTGCGGTTTTGAACCATAAAATTCACAAATTCGCTTTAATCTGCGTATCACATTGGCCATATGACTGCCAAAAACTCCCCTATAAATATGGATTTCATCCATGACAATATACTCTAAATTTTGAAACAACTGATGCCACTTGGTATGATGGGGTAATATACCGGTATGCAACATATCGGGATTGGTTACTACAATATGGCCCTGTTTACGAATAGCGGACCTGGCTGAAACGGGAGTATCCCCATCATAGGTAAATGTCCTTACCGGCTGATCCAGGGTTTCTACTACCCGGTAAAGTTCTCCCAGCTGGTCTTGAGATAGAGCTTTAGTGGGAAAAAGATAAATTGCCCGGCTCTCCGGTTTCTTGATAATGCTATCCAGTACCGGTAGATTATAACAGAGTGTTTTTCCTGAAGCGGTGGGTGTTACCACAACTATATTTTTACCTTCGTTAACTGCTTTCAAGGCACTGGCCTGGTGAGAATAAAGCCTGTCTATTCCTTCCTTTTTTAAATGATTGACCAATACGCCATCCAGCCAATCCGGGAATGCATCTAAACGCGCTTCCTGGGCCGGCAGGTGCTCCATTGCCGTCAAATAGGGACGGACGGTAAAATCCTTCTCCAGCTCCTGTATAATTTCCGAAACATCGCAACTCATGTTAATACTCCTGCTTTAGCTCTGGATTCGAAGCATTGAAAATTCCTTGAGATAACATGCATATCTACTATATCATACCATAAAAAGAACCGGCAATAGTCAATGGGATCAATATTGAATAGCATTGGATTTTAAAAATTCAACATTCTAAATCATTTAATAGGTGTTCATTTTTGGAATTAATCGCTCATTGAATTATTTTTCTTATAAGTCAGCTTTAATTTTTTTAATATTTCCACATAGGGTATCGCAGTTAAAGAGATGATAATTACTATCATCCACTGGAAATAAGTAAGTGATGTTACCCCAAAAATTGACTGCAGATAAGGAATCAACATAACTGATAGCTGTAATATGCCGGAAACAAAGATAGCCAGGACTAAATAGCGATTAGTGAAAATTCCCAGTTTAATCAATGAATATTGTTCAGAGCGGGAATTCAGCGATTGCCACAATTGGGAAAAACTCAGAGTTCCAAAGGCCATGGTCTCTCCTACTACTAAAGAATATTGGCTATAACCATAGTAAAAGGCAATCAGAGTAATCATTCCAATAAATATTCCCTGGGAGAAGATATTAAAACCCATCTTACCGGAAAAGATACCTTCATCAGGATCCCTGGGTGGATGTTTCATCAGGTCAGCCTCCCCGGGATCAAGACCCAGTGCTAAGGCAGGGAAACCATCGGTAACCAGATTAACCCAGAGAATTTGAATGGGAAGCAACGGACGTGGGAGTCCTATCAGAATAGCGACAAAAATAGTAATAATCTCTCCTAAATTACAGGATAACAAATAACTGATAAATTTTCGGATATTCTGATAGATCTTTCTCCCTTCCTCCACTGCCGATACAATGGAAGAAAAATTATCATCAGTTAAAATCATATCGGCTGCTTCTTTGGATACATCTGTTCCGCTAATTCCCATAGCCACTCCAATATCAGATTCCTTTAATGCCGGGGCATCATTTACACCATCACCGGTCATGGCTACCACCTGATTATTTTTCTGTAAAGCCCTGACAATTCTTCGCTTATGCCGTGGTGATACTCGAGCAAAAATAGTCGTTTTTAAAACTACTTTTTCCAATTCTGACTGAGTCAATTTTTCCAGTTCTGAGCCGGTAATAATCCGGTCATCAGGACGATAAATATCCAATTGGGCAGCAATTGCCTGAGCAGTCAAAGAATAATCTCCGGTTATCATAATAGGTCGAATACCTGCTTTTCGGCAGATCTGAACCGCCTGAGCAGCTTCTTTTCTCGGAGGATCTATCATTGCTATTAATCCTAAATAAATTAATTGGTCCTCCATTTGATCAGCATCAAGTTTTTCATTTTTTTCCAGCCGTTCTTTTTCTTGTGGTTTTATTTCCCGATAGGCAATCGCCAGAACCCGAAGCGCTTGTGAGGCAAGTTCCTTATTTTGTTTTACAATACGTTCTTTTATTGATTCGGATAATTGTGTTGTTTGCTCATTTTCTCTATATTTCGTACAGTGTTCAATCATCTGGTCAGGAGCACCTTTGACAAAAAGCATATTCCCACCTTCCGGTGTTTGGTTAATTGTAGACATTCTTTTCCGATCCGAATCAAAAGGAAATTCTTTTAACCGTGGATATTCATTTTCTAATCCTTCTTTTTGGTAGCCGGCTTTAGCCGCTGCTACAACCAACGATCCTTCAGTAGGGTCACCAATAATTTCCCAATGCTGGTTATCTTCATTCTGTCTTAAGACTGCATTGTTACAAAGTGCTGCCGCCTTAAGCAAAAGTGCTATTGTTTGATCGTCACTGGGTTGAACGGACTGACCATCCTGTCTGAATTGACCAAATGGTTGATATCCCGCACCTTCTACAGCAATCTCTCTATCTGACAATACCAGTTTTTGAACTGTCATCTGGTTCTGGGTTAAAGTACCAGTCTTATCTGAGCAGATTACCGTGGTGGCACCCAGTGTTTCCACTGCCGGTAATCGCCTTACAATGGCATTTTTTTTGATCATCCGCTGAACGCCCAGTGCAAGCACAATTGTCACTACAGCGGGCAATCCCTCCGGAACTGCCGCCACTGCCAGTGAAATTCCGGTCATAAACATATCAAAGAAATCTATGCCTCGCAGACAACCCACTAAAACAACAATCGCTATTATAAACAGAATGAGCACTCCAAGGTTTTTACCGACCTGGTTTAACTTTTTCTGCAAAGGAGTCAGTTCCTGTTTTTGCTCCTGCAACATTCCGGCAATCTGACCCATCTGGGTATCCATGCCGGTTACCACTACGACTCCTTTTCCTCTTCCGGCAATAACCGAAGTACCCATATATGCCATATTTGTTCGATCTCCCAGGGAAACATCTTCAGCATCAATAATCCGGGTATTCTTTTCTACCGGTTCTGATTCACCGGTTAGCACTGCCTCCTGAATTCTCATATCGGACAATTCAACTAATCGGAGATCAGCCGGTATTCGGTCACCTGATTCAAGAAGCACAATATCGCCCGGAACCAACTGATGGGATTTTATCTTTTTTTGTCGCCCATCCCTGATGACTAATGTCTCCTGAACTGTCATTTTCTTTAGTGCATCCAGGGATTTCTCCGCCCTATATTCCTGTAAGACACTCATGATAGCATTCAATAAGACAATAATCCCTATTACGATGGCATCGGTAATTTCCCCTAACAATACGGAAACCACTGCGGATATTAATAAAATAATGATCAAGACATCCTTGAACTGGTCTGAAAACATATTCCAGACAGTTCTTTTTTTGCCCTCTTTTAATTGATTGAACCCGATTTTTTCCAGACGTTGCTTGACTTCAGATTCAGATAAGCCTGAACGTAAGGAAGTATCTAAATCAGATTCTGTCTCTTTTATGGTTTTTCGATAGAACTTTTCAGAATGATTCTTTTCTTTTTCATTTTCTGGCATTTTGTTTTTTCCACTCCAAAATTATTTGTGAATCTATCGGTAATATTTCTCTTTTTTCTTCATTTTTTGGAATATTTAATTCAAGAAATGAACTAAAATATTTGAATATAGAACTACGTGTCTTGTAAATACTTTCTTAAATCATCGAGATTCCGTCTTATTTCATCGAGACTCTTTCGAAATTTCTTTCCCTTGTCCGGCAATTTGGTTAAATAATAAGCATAAGCCTTCAGAGATTCATGGTGATGATGAAGGTAAAATTGCTTTCCTTTTTCTGACAGAGTAACCAAAACTTTCCTTCTATCCTGCTGAGCGCGGTGCCGTTTTAAATAACCCCATCGGATTAAACGATCGACAATGCTGGTCATAGTGGTAGGCGCAACCTGGAATATCCGGGAAAGCTTACTCATGGAGGCAAAGGACTCTTTTCCCAAATACTCAATAAGGTAATGTTCGGTTATATTAAAAGAATCTGTCCCTGCAGCATTATGACATTCAGAAACATGTTGCCATAATATTTCCGTTAATTGCAGAAATAAGTCATTTATTTCGGAGGCGATTTTTTGCTCTTCCTTGGCCATACCCAACTCCATATTAACAATCTAATATTACGAATATCGCACTTTTAATAATATAAAATACTAACAAAAAAGTCAAATAAATCAACCTGATTATTCTAATAAAAAGTAGGAATAAATCAATTGTTTTGCTATTCCTGACCAATAGTAAGGAAAAGCTTTTTCAAACCTCAATGTAAGGAGTTCGGATATTTGTAAGCATCAACATTTTCTATTTTCCAATGATTTAATATTTCTTCTGCTTCAATCATAGCTTCTTTTACCCTATCCAAAGAGGTCCCTCCATAAGATTTTTTGGAATTGACAACCGCTTCGGGGCTTAATAGGGCTAAAATGTCCTCTTCAAAAAGATTCTGGAATTTTTTTAATTCTTTTAAATCTAAATGTTCAAGATATTTTTTCTGATCAATACAATACAATACAATTTTGCCAACAACCTGATGAGCCTCACGGAAAGAAAGCCCCTTTCTGACCAGATAATCAGCCAGCTCGGTGGCATTGGAAAAATCTCCTTCCAAATTCTTTCTCATGCTCTCGGGTTTTACCTGAAGAGTTCGGAGCATGCCAGCCATGATAACAAGAGAATTTTTTAATACTTCGACCGAATCAAACAGAGGCTCTTTATCTTCCTGCATATCATGATTATAGGCTAGGGGCAGAGCTTTCATCATAGTCAGCAAATTAATCAAATGACCATAAATTCTTCCGGATTTGCCTCGAATTAATTCGGCTGCATCGGGATTCTTCTTTTGAGGCATGATACTGCTTCCTGTACAGAAGGAATCATCCAGCTCAATAAAATCGAACTCTCTGGAAGACCACAAGATCAGTTCCTCACTTAAGCGGCTCAGATGCATAATGACTGTTGCAGCTACCGATAAAAATTCAATAATAAAATCCCGGTCACTAACTGCATCAAGGCTATTTTGCGAAATGTTCCGAAAATGAAGCTCCTTTGCCACATATTCTCGATCAATCGGATAAGAAGTGCCTGCCAGGGCAGCAGATCCCAAAGGTAGAACATTCACTCTCTTAAATAAATCTGTCAATCTATCCCGGTCCCGATTAAACATAAAAAAATAAGCAAGCAAATGATGGGAAAAAAGAAGTGGCTGGGCATGTTGAAGATGGGTATAGCCCGGCATGATAAGGCCCAGATAATCGCGGGCATCTGCCAGAAGAACCACCTGCAAATCAACAATATTTTTTTCAATTCCCCTAATTTCCTCTTTAAGGTACATCCTCTCAGCAAGCACAACTTGATCATTACGGCTCCGGGCTGTATGCAGTTTACCGGCAACTCCCCCTATTTTTTCTTTCAAGGTATTTTCTACCCAAGTATGAATATCTTCAGACTGATCATCAACAACTAAAGTGCCATCTTCAATCTTTTTAAGAATAGCCTCTAATCCCCTGATAATTAAATTGGATTCCTCTTCTTTGATAATTCTGCATTTCCCCAGCATTTTGGCATGGGCAATACTGCCCGAGATATCATATCTGACCAGTTTTTTATCAAAGGAAATAGAGGAAATAAAACTTTTCATTGTTTGATTAATCTTTTTTCTAAATCTACCGCCCCATAGTTTTTCCATCTTACACCTCAAATTTTAAATTTAGTTACTTTTCCTATTAACAGAGGCATAGACCTTACTTGGTAATCCCCAGAGCTGGATAAAACCTTTGGCAAAACCCTGGTTAAAGGTATCCCCCACGTCATAGGTTGCCAGATTAAAATCATAAAGAGAATTGTCAGATTTTCGTCCAACTACAATAGACTGACCTTTTATTAATTTAACCCTTACCGTACCGTTTACCTTTTCTTTAATCACCCCGACAAATCCGTCTAACGCTTCTTTGAGAGCTGAAAACCACAGGCCATTATAAGTCAACTCAGCATATTTTTGGGAAACCAGCTGTTTAAAATGGGCTAAATCTCCTGGTAAAACCAGGCTTTCCAGAGCTTGATAAGACTGTAATAATATCATTGCTCCCGGACATTCATAGATTTCCCTTGATTTGATTCCAACCAGTCTATTTTCTACCATATCTACCCGTCCTACTCCGTTTCCCCCTCCCAACTTATTTAATGTTGAGATTAATTCCGGCAGTGGTGATTTTTTGCCATTAATACTTAAAGGAATCCCCTTTTCAAAATAAATTTCTAAATACGTTGGTTGATTAGGAGCGTCTTCCGGTTTTACCGTCCAATCATAAGCTCCTTCCGGGGTTTCTACCCAGGGATTTTCCAGGACTCCGCATTCACAGGATCTGCCCCACAGATTCTGATCAACACTATAGGGATTATCGACATCAACCGGAACCGGAATGTTATATTTTTTGGCATATTGAATTTCTTCTTCCCGGGTAAATCCCCATTCCCTCGCCGGTGCAATTACCTGCAAGCTGGGATTTAAAGCAGCAACTGAGACTTCGAATCGTACCTGGTCATTGCCCTTGCCGGTACAGCCATGAGCAATAGCCTGTGCCTGCTCTTTTTCCGCAAATCCAACTAAAATTTTAGAAATAAGGGGTCTGGAATAGGCGGTTGCTAAAGGATAATGCCCTTCATAAACAGCACCTGCCTGTAATCCCGGCAAAACATATTCCCTGGCAAACTCCTCTCTGGCATCCACTATATAGGATTTGATTGCCCCAACTTTTAATGCCTTTTCCTTGACAAATTCCAGGTCACTTTCCTGCCCTACATCGACTGCCACGGTAACAACTTCCTCACAATAATTGTCCTTTAACCACTTAATGGCAATTGAGGTATCTAAACCTCCGGAATAGGCCAATATGATTTTCTTTATTTTTTCCATTTTGTTCTTTCTCCTTATTCTATTATATGATTGTTTCATTCGACAAATGAACTACAATCTTAGAATTTCATAAGATAATCAGGGGTGCTTTCTCCCCTGAAATCCTTTTTCAAGCATCGGGATTTTTTAAATTCCGATGCCAAAAAAAATCTTATCTAAGGCATTAATCAGACCATCGATCTCTTCTTCCTGAACAATTAATGGTGGTAAAAAACGCAGGACATTTTCGGCAGTACAGTTAATCAGAAACCCTTCTTCAATCATTTTCTTTACTATTTCCGGACCGTCTTTTGAGACCTCCAACCCCACCATTAATCCTATTACTCGAATTTCTTTAATATAATCGGGATATTTTATTCTTAGCGCTTCCAACTTCTCCCGGAAGTACTCACCCTTTTTTTGACATTCTACCAACAGGTTATCCTGCTGTAGGAGTTCCAAGAAAGCATAAGCGGCAGCACAGGCGACCGGGTTTCCTCCGAAAGTAGTTCCATGGTCACCGGGTTTAAATACTGAAGCAACTTTTTCTTTTGCAATCAATGCCCCCAGAGGCAAACCTCCTCCCAACGGTTTAGCAAGTGTTAAAATGTCAGGTTCCACTTGATAATTCTGATAGGCAAACATCTTTCCGGTTCGTCCCAGACCGCACTGAATCTCATCAAAAATGAGAAGCAGGTCTTTGCTGTTACAGAATTCTCTCAACCCCTCTAAAAATTCTGCTGTTGCAATATGAATTCCCCCTTCTCCCTGTATGGGTTCCACCAGGACGGCAGCCACTTTTTCATCATAAGCTTCCTTAACAGTATCTAAATCATTAAAAATTGCCTGTTTGAAAGCGGGTAAAAGAGGAAGATAATCCTTCTGGTATTTGTATTTTCCGGTAGCAGCCAGTGTAGCAATAGTTCTCCCGTGAAAAGAATCTTTCATATAAATCATTTTATATTTATCTTTTTCTTGTTCTTTAAAATATTTAACCGCTAATTTAATCGCTGCTTCGTTCACCTCTGCTCCGCTGTTGCCAAAGAAAACCCTGTCTCCGCAGGATAATTTTACCAATTCTTTGGCTAAAATAATTTGAGGTGCAGCATAAAAAAGATTGGAACAGTGAATTAATGTTTCAGATTGTTTATGAATTGCTTCCACAATTTTGGGGTGGCAATAGCCTACACTGTTCACTGCGATGCCGCCGATAAAGTCATAATACAATCTCCCTTCTAAATCCCAAACCTTTATTCCTTCTCCTCTGTTTAGTACCATCGTCGGCTGTTTGTAGGTTTGAATTAGATATTTTTTTTCATCCTCAATCAATTCTCTGGTTTTCATTCTCTTCCTCCCTGCAAAATTATTTTTTTAGAAAGCACGGCTTATTAAAAAGAAACGAATTCAGTCCCTATCCCGCTATTGGTAAATAATTCCAATAAAATAGAATGGACATGCTTTCCGTTAAGAAAATGAACTTTTTGAACACCGCTTTCCAATGCCTGTATTGCTGATTTTACTTTGGGAATCATGCCTTTCTGTATTTGACCTGATTCAAGTAAATCTTTTGCTTGCTCAGTATTTAAACTGCTGATAATGGAACCAGCATCTTCCAATTCTCTTAATATGCCGTCCACATCTGTTAAATAGATTAATTTTTCCGCTTTGAGCGCAATGGACAGTTCCCCTGCTACCGTGTCTGCGTTGATATTATATCTTTCTCCCTTGTCATCAACGCCGATGGTAGCAATAACCGGAATATAATTTTTTTCCAACAGTAAAAATAATATCTCCGGATTGATTTTTTCAATTTCACCTACAAAACCCAAATCGATTGAATTATACTTTTTTACCATGAGAAGTTGAGCATCTTCTCCGCTGAGACCGATACCTTTTATACTATTTCCCTGGTCTTCTGAAATACAAAGATTAATTTCAGCCACCAGGCGGGTATTAATCTTACCGGTTAAAACCATCTCGGTGATTTCCATGGTATCCTGATCGGTAACTCTCAGACCGTTAATAAATTGAGGTATCTTATTCTGTTTTTTCATTTCCATAGAAATTTCCGGACCACCACCATGCACAATGACCGGTTTCATACCGATATATCTCAGGAGAATAACGTCCTTAATGATTAGTTTTTCTAACTGATTATCCTGCATGGCACTTCCGCCATATTTAATCACAACAATCTTATTCCAGAATCTCTTTATATAAGGTAAAGCCTCTGCCAGAATCCCCGCTCGAAGATTATCATTTTCTTTTTTAAACATTTTTCACCTGCCAATAAATGAACCTAATTATATTTGGTATTGATTTTTACATAATCATAGCTCAGGTCACAACCCCAGGCGGTAGCCTGGCCTTTGCCAATTTTTAAATCAATGACTATCTTAATTTCTTTTGAATCTCTTAAATATTTTCTTAACATTTGTTTGGAATATTGAATTGGCTGTCCATTTTCCACGATCTTTTCCTCCAAAAAAAGATCAACCTTTTCCGTCTCTATTCGAGCCCCTGAATAGCCGACTGCTGCCAAAATTCTTCCCCAGTTAGGATCCTGCCCAAAAATGGCCGTCTTCACCAGGAGGGAATCAATCACCGCCTTTGCTATTTTTTCTGCATCACCTGCAGATAGGGCATTTTTGACTTTCACCTCAATTAACTTGGTGGCTCCCTCTCCATCCCTGGCAATAGACTTGGCCAGGTATTCAGATACCAGATAGAGCGCTTGCAGAAATTGATTATAACTTTTGTTTTTTTCCGTGATTAACCGATTTTTTGCCAAGCCATTGGCCATCAGCAAAACCATATCATTGGTACTGGTATCACCGTCTACACTAATCATATTGAACGTTTTCCCGACTACTCCCTTTAATGCCTCCTGTAAAAGTTTTCCTTCAATAGCAATATCGGTGGTGATGAACCCTAACATGGTAGCCATATTGGGATGAATCATACCTGAACCTTTAGCCATGCCGCCTATTCTAATTTCCTGCCCATCTACATTAAAACTCAACGCAATTTCTTTCTTCTGCGTATCTGTGGTCAATATAGCCTCTGCTGCCTCTATCCCACCTGACACGTTTAATTCAGGAATTACTTTTTTAACACCGGCCTTTATTTTTTCCAGAGGAAGAAATTCCCCGATTTTCCCGGTTGAAGTTACAGCTACATATTCTTTTTTAATATTTAAGCCTTCTGCCACATATTTGACGGTTTCACGGGCATCCTGTAATCCCTTCTCTCCGGTGCAGGCATTGGCAATCCCGCTGTTAATCAAAATTGCCTGTAATTTTCCTTTGGAAAGTAATAAATTTTCTTCGGTTATCCATAAGGGAGCAGCCTTAAATTGATTTGTAGTGTAGACCCCGCAGGCATTGGCAACCTCTTCGGAATAAATCAGTGCCAGGTCCTTTCTCTTTAATCGAATTCCACAGTTTACCCCGGCCGCTCTAAATCCTTTGGGATAGGTTATCCCATTATCATTAATTATCTTAAAATCATTTTGATTTAATAAATTCATCATTTTCAGTACCCCTTTCTTTTCTTTGGCTATTTTAATAACCACAGGCATCTGTGATGTTTTGCAAAAATTTTTTAAATAAGGCCTGATTCTTCTGGGAAACCAAACATTATATTCATGTTCTGTACCGCCTGCCCGGATGCTCCTTTGGTTAGATTATCAATAACGGATATGACTTTGATTTTCCCCATTCTTTGATCTATGGCAAATCCGATATCACAATAGTTTGTTTTTGTTGCAAACATGATCTCCGGCAGACTTGGAGGATCAAATAGTCTCACGAAGGGCGCACCCTGATAGAATTTCTTATATACCTTTAATATTTCTTCATTACCATAGCCATGTTTTAAGTCCAGATAACAGGTGGACAGGATTCCTCTGCTGACCGGCAAAAGATGTGGTGTAAAAGAAATCTTGATGGACTCTTTCTTGCTCTGCTGCTTTTGCCGGTTATACATTAAGGTTAATTCCTGCTCAATTTCCGGAATATGATTATGTCTAAGACATTTATAGGCTTTAAAACTCTCATTGCATTCGGTAAAATGAAGCCCCAAAGAGAGCTTCCTCCCTGCACCGCTGGTACCTGACTTAGAGTCAATAATGATACCTTGTGGTTTTACCAGATGATATAATAATAAAGGCGCAATTCCTAATATGGCACTGGTGGGATAACATCCCGGATTAGCCACTAATAAGGCATTCTTTATTTCCCGGAAATAAAGTTCCGGAAGTCCATAGACTGCCTCTTTTAACAATAATTTGCTTTTCTCACCATGCTCTTTTTGATACCAATCAGTAAAATCGGCAGGATCTTTAAGTCGAAAATCAGCACTGAGATCAATAACTTTCATTCCTCTCTTTTTTAACAAATCCGGAACGATATCCATGGAAACTGTATGCGGTAAAGCAGTAAATACCAGATCCGAATCTTGTGAAATCATATCCACATTAAGTGCAATGAGTTCTCTGTCCAGTTGATTTAAAAAATCAGGAAATATTTCAGCAATTTTTTTCCCGGCGTAACTGGCAGAGACCAGATGCATCAATTCTACTTGAGAATGCTTTAATAAGATTCTAATCAGCTCTTTTCCAGAATAGCCGGTTGCTCCGATAATGCTCACTGTAATTTTTTTCATTTTTATTCCTTAATTTTTTTAAAAATGTTCAATATTTCTATACAATACTCAATTTAAAAAACATGATTATACCTTATATTTATCCCAACTATCGGCCTTTAAATCTTCTAACTTAACATCCCTCAGGGCTTCTACGAGCCTTTTGGCAAATGTAATATTGGTAATTAACGGAATATCGAAGTCAACGGCTTTTCTTCTGATGATATAATCATTATCCAGCTCTTCGGTTTCTGCACTTTTGGGAATGTTAATCACTAAATCAATCTTTCTATCGACAATATGACTTATAACGTTTGGCTCTTTATCTTCAGAGGGCCAATAAAGCATGTCCGCCTCAATTCCGTTTTCTTTCATAAAATTAGCTGTTCCCCTGGTGGCATAAAATTTGAAATTCAGTTGTTTTAATACCTTAGTACTTTCTAAAAAATCGACTTTACTCTCCAATGGACCAGTGGACAGAAGAATTGTCTTTTCAGGTAACCTGAAACCAACAGAAATAAGACTTTTTAAAAATGCCTCATTAAAGTCATCACCCAAACAGGCAACTTCTCCCGTGGAAACCATTTCGACTCCCAAAACCGGGTCTGATCCTTTTAATCGTGAAAAAGAAAACTGTGGAGCTTTTACGCCTACATAATCTAAATCAAAAAATGAAAGGTTAATCTCAGGCACCTTTTTTCCCATAATAATCCGGGTAGCCAGGTCAATAAAGTTCAATTTCACAACCTTGGAAACAAAAGGGAAACTTCTGGAGGCTCTTAGATTACATTCAATAACCTTAATTTTATTGTCTTTGGCAATAAACTGAATATTAAATGGACCGCTAATCTGTAGTGATTTGGCTATTTTCCTGGTAACCACTTTAATTTTCCGTAATGTTTCCAGATAAGTCCTTTGGGGTGGCAAAACAATTGAGGCATCTCCGGAATGAACCCCTGCATTTTCGATATGTTCTGAAATTGCATAACAAGTTAGTTCCCCTTTGTTGGCAACTGCATCCACTTCAATCTCTTTGGCATTGACGATAAATTTACTTACTACTACCGGATGGTCAGCGCTGATATCTGATGCTTTCTTTAAATATTTCTTTAATTCCCTTTTATTTAAGGCAATACTCATTGCAGCACCGCTGAGAATATAGCTGGATCGAACCATAACCGGATACCCAGCCCTTTCCGCAAATTTTTCCGCTTCCTCTAAGTTGGTCAATTCTTCCCAGATTGGCTGATCAATCTGTAGTTCATCAAGTAAACGGGAAAATTTATGGCGATCCTCCGCTGTATCGATTTTCAGGGGATGTGTTCCTAAAACTTTAATATTCGCCTGATGAAACTTTAATGCCAGATTATTAGGAATTTGTCCCCCCATCGATATGATGATTCCTAAAGGATTCTCTTTTTCATAGATATCAAAAATTTTTTCAAAGCTAAGCTCATCAAAATAAAGTTTATCGCAGATATCATAATCCGTACTTACAGTTTCCGGATTATAATTAATCATAATGGTGTGGAATTTTAATTTTTTCAAGGTTCTAACTGCATTAACACAGCACCAGTCAAATTCAACAGAAGAACCAACCCGATATGGCCCGCCACCCAGAACAATGACCTGTTCCTTCTCTTTGAAGCTTAAATCATCTTCTTCGCCATGATAGGTAAGATAAAGATAGTTCGTCTTTGCCGGATATTCAGCAGCTAAGGTATCTATCTGCTTTACATAGGGGATTATCCCCAATTTTTTTCTTTGTTCACGCACGGTCAATTCATCTGTCTGAGTTATTAAAGCAATCTGATGATCTGAGAATCCTTCCTTTTTTGCCTTTTTCAATATCAATGGAGGTAATTTCCTCAATGAATATTCAGCTAATTTTCTCTTTGTATCGACAATATTTTTCATCTTATAGAGAAACCAGGGATTGACTTTGGATAGTTGATGGATTTCTTCAATAGAATAGCCGGATTCAATTGCTTTTACTATGGCAAACATCCTTTTATCTGTTGGTTTTTTCATCTCCTTATCCAGGTCCTCAAATTCAATTCTATTACAAACAAGGCCATTCATTCCGGTATCCAACATGCGGATGGCTTTTTGCAGAACCTCTTCATAACTTCTCCCTATTGCCATCACTTCCCCTACAGACTTCATCTCAGAACCAATACTTGTACTTACTTTTTTAAATTTTTCCAGATCCCAGCGTGGGTATTTAAGAACGACATAATCCAGGGCAGGTTCAAAGCAGGCTGAAGTTACTCTGGTAATAATATTCTTTAACTCAGTTAACCCATAACCCAAAGAAAGTTTGGAAGCGATAAAAGCCAGGGGATATCCTGTTGCCTTGGATGCCAGGGCTGAGCTTCGGCTTAGTCTGGCATTGACTTCAATAACTCTATAATTTTCAGAGTTCGGATCAAGGGCAAATTGAACATTACACTCACCAACAATACCCAAATATCTGACCAGTTTTATGGCAAGAGATCTGAGTTTAAAGTTTTCAGAAGAGCTAAGGGTCTGAACCGGGGCAACGACAATGCTCTCGCCGGTATGAATACCCATAGCATCAACGTTTTCCATGGAGCAAACAGTAATACAGTTATTGTAACGGTCCCGTACAACCTCATATTCTATCTCTTTCCAACCGGAAAGACATTCCTCTATTAAAATTTGTTCAGTATAAGAAAATGCCTTTTCTGCAATATTTTTTAATTGTTTACTGTTAAAAGCAATGCCTGAACCTAATCCACCTAGTGCATAGGCGATTCTGCACATTACCGGATAGCCTAAATCTTTTGCAGCATCGAGAGCTTCTTCAATATTTGCTACTGCATGGCTCCTGGGTATTTCAAGGTCAATTTCTTTTAATCTCTTACTAAACAATTTCCGGTTTTCTGTATCTTGAATTGCCTTGACAGAAGTTCCCAAAACAGTTACCTTATTTTTTTGTAAAATACCTTTTTTAGATAGTTCAATCCCGACATTTAATGCAGTTTGTCCCCCAAATCCCAAAAGCACTCCTTCGGGTCTTTCTTTTTCTATCACCTTCTGTACAAAATAAGCATTAACCGGGAGAAAATAAATTGTATCAGCCATATAGTCAGATGTTTGAACAGTAGCAATATTCGGATTGACCAGTATTACCTGAATATTTTCCTCCTTCATTGCTTTAATAGCCTGACTGCCACAATAATCAAATTCACCGGCTTCTCCAATTTTGATTGCCCCTGAACCTAAAATTAATACTTTTTTGAATTTCTTTCTTTTAATCATCATGAAATTACCCTCAAAAACATATCAAAAATAAATTCCGTATCATCCGGACCCGGGGAGGCTTCAGGATGAAATTGTGCCCCGAAAAATGGCCTGGACATATGGAGAATACCTTCATTAGTCTGATCATTCTGATTAAAGAACCATTCTCTCCAATCCTGTTTTAGCGTATCAGAATCAATGGCATATCCATGGTTTTGTGAAGTAATGTAACAACGATTTGTTCCGACTTCCATACAGGGTTGATTTTGGCTTCTATGACCATATTTCAACTTATAGGTGTCTGCACCTGCTGCCAAACCTAATATCTGGGAACCAAGACATATACCCAGAATGGGAATATTTCTGGAGATAGCTTCGATAATATTCTTGATGGTTTCTTTGCATTGTTTTGGATCCCCGGGACCATTGGAAATAATAATTCCGTCTGCTTCTACCTGCAGAAAGTTATAGTCCCAAGGAACTCGTATCACGGTAATATTCCTTTTAAGAAATGCTTGAATAATACTGTTTTTTACACCACAATCGATTATAATAATTCTTCTTTCTCCTTTTTGATAGGTAACTGGTTTTTTAATACTTACTTCTTGCACTAAGTTCGTTTTATTTGGATCCCGTAATTCGATTTTATCTTTATCCGTATCATAAACAATTTTCCCTAACATCGTTCCGGTTTTTCTTAATTTTTTAGTTAACTTTCGTGTATCTATTCCGCATATTCCTGGTATTTGATGTTCTTCTAACCATTCGAACAAAGACTTCTCTGCATTCCAGTGACAATAATTCTCTGAATAATCAGTAACAATTAGTCCTCTTATTTGTATTTTCTCTGACTCAAAATATTGCAACAGGTGATTCTCTCTTT
>Ga0068714_10002633_pt1 | contig 22732 bp, 23 predicted proteins | sample MTBNYHSulfiMetaG_FD_62988 | JGI IMG/M metagenome (GOLD analysis project Ga0068714, IMG submission 62988) | Enrichment culture microbial communities from rom New York Harbor, USA that are MTBE-degrading - MTBE-NYH (New York Harbor Sulfidogenic)... | ecosystem: Environmental > Aquatic > Marine >... | reverse complement strand
TGCCGAGGTAAAATTCAACATTTGTTCCAAAACCAAGGCCCCAAATTTGTGACCTTTTCGCATTATCCCAGAAGAATTTCTTCTTCACCCTCACGCTATCTATCGTATTCATCTGATTCAGCGAAAAGGTATGAGTGAGCGTCCAGACCATTCGGCTGATATAGTCATCAAGAAGACTAAAATCGGTCTTCAAAGCCTTCAGTTCATCAGATGCCTTTTTAGCCTCCTCTCCCTTCTTAAGCTCTCCATATACAATCTGACCTTTGTCCACATATTTATCGGTAATCACTCTCGGGTCACATACCCATTCCCCTTTCTCATTCTTTTTGATCGGCACAGCCTTCGTAATAAGCCCCAGTCTCTCCATCTTATAAGCGCTCCAGAGTTCATTAGATACGGCTTGCCACATTGCTTGCTCCATGCTGAGATTCCAGGGAAGGAAATCGGTGGAGCCACCTGTGGGCGAAGAACCATGTCTCGTTCCCGCCTGACCGAAACTTGCTGTATCAGCAGCCACGGTAAAGTCACAGGCTTGCCCAATCTCTTGACCTCCGGCGACCCTCATTCCATTGGAGCGGCAAATCACAGGTTTAAGGGCTCCCAAAATGGCATCGACCATTTTTGCAAAGAGCTCAACGTATTGAGCATATTCAAAAGGCCTTTGGGAATAATACTCGGCATATTCCTTGGTATTCCCTCCTGGGCAAAATGCTCTGTCTCCAACTGCGGTAAAAATAATTGCTACCACTGATCTGTCCATTGAGGCACGATGCATCCCAGCAATCACCCCTTTTATCATTTCAGTGGTATAGGAGTTGTACTGGGCGGGATTATTAAGAGTAACCCAGGCAGTATATAACCCTGGGATCTCCTCTTTTGTGTCCGGATTAAGCAGCGGCTTTTTCTGATACATGGTGCAGGGTGGCTCTGTTCCAAACCACTCTTCCCCAAATATATTGTGATCCTTTGGCTTGTTATCCCTCAGCAACCATTTTAACATGACAGTACCTCCTTTTTATTATTTTTAGAAATCCGGCGTGAGGACGATCCTCTTCGCCGGAGAACCTGCTTTATGAACCTCGTCAAATACCGACTGGATCTCGCTCACCAGTCTGGTTTCCACAAAGGGACCGATGTCGATCCTCTTGTTGAGAACCATATCTAACACAATTGGGTAATAACAATTGGGTAATATTCGGGTAAACACCCCCATGTTCCAATAATCTCCGCATCGAATGCCATAAGCCGGGATAACATATATTCATTTTTCGCCATCCCGAATCCCACCACAACAAGCTTATCGGTGTTCGCTTTCCCCCCTTCTTTTTCTAAATGACTAAAACAACTTTCTTCGGATCCCTCCTTTCCATCCATTTAGATATTTAAGTTTTAAATCGCATAAGGTTATTCATCTCCTCTCCTTCAACCCGCATATAGAGATGAGGAGGATGCAATCTTTAATTGTATTTAACATTCGTTACAATTATATATTCAATACAGTATTTTTTAATCTTTGTCAATCATTTTTCCATCTCATGATGAAAGGTTTACTGTGAGGAAATCTGTTTCATCCAGGGATTCCCTGAATCTCCAAGATAAGCTTCGACGACAAATGGATTAGATATGACTTCTTGGGGCAACCCCTTAGCAACAATTTCTCCGTAACTGAGGCAAGCCATCCGATCAGCCAAATCGGTTATTAATTTCATGTCATGTTCAACCCAGACGATAGAAATCCTCTTTTGGATCACAATACGAAGGACAAAGCGCGCCAAATCTTCCTTTTCTTGGCGGTTAAGACCTGAAAAAATTTCATCCATAAGGATAAGCTCCGGATCCGAAGCTTTCTCTCCCTTGAGCCGAAAACTCTTCAGGCTCGATTAGGCTCTGATCAATGTCCTGTCAACAGGAAAGTGATCGTCACTCATCAATCCTTTCTACCAAGCCTACCGTACCACCGCATCGAAGAACCGTCATCCCACCTCATGCTCCATCAACGGCTTGTTTCTCATAGATCCCTCTCATCGATGTTTCCGGAAAAGAAATCATCGGCATCTTAACATATGTAGTTTGAATCGTAACAAAAAAGTGACTTTTTCAGCAAACTGATAGAGAGTTCTTAGCCTAATTTTTTGTGAAAGCAATGAACCGTCATCCTTTCGCAAATTATCCTTCTTCCCCCCTAATTGATTTACCCGCTCCCCATTGAATCTTTGTATCTCAGCCCACTACTTCCTTCAAGAATTCTTCCGATGACATGACCCTAAGCAGAGGGGATAAACCAGATTGTTTCAAGACTTCGATTGACCCTTGATGAACCTCCCTATTGCGTGAGGCTGAACAGTCTTCTAAAACAATTGTATTGAAATCATTGCAAACCGAATCCATGGCTGTTGTATAAACACAAACGTGTGTATTAATTCCAACAATGACAACCGTATCGATCATGAGCAATCGTAAGGTTTGATCAAGATCGGTCTTAAAAAAAGCACTAAAACGCCTTTTAGGTAGAATCTGATCTTTCTCCTTAGGTCTTAACTCTTCTATAATTTCAGCTCCCTGAGTGCCTCTAAGGGAATATGGCCGTTTTCCTTTAAAAATAAAGTCATTTTCTAAAAAACTATCACAGGCAAATATGATCGGTATATTCAAGCTCCGGGCTTTGCCAAGTAGTTTTTTAATCTTCGACACAATCCTTAAATATTCTTGGGTCGAAGGAAGCTCTTTCTTTCTAAAGGCATCTTTGAGCATATCGACTACAATAATAACTGGTCTCATCCGCTTCCCCTTCCTTATGATATTTTCTCAAGAGGCTGATTGATGGTTTGTTTCACCAGAACCCTTGCCATCTCATTTTCACATTAATGCCAAGCCCCAAAAAGGTTCTCCTTGGTTTTGATTGTTCTAGAGCGATCTTCACTGCCTATTCAATCGCGCCGATTGCATTTAGGTCCCCGTTAGTAGGCAGACAGCGAGACCCATCCTCGGATAAGCCATTTGAATATGATCGGTCATTACATTTTTCATACTGCTTTTACACCCAATAAGGAAAGAGCTTTGGGGGTATCGACACGGGGTACCCTTGCATGAGGATAAGGACTTCGCAACAATTTGCCTACTAACATTCCGGGCAGTGAAAGGTCAGCGGTATATTGGGCATAACCTGTGGCCTTGGGTATTGAATCTATCATCGGTTGTCGTGAACCGATGACTGAATATTTTTCATTCCTCATTGAGTCCTCCAGAACCGTTTAATCCTTAATAAGAATTACTAAACCTTTCGTTAAGGATTCCGCTGCCTCATCCACGGCCTTGATCATTTTAATATATCCCGTGCAACGACATAGGTTTCCTGAAATAGCCTCTTTGATCTCCCCAGTGGAAGGTTTTGGGTTTTTATCCAATAAGGCCTTCGCAGAAATAATTGCTCCTGGAGTGCAAAAACCACACTGAATCGCACCATGATTAACAACAGAGTTAATCTTTTCTTCCCAATATGATCACCGTACTCACGCCGGAGTCAACCGGTGTCCCGCCAAAGGCATGGGCTAAACCTAAACGGGCATTTTTAATCTGTCTTTTGTCACCTTTGTCCTGAAGCTGCTTATATACTTCATAGAGCATTCTTAGTCCAGAAGCTCCGAGGGGATGGCCGAAACATTTAAGCCCTCCATCCGTATTGACCGGTATCTCCCCTTCCAGCGTGAAGACTCCCTCTTCAATATCCTCTCTGGCCTTACCCCTCTGACTGAATCCCAAATCTTCATAGATCACCATCTCGGTGATCGTAAAGCAGTCATGGACGATGGCCAAATCTAATTCATTACGAGGATCTTTTATACCCGCTTGTTCATAAGCATCCCTGCTTGATCGAAAGACTTCTTCGAGATGCACAAGATCAAAGTCCGAACGAAGCCTATTTTGAAATGCTCCAGAGACTTGTCCAATCGCTTTAACAAGAACGTAATCATTCCTCATCTTCCTCGCTATCTCAGGCCTTGTGAGAATGGCTGCTGCAGCCCCATCAGAGACCCCACAACAGTCAAAAAGTCCTAATGGATGAGCCACCATAGGAGCATTGATAGCCCTTTCCAGGGCAACCTCTTGTTGGAACTGGGCCTTCGGATTTAAGCTTCCGTTGTGATGATTCTTCACTGCGATGAGCCCTAACGCCCTCTTCAATTCATCATAGGTGAGATGGTAATGATGTTGATAACGCCTCGCCAACTGGGCAAAAGCCGCGGGAGGATGGATCATTGTGTCCATCCGACTCGTGTAGGGCTGACGGGGATCGAAACCTGCCGAAGCCATCCCCGAGTCCTTGAGTTTTTCCGCACCCAAAGCCAGCACCATATCATACATACCAGCCGCGACGGCAAAACAGGCGTTTCGAAATGCATCGCTTCCCGTAGCACAACGATTTTCTACACGGGTGATGGGAATGTAATCAAGCTTGAGAAACCGTCCTAGGGTTCGGCCCAATTCCCCTCCGTCCACTGTACCCCACCAAGCTGCATTGATATCTCCAGAGGAAACCCCAGCGTCCTCGAAAGCCTCATAAGCTGCTTCGACAGCTAAATCCTCAATACTTTTATCCCAATGTTCATCGAATTTTGTACAACCCATACCCACGACGGCTACTTTATCCGTAATCTTCCCCATTATTAGTCAACCTCCTAGAATCGCACCGGCGAAATCTTCCAAAAATAGTTCTGCTTTTCTCCGTCAAAGAAAGTTTTCCGAAACTGCATCCCCACCGGCATATCTACCTCTAATTCCTCAAAAAGACAATCGGTCAAAGAACCAAACATCCGCCCCCCCTCCTCAAAGTCAATCATTCCCATAATGTTCTCGGTCAGGGCGTCTTTGGAAAAACTGACCAGCTTCCCCTTACAATCTGCCAATCGAATCGGTTCAAACTGATCCTTGGTGTGACATTGAACACATACCCTCTGCGGGGGAAATTGAACGGTCTTACAAGATTTACATCTCGCCCCTTTTAGGCCGAATATTTGATTCTTTTCCCGCCAGATGGAAGTGGCTGATGGCGCAGTATTACCGAACTCCGGCCGGGGGGGGTCTTGGTGGATCAATCCACGGGATTTGAGATAACCCAGATAGTCGGGAATATTTTTCTTTGATTTCAAGTAATCCTCCAAGCCCCGAAAGTGCTTGGCTTCCGAAACCCTTTGGGTCGTCTTAAAACTCAAGGCGTCACCTCCGCCACCATAGCCCGCCACGATCAACCTTTCTCCTTCACGGGCCTTTTTTAAAACTTCCCCTAACAATAAAAGAGGTTGAGGTGTTCCGATATTCCCTATACTGGAAAGAGATGGGTCCTGCACCTGAGACTTTGAGTCGAAACCCAATTCTTTCGCGACCTGCAAATAGCTTCTCATGTCCGGAGTATAGAGGGCCAACCGATGATAATCAGAAGATTTCAATCCTTGTTTTTCCATTAAACCCTTTATCGTCTTAATCATGATCGCCTGATATCCTTTGCTAACAATAAATCGCTCTTCCCAGGTCTGAACAAAACTTTTCCCGGAGGCACGCCAAATGTCCATCATCTCATGAGCCATGGAAAAACTTTCCTCGAATTCAGCGATGACATCATCCTGACCCACCAGAATAGCTGTTGCCCCATCACCCAGTGACATTTCTAATGGACTACCCGGCGAAGCGATACGACAATCGGCAGCTACTACCAACACATTCTTAAGTCCCCCAGCCTTGATCATATCGACAGCGACTTTAAGCCCACCGGTTCCCGCTTTAATTGACCCACCAATATCTAAAGTGAAAATATCTGGTCTCAGATCTATGGCAAGGGCAATTAAACTGGCCAACTGTTTCTCCGCAAAAGGGAATGTGGTGGAAGAAAAAATAAGACCATCTACTATTTTTCTATCCAAACCTTTCAAACATTCCTGAGAGGCTGAAACAGACATGGTAACGCTGTCTTCATCTAACGCAGCCACTGCCTTCTCCCCTTTAAAGCCAGGAGAAACCAAATTCAAAGCCAATCTCCAAAAGGGCAAATAGATTCCATAAGACTTGATTCCAGCCATCATGGCCTCCTTAAGCAATCATCCTTCAGATCCTGATTAAAGGCGATTTTTTCATACCGTCATGCCGAGTTTTTTCTCATATTCTCTCTTTTTAAGTTCTTTTCTTTTAAGTTTTCCATCCGGAGTCTCAGGAAGCTCATGAATAAACTCAATCTCCCTCGGATATTCATGCATACTTAATCGCTTCTTGACAAAAGTCTGTATCTCGGACATCAATTCCTCAGTAGGTTCGGAATCAGGGTTGAGGATGATAAATGCCTTCACATTCTCGCCCCGGTCTTTATCCGGACTCCCGACGACCGCTGCCTTTCGAACCGCAGGATGCTTCTCAAGAACATTCTCTATCTCAAAAGGCCCAATCCTGAACCCCGACGATTTAATCACATCATCACTTCTCCCCTTTGACCAAGGGCATAACAAGGTACGACAACTGCTCCCCTCTTCAAAATACCATAGAAACTTTAATAATATTCCAAAGAAGGATTCAACATGATCGCCACACGATCACCCGAACGAATTCCACGCCTTTCCAACATTTGAGCAAATTGGGACGTCAATGGGGAGAGTTCCTTAGATGTTGACTTTCTTGCAGATGAAAGTATCTCTGCCTCCTTCAGCGTTACGGCGACCAATCCCATTGAACGGGGCTTTCGAGAAATACGCAGACGCACACGACCCATGGGAACTTTCAGTGACAGTACGAGCATGGATCGAATTATGTTCTCGGTATTCACTTATGAAAATTTAAAAAAGGAAACGAGCACCCCATTTCTTTTGCTGACATAAAACAATTGACGTAACCCCGTTTTGGGACAATTTAATATTTGAAGTCGGAAGATCCGTTTCTTATTTAGAAAATATTTTCAAAGACTCACCCCCGAGAGTCTCTCTGAAAGAGGGATGGGAGATCTCTATCAGTGCCTGAGCACGCTCTCGTAAGCCTTTACCCTGAAGAGAGGCTATCCCATACTCTGTCACCACATAATTGACATCGTGTCTCAGGGAACTCACGGTCGCATTCTGTTCGAGGTGGGCAACAATTCGGGAAGTCTTTTTGTCTTGGGTAGTGGAGGATAAAGCGATAATCGATTTCCCCCCTTTGGATAATCGAGCCCCTTGAATAAAATCCGATTGGCCGCCAATCCCGCTGACTTGAACTCCACCCAAGGTCTCAGCATTGACCTGTCCGGAAAGGTCTACCTGCAGGGCCCCGTTGATAGAATGAAAATGATTGAGTTGAGCCAGAATTGTAGCATTGTGGGTATAAGAACTGGGGTAAGCCTCTACATCGGGATTTTTGTCGACAAATCTGAAAAGCCGATCCGTCCCCATCATTGTAGTACCAACTATTTTACCGTGGTTTAATTTCTTTCGGGAATTATCAATCACTCCTGCCTCAGTTAGGTCCACGATTCCATCAATCAGTAGTCCTGAATGGATTCCTATATGCTTTTTCCCTTTCAGTGCTGCCAAGAAGGAATTGGAGATTCTACCTATCCCAAACTGAATAGTTGCTCCGTCAGGAATCAAGGTAGCAATGTAATCGCCAATTTTGCGTTCCACCTCACTAAGGTTTTCAGTAACTATTTGAGGAAGAGATCGATCGGTTTCAATAGCATAGTTGATTTGAGATGCGGACAAAAAGGTCTCTCCTGCCACCCTTGGCATTTGCTGGTTGATTTCAGCAATAACCATCTTCGCAACTTTAGTCATAGCAAGAGTGTGGTCTACGGAGACTCCGAGACTCATGCGTCCATCCGCGCCAGGGGGGGAGACCGAAACTAAGGCTACATCCAACGGAAGTATCCTCTCACTAAATAGAAGAGGAATCTCAGAATAGCGGCATGGGATATAATCAGCCTTCCCTCTCTTTGCGGCCTCCACTAAGAAAGGATCCATCATAAATGTCTTCCAAGTAAAATTGGTCCCTAGATCTGTTTCCCAAATACGCTTAGAACTGGCCTGAATCATCCCGATAAGCTGGGCACCTTTAAAACGGGTATGAGCTTCAGTAAGCCCTTCCATAAGGGTCTGGGGCTCACCGCATGCATTCCCCAGACCTATTATCCCGTCCGGGGGGATCAAAGCTATAGCCTCATGTGCTGTGACAATTTTCATTTTTACAATAAGTATAAGTAAATATTGAAGGAAATAGAAGTATAATATAATAATTTTATTTTATTTTTGTTTGTTTGGTACCCTATCTTAGGGTTTACTGCTACAGAAATTACTTCTTCATCAGTTTATGTTCAATTATCCATTTACTCAACAACTGATCTAACACTTCTCCCTTCTCATTCCGTTTTGAGACTTTAATAATGATCCTTTTTATTGTTTAATCCTGGTTACCCTAATATTTGACATGGGGTCTACCATCCCTCATCTTTAAGGACGGTAATGAAACACCACCTATCGGTTCTAAACATCTGTAATATCTCTAAGGAGGTTCTGAGATAAGAGTGACCTAATTGCTTGGGTGGAACTCTTCTACTATTCCGGGAGTCATTAAAAAGTATAAATCTAATCAATGTACAAATTATTTCATACTCAGAAAGATCAAAATCTTTACTATAGCCACAATTCATAACAATAAAAAACCTTTCCCTAAAATTCTATGAATTCGAGATATTACATCAGATCTCGAAAATCACTAGGGATCTTCAGGCGAGGCCGATTTGCCTTCTTAATTCCCAGTGCATCATCAGCGATGATCAAGCGCATGATGTTAGCCGTCCCCTCACCGATTTGGTAAAGCTTAGAGTCACGATAATATTTTTCTACAGGAAGATCTAAAGAATACCCCATACCCCCATGAATCTCCATAGCCCACCCAGCAGCATGCACAGCTGCCTCTCCAGCAAAGTACTTGGCAATGGCAATTTCTTTAGTAAAGGGCCGTCCCTGATCGTTCAGCCAAGCTGCATATCGAACCAGAAAGCGAGCTGCCTCCGTATAGGTCACCATATCCGCAATGATCTGTTTGACCATCTGATAATCCCGAATGGGGTGTCCAAACTGAACACGTTCTTTCGCATACTTCACTGAGGCGTTAAGGCATGCCTGACAAATTCCTAAAGCTCCGCTACTTACACTGATTCGCCCTCTGTCCAAAGCGGTCATGGCCACCTTAAAACCGCCCCCCCATTCACCCAAGAGGTTCTCTTTGGGAGCCACGACATCCTCAAGAAAAACTTCTGCAATAGGTGAGGATTTATCTCCAAGCTTGGGAATCTCCTTGGGTTGCCAGCCACCCTGATCCGTCTCAACGACGATGGCACAGAGTCCTTTATGCTTGAGAGATCGATTAAAAGTGCAATAGACTATAGCGTAATCAGCAACTGTTCCATTAGAAATCCATGTTTTGTTTCCGTTAATCAAATAATGATCTCCCTTATCTACAACTTCAGTCTGGATGGCAGCAATGTCTGATCCAGCATTTGGTTCTGAGAAACATGTGCATCCTAGCTTTTCGGCGGTGACCAAAGCCTTTACGTACTTCTTTCGTACTATGTCGTTGCCCCATTCCATCATAGTGTATGGTACGGTAAGAGCTTGAAGATTGAAAAGACTGCGCAATCCCGAATCGTATGTAGAGACCTGCTCACAGACGATGGAATGGGCAAGGAAACCCAAATCCGAACCTCCCATACCGGTAGGAAATGCACAGCCAAAAAAGCCTAGAGAACCCATTTCCTTCACCAGTGCTCGATCAAATTCTTCTTTTTTTAAATTGGGAGCAATTTCTTTTGTGGTAAAATTTTTAACTGCCTGTACCATAACCCTCTGCTCTTCTGTTAAATCAAAATTCATAGTCTTTCCCCCAATACAATAGAATTTGCGTAACAAGAATTTAGTTTCCCCGGAAGACCCTGTAATACCCAATGGGGAAACACACTCGCCACCCAACTCGGTGGTGCCACTAAGGCTCCGTACCTCGTCCCTTTCGTATACTCTTCCTCCCGATAGAGAGGATTCGAATCCCCTACCCCATTAGAAAAATTCCTGATCGCTTCATAAGAGGCATTCTGATTAAAGATGTTCCCGATCCGAAGCTCTAACCCAATCCTCTCCTCCCACTGAGTCACCCATTCATCGGTCAAGGTCGCTTCAGCCAGCTGGGCCGCACTCTCTTCTCGCTTCTTAGCCATGGCTAATTCTTATCTCCTTTCAAGTCATCGATCCATTCTAATTTTCAAATTTCCGGACATTCCCCATGAAGCCACCTTCCCCAACCAGATAAGCCGCCAATATCTTATTGCATTTGGGAACACCTTCTCTCTCTCACATCCCCGTTCTCCTTCTTTAAAATAACTACCTTGGGAACTGACTTCTCTTCACACCAAGGACATACCACTTCCTTCTCCATGTTGCCTCCCCTCGAGTAAGATTAATTCTCCCTTTTTATGATCACTGCGCAAGCCACCCCGGTCCCTCCACAGATGCTCGCTATGCCCAACTCTTTATCCGCCCTCTTTAACGCATAATAAAGAGTCACTAAAATCCTGGCGCCACTCTCACCGGTCGGATGCCCTAACGCAATGGCCCCTCCATGAATATTAAGTTTAGAGCGATCCCAATTCAAAACCCTCTCATTGGCAAGAATCTGGGCGGCAAAAGCCTCGTTCACCTCAATGAGATCCAAATCTTTTAAACTCATTCCTGCTCTCTTCAGGGCTAAAGGAATGGCCAGGCCAGGCCCTTCACCCATGACAGAATTTTCAACTCCCACAGAAGAATAAGAAACTAAAGAGAAGAGGGGCTTCGGGCCGAGTTCTCTGGCTCTGTCACGTGACATCAATATTAAGGCACTCGCTCCATCACTCAACCCACAAGAATTCCCAGCGGTCACAGTACCTCCCTTCTTAAAAGCGGGTGGCAACTTGAGCATCTTTTCCAAACTGGTATCCCCTCTTACCGGCTCATCCTTATTAAATTTTGATTCAGGAGCCTCCCTTGTGGCCGGAATGGTTACTGGGAAGATCTCTTCGTTAAACCAACCTTCGGTTTGTGCTTTGTACGCTTTCTGATGGCTGCTAAGAGCAAATTCATCCTGTTCTTGCCGATTTAAGCCATATTTCTCAACCAATACCTCTGCGGTTTCCCCCATCAGCATATTACAGACACTATCCCGAGTGTCATTCCATCCATCCAGTAGAACCTGATCGCCCATGCGAAACCCTTCCCATCTTCCTGATCTAAGAAGGTATGGAATCGTGCTCATGCTCTCCATTCCAGCTACCATTACCGTCCTCGTATCTCCGAGAAGGATGTTCTGCACGCCAATGATGGCTGCCTTCATCCCAGAGGGACAGGCATTGTTAATGGTCAGGGCATGAACCGTGTTTGGAATTCCAGCAAGACCTGATGCAATCTTTGCCGGATTCGGCCCATTCCCAGCCTGACGGCAATGACCGACAACGACTTCATCCATCGCCTCTCCGGAGATTCCCACCCTTCTGAGGCTCTCAGCAATGGCTAAGGACCCAAGTCGAAAGACCTTAAAATCCCGCAACTTCCCACCGAATCGACCCATCGCAGTCCGGCATGCACTGACACATACAACCTCATTTGTTTTCATGGCCCCCATCTCCTGTTCTTTATGAAGAATATTAAATTGATTAAGGTCTAACCGATGTAACCACCATCGACGCAAAGAACCTGCCCCGTAACATACCTCCCATCCTCTGATGCCAGAAAAACAAAGGCGGGAGCAATCTCTTCGGGATCCGCAAATCGCCCTAACTGGATTCTGGAAAGATAGACTTCCTTGAGTTTCTCATCACTTCTAACCTTAGTCGTCATCTCGGTTGCTGTAATACCGGGACAGATCGCATTGACATTAATGCCATATCTCCCCAGCTCCCTTGAAGCAGACTTGGTAAATCCAATAATGCCAGCTTTTGCGGAGGCATAGTTTATCTGACCCACTGTTCCAAATAAACCAGCGGTCGATATCACGTTAATGATTTTTCCCGATTTTTTCTCCTTCATGTGTCTCGCCACTGCTTGGCTGCAATTGAAGGTCCCTTTTAAGTGGATGCCAATGATTCTATCCCATGTCTCTTCGGTCATGTTCAGGAGTAAAGCAGGTTGAGACATCCCCGCATTATTTACCAGAATGTCCACTCCGCCAAGTTCTTGAACGGCAAGATCAACCATACCCTGAACATCATGATAATTGCTTACATCTGTCTTGAGACAGATTGCTTTCCGTCCCAGACCTTTTATAGATTCAACCACTTCTTTGGCGGCGGTCTCATTACTTTGGTAATTCACAAGAACATCAGCACCTTCTTTAGCGAAGGCCAGTGCGATCGCCTTTCCAATGCCTCTTCCTCCGCCAGTCACGATGGCTTTCTTTTCTTTTAATCTCATAGCCCCTCCTATCTATAATGATGCTCCTTTGAATCTTGGCTTGCGTTTCTCAGTAAAGGCTCTTACCCTCTCTTTAAAATTCTCCGTTCCCATATGGAAAGCAGGAATGTCGGCTGATCAACTTAGACCCCGATCACCCTACAAGCTTCTTTAATTTCTGACTTTCCATAAATGCATCAATCCGGGCGAAGGTTCGTGCTTCATCAAATTCCCGTGGGTCAGCCACATTCCCCTCATAGGCAAGGACGGGAAATCCTGCTTCAATCAGGGCTCTCCTCACTTCCAGTTGCCCAACCGCCCAACCTTCACAACCACGGTTTAAATGCATAATCACTCCCTGGCAGTTCCAGTCCCTGGCAATCGCGACATCAATATTTCTTCTTTCAATCATCGGGAATCGGAAGCTTATAATCTGCAATCCGTAGTCGAGAAGCCAGGAGGCCAATACTTGCAATGAACCATCTCTTGTCCTTAATTTCTCCCTGAGATTCGCTGGCGGTTCGGCTGCCCTGACATGAGCCACATCGTTCTCATCATAATAATAATCCCAGCCTCCCGAGAGCATGAAATCATACTGACTCCCCACACAGACCACACCAAATTTCTCCATGTACCTAAAAATATGAAGGCCATACCACGGGGGTTGACTATTGTGGATCATTCGATATCTTTCATATTCCGATCCAGCAATCCCTTTAGCGATTCGATCCTTCAGTTCATCATAAAGCGCATCAAAGAATTCCACTGCTTCCTTGGTATGCCTACGTAACACATGAATGACATAAAAGGCATACATGGATTTCTCATCCATCGGAGCGGGGATATTCTTGTTGAGCTCACAGCATTTAGCCCATTTGGAGGTAGCCATGATTTCATTGTAAACGGCATCCGCTAATTTCTCATCATTGTACTTCCTCCCTGTCACCTTCTGCATCCACTCGATCCCGTCGTGCATTTGACTCACGATATATTCATATTTATTTCTCTTTCTTTCCTGGCTCTCGTGCCACTTTGGCCACCGATAGGGGGTCCCTATGTCGATGACAAAATAAGGTTTACCAGTATATTCGGCTGCTGGCTGATACCACTTTCCATGCGTATCACAGAAGTGAAGCTGAAAATAAAAGTCCGGGTGGGGATATTTCCCACCGAAAGTGAATTTATCAGCAAACGTGGAACCCAGATAGTTACGACAGTAACCGCAGAGGTCTCTCGCATATCCCTTTGCCTCACAATATGCCATCATCTGCTCAGATTTAAGCAAGGCACCCGTAGACGCACCATAAGGCTCTCCGCCAAAAGGGACATAATCATCCCCTAAGCCGGCAGGAAGGCCAATCAGACCTTCCGTCCCACCGCTGGCCACAAGCCAATTCTTCTCTCCTGATGCCTTCTGTGCAAGCTTCTGATAAATCTCCATCCTCAATTCCTTAGCCCTATTCCAACAATCAAATTGTTTGGTTTGATATTTTTTTATCTCTGCCATCTTTTCCTCCTCAATGGAAACTTCTTATACGAGATCCTCCATCAGTGATTCGATAAAAGCCTCAACTCTTGTGGAAAACTGACCTGCCGGCATGGTCACGTCAAGTTCGAGGAAATAAGTCGGTACCCCGTTCTTTTCCAGATATTCCCTCAATGAGGGGATATCCAATTCATGGGGATCACAAAACTTCTGCTGGATCACAAGGGCTCCCTCAGTGCGCCAATCTTTAGCGAGTTGTAATACGTGAGGAAACCTAACTCTTCCAGGCCAATCTTTATTTGGACAGGGAGTACGATCGATGTATCGGGAGGAGAGAGCTTGAAGCCGGTCCTTTCCCGGAATGACTTCGTTCCAGAAGTATCTTGTGCCCGTGCAATGGTCATCAATGACGATGGTGGCCGGGAGTGTCATCTTCTGCTCGACCATTTGGATAAATTCTACATCGTCATTTTCACTACCCACCATCATCAACCTTGTGCCTGTTTCCCGCTGAGGCTGACGATCCTTGAGCTCATTCAGGGCTTCCCTTAGGATCTTATTATGTTCTTCCTTGTCCATGAATTGGCTGGAAACAACCATATACATCGATTCCAGGCCCGAAATAGGTGGATGGTCCGCTTTCCTCAGTTCATAGATCTGCCTCATCAGGCGACGATTTTCGTTATAGACGTCAATCGCATGATCCAATGCATCATCCCTAATATTCTTCCCCGTCCACTCTTCAATATCTTTCTTGAAACTACCGAGCTCTCCTCTTAAATACTTTTGGGCGTGAGGATTTTGCGTAGTGCATGGCGTATCGACACGGAGGACCTTGGGCGTTGGTTCAACGTTCAGCCCCCAGGCTTCAAAGGATTGAAGCAAATGCATACAGCAATTGGCATCGCAGATGCCGTCAAGGTAACCATACCTCCCTTGGAGCCCCTGGGCAAGAACATCGCGGCAGAACGGACAGAACATACCGAAAAGATGGGGGGCCGTGTAATCCTCAATCTCATGACTTCCTAAAATCCGCACGGGCAATACTCCAGCGGCATAAGGGATCTCCTCAGGCACATAGGTGCAGAAGCAGCCCAAGATTTTTTCTCCAGGATGTTTCGCCTTCCAAATATTGGCATAGTCATGCCGGTTCTCATAGATTTCTTGAAATTTTTCAATCGCTCCCATTTTACCTCCTTCTCAATTCATGATCCTTTAATAAAGGTCATCAAGATCCTGCTCCCCAACCGGTGTCTGAAGGTTATTCTCATTGCCTTTCTCCAATCGTACTGTACATATCTTCAACTCTGGAATCTTGGCCTCGGGATCCAAAGTCGGATTGGTCAGCCTGTTGGTAGGGACCTCACCAAAGTGAAATGTCAAAAAGACCGTTCCTTTGGGTGAACTTTCTGTTACCCTTGCTCTTGCGGCCACTTGCCCTCGTCGAGAAGTAATAACCGCCACCTCGTCATCAAAGATCCCCAATTGAGTTGCATCCTCAGGATGAATCTCTAAAGCTTCGCTGCCTTTCAGCTCGTTCAGTCCCTTCACCTTCCCGGTCATCGTCCCCGTATGATACTGATAGAGACTCCGGCCTGTAATGAGGACGAATGGATATTCTTCATCAGGGACTTCCTTAGATGGGCGATATTGTAAAACGCTAAATTTGGCCTTACCGTTGCTACGATTGAATTGTCGAGTATAAAGAATAGGTGTTCCGGGATGATCCTGGGAAGGACAGGGCCATTGTAAACCACTCTCTTCTAAACGGTTATAAGAAACCCCTCCATAAATAGGGGTAAGTCTGGCCAACTCATCAAAGATCTCAGATGGAGAGGCAAAGTCAAATCCTTTTGTCCCCATTTTCTTGGCAATCTCGCACAGAATCCACCAATCCGGTTGAGAACTGCCGATCGGCTCCATGCCTTTTCGAAAAAGCTGGATACGACGCTCTGTATTCGTAAAGGTCCCCTCTCTTTCAGCGAAGGTTACTGCCGGCAAAACGACATGGGCCAGTCGGCTTGTCTCATTGGAAAAGATATCCTGGACAATGAGAAGATCAAGTTGGCGAAGTGCCTCTTCCACATGCGTGATATCCGGTTCACTCAACATGGGATTCTCACCGACAATATAGAGAACCTTGACTTTTCCATCCAGGATGGCTTGAAACATTTCAGTGAGTGGAAGTCCGGGCTTAGCACTCAAGGAACCATCCCATGCTGATTCAAACTTCTTTCTCGCCTCAAGGTCACTGACGGGTTGGTAGCCTGGGTAGAAGTTGGGCAGACATCCCATATCGCATGCCCCTTGGACATTGTTTTGCCCTCTTAGGGCATAAATGCCTGACGATGGTTTTCCTAAATTCCCCGTCAACATGGCCAGATTGGCTATGGCTCGCACATTATCCGTACCGTGGGAATGTTGAGTGATCCCCATGGCATAGAGGATGCAAGCAGGGGAATTTTCCGCAAAAATCCGAGCCGCCTTGACGATGTCAGCGGCAGAAACACCGCTTATCTGTTCTGCAGTATGGAGATCTAACTCTTTCAACGATTCCTTAAAAGGCTCAAACCCTTCAGTACGCCTTTCAATAAAAGAATAATCCAGGAGCCCCTCATCCACCATCACCTTAGCGATGCCACTTAATAAGGCAACATCACTGCCAGGTTGATTACGAAGCCAGAGCGAGGCATATTGGCAGAGGTTGATCTTCCTCGGATTGATCACGATAAGTTTTGCCCCTTTTCGGCAAGCCCGCCTCACCCCCAACCCAATGACAGGATGTGTCTCCGTCGTGTTTGTCCCCACAGCAATGATGCACCTTGCTTCCTCGATCTCCGAAACGGAGTTGGTAGTCGCCCCACTTCCAAAAACCTCGCTCAGACCAACCATGCTGGGAGAGTGGCAAAGACGGGCACAATGGTCTATATGATTTGTGCCCATAATTTTCCTGGCAAATTTTTGCGCAATATAACTGTCTTCGTTAGGGAGCTTCCCAGAAGCAATCAGAGCAAACCGGTCTCCCCGATACTCCGGCAGTTTACTGGCAATAAAATCAAGCACCTCTTCCCAATTTACACTGACCAACTCTCCATTCTTTCTCATCAAAGGAGAATCTAAACGACTGAGGGAGGTAACGAAATCAGCAATACCAAACCGACCCTTGACACATAGATTGCCCCGGCTGGCAGGATTTTTTCTATTGCCACGGACACTCACAATACGGTCATAATAGATCCCCATGTACATGCCACAGCCGACACCACAGTAAGGGCATATAGTCTTGACCTCCTGGGAAGGCACAATATATATCTTCGGCAATAGACAAGCCGTGGGGCATCTCTCCAAACACTGACCGCAAGACTCGCAAGCGGTATCCCTGATAAATTTTCCACCTACACCACTGACCCTCGTAGAAAAACCGTACCCATTCAGCTCTAAGGCGCCAACCCCTTGGACCTCCTCACAGACTCGCACACATTTCGTGCAGAGGACACATCGCTTCCTATCCAACTTAAAGAAGGGATTGCTTTCATCCATCTCGGTTGGATAAGCCAATTTTTTTATCCCTTCATAGGGAGTGGTCTCAACCCCAACTTCTCTGCATATCTCCTGCAGTTCACAGTGCTCATTCTTAACGCAAAGCTTGCAGTTGTCCTCATGGTCTGATCGGATGACCTCAACAATTCTTCGCCGTACCTCCTTGACTTTCTCAGTGTTCGTATGGACCACGATACCCTCAGAAACAGGAGTCATACAGGAAAGAGGCAGATCATCTCTTTCCTCAATCTCAACCAAACACAAACGACAGGCACCATTTGACCTCAGATCAGGATCATAACATAGGGCAGGGATGTAGATACCTTCGTTCCTTGCTACTTCTAAGATCGTCTCCCCTTCCTTCGCATTAATTTCGGTCCCATCGATCGTCAATCTCATAAGTTTCTACCACGAATGAGTGATTGCCCCTCTATCACAGGCGGCAACACAAGGCAAGTTCCTCATCTCTCTGGCTAATATTTCGGGTGAGGTTCTGCTTGCAGCACTTCCGCCCTCAGCAGTCAAATATTTCTTACATGGAGAGCAACTGAACCTCAATTTCTTCCGTTTGCTTTCCGACACGAAGGCTACGGGTTCTTCACGTAATGGATCGGCTGGGTCTTCTCCCACTTCAAGCACACCCTGAGGACACGGGTCTACACATTTCCTGCATCCGTTACACTTATCGGTATCGATGGTGATGAAATAAGAGCCCGAGCCATCCTGATACCCCCAATTTGCTAACATAAATTTTCTTACCCCTTTCCTTTTTCCACCGCAGCCTTTGCAAAGAGCGCAGCACCGACAGCACCGGCAATCTGTGTGTCAAAGGGGATATTGTGTTTCTGATACTCTGAATTGTGCCAAACCTTAGGGCTGAATTTCATCCCCAGTTCTTTCTCTATCCTTTCCACCACCCCTCTATTTTTGGCAATACCACCGGTAATCCCCACCTCCGGCTCTAACCCCACACGCATCATCAACTCCCATACGCGGTGGGCCATGGCTGAACAATAGGCGGCTAACACCTTATTGACCGCCCAGCCCTCCCTTAATAGTCCTCCTGCCTCCGACTTGGCGAAGATGACACAGGTGCTGGAGACCGGTTTCGGTTCCTCGTCGATATCAAAGGAGCGGTCACCCACTTCGTTAATAGAAATGCCAATGAAATCAGCAAATACCTCCATTCCCCGACCCGCACCGGCAGCACACTTGTCATTCATGGCAAAGTTGGTGAGCTTTCCTCTTTCATCGATGCGAATCACTTTGCAATCCTGTCCTCCCATATCCAATATGGTTCTCACTTGAGGACCGTACATCCAGTTTGCCCCTCGGCCATGGCAAGCAATCTCAGTGATCGCCCTCTTGGCCATGGGCACATTGACTCTTCCGTAACCCGTGCCGATACAGTAATGCCAGTCTTTCACCGTCATCCCTGTGCCATCTAAAGCGAAATTAGCTCCCCTCGAGGCACTATCCCCGCTACTGGAACCACTGCGAAGGTTACCATAACAATAAAGTTCTCCATCCACCATGACGACACACTGTGTGCTCACAGAACCAATATCTATTCCCGCAGTAATGATTTTTCCTTTTTTCCAATCTATATCAGAGTTTGTCCACCTCGATTCCAACCATCTCCAAAGCTCTTTTTTCTCCTCTTGATCCGTTGCCATCCTTCCTCCTCCCTTCTACCTTTTCTCTCTTGCCGCTAAAGCTGCTCCTAAAGCCGCTACAAATTCGGGATAATCAGGCACTACGATATCAGTCTTTAACCCCTCCTTGATCCCCTGAATATAACCGGGGTTCCTTGCTAAACCACCAATGACCACCACATCCTTCTCCACACCGATTCTCTTCACCATGGCCACAACCCTTTCAGCCAGTGCGTCGTTCACTGCCTTGGCAATATCTTCTTTAGCCACTTTTGAATTGATGAGCGAGACAACCTCGGATTCTGCGAAAACAGCACATTGGGCATTGATCGGCTGCGTTTTAGTTGACTGGAGGGCAATCTTACCAAAATCTTCTAAGCTGACCTCAAGGGCACGTGCCATTGCTTCAGTGAAGGCACCTGCACCAGCGGCACATTTATCATTCGTGGCGAAATCTTTAACGACCCCGCCTTCGCACTTCACTCCTCTTGAATCCTCTGCTCCAGAATCGATTACGGTCTTCGCTGAAGGAATTAAGAAGGTGGCTCCCTTTACCGCAGCTCCTATTTCAGTGATCTCCTCATCATGCGGAGGAGCATATTTCTTTCCACTTCCGGTCACTCCTGTCTTTTCAATATCTTCTTTTTTTATACCAGCGTTCTTGACTGCCATTGCTAATAACTCATTCACCACCGCGGTTTGATCGAAACCGCCGGATGCCTTCTCTCTCGCCAGAATCTGTCCATTCTTTAACAGAAGGACTTTCACATCTTTTCCGCCTATATCAATGCCTGCACTGATCATTTTTACCTCCTCTCTTTTCCTTCTTATCTCTCCTCTTTTTGTACTTTCCTTTCCTGACTAACTCTCAAGGCCCTTTAAAATAATTTTTGTGAATTCTTTTACGATGTCTTTCGGAGACCACCCCTTTCCAGGTTTGAACCAAACCACTAACCAATTCAGCATTCCAAGAATAGCAAAGGTGATGAGTTTTACATTGCCTTGCCTGAATTCCCCCTTTTTCATCGCGTCCCTAATAATCTTTCGCCAAATCTCTTCGTATCGGTCTCTCTTGGAAAGGTACTGCCGTTGATATTCCACCCCGAGAGCTTTGGTTTCGATAAGAAAGACACTGGTCTGATAGAATTGGTTGATAAAAAAGTTGACCTGGGTCTCGATCGCTGCTTTAAGCTTTTCTTTTGGAGGGAGGTCAGCGCGATGGATTTTTTCCATCTCACCAAGAAGCTGATTGATGGCATTCTCTCCAATTTCAAAAATGGCTGCCTCCTTGCTTTTAATGTGGTAATAAAGAGCTCCACCTTCGAGACCCACTTCCTTAGAGATGTCTTTGATGGAGGTATGATGATAACCTTTCTCCTTGAAAAGCCTCGCAATTTTACTTAATATCTCCTCTCTTTCCATCGGACTCCCTCCCGTCTCTAATTATACAGAACGTTCGGTACAATATTAAATAAAATAAATTAGTTTTGTCAAGCTTTTTTTATCCTTTTTTTTGATTGAAACGATTTGATAAATCATACAATTGGAACCGCTTAAGAGCAGGCAGGGTAAATTGACGATTTTACCACCCGATGGTAACTTTAATCGATTACTCCTCTTGCATCTAAAACCAAACCACCTTTCGAAAATATTCTTAACGGGTTGATGTCGAGTTCTTTAATTTCCAGGAAATCAGAGGCAAGTTGGAAAAGTCGAAGGAGACACTCTTTTAGAAAAAAAAGGTCTGAGGGGGGGCTCCCTCGAAACCCTTCCAAAACCTTGGAGATTTTTGTTGACGAAATCATTCTTTCCGCATCTTCCGTATTAATGGGAGCGATCGCGCAAGAAAAATCTTTTAATGCTTCCGTAAAGACTCCACCCCACCCAAAAACGATCACATGACCAAACTGGGGATCTCTTTTAGCCCCAAGGATCAACTCCTGGCCTTCGGTGACCATTTGTTGAATAATAATGCCTTTAATTTCGATTTTCGGAACTTTTTGAATGAACTCTGACATCATATCTTTAAAATGGAATTTCAACTCTTTAGAATCACGGATTCCTATCCTTACCCCATTCATATCCGATTTATACAAGATATCGGGTGAACAAATCTTGATCACTGCCGGGTATCTCAATATTTTTGCAACTTCTATCGCCTGCTTTTGTGTTTTTACCATTTTGAAAGGAGCTACTGGAATCCCATAAGCACTTAGAATATGGAAGGCCTCTTTCATCAATATTTTCTGATTTTGCTTTCTTGCTCTTGCAAGTATATTTTTTACTGCCTGACGGTCAACCGAAAATGTACTTTTTTCTTTTAATACTTTCTCAACAAAAACCTGGTGCTCTAACAAGGCAGCAAGACACCTGAGCCCTCTTTCCGGACTTGAGTAGCTCGCTATAGATGTGATTCCCTGGGTTAAATGAGCAGGTTGTCCAATAACCCATGAGATGATCGGCTTAGTCGGATACCTGTTTGAAACCTCCTTCGCTGTCTTAAGAGTGGGCTCTCCTAACACACAGTAGATGACGCCGACTTTGGCATCTCTCGAAAGTGTCTCCAAAGCCTTGGTATAGACGGTTTTATATCCATGAGTCAATGCGGAAGACATGATATCAAGAGGATTCCCCACCCTTTGCCATAGGAGAAATAAATCCCTGATTTCTTCAATCTGTTCCTCGGACAAGGTGGCAAGCTTAAACCCGTATTCGTGAAAAGAGTCCAAAACTAAAACCCCTCCAGCGCCAGAAGGCGTGATGACCCCTATACGGTTTCCTTTGAGTGGGGGGATATTAAGAAAAGCCTTAGAAATATCTCCAAATTCCTCCACACTTCTCATTCGAATATGGCCTGCCTGTTTGAATGCAACCTCATAGATAGCATCCTCTCCTGCCAAAGACCCGCTATGAGACAGGATTTCCTTCACTCCTTCTGCACTCTTCCCTGCCTTTAGAACAAGTACCAATTTCTTTTGGGCCACCTTTCTTGCAATCTCAAGAAATTCTTTGCCGTCCCTCACCCCTTCCATATAAAGTCCGATCACGCGAATGTTAGGGTCGTCTCCAAAATAGGTTAAAGCATCATTAAAATCGATGTCACAAGTATTACCAAGATCTATCCCTTTTCCAATCCTAAATTGTGGGAACCCTTCGATGAAACCTCCCGACTGAGAAATAAAAGCAATAGGACTCTCTTCCTTTTTTCATCGGTACAAAATAAGTAGAAAAGGGAACGAAATGGTTCACAACTCCGATTGAATTCGGACCGAGTACTCTTACTCCAGTTTCTCTGACTATCTTGTCATTTTTTAACTGAAGCCCCTTGCCCTCCTCATCTGCCTCAGCAAATCCTTGACTGATGATTAAAACCGAATCAATACCCTTTTTAGCGCATTGCTCCAACACATTGGGTACCACCTGGCGAGGAGTCATAATCACAGCCAAGTCAACATTTTCAGGAATTCCGAAAATGTCTTGGAACACTTCCTGGTCTAATAATATCTTGATCTTAGGATTGGCCGGATAAATCTTTCCTGGGAAACCCATTTGCAATAAATTCTCAAACAAATTTAAAGAACCTTTCCCCACGTTACTTGAAATCCCAATCAAAGCAACTGACTTGG
>Ga0068714_10002629_pt1 | contig 22753 bp, 13 predicted proteins | sample MTBNYHSulfiMetaG_FD_62988 | JGI IMG/M metagenome (GOLD analysis project Ga0068714, IMG submission 62988) | Enrichment culture microbial communities from rom New York Harbor, USA that are MTBE-degrading - MTBE-NYH (New York Harbor Sulfidogenic)... | ecosystem: Environmental > Aquatic > Marine >... | reverse complement strand
AGATAGACCCCTGCAACCATGCGGCTGCAAGGGTCTTTGTGAATGGGCAGTATTGGATTCGAACCAACGACCTCCTGCGTGTCGAGCAGGCGCTCTAGCCAACTGAGCTAACCGCCCTAAATCATTGTGTAGCAAACAGTTATAGCTCTGCAAACTTCTCCTATTTTCTTCATCACTACAACCAAACCACAACCTATAATACACCATGCTGGCCAACACTGCAAGAGATTAGGGCGTAAGCTGCATTATTTCGGCTCCGGTAAGCAGACCGTACCGCGGACACAATTCGAGACGGCACAAAGTAGGTCAATTGGTAGAGCAATGGACTGAAAATCCATGTGTCGGCGGTTCAAATCCGCCCCTGCCCATTTTCATAACTTCAGCATTTCAAAGAGCTTGCGTTTTACCTGAAAACCGCATTTCCTCTTCCAGCCAGCAATCCAGTGCCAAAGCTCGTCAAAAGTTTGTCAATGACACTACGAACTTTGCTTGGATTTCCCTTGCCGCTTCGAGGTCACTGTGCTGTACCGATAGATAGAACCTGCGCGTTGTTTCCATGCTCGAATGCCCCGCGAGTTGGCGAACCACTTGGACAGGAATCACCTTTGCCCGGTTTGCGATGCATGACCGGCGAAGGTTGTGAAGCTTGCGTCATGGAACCTTGGCCCTTGTGCAGATAACCTCCAGATTCCTAGTGAGGTTGTTGATGAGTTCTCCGTCAGGTAAGTACTTGCCCTTAGCAGCGTCAAGCGTGAGAATTCAGCAGCCGTGGCGTTTGTCTGCTGAGCGACCACAGCAATCTGCCATAGAGCAATCTGAGCTATCCTGCTCTGCCTTTGGCCACTGCGCACTGGCGATACTGCATCCGTTTGCATCGCGAGAATCCGATACCTCATTGAAATGCCACGTATTGCCAGTATAATCGCTCTTAATTCAGGTACCTGTACGAATCTTTGTACGCCACCGGCGGGTGAACCTTGGATGACCGATGACTATCGGCTTCCTTGAAGGACGGTGGGCAGCGCCTCTGCGATAGGAAAGTGGTCGTTGTCGGGGGTTTTGTGAACGCGCTCACTGCCGTGTGGCTGAGAGAGTCTTCTGTGAACTTATTGTCTCCGTGAGGATCTCTCGAAGGAAACAACCATGGCTGGTATAGACATCATCACCGTCGAAAGAGAGTCAGAACTGAAGGACTTCATAGATCTTCCTTGGAGGATCTATGCTACGCAACCCAGATGGGTTCCGCCCCTCAAGAAAGAGGTCCGCCGGTTACTAGACCCAGCCAGCCATCCTTTCTGGGAGTCTGCCGAACGGACACTGTTTCTGGCCCGACGCGGTTCGGAGACAGTGGGAAGGATCGCCGGCATCATAGACGGTTGCTATAACCAGTTCCACGACGAAAAGATGGGTATCTGGGGGTTTTTCGAATGCGCTGATGACCAGGAGGCGGCGGCAGCTCTCTTCTCTTGCGTGGAGACGTGGGCGCGACGGAAGGGCATGACGTTCATGAGAGGCCCGCTAAACCCATCCACCAATTACGAGGTTGGGTTGCTCATTGAGGGATTCGATCATTCGCCATCACTGATGATGCCCTACAATCCGCCGTACTACTCAGGGTTGGTCGAATCGTGCGGCCTTGCCAAAGAGAAGGACTTGCTGGCCTTCTTGATAGATGGCGGCGATTACCGACTTCCCGAGTGGATGGACAGCCTGGCGGAACGTATTGCCCGAAAAAAGGGCATCCACATCAGACGTATGAATCCCAAGGGCGCTGACGCCGAGTTTGCCCTGATCAGGGGGATATACAATGACGGCTGGTCGAGTAACTGGGGATTTGTCCCGCTTAGCAGTAGTGAGATGCGGGACATTCAGAAGAACGTAATGAAATTCGCGGACCCTGACCTGGCTTTCTTCATCTATTATGAGAACGAACCCGTAGCGGTATGTGTGATATTTCCAGACATCAATCCCCTGCTCAAGCGTTTCAACGGACGGATAGGTTTGATAGGTTTGCTTAAGGCGATACTGTATCGGCGTGAAATCAGGGGGATGCGATTGCTGATCTTCGGGGTCAAGGAAAAGTACCGGCAAATGGGCATTCCCATGTTGGCCTTCCACCACATATATGAGGTCGCGAGGGCAAACAAGAGATATCGTTATCTGGAACTTGGCTGGACGCTGGAGGATAACGAGTCCATCAATTCACTGATAGAGGAAACCGGCGCAAAGACATATAAGAAGTATCGCATCTTCCGAAAGTCTTTATAATACAAGCAGGCGGACAAACAGGATTGAAACGGAGGTCGGAACATGCTGGCTGAGTATCGGGCTCCCGTCATCGCCTTCGTCTGGCGGCCTGAGGAGATGATCCCATCGATTGCGCAAATGGCTCATCGAACAGGTAGCAGTGCCATCTTCGATCTTTCAATGATCGAGACGCAGGCACTGCATTCTTTCCTGCGAAAGGCTGCCTCTGCCTGTCGCGTCAGTGATATCAAGATATCTACTGTCACCTTCATGGACCCATCTTTGGGGCAGCTGCTGAGGGAAACAGGGGTCCAGAACATATGGGTAGAATGCCACCCTCAGCAATTCCGAGGCGATATTTCAGGCTTTCTGCAGAGACTGGGGGAGTTGTCGGAGAACTATCGTTGCTTTCCCATCATCGGAGATCTGGATGTCCTAGCAACGGTGTTTGGGGATCGGTCGGGAATTGAACGCATCGTCCTGAAAGGATGCGAGGCCTCTGGATTCGTGAGCAGTGAGACAACCTTGCTTCTCTACTCTGCTGCACAGGAATTGATGCGAGATCGTGGCAAGGGTCTAGACATCCTCATCTGGGGGGGCATCTGGACGCCTGAGGCGGCAGCGGCGTTCTTGTCCACAGGAGCAGCAGGTATAGTATTCGAGAGTGTTCACTGGCTAACCGACCTTGTGGCCATTGATGACTCTCAGCGGCAGCAACTCGCCAAGATACGAATAGATTCCACCTCACTGGTTGGCCTGGACGTGCAGGTTCCCTGTCGACTGTTCAATAAGGGCAACTCGATGGCGTTCAAGGGGATCAAAGAATTCGAGGATTCACTGTGCAAGACAGATATCACGGAGGAAAGCCGCCGCTGCTTCGTAGATCATGTGAATTCCATGTCCCTGCATCCTCTGAAGAGCCATTTCACTAGAGATGAGGTCGTCCCTCTAGGTGTGGAGGCTGCCTTCGCGGCGTCGTTTGCTGAGAGTTTTGGGGCCGGGACTGAAGATGCCGTTAAAGCCTTCATCGACGAGATTCGAAACCTGTGCCGTTCGGCTGAGATGAAAAGAGATTGCTTCGTAGACAGTCGTTCGGCCAGGGAGCTGGGAACGAAATACCCATTCATCCAAGGCGCCATGTCCTCCATCACGGATGTCCCGGAGTTTGCCGCGAGAATTGCTGATGCCGGAGGATTGCCGACTATCGCTCTTGGCCTGATGAATGCAGAGGCTTTGGACCGGAAGTTGGGTCGTCTGCCAGAAGCCATGGGAGGGCGACCTTACGCAGTGAATATCATTTCTCTGGCGGAGAATCCTTTCAGGGAGACTCAACTGGACTGGATAAAGAAAGCCAAGCCTCGTTTCGTCTGGATTGCCGGAGGGGATATATCTCCCATAAGGGAATTACTGGAATGTGGCATAGGGGTTGTCTATATCGCCCCGGATGAGGCTCTGCTGAAGCTTGCCCTGGAAGCGGGCGTGAGATACGTGGTCTGCGAGGGATATGAGGCAGGGGGCCATGTGGGGCAACACAGCATGCTTACCCTCGCTCAGATGGTGATGGACCTCAGACGGCAAGACCCAGCCCGATTCCGAAACTGTCGCGTGATACTTGCCGGGGGGATATTCAATCGCGAAACCGCATTCATGGCTGCCATGCTCGGCGCGGACGCAATCCAGATGGGCACCGCTTATCTGGCCACAAAGGAGATAGTAGAAACGGGCGCTATGACGCCACTGTATCAGAGGGTAGTTCTGGAATCGTCTCTGGGTGGAACGGTCATTACAGGTCGAAGCACCGGACTTCGGGTGCGGTCACTTAAGACACAGAGAGTGGCCGATGTTTTGTCTCTGGAGCGAGAATTTGCAGCGGGTCACCAGGATGAGACCAGCTTCCGGGCAAAGATGGAGGAGATGACAGCGGGGAGTCTCTTTGTTGCTGCCCGAGGTACAGATAAGCAAGGTAAGCCTCTGTCCGAACGTACGTGCATGGAACGCGGGCAATTCATGAGCGGGGCCTGTGCCGGACTTATCAGAAAGGCACAGAAACTAGAGTCCTTTCACCTTGAGTTGGCCGAAGGGGCTCTCGCGTTGCACCAGCCTTTTGGAGCGGCCAGCGAAGAAACGGGCCCGAAGGTCACGACGCCTATAGCAACTCCATCCTTCGGACTTGGCCGCGGGGGCGCGCGCAGAGGCGACCATGAGAGAGTTGCTATCACGGGGATGAGCATAGTCAATGCCCTGGGTAAGAGTCCGGAGGAGGTATGGGCCGCAAGTCTGGCTATGAGGAGCGGAATCAAGGTCATTCCGTCTTCATGGTGGGACAAGGACCGCTTCTATGATCCCCGGCCGCACATCGTCGACAAGACCTACTGCAACGTAAGCGCCTTCATAGATTTTCATGCTTCACGCATTGAGCTCGGGATCCCGCCCCATGATTTTCGAACGATGACCGAGGCCACGAAGATTACCATGTGGCTGGCTGAAAATGCCATCCGGGCCTCAGGTATCCTGGATTCAGGCATCCCTCGCGAGCGGATCGGAGTTCTTATCTCCCAGAATTCGGGAGAGACAGCTGCGACCCTCACCCCCTTGCTGATCAGGGGAAATGTTCACAATATCCTTGCGGCAATCCGACAAGCGGTTCCTGTGACGACGGAGCAAGAGCAAGCCATCGAGAAAGAGCTGAAGTCCAGATACATGGCCACGGACGACACGACGCTCCTGGGCAGACTCAACTGCGCAGCGGCTGGCTTCATCTGTAACCGGTATGGGTTTACGGGGCCCAGCTTCTCAGTCTCCGCTGCCTGCTCGACCTCTCTGGTCGCCCTTTATAGCGCCATCCAGATGATACGAAATGGGATCATCGATGCTGCCGTTGTCGGAGGCGGTGAGGAGAGACTCACACATATGCACTTTCTGGAATTCTCTGCGCTGGGTGCACTTTACGGACTCTCCGGGCGAGAAAGGCCTGCTGGAGAAAGCTCGCGTCCCTTTGATGCCGAAAGAGATGGAATGGTTCTGGGTGAGGGCGGGGGAATGATCGTTATCGAGCGGGAAAGTCTGGCGAACAGGAAAGGAGTGCCTGTCCACGCCATTATCACCGGTATGGGAGCGAGCAATAATCATCTGGGTATGGTGGAATCGTCAAGCGTCACCCAGGAGATCGCCATCGGCAGCTCTTTCAACGCGATACCCTATGGACCCGATGCAGTGGACATGGTGGAATGCCACGCCACAAGTACCCGGCAGGGAGACGTAGAGGAGGTTCGTGCTCTGAAGCGATTCTTCAAACCCTCCGGTCGCACAATGCTTACCTCATTCAAATCCCAGATCGGACATACACTGGGCGCATCGGGCATAAACAGTCTCATTCGAGGAGTCATGGCCATGAAGGCGGGGGTCTTGCCGCCTACCCTCAACTATACGCATCCGGACTCGCAGATCGGTCTGGAAGGGTCCGGGCTTTTTGTCGCCCCTGAGCCGCTTGATTGGAAGCGCAAGCGTGGCCAGCCAAGAAGGTTTCAGGTCAATGCCTTCGGGTTTGGAGGGTCCAACTACGTCGTGCAGTTGGAACAAGCCATGAATGGAGAGGGCAAGGTATTTATCTCTCCGTGGAAAGAGGCTCAAAAGGAAGGCGACCATTCAGCAATCCAGGGCGTCTCATTCTTCCGCACCAAAGTTGCTGGCGGCGACTGCCGGGTGGCTGTTGTAGCGCAATCCGAAGAAGAAGCGAGCAGTGCAATAAAGAAGTCGGCGTCTCTCATCGAAGCCGGAATCGCGGCCCCAAAGATGCTGAGGTCTCTGGCGCAGAGTGGGGTCTTTGTACGTTCAGAGAGTGCGCCTGTACTGCCGCTGGCCTTTGTATTTCCAGGGCAGGGAGCGCACTATGCGGGCATGGGGAAGGAGCTCTACGAGTCCTTTGGCGTTATCCGGGAATGGATGGACAAGGCGGCGGCGGTAGCGGATTTTGACCTCCTTAACCTATTGTTCCATGACAAGGAGGAAAACCTCCAAAAGACACGGTGGCAACAGCCTGCGCTCTTCACGATGGAATGCGCGATGGCTAAATACCTTATTTCTCTTGGCATTAACCCCACGGCTGTGGCCGGTCACAGCCTGGGCGAACTGACGGCTCTGTGCATGGCGGGTGTGTATTCCATGGAAGACGGGCTGCGGATCGTGAACGCCAGAGCTCGCTGCATGGACAAGGCGGCCGCCATGGATATCGACCCCGGCGTGATGGCGGCAGTTGATGCTCCTATGGACGTGCTGAAAGAAATGATGCAGGGACAGAAAGACATCCACATTGGCAATATGAATTCACCGAACCAGATCATTTTGAGCGGCAGCACCGAAACGGTCAAGAATCTTGGCAAGAAACTGAAGGAGAGGGGATTCCGATGTACACTCTTGCGGGTGAGTATGGCCTTCCACTCTCCTATCATGCGGGTCATCCATGACGAACTAGACGCTTACATTGCCTCCATTCCGTTCCATGCTCCGAAGATACCCGTCATCTCAAACACGACGATGGCGCCCTATCCGTCGGACCCAGGAGAGATAAGACGGATTCTTATGGCTCACCTGGAATCTACGGTCCATTGGAGCAGTAACGTTCAGACCCTCTGGAATGACTATGGAATCCGGCGTTTTGTGGAGGTAGGCCCAGGCGACATATTGAGCAATCTCATCAGCGACACGATCCCGGATTCGACATGCATCCAGACCTGCATTCCTGATGCCGAGTGTATGACTTACAGGACTGCCATTGCTCAACTCTTCGTCCATGGCCATCTGAAGGTTCACGGAGAACCGAGGTTTGTTTCCCTCTCTGCATCTGGAGGGGTTCCGATGCCCGACCGCAACGGCGCAAGCGGACAGGCACCGCCTGCCCTCGACGAAACGTCCGAACACCAGGATGTCATAGAGACGCTTATCAAGATCATCATGGACGCCACAGGATTCAACAGCGACGAGATACAACCGGATATGGACCTCAGGAGGGATCTCTCCATCCGCTCCAGCCGTCTGCCCGTAATCATGGATGCCGCGGAGCGTCATTTTGGAATCACCATTGAGCTGGAGGATTTCATCCATGTCCGCACCGTGAAGGACATCGCGAAAAAGGTTTCCGAGATACTCGCCAGAAAGGAAGGTACCAACCCGCCGTCTGCCACCAAGACAATTGACCTGGGTTCCGCGGTCCCGAAGGGGCAGGCATCCTATACACGCGTTGAAGCATCTGAGCGTCAGGATCATATAGAGGCACTTATCCACATTATTATGGAAGCCACGGGATTCAACAGGGATGAGGTACGACCCGATATGGACCTCAGGAGAGACCTGTCCATCCGCTCCAGCCGTCTGCCCGTAATCATGGATGCCGCGGAACGCCATTTCGGGATTACCATCGAACTGGAGGATTTCATCAATGTTCGCACCGTCAGGGATATTGCGCAGAGGATATCCGAGATAGTCGCCAGGAAAGAAGGTGCCAGCCTGCCGCCAAGCACCAAGGCAGCTGAGACTGGCGTGGTGCAAGACGAAACGCTCAAGTCCCTACAGGATGAGGTGAGTCTGAAGCGGCTCATATTCAGGAATGTTCCGATGGCGACATCGGCCTCTGCTCCAATAGAATTGAGCCGAGGGGAGTCAGTGGTTTGTCTCTCGCCGGACAGCAACGACGATCTTGCCAGGACAGTCGGAGATATATTCCGGCATGATTACGGAGTTGACGTGATTCCTGTGCCGTTCATGAAGGCAGCGGGTACTGGCCAGGAAGGCTATGACATTCTTGCGAATGAAGGGTCTGGTAAGGTATCAGAGAGAATGTCGAATCTGACGTCACTGGCTGGGATGGTTATCACATTACCTGCAGGCTGGTCGGGGAGGTTGGGAGGTATATCGGATTCATCACGACTTCTGAGGGGGCTATTCCTGCCCTTGAAGGCATTTCTTCAGTCGCCGGCAAAGAAGTTTGTATTGCTTGTTCATTGCAGAGAGGATGCCGACACTGTCGGTCGGCTGCCAGTGGAAGGGATGCTTGGAATGTTCCTGAGCGCAGCACAGGAATATTCATCGGTCCAGTTCCGCACCCTGGAAATCGACGGAGCGGCCAACCTTCGTGCTGCCTTACATGGCGCTCTGGACAGGGGATACTCTGCAGTTGAGATGGCCCATCGTGATGGAAAGGTCCTTACCTCGGAAGCACACGTGGTCTCGTCGATCTTCCGAGACGATTCAAGTTTGGATCTCAATCCAGGTGATGTTGTAGTCATGTCCGGGGGTGCAACCGGTATCAGTGCTCACCTGGCTCGCGGCCTTGCGGTATTCAAGCCACGCATGGTTTTTTTGGGAAGAACTCGTATAGAGACAGATGCCAATTCTGCAAAGAGGGCATCGGAGATCGCCCGGACACTGGCGGATTTGCGTTCATCGGGGGTCGAGGCAACATACTACGCCTGCGATGTGACTGACTCCAAGGCGGTCAGCGATTGTTTAGGTGAAGTGATAAGGCGTTATGGTAAGGTTGATGGGATCGTTCACGGCGCAGGAGTCCTGAAGGATAGTCTCCTGGACCAGATGACACCGGATGACCTATCAGTGGTCGCCGATGTCAAGTTCCTCGGAGCCTGGAACCTATTCTCAGCAGCCGAGAAGGCGGGCTTGAGGTTTTTCGTAGGCCTCTCCTCGGTGGCTGCAATACAGGGTAATCCCGGCCAGACCAACTATGCTGCGGCCAACCGCATGATGTCGGCGCTGATGAGATACCTGGGCTGCAGGAATAGGGCTGTACGGTTCAAGGCCTTGATGCTTCCCCCCATCGAGGGTGCCGGCATGGCCGAGGATCCGGAAATCCGCGAGATGCTGAAGCGTAAGGGAGTGGGCTACATCCACTTGAATGAGCTTGCAGGACTCTTTTGCAGGGAGCTGTTTGTGGCGCCGGCCCAGGACGAATTGGTGATGTTCATGAGGAATCTGCCAGCCGTGAAGATGGCACGGATCAACGATTCTGCTAGTCCCTTGTCCAGCGACGAACTGAGGGCTGGTACCGTGGCTTTCAGCTGCGCGAGTCTGCCGATGATTGACGGGATAACAAGTCTGGACATGTGTCACGGACGACTGGAGGCAACGAGGTCATTTTCTCTCGATAAGGACCTGTGGATAGCGGACCACAAGCCTTTCACGTTCGTCAAGCATCCTCTGGTCTCGGCGGCGATGGTTCTGGAGACATTCATGGAAGCCGCAAGGATTGTGTATCCTCATCTGCAGGTGCTGGGGGTTCGTCAGATGCGATTTATGGACATGATACAGTGTCCTTCGGGGATCTCGCGGCCATGCAAGATATCCTGTCGCCTGGTCGATGTCTTGCCTGGAGAAGTGATTTGCGAAGTCTCTCTTTCGGCTCAGGAGATGTCCCCAGCCGTAAGATTGACGGACCGCTTTACACCGCACTACATGGGCCAGGTGATCCTCGATGGCGGCCATGGTAATCCAGGCGAGGTGCTCTCTGATTTCCCGGTCCGGCTGAATGAACTGCAGACGCTACCCATGGATCACAATAGGGTACTACAGTGGTACGCAGAATACAGTGAGTTCGGAGACAGGTATCGTGTGATGGACACTCTTGACGGTGCAGGAGCAGGGGTGGTGCGTGGCCAGACCACCTGCCGGGCTGGGAGCGATTTCGCACATCTGCGCAACGCGAAGTACCAATACTCACCATATCTTTTCGAGGCACTTATGCAGTTGGCTGCCTTCCACATGGCTGCGATGGCCCCAAAGCACCAACAGGCGATGATACCAGTAGAGGTTTGCGAGATGAGGTTCCTGCGAAAATGCCGAGAGGGGGAACGGATGACCCTGGAGGCTCGAATGCGGATGGAGGATGACAATGGCTTCGTCTGGGATGCCATGGCAATTGACGACCAAGGTGGCACCATCATGCAGGTTTGTGGTATGCGTATGCAGAAGGTTTCGGAATGAAGCATGGTTCGGAAAACATGAGAGCTGATGTGATAGATGACTGCCAGGAGATAACCGTCAAAGCCATGAGTTTCCCCCATCAAAGAGGAACCATCCTGTATGCGTGCTTGCCGTGCGATACTGGGACCGTGGCAGGCCCTAGAGTAAACAGGATGGCGGACAAGATTCATCTGGTATCTGCCCTGCTGGAGCATCTTGCGGGGATGGAAGGTTATCTGTGGACAGACTGCCATTTCCCAGATAAGGCGGATATGCCGATCCATGTGGCCCAAGACCTGCTTGGCAGGCCGCACCTACTGCTGGGAGGATGTGAGGGGCCGGCCGTTTCCTTCAGCGAGGGCGGAAGGGGAATATGGGCCGCTCTCTGCGGAAGTATGTTTGATATCGGTATTGATGTGGCTGCAAGTGATGATTTTCAGAGTGACTATCCATTACACCGGGCCTTCCAGATGCAGGAACTCCAGGATGCCTTGAGGGTGACACACGGAGATGTGGGAAAAGCGTCCGCTTGGCTGTGGTCCATCAAGGAAGCTGCTGTCAAAGCACTGGGATGTGCATTCCATCTTGTGGATCCGCGGCAAATCTGTGTCTATCCAGCGGCTGCGGAAAAGGACGGGGGGTACATCTCCACAGCGTGTTTGTCAGGAAGGGCTCTGACGCGGTTTCCAATGATGGCCAGCAGACGCATACTGGTGCGTTCGCTTTTACAGGAGAAAATGTGGCTTTCTATCGCCCTGTTGAATAGGCACCAGGTCAGGACCGAGAAGCCATGATATTTAGGAAGGATACCCCGTGAAGAAAGCAATATCGTGGTTTGTTGTTCTTGTCGTGACAGCGATGTTGTTTTCGCTCGTCGCCTGCGCAAAGCAAATGGAAAAGGTCCCGGATCCCAATAAGGTCCTGGATCCCAATGAGGCCCGGAAGAAGACTCAGCCGCTGTTCATTATCCAGCGGAGCAAGAACGCCAATGTTGTGCATTATGACGCCCGACTCACCGCCGCCGGCAAACTTGATCCCAATGAACCGGTGATCGCGTACTGGGTCTTGCTCGCTCAAGACGGCCGACGAGAAGAACTCAGTTCGATCGAGAAAAAGATGGCCTATGGCTTCAGCACTAAGCCGGACCCATCTGTGAAAGGCTACAAAATGACCGTTGTGGCTGTGCCAAAGGGGGAGATCACCGTCAGGAAGGTGGGAGATGCCATCCGGGCCGAGCTGATTATCGACGGTCGCCCGGCCGTCTTAGAGAGGATCTACATCAATGCCACCGATGGACTCCTAGGGCCCAAGGTCCGCTATATCGAGTTGTATGGGAAAGATATCGAGACAGAGGAGAAACGCTACCAGAAAATCATGAAGAAATAGCTGTGTAAGGACGGGTCGGTCGCTTGCCCGAAGAAGGGCGAATGTCAATTTGCACTGAACTATGACAATATGAGCACAAGCACTATGATCGCACAACCTGTGCTAGTAACCGGAGCCACTGGCTTCATCGGTCGGCATCTTGCGCATCGGTTGATCGAGAGTGGCTGCCGGCTGTCATGTCTGGTACGAGCAACCTCTGATGCCGACGAACTGCGGTCGGCTGGCGCTCAGTTGGTCACTGGTGATGTGACTGACCGCGCCACCATTGGAAGGGCATTGGCAGCATTGCGGCCCGGAGTCGTCTTCCATCTGGCAGGGATGCTGAGGGCGTTGCGGAGCGATGATTTCCTGCGTGTGAACGCTGGCGGGGCTGAATCGGTCGCGGCTGCTTGTGCCGACCTCGCTGAGCCGCCGGTGTTGGTAGTGGTGTCCTCGCTGGCCGCAGCGGGGCCCTGTGCTGCTGACAGACCTCGCGTGGAAAGCGATTTGCCGACACCTGTTTCAGCTTACGGTCGCAGCAAACTTGCCGCGGAACTGGCTGCGGCCAAGTATTCCGGAAGGGTGCCGATCAGCATTGTGCGTCCGCCTATTGTCTTCGGCGCCGGTGACAGGGGCGTGCTCGAAATGTTCCAGCCGATAGCACGCTGGGGTATCCATATCGTGCCGGGCCGGGGCCGGCGACGTTTCTCGCTGATCCACGTGGCCGACCTAGTCGAGGGGCTGCTTCTTGTCGCTGAGAAGGGTGAGCGTCAGCATGCCGGCGATTCGAAGGGTCAGGGCATCTACTTTATGACGGCGGATGATAGTCCGACCTATACCGAACTGGGAGAGGCGATGGCCAAGGCTTTGGGGAAAACGCACGTAAAGTTATTACGTGTGCCCGCGCCGCTCGTGCGACTGGTTGGGCTCTGTGGTGACGCGATGACGCGGATTCAACAGCGTCCCGCCTGGGTGAACGGTGACAAGATGACCGAGGCTCTGGCTGGCTCATGGATGTGCTCGTCTGCCAAGGCGCGCTCGCACCTTGGCTGGCATACCGCTGCCCCTCTGGGCGAGCGTCTGCATGAAACAGCACAGTGGTATAGTCAAGCAGGATGGCTCTGACCTGATTTGCCCCATATTAAGGGTTTGCGGCATACTGCCGCAGACTGGGACGTCTGCACCCACACGACCAATCTTGACGGCCGCTGTCGCTATAGTTTGGCGAGTTCATCGGCAACTGCATTGACCGTGGCGTGGATCTGTGCCTCGCTATGGTTAGTGGTGATGAAGAATCGCAGGCGAGCGAACTGGTCAGGCACGGCCGGATACAGAATTGGCTGTACGTTGATGCCGCGATCGAACAGTGCATGTGACAGGTGCAGGCTCTTGACCGAACTGCCAACTATCACGGGGATAACGGGCGTGCCGGCAGACAAGCCGGTGTTCAGGCCGCGCTCTGTGGCCAGTTTCAGGAACAAGGCCGCCAACTCGTGCAGCCGGGCCACTCGTTGCGGCTGGCGTTCCAGGACCCTCACGGCTGCCAGTGCTGCGGCCGCATTTGACGGTGACATGCCAACGCTATAGACGAACCCGGGGGCTGTGTACTTAAGGTATTCGACCATCTCGGCCGAGCCGGCAATGTATCCGCCGCAACTGCCCAGGGACTTGGAGAGCGTGCCCATCCATAGATCGACGTCCTCGCGGGCAACGTTCCAGTGCTCGCCGATACCCCGGCCGGTCGACCCCATGGTTCCCAGCGAATGTGCCTCATCGACCAGCATCAGCGTCCTGTGCCTCTTCTTGAGTTCCACAAAGCGAGGCAGTTCGGGGAAGTCGCCATCCATGCTGTACACACCCTCGATGGCGATCAGAACGCGGCGATATCGCTGGCGACTTTCGGACAGCATTGTATCCAGTGCCAGCCAGTCATTATGGGAAAACGCGCAGCGGCGAGCGCCGGAAAGCTTTGCCCCCTGGATTATCGAATTGTGTGCCAGACTATCGTGGAGGACAAGGTCTCCAGGCCCAAACAGATGTCCGATGGTGGTGACGTTGGTGGCATGGCCGGAGACAAACGCGACCGCTGCTGGAACTCCCAAAAACGCGGCTAAGGCCTGCTCCAGGTCGCTGTGCACCTGCTTTTCGCCGGATACCAACCGACTGGCGCCGGCGCTGGTGCCATAGAGATCTATCGCGTTCTTGGCCGCGGAGGCGACTTCCGGGTCGCACGCCATACCGATATAGTCGTAGACGCAGAAGTTGACGAGCTTACGTCCGTCGATGTGCGCCATGTTTCCGGCCCCACCCTGGTCGGCGCGAAAATATGGGATATCGCCGGTCACGGCCCTCAACATTCGTTCGTGGTGCTTCAGCAATGTGTACTCGGGGAAGTGGGTGAAATCATAGTGTTCGGGTGGAATTGGGCCAGCGCCAGCGGCAGCCTTGGCGCCGTCGATCAGATGCTTCTGTGCCGCCTGAGCCAGTTCTCCCAATGTCTCCACCTGAGTGTACACCGCATCGGGCATATGGCCACCGAGAGCTTTTTCCAGTGCAGCCACGAGTTCCAGACGCTGCAGTGAATCGAGCCCTAGATCTGCAATGGGTGTATCTGGCGTAAGGTCAGGCAGAGCTGTGCCGGCTAGGGCGCGCGCCTGATTACAGACAACGGTAAAAACAAGGATTTGCGAAGCATGCGTTGCCAGATGCGCAGCCCCAAGTCCCTGGTTTTCTACGCCAGCGGCTATGCCAGCACTTTCAGCCTTCCGGCCGCGATACTCGGCAAGGACCTTGAGTTCGCCGGTCAGGAACGCCGTTCGACAGGCGTAGCGCTGAACCTTACCGCTGGAGGTCTTTGGAATCGTGCCGCTTCGTACAAGCACTATTGCGTCCAGTGCCAGATCGTGCTCGTCGAGTATAGCTCGGCGAACTGCGTCCAGCACCGGCGTCAAGTCTTTCTGTCCGTTGCGTTCTACCTCCTGGACCAGAACGAGACAACGATCACCATCATCGTCCACGACAAAAGCGGCCCCATAACCAGCTTCCAGCAGTGGATGACTCTTGCGGGCCGTTGCCTCGATATCCTGCGGATAGCGGTTAAGGCCTCGCACGATGATCAGGTCTTCCCGCCGGCCGGTGATGTAGAGCTGGCCATCGTACACAAAGCCCAGATCGCCCGTGCGCAGGAACGGACCTTCGCCCGTCTCGCTCAGGCGAGCGTCGAAAGACTCCCGAGTCTGGTCGGACTGATGCCAGTATCCCTGGCCGACAGAAGGTCCGGCAACCCAGACTTCACCCACCTGGCCGGGCGCGGCTTCGGCGTGTGTCTCTGCATCGGCGATCACCACGCGCTGACCGTTGACGGCCAATCCGCAGGCCACCATGCGATGAGCATAGGGGTTATCGTCTGGTACGGCCTCTACTCGGTTCCTGGTCAGTGCCGTCTCGTTGAAGGCCCGCACGGTCGCGCCGCTGCCACGCGGCGGGCCGCTGACGATGAGGGTCGCCTCCGCCAGGCCATAGCATGGGTAGAAGGCGTTTGGTTTGAAGCCGCAGGGGGCAAACGTGGCGGCAAAGCGTTCGAGCGTTGCTGGCGCAACGGGTTCGGCGCCTACGAAGGCCAACGCCCAGGATGAGAGATCGAGCGTGGCACGCTGCTCGTCAGTGATCTTGCGAACGCAAAGGTCGTAGGCGAAGTTGGGTCCGCCCGAGATAGTTATCCTGTATTTGCTGATAGCGGCCAGCCAGGTGATGGGTTTCTGGAGGAAATCAGCCGGCGAGAAGAGGATGCTTGTGGCGCCGGCGAATACAGGAACCATTACGCCGCCCACTAGTCCCATGTCGTGGTATGTGGGCAGCCAGAACACGCCGCTGTCCTGGCGCTGTATCCCGAACGCCTGGTGGATGCTGCGGGAGTTATCGATGAGGTTGGCGTGGCTGATCATGACGCCCTTCGGCTGGCTGGTCGAGCCGGAGGTATACTGCAGCATGGCAAGCGTGTCAGAGGTGACGGTAGGTTCGCTCCAGTGCTCAGCCAGGTCATCTGATATTTCGTCGGTGGCGAGCCATGGAGCCTGAGAAGAAGTCGTGGTCCGACCAACTTTTGGCCCGATCAGCCCCTGGAACTGGGTCGTGGCAGAAGAGGTGCTAAGGACAATGCCGACCCCGGAGTCGGCAGCAATGGCATGGAAGCGGTCTGACATGCGGTGGCGGCGAGGGGGGTAGGTTGGCACCGCCACGCACCCGGCGTACAAGCAGCCGAAGAAGGCCACAATGAAGTCAAGTCCAGGAGGATATACAAGCAGCGCTCGCTGGCCGGTAAGGCCCATGCCCTGCAAGCGGGCGCCAATGGCGCGCGCCCTGTTATCCAGTTGTGCGTACGTCAGCGTGGCGGCGTCAGCCCCTTCATTGAGCAGATAAACAAATGCATGCTTGTCAGGACGTTCTGCGGTGTGGCGGTGCAACATCTGGATGAGGTTGCCGGGAGTGTGATGCGGACCTGCTTTCATTCTTGACTGAACCGACATATATCTTTCCGATGTCCCCAATTACGATTGGCACTGTCGACCTTGCCCATAACTCTCGGATTTGAGAGTGTACTCACACCATATTTGTCTCAATTATAGGGCCTGGGGCATACAAGACAAGCACATTCTGCTTGTCGGGCTTCAGCAGTGGGACTATGATACGCCTGACAGTCAGAACAGTCTTGTGTACGGAGCCGCATGAGAAACCTCAGCCTCAATGCCACCGACAGAGTAACTATACTCTATAGTCTTATTGTGGCTATCTTCATCTTTTTGTTCAGAACAAAGGTTGCGGCATACGGTTGCCATCTCGCATTTGACCTCTCAGCTATCCTTCTCGTCCTTCTGCTGAGCCTTGGCAGGGGGAGCAGCCTGAGCAAAACAGGGACTGGCTGGGGAGGCGCATCTATACCTGCTCTTCTTCATACTCTGAGCCTGTGGTATCCCTTGATCATGTACAGTTTCTTCTACTATCAGACCGGATTGATCAACACTGTCGTCGTCCCCAAGTTCTTGGACAGTTCTTTTCTGGATCTGGACGTGCATATCTTCGGCCAGTTTCCCGGCTTTCTCCTCTATGGTCCACACGGCAATGCCTTCCTGGACGAGTTCTTTCACTTCTTCTACTCCAGCTATTATCTGATAATCCCCATAACCTGCATTTTGCTCTACCGCAAGGATGTAAAGCTCTTCGAGAGCTTCATGTTCCAGCTTTCATCCTTGTTCTACTTCTGTTATCTCATATACATATTTCTGCCGGTTGAGGGCCCGATACCGTTGCGGAATGAGTACTATCTGCAGCACGGCATGTTTCGCTCAATAGTAGATTTCATCTGGGCTAAGGGAGAGACGCCAGGCTCAGCCTTCCCAAGCTCGCACGTTGCGGTCACATTTCTGGTAGCATGGTGGGGAAGCAAGCATTTCAAAAAGCTCAGTATTCTGTATTGGCTGACTTTCTTGTTCCTCTCTATTGCCACGGTCTACTGCATGTTCCATTACGCCGTCGACGTTATCGGAGGAACGCTCGTCGGCCTCCTGGCAGTCCTTACGTTTGGCTGGTTGGAGCACCATAGCTCCGATCGTCCTGATGACTCTCCAAATGACGCAAACTTAGCCGGCGATACGCGACCGAAAGACTGATGGTGCCAACGATTTCGTGAACCATAGGTACAGTCCTGCTGCTGCTCAGTCCTGATTACTATCTACGGCCGCCAGCTTGGTTTCTCCTATATTCGTGGCCTTCGGAAAAGTGAACGTAGGCTCCTGTTTCATCAGCGCGCAGCCAAAGGCGAGCATTGTATCGTTGCCCAGTTTGGTCACCTTCGTCGGAGCTATGAACAGATTGGCGATAGACCCCTTGATGCCGCTGAACAGGCCCTCGGACTTTGCCGCGCCAGTTATCGACGCCACCTTTATTCCCATCCGGGGAGTCTTCTCGGTCTTTCTGAATGTAAGTGAATTCACGCGGGCAACTATCCGGTTCGACCTGTTTTCATATCTGTACTCGCCGCCCTGTGGCTTGATATCATAGATACCAACAGTTACAGGGCTTTTGTGCCCTCTGCCATTGAAGATCAGGTCCACCTCGGTAACAATACTTGTGTCTCCATCTACTGTTCCTTTGATATCGATGCGGCCGAAGCCTTCTCCTTCGAGCTTGATATAATCGAGAACATTTGCCAGCGACTCCCCCTTTTTGAGCGCACCGGTCTCCGCATTTATCGTCCCCGCCGGATCAAATATGTTCTTGTGATACCCCTTGCCCAGTAGTTTGAACTCACAGGTCACATGAAAGGATTCTGAGGTGATCTTTCTTTCACACGAGATAATGCCTGTCTGCTGGTTGCTATTGGCGTCCATTTCAATGTCCACACGTGTTGGAGATATCAGCGGAACAAAATACATGAAAGACCCGATAGGGTTTTTTTTGAGATCATCTTCACTATAGGTCAGCAGGATCGTAGGACCGCTGCCGCCTTCGGCAACGCTATTGCTATCAGCCGTACCTCCAGAGGCATGAAGGCCTATGTCGCTGTTGAAGTCGGAAGTTGCCCGCGAGCAGGATGTCAAGAGCAGTGTGCAGATGAAGGTCACTGCAGATAGGGCGACCAGACGGCCGTTTCCCGGAAGTACACGCTGGTTCTTCACATATAATTGCACGGCTCACCCCTGTTACTGCCGGATGCTGAACAAGCCACACCTTGTTGTTTAGAAATAAACAGTGACAGGCACTGCTCTACTTTCGCATCAATTGTATCCGTCACTGTTTTGGTCATGATGTCCGGCGCCGGTACCGTAACAGACATAGCAACGATTACAATTTGGGCAAAACGCAATTTATATCCGCACCACTGTCCTCTGTCAAGATGCTGACAGTATATACTGCAACTCGCGGTCTGCCGGAATATTCTACCTGTTGGCACTGAAACCATGGCATCCGCTTATGAAGGCAGCCACCGCACAAAGGGAGATTACCAGGACATATTTGTGCATTGATTTTGCTTTCATGTTATATCTCCTCTTAACTAGCAGTGTAACTCCAAGTTCGTTCTAGTGTCATGCGTATGCTTTACCGATCGTCAAGCATACTCCCAGTCTGACAAACGAATAGGAGCTGCGGAGCGACCACTTTCACATTGAATGCCGTTGCGGTCGATTCTCCAAACTTCGGGATACCCGTGACGGAGACGCTATACTCGCCGAGGGCGGCATTCTGAGCCGCAGCAATCCTGAGTTGCACATCAGGTGTGTCACTCGCCTTGACAATAATGCTGGTCGGCTGGACGCTGATGCCGGCAGACGTTTTGATTTGCAGTTTCACGTCCTGCTTGAAATAATCGCCCCTCTCGAGCGATACGGTAATGCTCTTGGTTTCACCCTGTTTGATATCAGTGGTGAAGGTTGGGACGGCGATCTTGAATCCTTCGCCCTTAACCACGCTGCCGCCTCGCGGGCTGCTCGATTGGCAGCCGCACACGGCCACCAGCGCTAACACTAGCACAACTGAAATTGCAGTTCTCATACTTGCTTTTTTTTCCAAACTTGGGGTCATACACGACTCCTTTTGTGTTACGTATTCACTCCCACCGATGCTCTCTTGCTTCATCTAGGCCCGCGACGGAGGAGACCAGCCGCCCCCGACAACGATCGCAACAATTCCACCGACCAGCAGCCATATCGTCTTGTCGGTAGGTACGCCGTTGAAGAAGCGGGAAAGGTCGGAACTGAATGAGTTTGCGACGGCAACGCCATAAACTACCAAAACTATGCCGCTGACAGGAACAGCGAGCATGACTGCTCTGTTCATACAAGAGCCCCTTTCGAAGTTGATGCATTGCCCTGTGAAATGCTCACGTGAGTCGGCGTCCGCTTATCAGCCTAAGCAGAACAACCACAACGGCAATCACCAAGAGTGCGTGAATGAAACCGCCCATGGTGTAGGAAGTGACCAACCCCAGGAGCCACAATACGAGCAAAACTACGGCGATAGTGTAAAGCATAAAGACCCTTTCTGAAAAGGAGTCACAACTTGCACAGGGGGAGTGTTTTCTCGAAGTGCATTATCATGCTGGCCGCGCTCAGTCTCGCTGAGTCATGCCAACGTTTCAGTTCAATGTGAGTGAGCATATGAGATAAGAAGAGGCTCATCAATCAGGGTAGTCCCTGTATATTCCATAGTAATATCCACTATAGCAATGTCCGCGAACTTCAGAACGTAATCGAGCGCGCCGTCATCTTAGCGCGGGGCGGAGTACTTGAATTCGATCTGCCGATCCGTGAAGCTCCACCCGTAATACATACCCGACCTAATCGCCCAAACAACGACGCGCCGGAAGTTCTCACGGAAAGCGAATTGAGGCAGCGCGAGCGGGAGGACCTTCTGGCAGCTCTGGACCGGACCCACTGGAAGATCAAAGGCTTCGGCGGTGCGGCGGAACTCTCGGGTATGAATGCAGCCACGCTGGTATCGCGAATGAGAGCCATGCACATCAAGCGACCAGAATAAGCTGGACCGCTAACGAAGATGGCACAGACACGGTGACTCTCGTTGCTGGGTTGCGGCCTATTGCTGCATGTGTCGGAGCCCTGATTTGCCGACCTCTTCAGTCCAGAGTGCGTCCAAAAGTTCGTCAATCGCCAGTGGATACTCACCTGTAAACCACTTGTGCGCCCACTTGTTAACCACCTGTAAGTCTCGTTTTGGCCGAAAAACGCGGCTATAACATCTTGTCACATAAGCACTTATGGAGCGACTTTAGGACTGAAAATCCATGTGTCGGCGGTTCAAATCCGCCCCTGCCCATTTCTGTAACTTCCATACCACAAAGACATCTGTGGTCTGCCCGCAAGTCTGAAATCACGTTCGGGTTGGGCTCTATAGATATCTGGCGTCGTCATGTAGACCGAATAGAGTCCCTCACCGGCCACCGTCTCAGATCACCCCATGCGTTCTCCGGAACGTCCGCGGAGGCATGCCCATATGCTTTCTGAACACGCGGATCATGTGGCTGGCCGAATCGAAGGTCGAGGAGGCGACGATCTGGTCAACTGACATATCCGACTTGAGGAGCAGATCAACTACGTGCTCGACCCGTCTTCGCATTATCTCGTCGAGTATCGAGCGCTTCAGGACAGCTCTGAACCTCTTCTCCAAGACTCGCCTTGAAAGGCTGGTCGCATTGACAACATCAGCGATTTGAATCGGCGAGTTGAAGTGTGTTCGGATGAAGTGGACTGCGGCTGCTATCTGAGGGTCATTGATCGCCAGGATATCGGAGGATTGTCTGACCACAACGCGTGTCACGCGGGCAAGTATGGGGTGGTCTGACATGGCCATTTGGCCTGCCATCATCGCATTGAGAATCTCGGCTGCCTCGTAGCCTGCCTGCTCAAAATTGGTGTCAACACTTGAGAGCGGAGGTCTTACGCTGTTACATAGAATGTCGTCATTGTCCACACCCATGACGGCGACGTCCTCGGGTATGCGGATGCCAGCCTCTCCGGCAGCTTCGACCAGATCATAGGCGACGCCGTCGTCGCAGGCCATCAGGGCGACCGGCTTTGGCAGAGACCTCAACCATTTCAAAGGCCCTTCAAGCCCTTTTATCCAGGTGCGCCCTATCTGCCAGTCCTCCTTCGTCTTGTCTGCCACATTGATCTTGTAAACGCTGGCCGAATATCCGGCTTCCCTCAGCCTTCCGCAGAACCCTTCTCTTCTCCGCCCTGACCAGAAGATATCACTAGGACTGTAATACGCGAAATTGCGGAACCCGCGCTCGATGAAATGCTCAGCAGCAACTCTGCCGGCAGCCACAGAATCGGTAGTGACGTAAGGCACATTCCTGGGGATATTGAGGCAGTTTAGTGCTACGCAGGGCAGGCCCGTAGCAAGCAGTTCATGGTTCACGTGCTCGGCACGAAAGGAGACAAATGCGCCATCTATCCCAGCCTTCTTGAGAACCGGAATGATGCTATGAGATTCCCCGCAAGCCAGGCGGAATTGCCAGGCCGTATTTGCCATCATATAGCGATGAATACCCCTGAGGATTTGGCGAGTCTGACGACCAATGTCAGGAACGACAAATGCCACTCGCAGGGCTGTTTCTTGCAGATTGTCCATCTCAATGGCTATCTATATCCCATAACAGCACAAAAAGCAAGGTCTGGTTCGCAATCGTGCAATATTATTCCGCAATATACACTACTTCGTCCAACCCGAATTTCTTACAGTAAACATGTGCTCTCAATCGTGGCAAGGTGCTTGTGATGAGGCATCGTAAGCCGGAAAGGAGGACTATCGACGGACTGGAACGCGATGATTCTGTGCGGGCGCTGGCCCGCGTGTGTGTTTGGAGTTGGGTTTCTGTAATGTTTCTGGAAGGAAGGTGAATGATGAAAAGACTCAATTTACTGTTGGCTGTTCTCGGCGTCTGTATCCTCGCCGGGAATGCCTACGCGGGGACGATTGATGTGTGGACGGGAACGGCCGGCAACTTTAGTGATGGTACGAACTGGCAGAACGGCGGGCCGTCTGCCTGGACTAATGGCGGTGAGATTGAGTTTAATACTGCTGCCACTGATGCTACGGTGAACGACGGTCCCTGGGATTTTTCAAGCACTATGTCTTTTGAATTTTGGGGTGGTGCTACAATGAGAATTGCTGATGGCGGCAATCTCAAAGTAAGAAAGCTTTATCTCGGGACTGGCGGTGTAGGCAACATAATCCAGACAGGTGGGTATTTGAACGTCAGAGGTAGCGATGATTGTCATATCGGTCACAATGGTGGAGAAGGCAACTATACCATCAGCGGCGGTACTTTTGATGTGAAAAAATTAAGCCTCAGCGGCGCCACGGGAACTCTTACTGTTATCGGGGATGCCGCGACGATTATGATGAACCGACTGTATCTCGGCAGTGACAGGTCAGGTAACTATGGAACAGGTACACTTGAGTTCCAGATAGGTGCTACCGGGGTTAGTCCGCTTGTAATTGATGCTGGCGGTGAATTTCACTTTGATGAGGGCGGAGCAAGTTCTACTGTTAACCTGTTGCTGAGTGCTACAGCGGCGCCTGCTGCTGATATCGTCCTCATCAATAACGGCGACAATGTCACATTAGTTACTACGTTTGATACACTAAACGGCGG
>Ga0068714_10002626_pt1 | contig 22772 bp, 28 predicted proteins | sample MTBNYHSulfiMetaG_FD_62988 | JGI IMG/M metagenome (GOLD analysis project Ga0068714, IMG submission 62988) | Enrichment culture microbial communities from rom New York Harbor, USA that are MTBE-degrading - MTBE-NYH (New York Harbor Sulfidogenic)... | ecosystem: Environmental > Aquatic > Marine >... | reverse complement strand
CGCTGGGTTGGGCTCGGAGGGGAGGGGAACGCCACGAATGGGGTTCCGGTTGAGGAGAGGACACCCGTTCGCGCGGAACGTCTCCGCCCAGTTGAAGGCGGCATGCAGACTGCCCAGCTCCTTGGCGATGGTGGCCGCCTTCACGCCCTTGCCGCCATGCCGCCCGTTCGTGGTGGCCAGGGTCCCGGCCCTCCGTGCCGCCTCGTAGGTTTGGACCTGGTGAGGCCCCAGGTCCTGGACCTTGAAGGCTCCGCCCACGTGGCGGCGGAACAGGCCGAAGGCCTTCTCCACCTCTCCCCGGCGGTACTCTGAGAGGAGGGGGCCTTTCTCCCGGACGTAGGCCGCGTGGAGCTGGGCCAGCGTGAGGGTGTCGGGGGAGACCCCGGTGAGCCGTTGCTCGGCAAGGGCCTTGCAGAGCTGCAGGGCTTGGCGCTCGGCAAGGGCCCGGTCGTTGTGGCCCAGGGGCTTACGGTCCTTCCTGGTGTAGGCCTTGCCGGCGTCCGAAACCGCCCGACCGAGTTTCACTTCCCGCCAGATGGGCCCGCCGGGTCTCCGCTCGAAGATGCGGACGGAGACGCCGTGGGCCTCGAGGGTCTTGGTCCAGTTCTTAGCCTTCGGCATCGTCGGCCTCCTGACCGGGGCTCGTGGGATAGTAGCGGCGGAGCGTACGGTGGATTGCGAGTGCAATGGCTTGCACGTAGTCCGGGAGGTCGTCAACCCGTAGCGGGTCCATTACGAGGGCTTCCAAGGGGGCGGCGATGGCCGCGGCGATGGCTTCGGTTGCTTCCGGGCGGGACAGGCGCTCACCCTCTCCCGTGAGCGTGACCCATAGATGCCGAGCCTGCCAATATGCGATGGCGGCTTGACGCGCGGCCGGCGCCCATACTTCCGTCGCACGGCCGAACCCCTGGTCTGGAATCCCGAGCGCCCCGTACACGGCAGCACAGACCTGGGCCAGTTCCTCTTCGGGTGTCTCCCGCCGGATCGCCTCCTCCTCTTCCGTGGGCGCGCCGGCGCCCCACGCGAGCCACTCCCCACGGACCCCCAGGAGGCGCGCGGCTTCCTCAATGAACCGCAGGGAGGGCTCTGGTTCGCCGCGAAGATATCCCTGGATCGCTGACAGGCTGGTGCCCGGCGTGTCCGGCGCGTGCGCTTCCATGCGCCGCTGAAACAACCTGAGCCCGCGCTCTCTTCCTTGTGGGGGCTGGTGCTCGAAGATTGCCCACCTGAGCCGACCCGCCAATGTGTGCCAGTTTCCCACCACGTTTCGACTCCCGCCCTTCCAAGTGTACCGCGTTACAAAGCGATTGAGTGTCCCTCCTCGATACAGTAGAATGTAACCACAGTCCGTAGCGCATTGCAACACGGACGTTAAACAAGGAAGAAACCATGAAGGTGAACGTACCGAGCAAGGCGAGGGGGACGCTGCCCATCCGCATATCTGCGGCCGAGCGCGCCATCCTTCAGGCGGCGGCGGCCAGCCGGCCGGAGTACCTAACAACCTACGTGCGCAAGGTTGCCTTGGAGGCCGCCCGCCGCGAGCTGGCCGAAGCCGGCGACACCAAGGGCCGATGATAGCGGCGGAGCTGCCCAGGACGTGGCGCAGCCGAGCCGAGGAACTGCGCCCCTACGCTCCGGCGGCGGCGGAAGCTTTCGCCCGGGCTGCCGACGAGCTCGCCGGGGCTCTGGCCTCAGCCGCCGATGAGGAGCTGACATTAGCAGAGGCAGCCGCTGAGAGCGGGTACTCTGAGCGCCGCCTCCGGGAGCTCCTGGCGGCTGGCGAGCTTCCCCAGGCCGGGAGGAAGGGGAGGCCCAGGATCCGGCGGGGAGACCTGCCTCGGAGAGCGGGTGCAGCCCAGGGTGAAGCGGTGGGTGGGTACGACGCCGCCGCCGACGCCGCGGAGATCCTGGGCCGGGGGCTGAGATGAGACACCCGGACTACTCCCACGTGATCCTGTCCCGCCAAGGCAAGAACAAGCCCCAGGCGCTGCCCCTCCTGGACGCCGTGGCCTCCACGCTCCGATCCGGGCAGCGTTACGACTGTCATCTGTCCATTGCGCGCTACACGCCCGATCTGGTGGCCCACGTGAACGGCAATGGTCGCCTGAAGGGCTACGGCGGGCCGTGCTACAGCGACTACCTCGGCTTCGACCTTGACCGGGGAGGCGCTGGTCATCGCTGGGCCCTGGGCGATGCGCGCCAACTGGCCATAACACTCCACGAAGCGTATGGGCTGAGGGAAGACCAGGTCCGGTACTTCTACAGCGGATCGAAGGGCTACCACCTCCTGGTCCCCATGCTCCTGGCTGGGGAGGTGGAGCCGTCCGCCCTCATGCCACAGATCCTCCGACGTATGGCGGTGGCCATCGCCGGGACAGCGGGAGTTGAGATCGACCAGGGCCTGTACACTCGCCTCGGCATGATGCGGGCGCCCGGGACGCAGCATCCCCGAACGCAAGCCTGGAAGACGGAGTTCTCCTGGGCTGAGTTCTCCACCTGGACCCCGGAGCAGATCCTGGAGGCCGCCACCGGCTTCGAGCCCCGGGAGTTCGCGTGGCAGGCCCACGACCTCGAAGAATCCGACGCGCTGGTGGAGCTCTACGGCAGGTGTGCCCTGGAGGCGGAGGAGTACGCGGCCCGGCCCCGGCCCGAGCCGAAGCGGCAACGGGACGAGCCCATCGACGTGGCCAGCGTCGTGGAGATCATGCGGGCCTACTACACCGATGGACAGCGGCACTCCGTGGCCCTCGCGCTATCCGGCTATCTGGCGAAGCAGGGCGTGCGCCAGGAGGACGCGGAAGCGGTGATGGGGCGTCTGGCTGCGGGGGACGTTGATGGTGGCGAGAAGAGCTTGGAACGTGTCACCGGAACCTACGGGGCCTACGCCGATGGGGTGGACGTTCGGGGCTGGACCGGCCTTCAGGACGTGATGCGCGAGGATGACCTGGAGGAGCTGGCGGGGCTAGTGGAGCCGGGGCGCAACGGCGGCAGCCGGGACGGCGGGTTGGCGCTCGAGGACTTTGAGGCCTACATGCCAGATCACCGCTACATCTATCACCCCACCGGTGACACCTGGCCCAGCACGTCCGTGAACGCACGTATCCCGCCCGTCCCCTTGAGGGACGCCGAAGGGAACATCCTCCAGGACAAAGACGGGAAGCCGAAGACGATCCCAGCCAACACGTGGCTGGACCAGAATCGGCCCGTCGTACAAATGACATGGTATCCGGGTGAGCCAAGGATCATCGAGGGCAGGATCTTCGCTCAGGGCGGTGGGTGGGTGGAGCGCGACGGGTGCCGGGTCTTCAACTTGTACCGTCCCCCCAACATCGAACTGGGCAATCCGGCTCAGGCCGCACGATGGATCGACCATGTTCACCGCGTCTTCCCCGATGAGGCCGGGCATATCATCCGTTGGCTCGCTCAGCGCGTGCAACAGCCCCACGTCAAGATCAACCATGCCCTGGCGCTGATCGGATCCCAGGGCACGGGCAAGGATACGTGCATTGAGGGTGCCGTCCCGGCCGTGGGTGACTGGAACGTCTACGAGGCTGCCCCCGAGGATCTCATGGGCCGGTTCAACCCCCACCGGAAGTCCGTGATCCTCCGGGTTAGTGAAGCCCGGGACATGGGCGATACCGACCGGTATCGTCTCTACGAACATATGAAGGTACTGACGGCGGCGCCGCCCAGCGTTCTCATGGTGGACGAGAAGCACCTTCGCCAGTACATGATCCCCAACTTGTGCGGCGTGGTAGTCACCTCCAACCACACCGACGGCCTCTACATCCCGCCCGATGATCGCCGTCACTTCGTGGCCTATACCGAGCTGACGAAGGACGACTTCACTGAGGACTACTGGACCGGGATCTACGAGTGGTACGAGCGGGAAGGATGTGGCCACATCGCCGCGTACCTGCACGAGCTGAACATCTCCGACTTCAACCCCAAGGCACCACCACCAAAGACCGCCGGCTTCTGGACGGTGGTGGACGCTGGACGCGCCCCGGAGGATGCGGAGCTGGCCGATATCCTCGACAGGTTGATGGAGCCGGATGCCGTGACGCTCAGCATGCTCGTGAAGCATGCGACGGACGCCAGCTTCGGCGAATGGCTCGGGGACCGGAAGAACAGCCGGCAGATCCCACACCGGATGGAGTCCGCCGGCTACATCGCCGTGCGCAACGATGGTGCCAAGGATGGGAAGTGGAAGATCAGCGGCAAACGACAGGTGGTCTATGCACGGCGGGAGTTGATGATGCGGGACCGCATCGCCGCCGCCCGTGAGCTCCAGGAGGCAGGCCGATGACCGGGCCCAGGGTAACCGAAGTAACTGAAGTAACCGGTCCCGCATTGCTCTCTCACGCGTACACGCATTTTCTCGAAAATGCTGACTTTGAGAGGATGTGTGGGTGGAGGAGGGCGCAATGGCAGACCGGTGACTTCAAATACTTCAAGTACCACCAACCACACCAGGAGGCGGAGCGCCCGGCCCTGGAGGGGGTGGAGGCCGCGAGCAGGCGGGATGAGCCGTCGTGAAGACCCGGGGGGGCCGAAGAACAATTCGGGAGCGTTCCCCGATGACCGCTGCCCAAGTGTTCCTTAGCTACCCCTGTACCCGGATGAAAACAGATTTTGAGGAGGAGGAACCGTGAGCAAGCCCACACCCACCCCGAGGCCACCGGCCCACCTTCAGCCGGCAACACGCAAGTGGTGGCGGAGCGTCCAGAACGAGTATGTCCTGCAGCCGCACCATCGCCGGCTCTTGAGCCTTGCCGGCGAGGCCTGGGACCGGGGGCAGGAGGCCCGCGAGATCCTGGACCGCGAGGGCTTGACGTATGTGGACCGGTTCGGATCGCCCCGGGCCCGGCCCGAAGTAGCTGTAGAACGAGACAGCCGCCTCTCCTTCGCGCGCCTCCTCCGGGAGTTGGCGCTTGACGTGGATCCACCCTCCGAGGCCCGGGGCCCGCTCCTGCCCGCGAACGCGAACCTCCGGAGGATCTCCTGATGCCCCGGGTTCACAAGCGGGGCAAGCATCGCCCCTGGACCTGGTCCCTGCCCGCCATGTGGGCCGCTTTGGAGCGGGTGACCTGGGTGGAGTACTGGGGCGGTGAGGATCAGGCCCGGGAGGCATGGAAGGCGCTGCGAGACAGCGAGCCGGGATGCCGATTGCATAGCCTGATGTTCACCTTCGACGTGCCCGACCTGGAGGCGAAGAACGGCCTTCCGAGCGATGACCCCGAGCTCATGGCCCGCCGCCTGGAATACCTGAAGGCGCACGGGATCACCTGCCCAGGCCGGAGCGCATGTTGCGCCAAGAAGGCCGCCGATGAGTGACCCGCCGGAGAAGGCCCCGAGCAAGGACCCGCCGCTGGATCCCCCCCGCCGGTGGCGCCCCGGGTGGAACAGGCAAGGCGAGACGGTCATCTTCGCGGGCCGTCGATACCTGTGCTTGCGGGACACCGCCGGCCAGCCCTCCGACCGCCCGCGCGCTGCCCACATCTGGCGTCCGTTGGACTGATGCCGCGCCGCGCTGCCCCCGGGGACGAGGCCGCTATCCTGGCCGCGCTATCGCCGTCGCTCCGGGCTGCGCTGTTCGAGCTCCGGGAGCTCCTGGACTTAGACGACTGGCAAGCGACTGCCGCCGGGCCGCTGTTCCAGGCCGCCGGAGCGATGCTCAAGGCCATCGAATTTGCCCGGCAAGGTGTGGCGCCCACGACCGCGCTGAACCTTGCCGCCGATCACCTGGGGCTTGAGCGGGACACGGTGGCGTCCCGGGTCCGTCGCTGGTCCGAGGGGTCCCGGCATTATGCACAGGCGCTACGGCGCCGGCATCCCTCAGATTTGGTTGAAGCAGGAGCAGAAGCAGAGACGCCACACCAGAAGGGAGCCGCATGATGGGACCGACCGCAACTGAGCTGATCCGCCGCCGCGCCGGAACGGAGTTCCTGGCCACCGTCCGCGTCGTTGCAAAGGGCAACGGAGATCTCATCACCCGGGCCGCCGTGGACCCCATCACGGGCCCCTACAGTGGCCTCAGTGGGTACGCCGAATGGATCTCCGGCGTGACGGCCCGCGCCGTCCTGACGCAGATCGGGACGCAGGTTCCGTTTTCCACGGCGGTTCCCGTCCTGACGACGCGGCCCACTGGCTTCTGGCTTGGGGGATTCGCGCCGAAGCCGGTAGTCAGAATGTCGCTCGCGTCCGCCACGTTGGACCCGCGCAAGGTGGCGAACCTCTGCCCTGTCAGCGATGAGCTGATCGCCAACAGCTCCCCCGCCGCCGATGCCGCGCTGTCCCGGATCCTGGAGGACTCCGTTGTGGGCGCCATGAATGCCACCCTGCTAAGCGACGAAGCGGCCGTCCTCAACGTCAGCCCGGCCGGGCTCGCCTTCGGGCTCGCGCCCATCGCGGGCGCCGGGTTGGGCGAGGATGACCTGTTCGAGGCCCTGGTGGCCCTCCTGTACGGCCTGGACCGCCCCGTCCTGGTAGCCTCGCTGGCCATCGCCCTCCGCGTCCGCGCGGCCTTGGGGGCAGCCGGGGCCCTGGTGGCTATCGTTGTGGCGCCGGAGGCCGGGGATCGCATCTTCGCCGTGGACGCCGACGCGCTGGCCGTCGCCTTCGGAGGCGTCGAGGTGACGGAGAGCAACGCCGCCGCCATCCAGATGGCCGACAACCCCAGCGCCGGGGCCGCAAGCCTGGTGAGCGCCTGGCAGACGAACAGCACCATCCTCCGAGCGGTCGTCGTCTGCAATTGGGAAGTGGTCGACGCCGATGGGGTCCGGGTCCTGGACCTGGGGCTGGAGAGCTGACCCATGCCCTACATCGGGGACTACGACCCGACCCGACCGCCGCTCCCCGGGGACGTCGTGAGCATGGGTGGCCCGCTCCGGCGCTTCACCCTGGAGGACGGGTGGAGCACGCTGGACACGTTCAGGGGCGAGTGGTCCGAGGCCGTGGAGTATGAGACGGACGACGTCGTCGTCCGGGGCGAAGCCCTGTGGATCGCCTGCTTTCACCTGGCGCCGGGAACCTGGCGCTGCATCGCCGGGACGGATCCGAACCGGGGGAGGGACACATGAGCAGCAAAGCGGAGGCCAAACGATGAGCGAGCCGAAGCGACCCCCCGAAGAGATGCCCAGCACGGGGAACAGGCTGGCGGATATCGCCCTCCGGGGGATCCTCCAGGAGCTGGAATTGGCCGCCGAGCGCTTTGCCGAGTTGCGGGCCGAGGTGCGGGAGTTGCGGGCATCCTCGCTGAAATACCAGGGCACCTGGAGCGGACCTGCCGCCACCTATCACCGGGGCGATGCGGTGACCAGGGACGGGGGCCTGTGGGTGGCCGTCGCCGGGGAGACGAACCAGCGACCAGGGACGGGAAACGACTGGCAGCTGGCCGTGAAGTCGTCGCGGTAGCCCTCGCCGTCCGCATCCCCGCGGCCGGCTGGCCACCCTCGAGGTTCAGAGCAGGAGCACCACGGTCACGACCAGGTCGACCAGGAGCATCACGCCCGCCAGGAGCCAGATACACCCTATCCGCTCCCACCGTCGCTCCCTCAGAATGCCGCCCGGGGTCATTCCACCAACCTGGATCCGACTCCGTCCTCCCCGGGCCGGGCCGCCGCCCGGGCGGACACCTGGACCGCGTAGACCCCGAAGATCCCCGCAAACGCCGTCTTGACCTCTACGGCGATCCGGACCGCTACCAGGCTGTCCAGGGCGGATACGTCGACGTCGACGTCCTGGGGCTGGACGGGCCGCCCCAGGATCGAATTCTTGACCGCTATCTCGAGGGCCCATTCCGCCGGGTTGGCCGTCGTGTCCGCGAACGCCAGGGCGCCGCTCAAGGCCGCCGCATCGGCCGCTCCCTGGGCCCCGGTCCGGGCCACCAGGAGGAAGCCCGCGTCCACCACCAGGGCGCCCATGGCCAGGACCACCAGGAGGAGCATGGGCAGGATGGCCAGGACCTGCCCTCGAGGGTTCACGGGTTCGCCGGCCCGTCCTGGAGGCCGGCGTAATGCTCTACGGCGATCCTGGCGGGCCCCAGGAGCTCGTCCAGGCGGCCGGCGGCGACGATGGGAGCGGCGATCTCCCTGGCCAGGCCAGCCATCCAGAACCCGCTTTTGGGATCCCGGGCGTACTCGTTCAACTGCGTGATCAGGATGCCGAGCATATCGGGGGGCGCCATGTTCAGCCTTCTTCCGGGTGCGGGGCCCCGTGGCGGAGCTCGAGGACTTCCAGCGTCTGCCACAGCTCCCCGAGGCAGGAGGCAGGTAGAACCAGCCCTTCGGCCGGGTCCTCCCTCCAGGCCTTTCCTTCGCCCGTGCCCGTGGCCAGGATGAGCTCCTCGGGCTGATCGTCTCTGTACAGGATCCCGCAGCGAAGGACCCGACCGTCAGATAGGGGCACATCCCGGCCCAGGAGCTTCCGGGAGGGTGGCGGATAGGGAAACGGAATCGAGGTGGCGTTCATGCGGTGCTCCCTTTCAGAGGTTGAACGGGGACTTCAGCGGACGAGCTCGAGGACGCCTCGAGGCGAAGTAGGCAGGGGTGGCTCCGGGTTCGGATTCGAGACGCTTGCGGGTGCCAGCTGCTTCAGCTGCGAGCGGTTTTCATAGAGGTGGGTGAGCGAGGCCGGGCCGTGGAAGCGAACAACGGAGATCGGCATGGGATCCCAAGGATGGACCACCACCAGGTCCCCGACGTCAGCCCCGAGGGCAGGGATGGGCGACAGGACCTCGTAGACCTGCGGCGCCGCACTCATGGCTGGCCTCCCTCCCTGATGCGCCGGGCCAGGTATTCGCGGCACATGCCCCGCCAGGCCGCCAGGAGACGCCCCCCTTCCTGGTCCGCCTCCTGGTCCTCCCCCTCCATGGCCGCGGGCGAAAGGGGCGTTGAAGCCACCAGGACGGAATCCCCCCATCCCGGGTCGAAGGAGTCTCCGAGGCCGTAGGGCTGGCCCTCGATCAGGAGGACGGGGCGGCCGTAGGAGGAAAGGGCATGCTCAGTGGAGAGCTCCCCGGGGATCCGGGCGTCGGTGGGTAGGTGGATGTTCACGGTTAACGTGGGCATGACGGGGCCTCCCTCCCTTGTGGCGCCGGCGCAAAGGAGGGAGTAGGTTTCCTCCATGCAGCCGAGCGTTTGGGCTTCGGGGCCGGTCTATCTCTGGCGAGGGGTGGGCCGGCCCTTCACGTTGGTGAGTCACAGAATAGTGACTCTCTCCCCCTGCGTCAACAAAATTGTGACTATCCCCGTTTGGACCTATCTTCCGGGGAGACGACCTTGACGCGGGAGAGGCGCTTGAAGCTCATGCAGAGGGTATTGGAGGAGGTCCCCTTCTCCATGCGGCAGTTGGCCGAAGAGGCGGAAGTGGGCTATGCCCTGGTGCGGGCCTGGAGTATCGGCCGCCGCGCTCCGCTCCCCGACGCCATGCAGAGGGTGGCCCAGGTACTCCGGAACCGCGGGGACCGTCTCCGGGCCCTTGCCGACCAGGTGGAGGAGGCCGCCCGGGAGGAGGGGCGGGAAGGGTAGGGGAGGGGGTGCCCCGAGTGTACCCCGTTTGTACCCCGCGAAGCGGAAAAACCCGGCGAAAACAGCAAACGGGGTACACTGGACCCGGCGAAGATTTGGCTTAAATAGGCGAAGATCGCCGGATATGGCTTCCCGCTAGCTGCGTCCATTCGGCGGTTCGACTCCGCCCGGCGCCTCTAGGAAACGATAGGTCCCCGCGGCATTCTGGACGGTGCTCAAGGGTCGCGAAGCGACCGCGGGTGATCCCCCCTACCGTAAGGCGAGCGACCGATACCCGGTTCCCGGTCGCTCGCCTTCTTTCTTCCCGTTCGGCGTGAGCCCCACACGGGAGCCTCGGGGACCCGCCGGGATTTCCATGGCGCCGTTCCGGGAGGAAGCGTCCCACCGCGCCAAAATCACAGTGCCCCCGGCCGACAGATTGCCGAAGTTGGCAAGATGAGCTGGGCGGTGGCCTTCGATTCCGAGTGAGGCAGAGATGGGGAATTTCCCGGATCCCGAGAGGAACGCATCCTCCCCTCCCGGCGGGGTGAGTCTTCCGTCGCCCCGAGACACGTCTGTGTACGTCGTGGACGACGACGAATCCGTGGCCCACGCCCTGGGGGGGTTCCTGAAAGGCCTGGGGTATGCCACGCAGGTGTTTCTGGACCCCCTCCAGGCTCGGGCGGCGGTCAGGGACAAGCACCCCGATCTTCTTATCACGGACCGGAGCATGCCTGGGCTCGGTGGGCTCGATCTGGCGCGCATAGCCCTGGAGGAGGACCCGGATATCGCCGTCGTCATCCTCACCGGTGCACGAGAGGTGGAGCAAGCCATCCAGGCCTTCCGCCTGGGCGTGTCCGACTATCTCCTGAAGCCTCTGGACTTCCGCGTCATCGGGGAGAGCGTGAGGCGTGTCCTGGTCCGGCGAACCAGGGAGATCTTCCACAGGGAGACGGAAGCCCGAATGCGGGAGGACATGGAGGCACGAGCGGCTCAATGCGAGAAGCACGCGAACCTCCTCGAGGGGGTGACCGTGGGTACCCTCTCCGCCCTGGTGAAGATGCTGGAGGCCAGGACCCCCCACTTCCAGGGCCACAGCCAGGCCGTGGCGGACCTCGCCGGGAAGATGGCAATGGAGATGCGCCTCCCATCCCCGGATGTGGAGGCGTGCGAAACCGCCGGGTTCCTCCATGATATCGGGATGATCGCCATCCCGGACTCGATCCTGGAGAAATCTCAGCCACTGACCTCAGACGAGTCCGCCCGAATCAAGGATCACTGCCGGATCGGGAAGGAGATCCTTGAGCCCTTTACGCACCTCGGCCACGTGCCCGAATACGTGTATCTCCATCATGAGAGGGTGGATGGCTCCGGGTACCCGCAGGGGCTCAGGGCGGGTGAGATCCCCCTGTGTGCCCAGATCGTCGCGGTGGCGGATTCCTTTCGCGCCCTCGTGGAGCCGAGGCCCTACCGTCCGGCCCACTCCTCCGGGGAAGCCATGGAAATCCTGATCGGAACGGCCGGCATCTGGCATTCCAAGGAGGTCCTGAAGATCCTGGCTCGGATGCATTCGCGCTCGGGGGGATGATCCCGCTGGGCGCCCGGGCAGGTTGTCGATCCTGAGGGGGAGGCGCGCCCCACGCCGGCGGGAACGCCTCCCCCTTTGCGGCGGGGCTCAGGCCACGTCCTGTGGAAGTATGGACGGGTCCGGCATGCTGGAATTCTCCACGCAGGACTTCATTCGGGCCAGGCGCTCCGGGTCGAACCCGATGATGAGGTCCTTGCCGTGGGCAGTAACGGGCACCCCGATCCCTCCGGAGAGGGCCCGCCACTCCCGGAGAGCCCCGACATCCTTTGTGATGTCCAGCTCGGTGTACGGGCAGCCTTGCTCCTTGAGCCAGGCTTTCACCTTGTGACAATACGAGCAGGTCGGAGTCGTGAACACTCGGATCTCGGCCATGATGAGCCTCCTATTCCTTCGTTTGGGTGGTACATTGCATTTCGACGCGGAAAGATGAAAAACCCGTCAAGGGGCATCGACCAGTGACGGACCAGTGAAAGAGAGACGAGCATGACCCTTCAACGCGCGCTCGAGCACCGCCTCCATGCTTTCCCGAGAGTCTCCCTGTCCCACCTGCCCACCCCCCTGGAGATGCTCGGGTCTCTCTCCGGCCACCTGGCTCCCCTCTCCCTCTACATCAAGAGGGACGACCAGACTGGCTTGGCGTTCGGGGGCAACAAGGCGAGAAAGCTCGAATTCATCATGGCCGACGTGATGGCCCAGGGGGCTGACACGGTGGTGACGTGGGCAGGCGTCCAGTCCAACTGGTGCCGTCAGGTGGCGGCGGCCGCGACCCGGGAAGGGAAGCGCGCCGTCCTTGTTCTCCTGAAGAAGCCCGGAGTGCCTGCGGAGGAGGATGGCAACCTGCTCCTTGACCGTTTCCTCGGGGCGGAGATCAGGATCGTGGAGGCGGGGGGTGAGAAGGGCTTCCTGGAGCTGGAGCACGTCAGGGAATTCCTGGACCCCGTGGTGGAGGAGGAGCGGGGGGCGGGAAGGACGGTCTACCTCGCGCCGGTGGGCGGATCCCTTTTGGAGGGGTCCATGGTCCGTCCGCTAGGATCTCTGGGATACGTGGCGGCCTTCCTTGAGCTGCTGGAACAGGCGCGAGGCAGGGGATTCACCCCGGACACCGTGGTGCTGGCATCGGGATCGGCCGGCACACAGGCCGGACTTCTGGTGGGAGCGAAGCTGCTCTCTCCCCGCACGCGGGTCGTGGGGATAAGCGTAGCCGGGACGAAGGTCGCCGTGTCGCGGTATGTCCGGTCCATCGCCGAAGCGACCCTCAGCGAGCTGGGAGAGGCTCCATCCGTGGCCGACGACGAGGTCATCGTCCTGGACGAGTACCTGGCGGAAGGATACGGCGTGCTGAACCAGAGCGTCACCGACGCCATCGGGTTGCTGGCCCGGAAGGAGGGAATCCTCCTGGACCCGGTCTACACGGGAAAGGCCATGGCGGGCCTCCTGGACCTGGCGGCCAACGGGTTCCTCCAGGAGGAGGAGAACGTCGTGTTCCTCCACACTGGAGGCACCCCGGCCCTCTTTCCCTATCGGAAAGCGATCCTTGCGAAGCTCGGCTTGTGACGCCCTGACATGGATGGGACGCCCGGTCCCGGCCTCACGCCCTCAACGCCCTCAATCCCTCCAGTAACAGGTCCACGTGCTCGTTGAAGACGAAGACGTGGGTGGAGACCCTCACGCCCCGCGTTCCTCGCTCCTCGCTCCCTATGGTGCGAACCACGAGGTTGTAACGTTCCCTCAGGTAGTCCACCACCGCCTCGGGAGGGGTCCCAGCCATGGAGAACGCCGTGAGCCCGGCACTGAGGTATGGGTCCTTGCTTGTGTGAAGCCGGACCCCCTGCAGTTCTGCAAGCTCCGCCTTGAGGCGGGCCGCAAGGCTCTGGATGCGCCGCTGGATCCGGTCTCGTCCCACCCTGGTCTGGAAGTCGACGGCCTCGCCGAGGGCAAACACCAAGGGATCCGCCTGCTGGCCCAGGGTCTCGAAACGGCGAGCGTCAGGTGCCGTGTCCCACCCCGAGGAGGCGATGGTGGGCCAGAGGCGGTCCTGAACGTCCTGCCGGACGTAGAAGATCCCGCATCCACAGGGAGAGCCAAGCCACTTGTAAGGGCTCGCAGACCAGAAATCCACGCCCGTGTCATGGAGGTTCAAGCTCAGCATCCCCGGCCCGTGGGCACTGTCGGCCAGGACCAGGACTCCATGCCGGTGAGCCATCTCGCAAAGTTCCTTCAGCGGGGCGATGAGCCCGGAGATGTACACCGTGTGACTGATGCTGATCACCCGGGTCCTGGGGGTGATGGCGGCTTCGAAGCTGTCCACCAATTCGTCCACGGACTGGGGCGGGAGCCCGATAGGAACCTCCCGGATCACCACACCCTCCCGAGCGGCCTTCAGGCGCCACGGTTGGATTCCTCCGGGATGCTCCATGTCCGACATGAGGATCTCGTCCCCGGCGGCCAGATCGAGGCCGTTGGCCACGAAGTTCATACCCTCCGTGGTGTTCCTGGTGAGCACGACCTCCCCGGGATCCGCGCCCAGGAACCGGGCCACCTTGGTACGGACCTCCTCCCTCCTGGTTCCGAAGGTGTTGTAAACCTCGCACGGAGCGGTGCACTGGACATGGAAGGACGACATGAGGGTGTTGAACACCGGCTCCGGCATGGGGCCGACGGTGCCGTTGTTCATCATGATGAGGCCATCCTCGAAGAGGTAGTGCTTCCGGAGGGCCTCCCAGAACGCACCATCAGGGCTTTGCTGGTCCGGCAGATGGCGGCTCAGGCGGTCTACGCTGTCGTACACGGCCGCGTTCAGGGCGTCGGCGGCCGAGAGGGAGAGGGCTGCGGATCCCAGGCCGAAGCGGAGGAAATCCCTGCGGGAAAAGGCTCGGTGCGGAGCCTGGGTCGAGGAGAGAACGTTCCCGGACATGAGGATGCTCCTTTGGGGAAGGATGCGTCGAACGGGGTGTCAACCTCGTCGCGTCGAAGAAGGAGACCACGCGCTCGGGGGAGAATATAGGGGTTGACGACCTGGCCCGCTCGCCACCCTTCCCGGTGCACCCGGGAGGGTCACCCCGATAGGCTCTCCTGCATCACCCCCTCGACCTCCCGGGCCAGCCTTTCGCCTTCCTCCACCAGACCTTCCAGCCCGTCCAGCATCTCCTTGCGGAAGACCTCGTCGGTGATGCTCTTGAGGTTGATGCGGACGTTGTAGGCCGCTCCCACAAGCCCCGCCCGGGCCGCCAGGGCACCCATGCCCACGTCGCTCATCATGTCTTTCGGAGCCATGCGTACCATCTGGAGGCAGAGATCCAGGACGTCCCGGCACTGTTCCACCGTGGCCAGGGGGACCCTGGTGGCGGCCTTGTACCCCTCCTGGATGGCCTGCACCCGGGCGGCCCGCTCAGCCGGTGTGTCCCTTGGCATCCTCATGGCCGAAATAACGGCGTCGAAGGCCCGGGTGTCTTCATCCACTCCCCGTACCAGAACGTCCTTGAGCTCCTGGGCCCGCTCGGCAAGCCTGCACAGCTCCTGGTAACGGTCGTCGTACTCGCTCTTCCCGATGGACAGGTTCGCGACCATCCCCCCCAGGGCCGCCCCGAGCGCACCAGCCAGAGCCGCCACCGAACCCCCTCCCGGGGCCGGTGTGTCCCTGGAGACCTCGTCCACGAAATCGAAGGTCGACTTCTTGACCAGTGCGCCTTCGATCCGGGGCAGGGCGAGGATCTTCTCCTCGGGCTCGAAGGGAGCAACATCCCTGAGTCCCATGGACTGGATGGCGGTCTCCACCAGGTCCGGGACGGGGATCCCGGTCGACTTCATCTGGCGCCTGCGGTAGAACGTGCCGGCCTCCCGGATGGCCTCATAGGGAACGAGGCCCACGACCTCGGACCCGGTGATGACGATCCCCCTCTTTCGGGCCTCTTCCCGGGCAGCCTCCAGGACCTCGTGGGGGGGGGAGGTCCTGAAGTCCGTGAGGTTCATGCTGACCTGGGCACGCCCGTACTCGTCGATGACCCACCCGATGGCCTTCACTTCTCTGAAGAGCCCATCCGTGAACACGCGGCCGACAGGGTTCTCCGGGTCGATCTCGAGATCCTCGAATCGGGCCTTCAGGTCCCCCCCGTGGACCCGGGCGTAGTGGTCCTCCAGCTCCTGGAAGGAAGACGCCACGAAGTCACAGGGACCGCAAGGGTAGGTCCCGTCACCGGGGAAATCCACCACGTCGCCCTTGTAGTAGAAAGGCTCGATGTTCCCCCTGCGCTTCCAGCGGCCCCTCTCCCTCAGGGCGTAGGCGATGTCGTTGGCATAGCGCCGGTCGGTGGAGTTGATGTTGATGTTGTAGGCGATGAGGAATTCCCTGGCTCCCACGGCAGTGGCGCCTGACCTGGCGTTGAAGGCGGCAGGGCCAAAGTCAGGAACCCACTCCGGATCCTGGAACTTCTCTTGGAGACCTTCATACTCTCCCGCCCGGATTCGGGACAGGTTCCGGCGCTCAGGACGGGAGGCGGCGGCCTCGTAGAGGTAGACGGGAATGCCCAGCTCCTCCCCGATCCGCCCCCCAACCCGCCGGGCCATCTCCACGCAGTCCTCCATGGTGACGCCCGCCACGGGGACGAACGGGAGGACGTCGGTGGCGCCCATGCGGGGGTGCTCCCCCCGGTGCTTGGCCATGTCGATGACCTTCGCCGCCCGCCTCACCCCCTGGAAGGCGGCTTCCTCCACCGCCTCGGGGGACCCGATGAAGGTAACCACCGTACGGTTGGTCTTCTCCCCGGGATCCACGTCAAGGAGGCGCACCTCGGCGGCGGCCTCGATGGCGTCGGTGATTTCCTTGATGACCGAGGGGTTGCGCCCCTCAGAGAAGTTCGGGACACACTCGACGATGCGATCCATGGAAAACGACCTCCAGGCTGTGAAAGCAGGGAGTTGAGATCGGGGTTCCCGCCCCCGGGTGAGCGGGCGTCAGCTCTCCAGCTCCCAGACCGAATCCAGGAGGGTACCGTCCACCCACTTGATGACGGCCACCGGCCGCTCGGTCAACCGGGGAGGCTCGGGCTTCCCTCCGATGATTCCCTCGACCTCCTCCTTGATGGCCTCCATGGGCCGGATGGGGAGGTCGGACCCCTTCACGGCGTCCAGGAGATCCACGCGCCGAGGGTTGATGGCGATCCCCCGCTCGGTGACCACCACGTCGATGAGCTCCCCGGGGCCCGTGAGGGTGGTCACCTCGTCCACCAGGACCGGGATCCGGTCCCGGACCGCAGGCACCGCCAGGATGGTGCAACCGCTGAACAGGCAGTTCTGCCACCCTCCGATGCCGTGCAGGAGAACGCCGTCGGAATGTGTGTTGACGTTGGCATTGAATCCCACATCCACTTCCGTGGCGCCAAGGACCACGACGTCCACCAGGGAAGCGAAGTTCCCCTTGCCGTGATAGCTGTAGGAGGTGAAAGGAGACGTGGGCACATGCCGGGGATTCGAGGCGATGGAGGACACTGCGGCCAGGTCGAAGGTCTGCCCGTCGAGGATGTAGTCCGTCAGACCTTCGTTCAGGAGGTCCACCAGGTACTGGGTCGAGCCCCCCCTCACGAAACGGGCTTTGACGCCCCCATCCCGCATCATCTTCTTCAGATACTGGACGAAGGCCAGAGCGATGCCACCCGCTCCGGCCTGGAAGGAGAATCCGTCCTTCATGATCCCTGCGTCCCGGACGAACCGGGCCACGTACTCGGCGATGAGCAGGCGATCCGGACTCCTGGTGATCTGGGTGGTGCCGCTCACGATCTTCGAGGGATCGCCGATGGAATCCACCTCCACGACGAAATCCACGTTGTTGCCCTGGATCTGCCAGGGGATGCACGGAAACGGGACCAGGTTGTCGGTTACCACGATGACGTGGTCGGCGTAGAGGGAGTCGGCCAGGGCAAAGCCCAGGGAACCGCACGCGGAAGGGCCATGGGAGCCGTTGGCGTTGCCGAAGGCGTCGGCGGTCGGGGCCGCGATGATGGCGATGTCGATGTGGACTTCCCCGTCCTGAACGGCCTGCCACCGCCCTCCATGGGACCGGAGGACCCCCATGCCCCTCATCTTTCCTTCGGACGTATATCGGCCCAGGGGGCCGTTCATGCTCCCCTCGATGCGTTGCACCACGCCCCGGTCCATGAGATCGATGACCGGCTCATGGCAGGGGAACGACGCGGATGGGAACCACATGAGATCCCTCGCCCCCATCTCCCCTGCGATCTGAAGCACCTGCAGGGCTACCCGATCCCCGTTGCGAAGATGGTGGTGGGACGAGATGGTCATCCCGCTCTGGAGCCCGCACCTCTCCAGCGCTGTCCGCAGATCGGGAACCCGCTTGTCCCCGTTGGCGGGATAGTCCCTGCATGACCGGATGGGCGGGCCTGCCTTCGACCCACTGGGACGGTACGCCCCGACTCCCAGGTACGGAACCTGTTCCTTCCCGTTCACCAACACAGGCACCTGCCGTCCCGCGGCGTTCCGCACGAGCTTGCCGTCGCTCATCTCGATTCCTCTCCCCCTTTCGGGGCCCCGAGGCCGTCAACGCCGCCCAACCGGTCTCCGGCCCCCGGAACGAGGCCCGCGTCCCGGGCGCGGTCCACCAGCGCACGGGCCCTGAGGACCACGGGGCGGTCGATCATCTTCGTGCCCAGGCTTACTACTCCCAACCCCCTCTTCTCGGCCTCCTCGAAGGCAGCCACGATCCTCAAGGCCTTCTCCAGCTCCTCACGGGTCGGCGCAAAGGCGTCGTGAATGATCCGGATCTGCCCGGGGTGGATGCACCCCATGCCCTGGAAACCCATGGCCCGGGCCCGGCGTCCCCAGGCCAGGAGTCCTTCTTCGTCGGCCACGTCCCCGTACACGGAGTCGATGGCTTGGACCCCGCCGGCCCTGGCGGCATGGACCAGCCGGCTGCGAGCCCAGAGGGATTCGCTCCCGTCTGGGGTCTTCGCGACGCCCATGTCTGCGGTGTAGTCTTCCAGGCCGATGGTCAGTGCGGCCACCGACGGAGTGGAGGTGGCGATGGAAAGGGCGTTCTCCACGCCCAGGGCCGATTCGAGGATGGGCATGAGCCAGATGGGGTCATGGCGATCCCAACGCTGCTGAAGCTCCCGGATCCGGTCGTGGACCGTCCGCACCTGCTCCGGAGTCTCCACCTTGGGAATGAGAACCAACTCCGGACCCGCCGGCACGATGGCATCCAGGTCTTCGATCCCCAAGGAGCCCTGGTTGATCCGGACCATCCGCTCGGCCTTCCCGAAATCGACGTTGCGGAGGGCGTGCAGGACCAGGAAGCGCGCCGAGTCCTTCTCATCCGGGTGAACCGAGTCCTCGAGGTCGAGGATCACTCCGTCCGGACCATGGAGGCCCGCATTGACCATGAACTTCGGTTCGTTTCCCGGCAGATAGAGGCGGGACCGGCGAAGGCGGTCCCTGGGGGTTCCGCCGGGAATGGGCCCCACCCTGGCAGGGGGCAGATGCGCGCTGGAAACCTCCGCTCCAGCACGGCAGAGTGCTGCCTCCAGGCGAGCCTGGATCACCCAGGGAAGGGCTCCCTGGTCTTCCATCTCGACACTGGCGTTCTCGATGCCAAGGGCCTGGAGGACATCCTCCAGGCCCTTGGTGATGGAGGCGCCATAGAGGGCTCCTACCTTGGACTTCACGTCCAGCCGGAGTCCACCGGCGCCCGTGAGATCCACGGCAACCCAGCAGTCGGACCGTACGTCGCTTCCGCGACGTCCGGCCCTTCCTACACCTGTCGCGCCCTCCATGGCATACCTCCCTAACCGAGCTTCTCGATGATGGCGTCGGTGACCTGGAAGGATGTGGCGGCACCCTTCTCCACCACCCCCGGGCCGCCGGTCATCTTGAGCATGTCGTAGGTCCTGACCTTGCCCTCCTTCACCACGGCGGCCACGGCTGCCCTGATGCGATCGGCCTTCTCCCGCTCTCCAATGTGATCCAGGAGCATGGCGGCGGAGAGGATCATGGCGATGGGGTTCACGATGGGGGGATCGAGGTGCTCGTACTTCGGTGCGGAGCCGTGTGTGGGCTCGAACACCGCCACCTCGTCACCGATATTGGCGGAGCACGCGAACCCCAGGCCCCCAACCAGGCCGGCGAAGGCGTCGGAGACGATGTCGCCGAACATGTTGCCCGCCACCAGGACCCCGTAGTCTTCGGGGTTCTTGGTGAGCCACATCATCTGGGCGTCGATGTTGGTGGACCAGAGCTGGACGGAGGAATGCTCCTTCTGCATCTCCCGGGCTACCTCCTCCATCATCCCGGAGGTCTCCCTCAGGACGTTGGGCTTCTCGCACACCGTCACCGACTTGTAGCCGAACTTCTCGGCGTACTCGAAGGCCGCCTTCACGATGCGCCGACAGGCGTTCAGGGTGAAGAGGCGCATGCTGATGGCCATCTCGGCGCTGGGCACCTGGGCGAACGGCTTGAATTTGGGATGGGTGGCAAGGGCGTTTCGCACCTGCTCCGGCGGGTTGGTCCATTCCAGCCCCACATAGAGCCCCTCGGTGCCCTGGCGGAAGATCACCGCGTCCACCTCCGGCTCCTCCCACCCTCCGTGGGCGCTCTTGCGGATGAAGTTCAGGGGGTTGCCCGGAAAGGAGCGGCAGGGGCGAACACAGATGTCCAGGTTGAAGTGCTGCCTGAGCCCCACGATGGGGCTGTAGTAGACGAGTCCCTTCCCCTGAAGCTCGGGGGAAAGCTCCGCCACCGCCTCCTTCTTGGGCTTGGATGTGATGGCCCCGAAGAGGCCCAGGCCGTGCTGCTTCAGGAGGTCGATGGTGCGCTGGGGAAGGGGATTCCCCTCGTTGACCCAGAAGTCCCAGCCGATGTCGGCAGGGACGTACTCTGCGTCGAACCCCACGGCTTCAAGAACGCGAACGGCCTCGGGTAGAACGACCTTCCCGATCCCATCTCCAGGCATGGTGACAACGGTACGCTTCGCCATCTCGGCTTCACTCCGTGTGTACGGTTGCGTGACCTTCAATCAAGTCTCCTGCACCTGCTCCCTACCGTCAGGACCGACCTCGCCGGCATCGGCCTCCGAGGCCGACTTCCTCGGGGTCATCCGCCGGTGCCTGCCTCGTCGGGATCGGCCTCCGGGACCGCCGGTCCTCCGCATCATCCGCCCAGTCCAAGCTTCTTCCGAATCAGGTTCTCGCTCCCACCCGCTATGACCAGGCCCTGGGGCACCGAGCCCAGAGGCGGGAAACGGAAAGTCTCGCCGCGGAAGGTGACGGCTCCCCGGGAGAAGTCCACGTGCGCCTCGTCCCCGGGAATCACCGTGGCGGTGCCTGACTCGGCCTCGGCCCGGTACAGCTCCTTGAGCCGATTCACCAGGGAGGGGCACTCGATGCAGAGGAACCCGTTGTTGTAGGCGTTACGGAGATAGGTCTGGGAGAAGCTGGCGGCCAGGACCAGGGCGATCCCCTTGGCCTGGAGGGCCGTGGCGGCCTGCTCCCGGCTGGATCCGGTGCCGAAGTTCAGCCCCCCCACCAGCACGTCGCCGGGATGGGTCCGCTGGGCGAAGGTGGGATCGTAGTTCTCCATAACCACCCGCGCCATGTCCTCCTTGGACATTCCCTCCTTGTAGGTGTAGTCCTTGGAGTAGATCCCATCGGTGTTCAGGTTGTCTGCCGGTACGAACACCAGGCGGCCCATGTGCCGGCTTGGGAATCCCGGCAGGATCTCCACCTCCTCCCCCTCCGTTCCCGGGAGCTCGAGCTCCCGGTATTCCCGGTGGGGGCGGGTCCCGGTGGAGGCCACGGGGCCCGTCACGTACCCCGCCACCGCCGACGCAACCACCACCTCGGGACTCGCCAGATAGGCCTGTGCGTCCCGGGAGCCCATGCGGCCCTTGAAGTTTCTGTTGGTGGCGCTGATCCCCACCTCCCCCGCCTCCAGGAGACCCGTTCCCAGGCCGATGCAGGGACCGCAACCCGGCGGGAGGGGCCTGGCGCCGGCCTCCAGCAGGGCGTCCCAGGCTCCGGAGGCCTCGGCGTCGGCCTGGACTTCGGCGCTGGCGGCGGCCACGTAGAGCTCCACACCCTCCGCCACCTTCCGGCCGCGGATGACGGCGGCTGCAGCCTCCAGGTCCTCCAGCCGACTGTTCACGCAGGAGACCAGGTAGGCCTTCTGGATGGCGATCTTCTCCTGCTCCATCTCCGCCACCGACCTCATGACCTGCACCGTGTCCGGGCCCGACACATGGGGGCTCACCTTCCCCAGGTCCAGGCGAATGCGGGCTGCGTAGGCGGCGCCGGGATCCGGCAGCACCGCATCGGCGGTCCATGCGGCCAGGTCGGAGTCGGTGATCCTGCTGATGCCATGGGCCTCCAGCTTCTCCTTCCGGAGGCGCAGGTACCGGAGGGCCACCTCGTCGGCGGGGAACCAGCCCGCCAGGGCGCCCCACTCCGTGGTCATGTTGCTGATGGCGAACCGGGCGTCCATGGAAAGGGTGGCCACGCCGGGTCCCGTGAACTCCACCACGGCATTCAGGACCTCCCCCTGGTTGTAGAGGCCGCAGAGGGTGACGATGACGTCCTTCCCCGTGGAGCCCGGTGGAAGCTCCCCCTCCAGCACCACCTCCACCGTCCGGGGAATCTGCCACCAGAATTCTCCGGTGGCCCACACGGCGGCAGCATCGGTGCGCACCACCGGCGTGCCCAGGGCCCCAAGGGCCCCGTACATGTTGGCGTGGGAATCGGAGGCCACCACAAGGGACCCGGGCACCACGTAACCCATGGACACCATCACCTGGTGGCCGATGCCGGTGCCGGCGGGGTAGAAGTCCACCCCCTGATCCCGGGCGAACTGCTGGATCTTCTCGTACTTGGCCAGGTTCTCCTGGGACCGGTTCTGGATGTCGTGGTCCAGGGCGAAGACGGGCTGGCGTGGATCCAGGATGGCGGAGGCTCCCAGGGCCTTGAACTTCGACATCACGGCGGCGGTGTTGTCGTGCGTCAGGATGTGCCGAGGCCGCAGGCTCACCACGTCGCCGGTCCGAAGTGGGCGGGAGGGGCCCTCGGTCATGTGGGCCTGGGCGATCTTCTCGACGACGGTCTGGCTCATGAGCGTCAATCCAGATCAGATGTGCAGAGGTCCATGATCTCGCGAATGCTCTCCAGCTCCTCCAGCCTCCAGACGGCGTCCGTCACCCGCTTCCGGGCCGAGGCCGAAAGGACAGGGGAGGCCAGGGCATGGAACTTCTCCTCGATCTCCCGGTCCGTGAGAGGGTTGCGCGGGTCGCCCTTCGGGTAATCCAGTTCCTTCGTGAGCTCACGTCCGTCGGAGGTGTGAATCGTCACGACGACCCGTTGCAGCCTGGGGAAGACCGCTTCGATCTCCGGATCGGCCACCACCTCCACCTTCGCCAGCTGTGCCCGGATCCTCTCGTCCATGATCTTCTCGGGGGTGAACTGGAGGGGGGTGACCTGGCGGTCCGCCACGGCCGCGGCGATGACGAAGGGGAGGGAATGGTCGGCCGTCTCCTTGGTCCGGGGATCATACTTGGTTGGATCCGCCAGGATGTCAGCGGCTCGGGCCAAGGAACGGATGTGGACCTTCTCCACCTCCTCAGGGGCCAGGTCGTTGCCCACCACCAGATCGAGGGTGGCGGAAATGGGAGCGTGGGTCAGGGCTTC
>Ga0068714_10002625_pt1 | contig 22780 bp, 19 predicted proteins | sample MTBNYHSulfiMetaG_FD_62988 | JGI IMG/M metagenome (GOLD analysis project Ga0068714, IMG submission 62988) | Enrichment culture microbial communities from rom New York Harbor, USA that are MTBE-degrading - MTBE-NYH (New York Harbor Sulfidogenic)... | ecosystem: Environmental > Aquatic > Marine >... | reverse complement strand
GTCCCTTTTGCAAAGGCGGGGGGCCTCGCCGACGTATCTCATCATTTGCCTAAAGCATTGGCCAAACTGGGCCACGAGGTTCACGTTGTCACTCCGATGTACAGGGAAGCTGGAGAATGCGGCAAAATCATTACGGATACGGGCCATACCCTCCTTGTGCCCATATCCTTTCGAACCGAAGAAGCCCGCCTGTACCGGTCCGATATATCGGAATCAGTCGTTGTTCATCTGATTCGAAAGGACGACCTCTATGATCGGGAGGGGCTTTACGGTAACGAATATGGCGATTACGAAGACAATGCGGAACGCTTCATCTTTTTCTCCAGAGCCGTCCTCGAACTTTGTAAGGAGTTGGGGATCCAACCGGATGTGATTCACTGCAATGATTGGCAAACCGGTCTCACGCCTCTGTACATGAAGAGTCTCTATCGAGAGGTCCCACAAATTGAGAAAGCCGGCAGTCTATTTTCCATCCATAACTTGGGAAATCAGGGCATTTTCTGGAGTCTGGACATGCACCTAACGGGGCTGGGGTGGGAATACTTCAACATGGAGGCCCTGGAGTTTTACGGCAACATGAATCTAACAAAAGCAGGGATCGTGTTCGCAGACCGCATTTCAACGGTCAGTCATGCGTACGCCAAAGAAATTCTGACTCCTGAATTCGGTTTCGGACTGGATGGCGTGCTCCTCTCCAGAAAAGATCATCTCTCCGCCGTTATGAATGGTGTAGACTACAATAGATGGGATCCGTCCCTGGATCGCCACATAGCCGCCAATTTCGGCATCGACAATTTAGAACCTAAACAGTTGTGCAAGCAAGATCTTCTTTCCGCCTATCAAATGGACACGGATCTTTCCCTTCCTTTAGTGGCGCTGATTTCCAGGCTGGTCGGTCGAAAAGGTTTCGACCTTTTGGCCGGCATATTCGACGATCTGATCGACATGGGGTTCCGATTTGTGATTATGGGCAAGGGGGAAGACAGATACCACAGCTTTCTGAAAGAAATGGCCGGACGCCATCCGGGAAAGGTGGGACTGTCTATATCATATGATTATTCGATGGCTCACCGGATCGAAGCCGGCGCGGATCTTTTTTTGAATCCTTCCCTATATGAGCCTTGTGGGCTGGATCATCTATACGGTATGCGCTATGGAACCGTTCCCGTGGTTCGCGCCACAGGAGGATTGAGCGAAACCGTAAAAGAGTACAACCCGGAAACCGGGCAGGGAACTGGATTCCGCTTCTACGACTACTCGCCCCAAGCTCTTCTGGACTCGCTCCGAAAAGCCATGAATTATTTTGGTAACGAAGAACATTGGATGCGTTTGGTGCGAAACGCGATGCGGGAGGAATTTCCCTGGGAAAAATCCGCCAAAGCATATGTCGACATTTATGAAAGCATCGCACGCAAAGTATGACGACCATGGCCGAAAAGAAGCGCATTAATCGGGCCCGGATTCTGGACAAGGTGATCCGCATTGCCAATTCCAGAGTCCGCCCTGAAAAAAAACTGCAACACATTCTGAAAACGGTTGCCCGAGAGCTGGGCCTGGAGGAAGGATTTCTTTTCCTTCTGGACAAAGGTCAGGACTCCCTAGTTTTGCAGGTCGCCGGGGACTACGTCGAAAACTGGACGGGCGAGCAATCGTACAAATTGGGAGAAGGAATGATCGGCCGCGCGGGTTCCGAGCGTAAGCTACACGTCGGCACGCTGAAACCGCCGACCCAATCGACGCGCGCCGGCGATTCGGCTAAGCGAATCATCACAATGCCCGTTTCCGACGACAGCTTTCTCTACGGCACAATGGTCTTTGTAAACAGCGAAACGAAACATCTTACCGGAGCACGAATCGACCTCCTGAAGGCAGTGAGCCTGGAGGTGGGAGGAGTTGTACAAGACTTCCGGATGACCGTGGAAGCCAAGCGGCGAGTAATGGAATTGAACGCTTTGTTCGAAGTGAGCAAGGCCATGTCGTCCACCATGAACCTCGAACTTCTGGTGGGCAATTTGGTGTCGATTTGCGCGCGTCTTGTTAGTGCGCGTTGGGCTGAGCTTTCCATTGCCAATCGAGCCAACGAGATTATCGCCAGGGCCACGTTCGGGAAAAAAATCACGGACACGTATCCTTCGGTTTGCGTGAACCTCGGACTCGGGAACGCGTTTTCGGGGGACCTGTGCGCAGCGGACAAGATCTCCTGGCAGGATGGGGCCAATGTCGCGTTCGATGAAGAGGACCGGCGACTGCTTCATTCGGTCGGTTCCTTTATTTCCAGTGCGTTGGACAAGTCCATCATGTTCAAGGAAGTGGAGTCCCTGGCCAGGAACAACGCTACTATGGTGCAGACGTTGAGTTCCTTGTACAACATATCCAGCAATATGATGACCACCGTGGATTTCGAAGAGCTCCTCGACATTATTCTGAAATCCATGATTCATTCTGAAGGATTAGGGTTCGACCGCTGTGCGGTGCTCCTGCTGGACGAAAACAGCCGAACGTTACGAGTGCATAAATGCCTCTCCCGCGTCGAGAAGGCTTCGGAACCGGCAAACGATGACCGCGCCGAGAGTCAATCGTGCGAAACCGAGCCCCGAGTTCAAGACATACAAATCGACTTCGTGCACCAGTCCGGAGCACCTGCCCAATGTCTGGCCGAACGCAGACCTATAAACGTCATAGACCCTCGAGATTCATTCTTCAATCCCCAGGGTCCGCTTCGATCCTTCCTTGAATTTCCTTACGCGGCCGTGCCGCTGCTGGCCAAAGACAAGGACATCGGAGTGATCGTAGTGGACCACGCCCTAAAAGGCAGACCGGTTTCCGAAGACGAACTCAAGAATCTGTGCATGATGGTCTACCAGGCGGGCCTCGCGTTGGAGAACAGCCGTCTTTATGGGTTCATCGAACATGTCAATCGAGAGTTGAAAGAGGCCAGAGAGAAGTTGATCGAGTCTGAAAAGATGGCGGCTCTTGGGGAGATCGCCGCAGGCATTGCCCACGAAATCCGGAATCCGCTGGTATCGATAGGAGGTTTTGCCCGAAGAGCAGCCGGTATTGTCGCTCCTGAGTCAGAGCTTAAACGCTACATCGATTTCATTGTTGAAGGCGTAGCAAGGCTCGAAAACACGTTGAAGGATGTGCTCAACTTTTCCCAGGACACCGTTAGAGGTTTCAAGTACTTCGATTTAAATGTGGTCATCAATGAAGCTTTGGATCATTTACGGCTCGACCTTCAGGAGAACCACGTTCAAGTCGAAAAGGACCTCGTTGCGGCTCCGAAAATATTCGGCGATAGCCGCCAGATTCGGCACGTGTATTTCAACCTGTTCCTGAACGCCATCCAAGCCATGGAGTCGGGAGGACTATTGAAGATCAAGACCTTCTACACCACGGAAAGCGATCGGACGTTCATTACCAGCGTTGTTGAAGACATGGGAGGAGGCATACCCGTCGGAATTCTGCACAACATCTTCAACCCATTTTTTACCACCAAGGTGCGCGGTTCGGGTCTCGGCTTGGCCATTGTACACAAAATCGTCACCCGACACCAAGGTGACATAAGCGTGGACAACGTCCCCGGCAAAGGAGTATCTTTTATCATCAAATTTCCGGTTTACGCTTCTTCCTGATGCCCGGCGCGGGTCCTGGAACAGTTGAGGTTCCGGGTTTCCCCGTCTGCTCGCGAAATCGGATCCGATAAAGGCTATATTTTTCCTGAGCACGAGTACATGAGTAGAGGCATAGGTCAGGAGCCATACAGGATAGAGTAATGACCTCTTCTCCGGAGATAAGTCGAAAGCCGATTTTTTTTCCAACTGCAGCAAAGAGCACAAAGCACCGTGGGTTCCGGAAGGACGCTGACGACCGGAGTCGCACCGCCTCTCTTTGCAGCCTCACGGAAACCCGAAAAAATCATTCCCAATGATGGATATCAAAAACGCTTTTTCCCGGCGGTGAGACAATTCTACTCCGCCCGGTGTAACAAAGATTCCCTGCAGAAACGGTTATTCATTGTAACCCAAGGAGGAACAGAGCATGTCGAGCGAAGTCTATTTTGCGGATATGCGGACCAGCGTCCGAGAGAACCTGTTTGACAAATTGCATCTTCTGCTGGATCGCGTGGGGCTGAATGAAAGGATTTCTGGCAAAGACCTGGTGGCAATCAAGATGCATTTTGGCGAGCGGGGGAACACCGCCTATATCCGTCCCGTTTTCATACGCCATATCGTCGATCGGCTGAAATCGCTGGCCGCCCGGCCGTTTTTAACGGATGCGAATACGCTCTACGTGGGTACTCGGAGTGACAGCGTTTCACACCTGAATACCGCTATTGAGAATGGGTTTGCATTTTCGGTGGTAGGCGCTCCCGTAATCATTGCAGACGGACTTCTGGGGTCCTCGGCGGTGGAAGTTCCAATAAACGGAAAACATTTCGAGACCGTCGCCATAGGCGCTGAAATTGTCCATGCGGATGCCCTGATCAGTGTAGCCCATTTTAAAGGGCATGAGCTTTCCGGATTTGGAGGCGCCATAAAAAATGTGGGCATGGGGTCGGCGTCCCGCAAGGGAAAACTCGCACAGCACTCGAACGTTTCCCCGAAAGTCTCCAAGAAGAGATGCATCGGATGCGGTGAATGCATAGATCACTGCGCGCAGGAGGCCATCTCTCTCGAGGAGGGTAATAAGTCCTGGATCGATCCGGAGAAATGTGTCGGATGTGGAGAATGCATTCTCGTGTGCCCGGAAGGCGCCATCAATGTTCAATGGAATGAATCCATTCCAGTGTTCATGGAGAAAATGGTGGAGTACACCAAAGGAGTACTTAGCGACAAGGGACCAAAAAGTCTATTTGTGAACTTCCTTACGCAGATATCACCGGCGTGCGACTGCTATGGACACTGTGACGCTCCTATCGTAGGTGATATCGGGATTCTGGCTTCCACGGATCCGGTGGCCATTGACCAGGCCTCCGTGGATCTTGTGAACCAACGTTCCATAATGGCGGGATCCTGTTTGGATGGGAAGGACGAATGCCATGCGGACAAATTTCGAGGCATCTATCCCCAAATCGACTGGAATATCCAGCTGGATTATGCTGAAAAAATCGGGCTGGGTAGTCGGGCCTACGAACTGGTCACCGTCAAGAAGGAACAGCCCCAAAAGAAGTGACAAGCCAGTGGCTGCGTTGTCTGGAGCGCCTCTGCTATGAATCGAAGAAGGGCGCTTCAGGAGAAAGGACCTTTCACGCGTGACTGATACTCACGTATCGTGTCTTTCATTTTTTGTACGCGCGTTTCCAGGGCCTGATTCTGATCTTCCAATTCTTTGAGTTCTTTTTTAGTACGGTTGCCCCAGGAAAGGATGTCCTGATAGCGTTTTTGATATTCCTCTAACAGAGATCTGTATTTGGTCCTTTCAACTCGAGCTTCGCTCAGTTCCTCTTTGAGTTTGATGACCTCCCGTATATCTTCGGGGGGATCCGGGTCGAGGTTTTTTCTCTCGAGCTCGAATTCCTCTTCCAACGCGGCTTTTTCCGAGGTCAGAGATAAAATACGGGACTGAATCTCGTCCGGTTTCTGCTGTTCTTTAAGATTCCTCAGTTCTTCCTGGAGGCGCTTGATGAGTTGTTCTCTTTTTTGGATCTCCTCCTTCAGCCGCTGAACGCGCTTATCGTGTTCTTCAGCATACCGTGCCTTGCGGGTCGCCGCTTCACGGTTTGCGGCTGCGATGGAGCCTTTCAGTTTATGATTCTGAACGAGCAGCGCCACTGAAACAAACGCGAGAAGCAGGACTCCGACTAAGATTAGCAGGTTTGATGCAAGCATGGTTATGTCCATCTCCTGATCCGCATCGAGCACCAAAGTATCGGACCGGCTGGATCCATAGCCGATCTTTAGTGGGGAGCCTCAGAATCAGCTTCGTGCGATGCGTCTGTTATCCTCACGGATAGAGCCAAAGGAAATATGTTTAGTCTGCATGATATCAGGACTGTGACTTGTATTCAACCATCGGATCACTCGCCCGGCCCCCCTTCCGAAGTTCAGAGCGTGATGTCTGTTGCGACTCCGGGGTCCCGTGCGAGGCTTCCATCGCCCGGATTTAGAAAACGGAAAAATTCTTTTGATCTTCTAAAATCATTCCCTATAATAGCTCTTCCAGAGCGGCGTTGGCTGCTCAAACGGTTTTTTTGGGATTCGGCCTTCAACGTGTTCTCTGACCCCGCAATCTTCATGAAGCCCCACTTGTCTGCCGGCAGGACGACCGGCCAAGCCGCATATGTCATGAGCTCCCACAAAGCAGGCATCGGACAAGTCGGACGAGTTTTAAGGGCGAAAAGCCTCGCCGCGGAGGTTCATGGCTCTTCACTTTGCAGGCCGTATTTTCAAGACTGATGCCATCTTTCGCGTAAGACCCAATATCCCTAAAATGAATAAATGATAGCGAAAGATTTGATGAAGATTCCGACCAAGTTCCTTTAAAAGCGTGTCTTGAATACATCCGGAAAGGTTCACCCTGACCCATATGAATGCAAGTCGATTTGCAGACGCTTTGTGTGGCGGTCTTAACAATGTATGTTTGCAGCGGGAGTATTTGGATGCCATCAATGTATTTCCTGTTCCGGACCGTGACACCGGCAGGAACCTGGTTGCCACGTTGGCCGGAATGCTTACCGTTCTGCAGACGAAATCCATATCGGATTTCCAAGCCTTATATGACCTGATCTCCAGAGAGGCGATTCAGTTCGCCAGAGGCAATTCTGGAATGATCTTTTCCCAGTTTCTAAAAGGCTGGCTAGCGCCGTTGAGGGGGAAAGACATAGCGAATTCAGATTCCTGGTCGAAGGCTTGGCGAAGCGGGCGGGACTTGGCATACGCCTGCGTAGCACGCCCCAGGCAAGGCACTATTCTCTCGTTATTGGACGCAGCCGCAAGGGAAGCGGCGCGATCGGAGTCGTTGCTCGACACGAAAGGACTCGAACGTTTGCTGCGCGTGTGCGGGGATGCGCTTCTGAAAACCCCCAACCAGCTGGACGCATTGGATCGGGCGGGTGTAGTCGACGCCGGGGGATTGGGCCTGGTACTCCTTCTCGAAGGTATGACCCTGATAGAGCGCGGAGCAGAGATCCCCTCCTCCAGTCACTGGATCGCCCGCCATCTGGATATGGGACGCCTCAATAGCGAAGGACGGAAGCCGAACCTGTTAGACAAGTATTCATCGAGCTACTGCGTGGAATTGCTTCTCGAAGGCCCCATAGCAGGGCTTGAAAGCGTTCTTGAACGCCTCCAATCGTTCTGTGATTCTCTCGAAAGAGCATGGAACCAAGGACAGGTCCGATTGCACTTGCATACGGACCAGCCTTTCGCCGTTCGGAACCTGGTTCCTGAAGACGTGTTCGTTCTGGAAATGTCCGTGGAAGATATGCGCTACCAGGCACGTATATTCGAGGAACGTCGGGAATCCCTTCGTCCAACCGGATTTGCAGCGCTGGTTACCGGTTCGGGATTTGCCCGCATACTCGAGAGCATGGGATTGGATTTCGTCCTGGACGTGGAAGGACATCCTCTTTCAACCGAATACTTGGTGGAAAAACTGAAACGGATTCGTTGCAAAAAACTGCTGATCGTAATGACACATGGCGCCCATTCATCAGTCCTTCAGAAAGACTTAGGCCGTCTCAGCAAGCCCTGGGAACTGGTGTTGGTCGAAAACGAGGCCGAGGTCGTGGCGGCCGGCCTCGCATTCAATCCAAATGAAAGCGAGGAAATCAACCGTCGTCATCTGGCCGGCGCGCTGCATCAGACGGTTTCGGGCAGTTTGATCACCGACTCCGAAACGGGGGCATACCGCTTCAAAATGAACCGGCGAGGAGCGCATTCCGCTCCTTACCGGCATTTGACAGAAGCCGGAGAAGCTCTTGTAGCGTCGTTACGTGAAGAAAAATCCTCATTGGTCACTGTCTACGCAGGGGCGAAACTGGAAACAGCCCTTTTCCGCGATCTCGAGGCCGCTCTGGTCCAACGTTTTTCCGACCTTGTAGTAGAGCAGCAATATGGTGGACAGACGCACTGCCTGTGTCTGGTATCCGTGGAGTGAATCATGAAAAAAGTCGGTCTGATAACAGACAGTGCGAGCTGCGTCAGTCGGGAGATGGCGGATACACTTCAAATCCGCGTGATCCAGAATTATGTCGTCACCCCAAATCAGAGCTTTCGCGATCATGATTTGGACTTGCCTTCGTATTACGCCGGCATGCGCGATTCCCGCGACGTGGCTACTACATCTCACGCTACCATGGAAGAGGTTCAGGCCGTTATAAACGAGGAGCTGTCCGAATATGAAACCGTCCTTTATCTGGCGGTCTCCCCGGGTTACACCCAGCTCTTCGATATCGCATCGAACATCAAACAGCATCATCCGGAAGGAAACCGGATTCGGATTGTGAACACCGAAGCCGCTTCCGGTCAGATGGCGGCCGTAGTCCTGAAAGTGGCCACAGCCAGAAGACCGGGGGCCACATGCGAAGATCTCGAGTCCGTGGCTCGGAAAGCCGTGTCAAAGGCCAAAGAGATTATCGTTCTGGACACGCTTATGTATCTGGCTCGAGGGGGGAGAATCGGCAGAGTCCGGTCCCTTCTTGGTCTTGCCCTTTCCGTCAAACCCCTTATTGGACACTTTAACGGCATAGCATCGCCGTGGGGAAAAGTCCGAACCCATGCCCAGGGATTGGACTTCATACTGAAAAAGATACAGGAGTTTGGTGTGAACGCCGCCGAGCCGTTCTTTCTGGTATCGGACGCAGACAATGCCGTTTGGTCCGAGAATGCGGAGCACGAGCTCAAGAATCGGTATCCGGGCGCCCCTGTCCATCGGGTACCTATGGCCGGGGCGGCGGGAACGCATATGGGACCGGGTACATGGAGTGTGGCCTGGATTTCGGAATGAGACGGCTTTATGCGCGTACGCGGCGTCCGTTATTGTGAAAACAAAGCGTGCGGAAGTCCCCAAGCGGCGCAGAAGGAGAATCATGTTTGGAAAGACATTTGATCGAGGTTGCCTGTTCGTGACAGGAGGCGCAAAAAGCGGGAAAAGTCGACTCGCTTTGGAACTCTGTAATGTACTACCGGATAAAGAGAAAATCTTTCTGGCTACGGCTCAGGGTCTTGATCAAGAGATGGAAAAGCGGATTCGGCGGCATAAGGAAGAAAGGTCATCGGACTGGCGAACGATCGAAGAACCCATTGATGTGTCGGGAGTTCTGAACCGGACAGACCGCGAAGACAGGGTAATTCTGATTGATTGTTTGACCTTGTGGATAAATAACCTGTACATGAACTACGGTGACGGACAGGAAGCCATATCGAATCATGTTGATGACCTCATCCGGACTCTGTCGAAAGTCCGCGGCGCCGTCGTCGTCGTTTCGAATGAGGTTGGGTGGGGCATAGTGCCCGGCGATCCCACTTCCCGTGCCTACAGAGACACTGTGGGTTTCGTAAATCAGCGGATAGCCCGGATATCGAGCAAAGTGGTGGTTGTAGTGTCCGGTTTGCCTTTAGTGCTCAAGGACGCGTGAACGTCAAAGACCCGGCCCGTTTCAGCGCTCCCGCCTGTTCCGCGAGGTGGACTACAAACGCGGTCCCGCAAAATTCCATAGAATGGGAGAAACCGATGAAAAAACAAGTGGAACAAGCCATCGGCTCGATTCCTGCACTTGATTTGAAGCTTCGAGAGCAAGCTCAAAAGCGCCTGGATTCTCTGACAAAACCCAGGGGGAGCCTCGGACGCCTGGAGGAGTTCGCCCGCGACTATGTGGTCATGCGGGGGGAAATGTCGGCGAGGGTTCGAGAGAAGGCTGTAATCGTATTTGCTTCGGACCATGGAGTTGTAGAGGACGGGGTCAGCGCATATCCGAAAGATGTGACCCATCAAATGGTGCTTAATTTCCTGGCAGGAGGCGCGGCCATCAATGTCATATCCAAACATACCGGCGCCCGCGTGTATGTAGTCGATATTGGAGTGGATCATGACTTCGGCGATGTTCAAGGGCTCGTTCATGCAAAAATAAGCCGCGGCACCCGGAACATGGCCGTCGGACCCGCCATGGACCGGCAAGAGGCCCTGGCCGCCATGCAGGAAGGATATGCCTTCGCCCAAAAACTGGCGGACGAAGGTGTGGATCTTATGGCCCCGGGGGATATGGGGATCGGTAATACGACGGCTTCAAGCGCCATCGCAGCCGTATTCACCGGAAAGCCCGTCGCTGATGTGACCGGTAGAGGCACTGGAATTGACGATGACACTCACACCCACAAGGTGGCTGTCATAGAGCGGGCCATTCAGGTAAATCATCCGGACCCCAAAGATCCTCTAGGCGTTCTCTCAAAAGTGGGCGGTCTGGAAATTGCCGGCATAGCGGGATTGATTATAGGGGCGGCGTTTCGTCGCATACCGGTGGTGCTGGACGGTTTCATCTCGACGGCGGGCGGACTGGTGGCGTATGAAATGGACAATCGCGTTCGCGATTACCTGTTCGCCGCGCACCGTTCGGTTGAAATCGGACATGCCGCCATGCTCGAGAGACTCGAGCTGGCTCCCTTCGTGGACTTGTTCATGCGTTTGGGCGAAGGAACGGGAGCGAGCATCGGCATGGACCTCATCCAATTGGGTGTGGAAATCTTCCATGACATGGCTACGTTCGAATCCGCAGGTATAAGTGATAAAGATGACTAGTTTGTTGGCTGTAGGACGGCGATTCTTGTTCGCTCTTCAGTTCTTGACGGTGATCCAGATATGGGGTCGATTGCGCCCGGAGAAAGAAGATCTCCCCCGTTCCATGGCCTTTTATCCGGCTGTAGGTATCCTTTTGGGCGTTCTCATTGCATGGGGACACCGTCTTTCCCTTCTCGTCTGGCCGCCCATGCTCGCTGATTTTCAGGCCATACTGCTTATGATCGTATTTACCCGGGCTCTCCATCTGGACGGACTGGGGGATACCATGGACGGCCTGCTCGGTTCCCATCTCCCGGAGAGGTCCCTGGAGATCATGAAAGACAGTAGTTTGGGTGCCTTTGGGGTGGTCAGTATTGTCAGTATCATAGTCTGGAAATTTGCGGCTTTTACGGCCGTGCCCATGCCCATCAAATTTGAGGCCCTCTGTTTGTTACCCATATTGGGGCGGCATACCATGGTCCAGCTTGCCAAAATCACTCCGTACGCCAGGTCGGCGGGAGGATTGGGGAAAAACTTCGTCGACGATCTGAGATGGTTCGACTATGCTGTCGCTGGGATCACGGCGGTGCTTGCTTGCGCCGTGATCGCGGGAAGGCTCGGGGTGATCCTGTTCGGGGTGATATGGATCGTCACGGGCCTGGAATCGTATTTATTTCGTTGGAGGCTCGGAGGGGTAACGGGTGACGTCCTCGGTGCGGCCTCAGAATTCAACGAAGCTCTCGTGCTGCTGTTACTGGCGGGAGCAGCTTACGGAGGGGCTGGACTTTAGGAGCTGACCGGCGAGTAGATTGTTTTTGGACAGCTCCAAAATTGGAACTTGAAAACTCGGCCCTTCCCAAATACACTATGCGAATGCGTTTGATCAGCGTCGATCCGCCCGGATCGTATTCGAGGTAATTTCGTATGAATGATTTTCAACTGTTTCCGGCCGACCGGCTGAACAAGGACTTTCCTTTCTGGGTGTGGTTCGCCGGAGTGCTGAGCATTTCTGGAAGCATCATCGCCGGATGCCTGGTTTTGTACCTGATTTCGATCGATTTCCCTAAGGTTATCATCTTTTTTTACCTGTTGACGGCCGTATTCCTGCCCATCTGCGGCCACGGTGTGCTCAATTTTAGAAAATGGGCGAAAAATTTACTGACCGTGATAGTAGCGTCCATCCTATTGGTCACTGTTGCTTCGGGAGTCTCCCGAATCGCTTTCGCCGATATCCCCTCCGCCCGGGGGATAGTGGACATCCTGGTTACATATGGCTGGTTGCTGGCGAACGCCTACGTCCTGGTTCGTTTGCTGATGGATCGCGGGGAGCGCTCCCCTTTCAGTTTTCCCACCAGGCCGGTGAGCACCGAGTCCAGGAAGGGACCTATATACTACTACGCATTTCTAGTATTGTGGTATGGAGTTATTTTCATCGCTCTGATGGATCATATCGGGGTGATTTCGCTGCCTCTGGTTAAGGCTTGACAGCGATCGAGATCTGACGATCCAATCATTCCGGACGGCGGGGCGTCGGGTTTGTGGTCTCCATAGCCGGGGTTTCCAGCCGTTTCGTCCATTGGATATACAGGAAAGCGACGAATATTATCGTGAAAACATTCAAGCTTTTGTGGATTTTTGTTCTGGTAGTGTACTTTCCATTTCCGGCCATGGGCCAACATAAGGCCTACGTGACCGACTATTTTGAAATCACCTGTCGGAGCGGTCCTGGAACGGAATACAAAATCATAAAACTCCTTCATTCGGGTGATATGGTCGAGCTTCTTTCCGATATGGAAGGATGGACTCAGGTACGTCTCGATAGCGGCGAGGTGGGCTGGGTGCTGACCCGCTATCTCATGCGTGATAAGCCCCTTTCCCTTCAGGCTGAGAGTCTGATCAAGGAAAATGCCGCCCTCAAGGAAGAGAAAGCCGAATACTTGGGCCAACTCGAAAAATATCGTTCGGAGAACTCAGCACTACAAAAAGAATTGACCAATACGGCGGCTTCCGTCGAGACGGTGAGACTGCAACTTGAATCGCTCGAGGAAGGGTGCAAGGAATACGTTTCTCTGAAAGACCGTTACGCGAAGCTCAACACTCGCAACGAGGAACTCGAAAAAGAATACAATGTGCTCAAAAGGGAGCGAGACGAATCGCTCCGAAAGCACATCTGGATGGTGTACGGCGGAGGTATTCTCCTCATGGGCGTGGTGGTGGGATCCCTCTTCAGGATAGCCCGGACATCAAAAAAGAAAGGACACTATTTGAAAGTGTAACGGTGCACCGTGTACATGGTCCAAGCAAAGGGTAAGAAGGAAACAAATGCCTTAAAGGAAAAACTGTTCTCAAAACCTGAATTGGTCTGGGATAGAATTTCATCCAAAGAGAAAGACGAGGTTTTTGATTTAGGAGAACGATACAAGCAGTTCCTATCCAAAGCCAAAACGGAACGCGAAGCGGTAGATGAAATCATATCCACTGCCGAAGCTGCAGGTTTCCGGGATATCAACAAGCCGGGACGTTCGCGTAAACTGTATGCGCTGAACGGGGCAAAAGCCGTCGCGCTGGCCGTTTTGGGCAGAGAACCGCTGCACATGGGGCTGCGCATCGTAGCCGCACATCTGGACTGTCCGCGTCTGGATCTGAAACAAAATCCCCTGTACGAAGATCTGGACATGGCCTATCTGAAAACCCACTACTACGGCGGCATAAAGAAATATCAGTGGGTTGCCCGCCCACTCGCTGTCCATGGAAAAGTAGTCCTGGCCGATGGAAGAGAAGTGGATCTCAAGATCGGAGAGGCCGGCGACGAACCGGTATTTATCGTTAACGATCTTCTGCCGCATCTTGCCCAAAACGTTCAGGCCACAAAAAAAATGGCCGATATCGTTGCGGGGGAAAAGCTCAACGTACTGATCGGAGCGCTCCCCTATCCGGATAGGGACGTAAGCGACCGTTTCAAGCTCGCTATTCTGGTTTTTCTCAACAAGACCTACGGCATTACGGAAGACGATCTCGTATCCGCCGAACTGGAAGTGGTTCCCGCCGGGCCTGCCAAAGACGTGGGAATGGATCGCAGCCTGGTGGGATCCTACGGTCAGGATGACCGGGCAAGCGCGTTTATGACTTTATCGGCTTTGAGTGAATTACGGAATCCTACATTTACTTGCGTGGCGCTTTTTGTGGATAAGGAGGAGGTGGGAAGCGAAGGGCCAACAGGAGCCAAAAGCCGTTTCTTTCAGATGGTGGTCATGGATTTATTCGCTAAAGCCGGCGAACCGCTGTTGATCTCCCATCTGGAAAAGGCCCTGTTTCGATCCAAAGCCATTTCAGCCGACGTCAACGCAGCCATGGATCCGGATTGGGCCGAAGTTCACGAAAAGCGTAACGCAGCCCGGCTGGGTTACGGGATCAGTTTGAGCAAGTTTGGGGGAATCCGCGGGAAGGTGGGCTCCAACGATGCCAGCGCCGAGTACATTGGTTGGCTGAGACGCATTTTCAAGAATGCCAGCATCGTCTGGCACACCGGAGAGCTGGGTAAGGTGGACGAAGGCGGCGGCGGAACCATTGCCAAATTCCTGGCGGAACATGGTATGGACGTTGTGGATATGGGAGTGCCCGTTCTGTCTATGCACTCTCCCTTTGAGATAACCCACAAGGGCGATATCTACATGGGATATCGTGCATTCAAAGCCTTTTTCTCCGCTTGATCCGAACTTCTTCGATCATCCTGTTTCGATCTCGAGATCCGCTTGAACCGGAAAATGATCAGAAGGATATCGTCCCTCGTAGGTGTCTCTGAGGATTCGAATATTCAGCACAACCACGGATCCCCGCACCAAAACCCAATCGATACGCCCGCGTTGCCCCTTTCCGGTGAAGCCGTGCCACGTATCGAAGCCTTCCTCCGGTCTTTTGCAGTCGGCCCACACGTCTCGAAAACGGCCTTCAGTTCCGGTCAGGCGAAGGTACGCCCCGGAATCGGGAAGATCGTTGAAATCCCCGGTCAGTATAATCGGTGCCTTGTCTCCTGCTATTCTGTCCAGTTCATCGATTAGAACGCCGGTCTGACCTAACCGGGCCTCGGCGCTGATGTGATCCAGATGGGTCACGCATGCATACAGCTCGATCCCCTCCGGTATGGTCTGGAGAAGCGCCCAGGTTGCCAGTCGGGGAAAGGCGCTGCCCCAGCTCTTTGTGGCGTGTTTGTGAGGCGTCTTCGAGAGCCAGAAATCCCCGCTTTTCAACACATTGAATCTGCCGCTTCGGTAAAAGAGGCAGGGATACATGCGCTCAGGGTCCCATTGACGGTGGGCTTCGGAGAGTACATAATCAGGAATGAGTTGTTCCAGGTCACGAATCTGGGGCTGCCGGCCCTCCTGCGTGCCTAAAAGGTCGGCTGAATGGTCCAAAATGAGTCTTGCCGTCCGGTGCTTTCTGCGGGGCCAATTGTCCGGCCCGTCATCCGCAAGTTCGTGACGCAAGTTGATGGTGAGAACGCTCAGTCGCATGCGAACCGCATTCAAATCAGGATCACATTGTTAAAAGGCATGCCTAGCACGAGGCAGGGATCTCCAATCTTTACGACGCCGGATGCTCATTTCGTTGCCCTTGAAAAAGAGCAAACCTCCCCGACTTTGTCAATTCAATTTCCGCCTGAAGACATTGGTTCGTTCTTGGCGAAGTCGCGACTTGTTCTGCAAAAAGGAGCGGCAATCCTGATGCAATGACTAGGCGGTGTAATTTTTTTTCGGGAGAGTCGGATTCTTCGGGAATTCCACCAGGACAGAACCGTTTATTGTTCCAATGAGTGGTGAGGATGGTTATACGGAAAAAGAGCGGGCATTGGCTGCCCGCTCTCGAATACAGCCCTATTCGATAATATAATCGCGAAGCGCTTTGTGGGACCACACGGCTATTGGGCCGCTGCTTCCCGTTGAAGGATCGTATCGGTGACGATAGGATGCATTTACCTGATTCTTCTCCAGCATCCAGTCCCATCCCTTCACAAAGTAGGGGCATTCATCGTTAAAACAGACAAAATGATAGTCCGTATCCCAGGTCGTCGCGTCCGGAACGGCCCATTTCTCCATCTTGACACCGCAATGGGGACACTCAGGATTATTGTTTTGAGACATTACAACCTCCTTTCCCGGATGCTATGATAGCTCGTCGGGAAGTATTTGCCTAATTCTAAGAACCCGCTTGCGTTTTGTCAAACGGCTCTCTCGGGTGATTCCCGATAGTTCGCCAGGACGCTCAGCGGTCTGCTAAATCAATTTATTTCGGCAGATGAGACTTCGACGCTGTATAATGGGAGCGAAAGAAAGGAGCATTCATGACATTCGACAGATTTAAGGCATTCGTATTGCAAGGGATCGAGGTGGCAAAACTGAACCGGTCGGTAATACGTGATCTTGCCGACGATCGGGACGCCTTTGGACCGGCAATCCTTGTTGTAGCGATTGGCGGTCTTCTTTCCGCCTTGGGTCACATAAATTCAGCCGGAATTTTTTTGTATCCGGTGCTGACGCTGTTTATGTTCTTTTTGAATGTCGCTCTGCTGCACGCGATGGCGAGCCTCATGTTCAAAGGGCACGGCAGATTCAACCAACTCGTTCAGGTGTTGGGAGCCGCCTGCGTGCTTACCTGGGTTGCGGTCGTACCGGCCCTGGGCGGTATCCTAGCTTTGCTGGCGTCTCTTTGGCTTCTGGTGATCGACGTGATAACCGTGGAAGAGCTGTATGGTCTGGATCGAATGAAGGCTTTGATGTCTGTTGTAATTCCCATCATAGCCGTACTATTGTTCATGGTGCTGTTCGGCGGAATATGGGGGCCGCGTTGGGGAACCCTTTAGCCTTGAGGCAAACGGAATCGGAGGAGGTTATGGGTAAGGCGATACGTCTGTTTCTGATCGTTCTATTGGCAGGCGCCTTCTTGGGCGCGACGATATCCTGCGAGAAGGATTCCTTTGAAAAAGCGGGGAAGAAGGTGGACAAATCTGTGGAAGAAGCGAAGAAGGAAGCAAAGGAACAATGGGACAAGGTAAAAAAGGAGATCGACCAGGCGTTGAAATAACGAGATCGCTCAGGGTGCGGGGCCTCCATCGAGGATAAGGGACCGCACTTCCCTTCCCGATCCGTGGAAAGAACTTCCGGCGAGCCGGGTTCCCCGGAAGTCTCAAGATCCACCTCCAAGGCAATGTGGGGTGGCGAGTGGCAATTGCATGGTATCCTCAAAGACATCGGAGATCCTCAAGAAAAAGTCGCGGAACGGCCTCACCCGGTCGAATGTGATGAGCCTTACGATTTTTCGCACAGTAAGTAACCGGATTGTAACCGATATTCGGACCACCTCCGCCTCCACTGGAAATCTCGCTCCAACGCCATTCTCGTTTGAATAAACCAGAAATCCGCTTGTTACAGGGGGAGATGTCGACTCAATGGATGGTACACCGCCTTCCGGATAAGAGCCATCGATGGAAAACGAGCCTCTGTGGAATTTTCGGTAGGAATAGGACTGGAAATAGTTCTCGGGGATTAAACTACTCTGAGCGAACCGCGACGCTTGGCCGCGAGATACTCCTTCAGACAGGAACAAGGTTCTTTCGCCGTGTAGGACAGGAAGTCTAGATCTTCCAAATTGAAATTCCACCCGATTTCGTGGCAGAAATTACACGGACGCGGCATTCCGCCAAACCAGTATTCATCATTGGCTGCAGGAATCCGATACTTTCCATAGCCACGGCACACGTCGCACCGCACCCACGATCCATGCCGGCAATGGAATACGTCTTCTTCCATGTTTCGACCCTCCTTTCTTACCCAGTGCGAACTGATTTTTTCACTTCTAGTTATTATAATAAGAGCAGAAACACAGCCATGCAAGAAAGCGCGACTACAGATTCTAAAACACAGTAGGGGAAAAGGAGGATATGAGGATCCGGGTTGAGTGCTATGCAGGCTACAGGGGCGAAGAGACACCCCGCCGTTTCCAGCTGGGAACCGGGAGCGCTGAGGTGGTTGAAGTAAAAGACATTCTAGATCGCTGGCTCGCACCCGGCCATCGGTATTTCAAGGTACTCGGAAATGACGGGGCCGTATACATTCTTCGACACGACACGGTTTCGTGGTCCTGGGATCTGACCTATTACAAAGGAGCCGCCCCTCGCGGGGAAGCATTCAACAAATCAGAACGGTAAACGCCCTCCGCCGGCCCCGGTCCTTTCGCATCGTCGGGCCGGCTCCTGTAGTGGAGCCGGGTTCAACCTTTCCAGTGCCTCCGCTACGCTTGGATTCAGAGCGTAGAGATTGTCCGCTACGAGCTTCATGCTGTTACGTATCCGTTCATTTTCCGGTTTTCTATAACAATTCCTTCAAGAACGTCCCCGTATGGGATTCGGGCACGGAAGCGATCTCTTCCGGCGTTCCGGCCGCCACCACATATCCGCCCAGATCCCCGCCTTCCGGCCCCAGATCAATGATATAATCCGCGGATTTGATGACGTCCAGGTTGTGCTCGATGACCACTACCGTATTTCCCTTCTCGACCAATCGCCTCAACATATCCAGCAGCTTCCGGATGTCGTCGAAGTGCAACCCGGTGGTGGGTTCGTCCAAAATATAGAAGGTGCGGCCGGTATCCCGCTTGCTAAGTTCTTTGGACAGCTTGATCCTCTGCGCCTCCCCTCCCGAAAGAGTCGTGGCCGGCTGGCCGAGCTTTACATAACCCATGCCCACATCCTGCAGTGTTTTCAGCTTGCGCCGGATGTTCGGAACAGCCTCGAAAAACCGAGCCGCCTGGTTGACCGTCATGTCCAGAACTTCAGCGATACTCATACCTTTATACGTAATCTGAAGCGTTTCACGATTGTATCGTTTTCCCTTGCATACGTCGCAGGTGACGTACACATCCGGAAGAAAATGCATTTCAATCTTGAGCACGCCGTCGCCTTGGCAGGCTTCACACCGGCCGCCCTTGACATTGAAGCTGAATCGTCCCGGTTTGTAGCCCCTGGCTTTGGATTCAGGAACCCGTGCAAACAGATCACGAATAAACGTAAATACACCCGTATAGGTGGCCGGATTCGAGCGTGGGGTACGGCCGATGGGACTCTGATCGATGTCCACCACTTTGTCGATGTTCTCGATTCCCTTGATTCCTTTAATCTTTCCCACCGACTCCCTGGAGCGGTTGATCCGTCGCGCCAGGTGACGATAGATCGTTTCTATGACCAGGCTGCTTTTCCCGGAGCCGCTCACCCCGGTTACGCAGGTAAAGACGCCCAGGGGAACGCGCACATCTATATTCTTGAGATTGTTGTGTTCGGCTCCGGCGAATTCGAGGTAACCCTTCCGGTGTTTCAGGCGTTTTTCAGGCACCGGAATTTCGAGTCTCCCGGAAATATAATTGCCGGTCAGCGAGGTTTGGCATCGCCGCAGGTCCTCCGGAGTCCCGCTGAACACTACCTCTCCACCGCTCAGACCTGCGCCCGGCCCCATATCCACCACATGGTCCGCGCTAAGTATGGTGTCCCGGTCATGTTCCACCACCAGGATGGTGTTCCCCAAATCCCGCATGTGCAGCAATGACTGGAGCAGTTTTCGGTTGTCCCGCTGATGCAGGCCTATGCTGGGCTCGTCCAGAACGTACAGTACGCCCGACAAGCGCGATCCAATCTGAGTCGCCAGTCGAATGCGCTGCGATTCGCCTCCGGAAAGAGTTTCAGATGACCGGTCCAATGTCAGATAATCCAACCCCACATCCACCAGAAACCCCAGGCGGCCTTTCAATTCCTTGATGATGCGCCGGGCAATCCGCTCCTCCGTCGGGTTCAGCTCCCATTCGTCCAACGTCCTCAGACAGTCTTTGATCGTGAGTCGAGTCAGTTCGTAGATGTTCAGATTCCCGACCCGAAAGCCCAGGCTTTCCTTTTTCAAACGGGCGCCTCCGCAGAGATCGCAGGGGCGTTTGTTCATGAAACGTTCCACTTCCTGACGCACATACGATGAATCCGACTCGAGATACTTTCGTTTGAGCCGATTTACAGCCCCTTCGAGGGGGCTGTGGTATCTGTAACGGCTGCCGTTGGTCTCCAATTCAAACTCGATCTTCTCGTCGCCGCTTCCGTACAGCAGTGCGTGTTGAACCTGTTCGGGAAGATCCTGGAACGGGGTCCAGAGGTCGAAATGAAAATGATTGGCTATGGAAACCATTCTCTGATGAAAAAATATGGAATTCTTTCGTGCGTAGGGTTCCAGAGCCCCTTCACGCACGGAAAGCGAAGGATTCGGCACCACAAGTTCCGGATCCACCTCGAGCTTCATGCCCAAACCCTCGCATTCCGGACAAGCCCCCAACGGGCTGTTGAACGAAAACATGGCCGGAGTGGGGTCCGGATAACTGATGCCGCACGTATGGCACACTGCATGTTCGCTGAAAAACAGTTCTTGTTTTCCCTCCACCAAGGCAATGACCGTTCCTCCGGACTGACGCAAGGCCAACTCGAGGGAATCCGTCAGCCGATTCTTGATCTTTTCGGTAATCACCAATCGGTCCACTACCGCCTCGATGGAGTGCTTTTTGTTCTTGTCGAGGGGTATGGGTTCGCCTATGTCCCGGATCTCTCCATTGATGCGGACTCGCACGAATCCATCTGCCTGGAGATGCTCGAGAAGTTTCTGGTGTTCTCCTTTGCGTTTTTCCACTAAAGGCGCCAGAATCACCACCCGCGATTTCTCGGGAAGCCCCGCAATGCGATCGGCGATTTCCTGAACGGTCTGACTGGCTATCGGTCGCCCGCATATGTAGCAATGGGGTCGTCCGATGCTGGCGTACAAAATCCGGAAGTAGTCGTAAATTTCCGTTACCGTGGCCACCGTGGATCGAGGATTTCTGCTGACGGTTTTTTGTTCGATCGATACGGCGGGTGAAAGTCCGTCGATGTATTCTACGTCCGGTTTTTCCATCTGCTCGAGAAATTGACGGGCGTATGCGGACAGCGATTCCACGTACCTCCGTTGCCCTTCGGCAAAGATGGTGTCGAACGCCAGAGACGACTTTCCCGATCCACTGACTCCGGTAATGACCACTAGACGGTTTCGGGGAATTTCGAGATTGATATTTTTGAGGTTGTGTTGTTTGGCGCCCCGGATACTGATTTTATCTACAGCCATGAACGGCAAAACCTGCTTTCTTTCGATTTTCAGCCATGAGAGCCGCCGCTTTAACGGCCCGGATCAAGCTTCGGGGATCCGCCTTTCCGGTACCGGCAATATCGTAAGCGGTTCCATGGTCCACGGACGTACGAACAATGGGGAGCCCAAGAGTTACATTGATTCCATCCGAAAAATGCAGCAACTTCAGAGGGATCAACCCCTGATCGTGATACATGCACACAACGGCGTCGTAGCGCCCGCGCGCCGCCTGCACGAAAACGGTGTCGGGCGAAAGGGGTCCATCCGCATTTATCCCTGCTTCGCGGGCTTTCTCGATGGCCGGCATAATGATATGAATTTCCTCGTCACCGAAAAGGCCGCCTTCCCCGGCATGAGGATTGAGTCCGGCCACAGCCAACCGGGGACGATCGATGCCGAAATCCCTCTCGATCCCCCGGTACGTGATGTCCATGGTTCGGCGGATCGATTCCACCGATAGCCGTGCGGGCACCTCCCTCAGAGGGCAATGGATGGTGACCAGTGTGACCCGAAGCCGATCGCCGGCCAGCATCATAACGTAGTCCGACGCCCTGGTGAGATAGGCAAAGAACTCGGTATGCCCGGGGAACGGGTATCCGGCCAAACGCAATCCTTCCTTGTGAATGGGACCTGTGACCACACCGTCAATCACACCTTCCATAGCCAGTCCGGCTGCGGTTTCAATATAAAGCCCCGCCGCCTTTCCGGCGTCCTTGCTTATAGTGCCCGTTCGAACGCGACGGCCCACGTCATTGGTCAGTGGATAAAAAAGGAGATCATCATCCACTGCCCGCAACTCATCCCTGGAGGAGACTTCCTTCAAATCGAGCTTCCCGCCGAGATGTTCCATGGCGTTTAGCAATGCCGAACGATCTCCCAACACCACCAAACGGCAGATGCTCAAAAAAGTCTGATCCTGCAGCGCCTTTACAGCTATTTCCGGACCTATGCCGGCCACATCTCCCATGGTAAGGCCGATCAGCGGTCTGTACAATATTCGCTCCTCCCGGTTTCACATTTCCGGATTCCCGGTCTCGGGCGGACATGCCGCCACCGTCAGCCCGCTCCCGACCCCACGTAACAATATAGGTCCCGATATGCCCTCGATCAAGGCGTATCAGGACCCGTAATTTAGGTATTCCCAGGCTTAAGCCGGGCCAAATAATGTCCGGGGAACTTCGCTCCTCCGGGGGCCTCACGCGCTACGTGCAGAGGCTCATCAGGGTACAAGCTCAACGGGAAAATCCCATCGCCACACACTGATGCAGCCCAAGATCAGGAATATGATGACCAGATTGGCGTAGGCCACCCCGACAAAGATCCGATGGGCGGGCCCGGGGGAACGGAGGGCCGAGGACGCGGTTTCGGACTTTTCTCCCACGTATTTTATTCGATCGAGGACTTCCGCTCCGTGCGGCGCGCCTTTCATGGCTTCGGTCAGGTCCGTCCCGACCGCATGCCTGCCAAAATGCTTGCCGTCTTTCCATTTGGCGCTTTCGCTCACATCATACACTTTGTCGTCGTACACAATGTAAGCGAGGTCTGCTTCGGTAGCATCCCAACGGCCCGTATCGGTCACCCCAATCTTTTCAGCATCCGTCGGAGCGGTGAGACCATGCACCTCCCGCCCCATTCGGCGATGAAGAACCGTGATGGCGAACAGGCCGTTGAGGATCATTATGGCGAAAAGCGCCATCTTGACGAACAGCATCAGTCCGAACGTGTTATTGAAAAACTGTTCCCAACGGTCTATCCGCACCCACGTCAGGAAAATTCCTGTAAGGATCAGGGTCACCATGCAGCTCACTCCCAGAATGCGCTCACTCCTGGGGATGCCTCCGACCAGCGTCGCCGGTTTGACGAAAATATGA
>Ga0068714_10002620_pt1 | contig 22827 bp, 20 predicted proteins | sample MTBNYHSulfiMetaG_FD_62988 | JGI IMG/M metagenome (GOLD analysis project Ga0068714, IMG submission 62988) | Enrichment culture microbial communities from rom New York Harbor, USA that are MTBE-degrading - MTBE-NYH (New York Harbor Sulfidogenic)... | ecosystem: Environmental > Aquatic > Marine >... | reverse complement strand
GTTGATTTCATGGCCGCCCTGGAACAGGCGAGCATCCTGCGCCTCAAGAAGGGGCTTTGTCACACCGCACATCGAGGAGGAGGATTTGTCTGCCTTGTCTTGAGCGGAGCTATCAGGGAGCATGGGGTGGGAGCGATTGCCGGTCCGGGCTCATTTGTCGGTGCGGGAACGCTCATCGACCGTCCTTCGATTCCTTCGTCCTTTGTCGTTTTGGAAGATGCCGAGGTCCTTGTTTTCGACCAGAGTTACATGAAAAGAGCCAGCCGTCGGGTGCTGGGCGATTGAGCCGTGCAGGAGAAAGCCGGTCCATGTGGAACGCCCTTGTAGATAGGCAGACGGGTTTTTTGAATTTTACCTCCGCGCTTGCTGCAGCCTTGCGGGAGACGGTTGTTGCGGCTGTTGGTGCAGGAGGCAACGGTGTGGTCGTGGATCAGCTGGCACGCATCGGTTTCGAACGGTTCATTCTCATCGACCCGGATGTGGTTGAGCAAACCAACCTGAACCGTCTGCCGTTCACCACGTCCGAGATCGGCGTGGCCAAAGTCGTGGCATGGAAAAGCTATCTTCTGGCCGTCAATCCGGGCTGCCGGGTAGACGCCTATCAGCGTTCTGTAACGAGGCACGACGCTTCGTGGTTGAAAAGGCTCCTGGCCGGCGCAGATCTGATTTTCCCAGGGACCACGGACCTCGAAGCAAACCTGGTGGTGAGCCGCATCTGTTCCCAACTCGGCCGGCGCATGATCGTCGGACCCTCCTCTTCGGGAGCATATGTGGTCTCCACCTTCACTCACGACAACGAGCTCACTCTCGAAAAAGTCGCCGGCTTCGGGACCGAGCATCTGGAGCTTTCCGATATCGATTACCCGGCCCTGAAGTCCAAGTACGTCTCGCTCTCCTTTTATCCGGGCCGAACACGCAAGCTCTATCCGGAAGTGCGAAAGAGCATGCTGGTCGGGCGGCTGCCGGCTCGTTCATGCAAGATCTTTGTCTCTTTGACCAATGCGGCCATGGCCTTCGAGGCGGTCAAGAATGTTGCGGTCATGAGGGGTCTGTCCCTCGATGGAACGCGAGTTGTAGCCATGCCGATCGTGCACATTTTCGATCCCTATTCGGGATGCGCTTACTACTACAACATCCTCGACCGGACGATCGGTATTCCGGACTGGCTCACCGGCGAAACCCGCTGGCAGTCGTATGACGGGGATTAGGGCTGCTCGCCAGGAACCCCTGAGATGCACCAGGGGGAGCATTGTCGGCAAGCTTCATGCCGTGCTTATTGAGGGCGTCATAAACCCGATTTCCCGAAATGCATTGCGAAAAGCTCGAGATACGTGTCGGCATAACATGTGGAGTCGGAAAGACAGGCAAAGCGGGCACCAAGTGCCTGCTGGATGAGATCATGCCATTGACGGCGCAGCATATGGTACTCGGTGCGCACTCCTCTTGGCTGAGTGAGCAGGGAGATCATTTCACACATGAGGAAGGCGTCCACGCACAGATAAGCCACATCCAGAGGGGCGTCGTGAGCGAAAACCAGGTCGATGGCGCGTCCGTAGACCTGGTAAACAGATAAGGCGAGCTCCGGCGAATGCAGTTCGGGTGTGTCATGGTTTGCGTCCAGCTCGAAGAGCAGAAAATGGTCGATGAATCGAGCCAGTCTGCCCAAGTGAGTAATTTTGGCTTCGGCGGGCATGTGATGATAAGCAAGCGAGCTCAGGGCAATATCGTAGTTTGAATCTATGCTGGTGGTCAGGTCCTCAATTCGGGCCGTTACAGTCTTGATCACCGAAGTGGGGAAGCTCCTTTGCAGCGTATCACGAGCCAGGGCGATCATGGCCGGCGATGGATCGATCAGCAGAATCTCGCCCACCTCCTTTGCCTTGCCGATTTCTCGCAATCTATTGAGGAATGCCGCCAGCAGGGTGCCGCTCCCGCAACCGATATCCATGATCTTCAACGGCTTGGTGAATCGAGGAACAGAACTGCCGCAATGCCTGATAAACTGCTCTCTGGAGGCATGGATCTCCGGCACAGTGGCAAAATGCACAAACGGCCTGGGATCGGAAAAAGCCACACTCGGCATCAGGAGGCGGTTTTTTTGCCGTTCTAGAAAAGCGACCATAAAAGCACTGCAGAAGAGCCCATCTTCCTCATTCGCCATTCCTTCGGCCAGCCACTCCTTTCCTCTCGCACACTCTCCCTGATTGATGAGCAAGATGCCGACATAGAAGCAAAAGGCTGCCCAAAAATTGGCAAGGACCTCGTTTTTCATTCGCTCCGGCTGCAGAGATTTGGTCGATATTGCGGCCGCCAGGGTCTGCCATTCCTTCTTTTCCGCTTCGGATAAAAACAACATTGCCAGAGATCCTTCGGTTGCTGTTGTTGACTGGTATACTCTGATCCAGATTACCTGTTGGTACCAGGTGCGGTCAAATACGATCTGCTTGCTTCCCTTCAGCTCAAATTCTACTGACAGATGCATCTCAGCCAATGCGAAATTGTTGCAAAGTCTTTTTCTTGCCAGTTCTTGGAGGATAGTGGAGGAGCGAGACGATCTCAGCAAACAGCTGCTTCAGTCTCAGAAAATGGAAGCCGTCGGTACGCTGGCGGGCGGCATCGCCCACGACTTCAACAACCTGCTGCAGGCGATCCAGGGCAATGCCGAATTGCTCTTACTGGAAAGGAAAAACAGTGGAGCCGGTTATCAGGAGCTTTTGGAAATTACCCGCGCTGCCAAGCGCGGCGGCGAGTTGACCCGGCAGCTTCTCGCCTACAGTCGCAAGATAGAAAGCAATTTGCAGCTGACAGATTTGAACCGAGCAGTCAAGAACCTCACGTCACTGGTGGGCAGAACCCTCCCCAGGATGATCCAGCTGGAATTCCATCTGGCGGCAAACCTCCCTCTTGTTAATGCCGATCCCTCCCAGATTGAGAAGGTTTTGATGAACCTTGTTGTCAATGCACGGGATGCCATGACCGATGAAGGCACCCTGTCGATAAGGACCGAAAAGGTAATCCTGGATGAAGGTTACACCCGTATTCATCCCGAAGTAGCTCCGGGAGAATATGTGTCCCTAGCCGTATCGGACAACGGACACGGGATGGACACCGACACCCAGAGTAAGATTTTCGATCCATTCTTTACAACCAAGGAAGTGAGGAAGGGTACCGGTCTTGGCCTGGCTATGGTGTTCGGCATCGTGAAAACCCATGGCGGGCATATTGAATGCGAAAGTGAACCGGGTGAAGGAACCACCTTTAAGCTCTACCTGCCGGCTGCTGTGGTTGTTTCCGAGACGGCGCAAGACGCAAAGCCGGAAAAGCTCAAAGGTGGCACTGAGACCATTCTTGTTGTCGATGATGAAATAGCGCTCAGGAACTTCAGCCAGCAGCTTCTCAAAAAGTTTGGATACACGGTGTTGTGTGCCGAGGACGGCGAAGACGCTTTGCATCTATTTGAGCAGCAAAGAGATCGGATCGATCTGGTGATCTTGGACCTCATCATGCCCGGCATGGGAGGGAGGCGCTGCCTGAAGAAAATCCTGGAAATTGATCCCAGAGCCAGAGTCATCATCGTCAGTGGCTACTCTACCAGGGGACCCGGTACACAAGAGGTAGTAGAAGGAGCCATTAGCTTTATCAAGAAGCCTTTTGCAATCCCGGACATGCTAAAAGCCATTCGACAGGCGCTCGACGCCTCCCCATTGTATCAGGCGCGACCGCGTGTCTGATTTCCGGGATTTCAATTCAAACCTACACTCGTCAATATTCAGATACTAGTAAACGGTTCACTGGCTTCAGGTGCTGGTTCGAGAACCATTTCCATCAGCTCGAAAGTGATACCGTGCTTTCTGAAGACGGGGTGATCAGGGGGAGCTCCGGAAGCTCTCCTGAAGCCGACTTTCCGGAAGAAGGTACTGGAGGTATTCCTCGCAATTGTATGAAGCCGCCGACATCCTCTCTTCTTGGCGATCTCGATGAGACGCATAACAAGCAGTCTGCCCACCCCGCAATTGTGCGCCTCCGGTACAACCGCCAGATGACGCAATTCGAGCTCTTCAGGTGCGGTCCAGACTGCAACCAGGCACCCGGCGGCTGTATTGCCGGCCTTCGATATTAACTCGATTGCCTCGCCATCAACCTTGAGCTCCTGTCGGATGTTGCGTGAAAGACCAAGAGGTCGCCACAGTACGTTCCAAAGTAGCTCGTCGAGATCCGCCAAATCTTCCGGCGAGCGAACAATGTCTATGGATGTTTGCTCCATCTTTTCTACCTGCATGCTTGTCGAATGGCGCCACGCACCGGCATGTCTCAGAGGTGGCTAAAAAAACCCTCATTCTCATTCTCGCTGTGCGAGGGCAAGGCCGCTGTTCCACTAATTTTACTATTAAGCTAAGCCTAACATAAGTATTTTTACCGGTTCAGGCAAAGAAATTGGGTGCGTCATGTTCATGTTCGCCAATGCCGCACAAGGAAAGACCGTCGCCTTTGACGATGAAACCCAGGACTCCAATAAAACCGCTTTTTAATCTTTCAGAAGTAGCTCCTGTCCTTGCGTCCGTGACTCCAGATCTATTAAAATTCCTGCGATCCTAAAGTTTGGTGGAAACATACCGATAATCTAAAAGATGAGCTTCTGCTTAGCGAGATGCGAATCAACCGAAAAACCCGAGAAGGATGAAATCAAGACCTGGACTTTTTGACTCATAAGAAGGAGAGGGGGGAGTGCGATGAAAGTTATTCGAAGTTTCTTTACGCTTTGCCTGGTACTTTGCTGTGCGGGTTTGGCCTGGGGTCGAGGCTTCGGTTTGATCCCCATGAATCCTGATCGATACAACCGGTATCTACTCAAGGAATCGAATCTTCTTGCAGAGTCGGCAAGTCTGCCGAGCTCATGGGACTGGCGGGATTTCAACGCGGTCACTCCGGCCAAAGATCAAGGCTGGTGCGGATCATGCTGGGCGTTTACGGCAACCGGAGCACTCGAATCGCATATCATCCTCGATTTCGGTGAATCTTATGATCTCTCAGAGCAGGCTCTTGTCTCGTGCGCCGGTCCTCCCGTCCACAATGGCTGCTGCGGAGGCGGACTCGACTCTATTCGCTTTTATGAGACGCGCTCACCAAGAGAGGAGAGTTGTTTTCCCTACATGGAAGCGAAATTTGGGAGCTTCCACGAGGACTGTCCTCCAACATCGCTCGGTAGCTGCTACAACAACTGCGATCCCGTCTGTTACAATGTAACCGGTTTTTACACCATGGATGCGCGCAACTCCGAGCAAGTCAAAAGATCGATCTTCCGAGACGGCCCCTGCCTTGTCGCTTTTATGGTATACGAGGATTTTGATACGTATTGGGACAGTCCTTTGGGCACTCCCCCATGGGTGGACGGGGTCTATTATCATGCCAGTGGAGATGAAACGACGTCACATGGGGTATTGGCATTTGGCTGGGATGACACGACTTCGAGTTATTACCTCAAAAACAGCTGGGGAGAATCGGGACCCTTCGGCGACGGCACCTTTCGCATGCGCGCCGATCATATCTTCGAAGCCGTGAATTTCCGAGTGATCCCTGGGACTTGCGACGGTTACAGGGTAAGGCTCTCTGCCCCGGTTCGGCGTACGGATGCCTGGGACAATCCCTGTGCGGAAAGCTCGAAAAATGTGCGAATTTTCCATAAAGTCGACACACCCTTTCCGGACCGCATTGCCGGGGGAACCTGGTTTACAATGGGACCCTTGTCGGATGATGTGAAGACGGTCACCGAGCCCATTCCTAATGCAGATTACCTGAGGTGGGACAGAAAGAAGGGGGATCTGGTTAAGGATATTTGTGTTCCGTTGGAAAGGATCGGCGATGGGGTTAAACTGGAATACTGGATGGTGGACTCGGAAGGTGTGGAGTCGGAGCATCAATCGTTCACCTTGACGGTGAGCGGAATTGGGCCTTGAAGGATTCGGATATTTGAGAGAGCGGTGAACAGTGAGCGGTGCGTCGGTCAGCTGTTCAAGTCTGGCTATTTTGCAGAATATCTCTAAGGATATTCATCGATTCGATCAGTTGCCGGTCGACATATAAGGCGCGGGGCCAAGGCTATTACCCCGGTAGTCGGCCACCATCCCTCGCTCAGCGTGATTCCCGTGCGAGCGCATGATATTGTTCTGTGCCCAGTCTACGCCCTCTTGGCGATAACTGCAAATTCGTTTGAATTTTGATCATACGGGGTTCCCGCGACGTCCGAATAAATCCCCTCAATGGAAAGTCTCGCCTCGACGAGCTCCCTCTCCAAGTCCTCCAGAGCAAAATATTGAAACCAGTTGTATACCGTCCTCGTGCGCTCCGCCTCGACAATCGTGTACTTGTCAAGTGCAACCTTCTCTTCGTAATATTTGAAGGTATTTAGAAAGCCATAGTACTTGGCTGACGACCAGAATCCATCGAGCAGGTTTTCTTCGTACTTCGCTACCTCTTCCTTTTGTTCGAACGCAGCTAGGGAATAGACGTCAAGGAGGACTGAGCCACCTGGCTTTAGAATCCTGTGAAATTTGTTCAGAATTCCTTCTCTTTGTGTTGGATTTAGGGCGCAGAAGTCGCACATGATCATCAGCACAAGGTCGAAGCGATCTTCTGTTTCAAAGTCAAGGTAATTCTGTTTCACGTAGTTGATGTTCAACTTCTCGCGGGCGGCGACTTCCTTTGCATACTCGATGGACCTCTCCGAGAAATCAATTCCCGTCACATTCGCTCTGCGCTCCGCTAACCGCGTTGTGTACAATCCGGGACCGCAGCCAAAATCCACAATAGTGCAGTCCCTGTCGATATTGAATCGGGACGCGATCCATTCCACCGACCGACTGATGAACTCAGCATTTCGCGAACAAACATCGATAGACTCATTGAGGTGGAACGAGAGCATCCGCGCTGACGTATGCTCGTTAGTCCACAGATCACTTGCCGTGTAAAATCGGAACGGATCAGGGCGTTCATTGATTCTCTCTAACTCGTCAAACATCTTCTCTCTTATCACCGGCAAACCTGGCCGGAAGATCCTGCATTTCCATTCCGCAATTTTAGACACATTCTCACGGCGCTGCCAGACAAAATGGCTAATGTCAGAGTGACCCGGCTTAGAACCTCGGAGCTGCCGGAAAAGACACAGCCGTTCCTGCTCACCGCAATCCTTATTCGTTGGGTGACGCCTCAATTGTTGATTATGGCTCCGCTTCCCAGAGGTTCGGATACTCTTTCACGAAACCGGCCGCATTGACCCGAAGATGAGCGAAGTAGTCGAATCGTGGCGCCTCGTACCAGTACACCTCGGCAGTGCGCCGCTCATAGCGCTGGTGCAGCGTATTGAGGGTGCCGGCTGCCACGTCTAACCATGCGACGGGGACGTCTGCAGCCTGCCCAACCTGAAGTGCGACGCGCCGTAGTTGGAACAGATTCGTGGCCGGGGTGAACCCGAGATCTAGATCGACACACCGGTCCAGCCGGGACACAATCTGGCCGTTGAGCGTCCATATATCGTCGGGCGTTCGCGCAATCCAGAAATCGAGCGAACGTGCACCCACCCAGCCATGCACGACACCCGCCCGCGTTCGCCACGCACTATCACAGTCGACCTCATAGGCCAGGCATCCCGGAACACCTTCGTTCCGGAAGACGGCTGCACCTTCCAGTCGCCAGCCACCATCTCTTTGCACAAGACGGCAGGCATCGTGACCGGCGGCCTCCAGGCAACGCCAGAGAATACTGTCTACCTCCATACTGTCTCCTCTAACTCTATGTATAGACTTTCTCAACTTTGAACAATTTTCATGACCGTTCATTTCAGCCAACTCTCCTCCGGATCTTGTAACAATACGCCCATAAAAGAAGATGTAGCCGTTGGATTTTATATAGTTTTCCTGACAACAGCTCTTGCAACAGTTTACTCTTTTTTCGGGAATATCCCGGATGGGGCTTTGCGCCGCTCCCTGTAGGCCGGAATGTTTAATTTGCAGCGCATCGGGCTTCGTGCTAATAAACAAATGGGCTTGTAGTCTTCTTTTCGGGTGAACGAGCTACTCCTTTGATCAATAGAGCAACTGAGCCCGGCAGCGATTCACACAGAGCTTGATACACAATGACAAAAAAAAAGATATGCATGTTAGGTGCATTTGCGGTGGGAAAGACGAGCCTGGTGCAGCGGTTCGTCAAGAGTATCTTCTCTGAAAAGTATCTCACCACCGTCGGCGTAAAGATAGACAAGAAGACGGTCAAGGTGCAAGAGCAAGTGATCGATTTAATGCTCTGGGACATATACGGAGAGGATGAATTCCTCGAGGTAAGAACGTCCTATTTAAGGGGTGCGTCCGGTTATTTTCTGGTCATTGATGGAACCCGCAGTGCCACCCTGGAAACAGCCCGTCTGCTCCATAAGCGGGCAAGAGAGGCGATAGGCGACGTCCCTTTTTTGGCTTTGATCAACAAAGTTGACCTGTCCGACCAGTGGGAGATTGAAGATTCACAAGTTGCGGGTCTCCTTGCCAGCAACTGGCAGATATTGGAAACAAGCGCCAAAACTGGTGAAAAAGTTGAAGAAGCCTTTATGCTGCTTGCCGAAAAGATGCTGAAAAAGTAAATGATCGAGCCACAGATTGTCCTTATCGTTCCTCATCAAACACTCGGCGCACGGTTTCAGCAAGGATTTTAATGGTCAACGGCTTCATGAGAAACGCCTTGGCACCCATAGCCTTAGCCTGCCCTTCCGTGACCTGCTCGCTGAATCCAGTGCAGAGAATAATCGGGATATCAGCCCGAATCGACAGCAACTCATGCACCAGCTTATCACCCGTCATGCCGGGCATGCTCAGATCCGTAATGACCAGATCGAACTGGGCCGGCTTATCCCGGAACAGCTTCAAGGCCTGCAGGCTGGCAGTTTTTGCCACTACCTGATAGCCCAGCCGTTCGAGAGCCCGCGCGCCAAAATGGGCGATAGGTTCCTCGTCGTCGATGAATAGAATACGCTCACTTCCTGCAGCCACGATCATGGATTGTTCCGGTCGTAGGAGGGCAGCTGCATCTCTTACGGCGGGTAGAAATACGGTAAACTTTGAGCCCTTGTCGGGTTCACTTTCAACCCGAAGAGTCCCACCATGGCTTCGCACCACCCCTTGAACGACCGCCAACCCCAAGCCGGTGCCTTTGCCTTTTTCCTTGGTGGTAAAATATGGATCGAAAATGCGTTGCAGCGTATCCTGCGGGATACCCACTCCTGAGTCCCGTACCGTAAGCTGCACGTAAGGGCCTGCCTCCAAAGTAACCCCTTCACTGGTGAATGAGGAGTCAAAATGGACGTTGGCCAGACTGACCTCCAGGCTCCCGCCTTCTTCAGCCATGGCATGGGCTGCATTGGTGCATAAGTTCATCACAACCTGATGTAACTGAGTCGGATTGGCCATAACTGAGTAGATATCGGCCGCCAATTGCTGGCGGATCTCAATTGCTGACGGCAGTACCGCCCTCAGAAATTTCAACGCTTCCCGGACAAGGTGCACCACATCGATCACCTGTCTCGTTTCTTCCGAACGATAACTGATGGAGAGGATTTGTCGCACCAGCTCTCGCGCTCGATAACCTGCATGCAGTATGCTCTCCAGTTCACTGTAAAGCACAGAGTTCCCCGGTACCTCCGCCATGGCCAATTCCGAATATCCTATGATCGCCGACAAAATGTTGTTGAAGTCGTGAGCGATGCCGCCGGCAAGGGTGCCAATTGCCTCCATTTTCTGGGCACGAAACAGCTGACCCTGCATTTCCAACTCTCTTTCCTCGGCTCGCTTGTTCTCCGTAACATCTCTAAAGTACTCAATTACGCCGCTTATTTCTCCTTGAGCGTTTTTGAACGGAAAGGTGGAAAGCTCTACCCAATCGGTTGGCTTTTCTGCGGACGGATAGGGTATGACTTGACTGCGTGCCTCTCCACTGTCCAGTGTAGCCTTAGCGGAGCACCAGGGACAGGGAGATGTTCTGTCCTGGTATGCAGCATAGCATTTCTTAAGGTTGGCCGTGACACCGCCATATTTATCCTGCAGCGATCGGTTGGCTCGTACGATGTTGAAGTCTCGGTCCAGAACTAGAATGCCGTCCTGTATCGAATTGAAAATATTTTGCAAAAACTGTTCGCTTTGCCTTAATGCTTCCTCAGACTTTTTTCGCTCGCCGATTTCACGCGTCAGCAGAGTGTTTGCCTCGGCAAGCTCAGCGGTACGCTCCCTGACTCTCTGTTCCAAATTCTCGTGCGCTTTGAGGAGTGCTTTCTTCATCTTTTGCAGACGTTCGTAGTCCAGATGAATCTCTCTACCTTTTTGGATGATGTTGCGCCTCTCACGGTGGGAAAAGCCACAAAGCTCGATCAGCAGCATTTTGTTGGTGGGGGTACAAACCGCTGTTGCCTCAAGCTCATATCCATTGCCTTCGGCATCGGATTCCACCCACGGTCCTGAGGTCAACTGTCCTTGATTCTGAGAAGCCCAGAAATCTCTCGCATCAATTAGAAAATTATCCAGAAACGGAGAGATGAGATCTGGCAAAAAATTATCTTTATCCAGAGAGGCGTTCGGATAAATGGTCTTAAACCATTCAGGAAATTTTCCAACAGGCCTGAAGGAATCGTCATCGAGTATTTCGATGACAACCATGTCCAAGGTATTCAAAAGGTCCATCAACATCGATTCCTGCATAAGTTAATCCCAAGAACGAAAGCTCAAATGAGAGATAGGATATGCTGTCTGAATCTTAACATGGGCACACTGAGATGGGTCAAATTGAAACATGCGTGCCGTGCATTATCAATTGAATCTAGAACTTCACATGGAAGCTTACACTTCGGTTGAGCTCTCGTTCCTTTTCCGTCTTTTCTTCATAAAGTGGCTCGCTGTCTCCAACACCAACAGCAATAAGGTTATCGGCAGCGACGCCTTGCGAGCTCAGCAGGGATAATACTCTGTCGGCACGACGCCGGCTGAGCTTTGCATTTTTCAATTCAGACCCCGAGCTGTCGGTACGACCCACGATTTCGATTGTCATTTGCCGATGCAGCATCGCGGCAAGAAAATTCAGTTCCTGTATGGTCTTGGCGAGCGCGCCGATCTTCTTCAATTCCTCCGCTTCAAGATCGATAGAATTTCGAGGAAACAAGACAATTTGATGGCCCAGTTGGTCTCGGAGCAGTTTCAGTCGCGTCAGGTCCGAGTTCTGCAGATTGTCTTCCCGGACTCGCATAATCCCAGGTATCGTCCGTGCCATTTTATGCGCCTCGACGATCCATGGATGGGGTGCAATACCTTCAAGAATGAGCTCTCCAGCATCAAAGCGAAGACTCACGGAGGCGGGAGGGGCCAGTGCACTGTGCGCCCGAGAGAGGATGAATTGAGGCTCCATGGACTGATAGACCGCCCAACGGCTGACAATGCGGTCGGCCTCGAGATTTGTTTCTCGGAGTATTTCCAAAGGGTCGCGGGCCAGGGGATCACGCAGGCCGGCAATGGCATGTTTGCCGGCAAGCTGTCCCACTGACGTTACAACGATGCCCGGTTCGCTGCCCAGTTTCTCGAGGTAATCGTTCAGTGCAGCCAGTTCCTGGCCGTCCAAGTCCACCAGATTTTCTTCTCTGACTTTCGTTATTCCGGGAATTGCTTCGGCCATCCGCCTAAATCTCATGATCCATTCATGAGGGGCGGAGCCTGCCGCAACGAGCGTGTCTTGGTCGATTCTCAACTCAACCGTTGCCGGCGGTTCCAGGAGCCTCCTGGCCCTCTCTAGAACAAACGGAGCATCAAGTGACTGGAAAGGCGCCCATTGAAAATCTATCTCTTCGCTATCGAGTTTCGATTCTTTAAGCAAATTTTCAGGATCTGTTGACAGTTCATCACGCAGTCCCACGACGACCTGTTTACCGTCCCTTTTGGTCACATCCGTAACGATAATGCCCGGTGCGTCATGAAGCCTTTTCAAAAAACCGGCCCAGCGGTATTGGTCGCGAATGATAAATGCGGCCCAACCGACGCTCAGCAAGCCCAGGAGGAAGCCGACCACTATCAATGCGGAAGAGATTTTTTTCTCCTTGGGCTTGTACTGAGTATCGAGGCAATCCTGCAAAAGGGGGCGGGCGGTTTCAAGGATCGTTGTGTCACCGTCAAATGTCTCCAGCGCATCCCTTTGTTCCAGGTGGATTTGAGCCAACACGTCCTGAAACAATGTTCGCAACTTTTCAGGTGCATGTCCCCTGATGACACATGCCAGGATCGCTTGCGGGCCCTGTTCGATCCAGACGCTCAACTCTCCGACCTGGATGGTATTCAGTGCCGGATCGTCCGTGACGGTAAACGAATCGGTAACGAAGTCCTGAATGGCCCGAAGCATACCTGATACCAGATCGGGGTCCTGCAGTGAAACCTGGTCAGCCACCACGTGCTGTAACAGAAGCCCTGTTTGATTGTGTATCAGAAAAACCTGCTCGACTCGATAGACAATGCTGTTGAGGAGAACAATTTCAGGAAACGGCCTTTTCGACCTGAAGGCCTCCAGTCGCCATTGTATCCCCCGCCAGGAAAAACTGTGCTCGAGAACCTGATTGAGGGATTGTACCATAGTCCGCAGAGCTTCAGTGATAGCTCTGCGGATAGCCGGCCCCATCACCGGAAAGATGGCGTCGGCAAAAGTCTTGACATCTTTTTTCACTGCTGTGCGGACGACTTCCTCAACTGTTGGAACCAGAGTGTCAGCCAGCCTGTTATCTTTCGAGGAGCGATAAAGAATGGCGTCGGGAAGCACTCCTCCCACTTCTGCTGCATGAACCCTCGGGTCGTCCAGCCGGTGCTGCAATCGCTCGATTCGGGTCAAAACCTCACCCATGAGCAGGCTGCGCAACTCGTCTAAGACTTCTTCATCAGCGCTCGTCTGATGCATGGAGTCAGAATCGACTGGTGAACTGCTGTTTGAATCACTCATCCAGTAGACCGCTCTTGACCAAATTGAGGCTGGATTCATTGCTCAGGCGCATCGCCATCTCCATAAAAAGCTCTGAAAGGCTGGAGCGGTCGACCTTGTCGTTGTAAAGCTCCTGGGTCTCCCGTTCCAGCGCGGCAGAAATGGCTTCATGCCTTTCGCGAATTTCAGCTGACAAGCTTTTTGACTGTTCTAAAATCTGATCATGGAGCTCTCTGGAACGTTTGTTCAACTGGTCTTCCACATTGGAAATCTTCTTCTCAGTTACCGAAGCCGTATCTTTAAGCTCTTTGGCAAGCTCCTGGATCGCGGTCGATCGATCGCTCTTTTCACTCTTTTGCCGATCGCTAAGCAGTTCCATCTCCTTCTTTACGTAGCTTTCCAGGGTATCGAAATGTTTCTTGAGATCCTCTTTCAGATTGCCAATTTCTTTGTGCATCCGTTCTTCCAGACGGGTAAATCTTTTCTCGTATTCACGCATCTGATTTCCGAACAAAATATCCCTGATTTTGTCCACATTCCCCGCCCCTGCCAACATCCCAGCGGGAGCCTGTACCCTGGCACTAGTCTCCACGGCTTCCTCCCGGCCTTTATCAGATGATTGAAGAGCCTTGACGCCTGACTTTGGTTCGTTCATCGTTTCCTCCTTTTGCAGAACCGTTTTCGCTTCTTGAGCTTCGGGCGGTGATGACTTTTCTGCTTCATCTTTCGCTTTCGCCGCTGCAGATGTTGCTAGTTGCACCTTCTCTCCTGTCACAGGCTTCCTCCCTTTCTGACTTTTCATTGGTTTCGGTCCCTCATTGCTTATCATACTGGCGGGAGAGAAAAACAAGCCGGCCTGGCAATTCCAGGCAGCTTAATCATTGACTTATTCTCGTTTACCAGAATCAAGATTCCGAGCGAAATCGTCAGTCATGTATTAATGAAAGCATGAGCTAACTATTTCCTTACACCTGAGTTTGGCAAAATACAGAAAAACAGGAGCTGCTATGTCAAAGAATAACCTATTATCGCGTCCAAAGATAAGTCGAGAATCGTCGGCTCAACATGGAGTCTGGAGTCGGAAATCTTTATCTATCTACTTGAGTTAATTGAATACGGCATGCTCGATGTAGGCAACGAGCGATGTGCGAAAACTCCGATTAATCGCTAAATTTAGGTCACTGCTATTTTTTCTCGCCTCCAATAAAGCGATAGATTCCAGCTCCCAAAATACCACCAATAATCGGTGCCACCCAGAAAAGCCAAGGTTGCGAAATCGTTCAACCTTCTACAAACACGGCAACACATGTGCTTGGTGCAGGATTCACAGGCCAGAAGGTTCCAAGGAACTCTGCGCCATACTTCTCCATAGTTTTCTCGTTTGTTTTGTTTATTATACCCGGCTATGTTACCTCCCAAGCAGAAACCATGGCCCGATATGCCCAGGCGGACATCGCCAGAATACTTAGTATACTCGGAGAGATAAGGATTAGCAACCGCTTTGATTTAGACGTATTTGCGAATGCCTATGGCACGGACTCGCAGGACCTGAGAGATTCTCTCTTCGGCCTCAGCGGTCTTGACGTTGTCGGCGAGTATACCTTTTCCGGTAGCCGTCCATTAGTGATTGGTAAGCCAACCGGCGGACTTTTTGGAATGCCGCCGGCGCACCATGCGTCAGAGTTGTTCGAAGACATTAATTGTCAATGGACTTGAGGCTTCCGATGCCGCCACGCGGCGGTGGTAATTGAAATGGCTGTGATCTCATTGGATTTTTCCTCGGTCTTAATCTGCCCCAGGACCAAACGAGTTTCGGTCGCCCAAGCGCTGACCATGTGAATCGCAGCCTTGTTCGACGACCGACCGTAGGAGTGCCGCAAAGTCTTCCCATCGACGGCAACAACCTGCGGAGCAATGTTCGGGAAGGAAGCACTTCTCGAATTCTCCGGGACGAATCATGGGCAATACGGCCAAAGGTATCATGAGAAGGAATTCCGAAAGGCAATTCCAAGAAAATCCGAAACCATTGTTCCTTGGAACGTCCAAATTGAGCGATTTCCGTCCATTCGTCAGCACCGGCCAGCACGGAACAGAGGGTTATTACGATGATGTCGATCAGCTTATGCCTCGTTCTCAATAAAATTCGAGGATCCGTGAGTGAACAGAAACATTCGATGATTCTTGGCTTCTCCGCAGTCTGCATGCCTTCTCCTCCTTGGGTTATAGGGTACCAAGGTAGTTTGGCACAATTGAAACGCAGAGTCCGGCACTATTACGTGCGATAGCCTTGTGATGAGATTCAATGCAGCTTGACACAAAAGTTCAATATGGCTTATTAATTGTAAATATACAGTTCATAAAGAAGTGAAGTAGAGTTTATAAGTGACTTTACGCCATTGAATCCTGACAGGGCGGCTTCCCGACCCTGATCCAGCCGCGCCGGATCAGGTTTCTTACGGGAGAGTCGCGTGCGAAGTTTTTACATTGATTCTTGATGAGCCTGACCTCTCCCACCGTGCTGGCATTGCGTAATCTTTTGACGAGGAGAAATGCCATGCGTAAGAGGATGCTAACGCTTTTCATCGTAACATCGTCCGTTTTCTCTCTGCTGATCGCTTTGCCTGTTCCGGCAAAAGTCAAAACAACGAAGTACCAGGTCATTTCAGCAGGAGGCAGCCACAGCCTTGCAGTCAAATCCGACGGCAGCCTGTGGGCGTGGGGAGGCAATTACGGTGGCCAGCTTGGCGACGGCACCACCACTGATAGACACAGCCCCGTACGCATCGGCACTGATAACACCTGGGTGGCCGTTTCAGCGGGAGGCTACCATAGCCTTGCAATCAAATCCGACGGCACTCTTTGGGCATGGGGAGGGAACGAGCTCGGCCAGCTTGGCGACGCCACCACCACAGACAGATACAGCGCCGTTCGGATCGGCACGGATAACAGCTGGGTGACGATTTCAGCAGGATATGAGCACAGCCTAGCAGTCAAGGCCGACGGCAGCTTGTGGGCATGGGGTAGCAATAGCTTCGGTCAGCTAGGCGACGGCACGGCCACTGCTAGACATAGCCCGGTTCGGATCGGAACAGATAACAGCTGGGTGACGGTTTCAGCAGGATATGAGCACAGCCTAGCAGTCAAGGCCGACGGCAGCCTATGGGCATGGGGAAACAACGAGGACGGTCAGCTAGGCGACGGCACCACCACCAACAAAAACAACCCCTTTCGGATTGGGATTGCTAACGGCTGGGTGACGATTTCAGCGGGATGCTACCACAGCCTTGCAGTCAAATCCGACGGCAGCCTATGGGCATGGGGGGATAACTCTTACGGCCAGCTGGGAGACGGTACGACCACTGATAGATACAAGCCCGTGCGAATCGGCACTGGTGGCACTTGGGTGGCGATTTCGGCAGGAACATCCCACAGCCTTGCAGTTAAATCCGACGGCAGCCTATGGGCATGGGGATGGAACGCCTGCGGACAGCTGGGAGACGGCACGACCATCAGCAAAAGCACCCCTGTTCGGATTGGCACTGGGAACAGCTGGGTGAGGGTTTCAGCAGGAGGGCAGCACAGCCTTGCAGTCAGGTCCGACGGCAGCCTCAGGGGATGGGGATACAACAGCTTTGGCCAACTCGGCGACGGCTCAACCACTGACAGATATAGCCCTGTTCGAATTACTACAGATAACACATGGGTGACGGTTGCAGCAAGAGGATTACATAGCCTTGCAGTCAAATCCGACGGCAGCCTGTGGGCATGGGGTTGCAATAGCTTCAGTCAGCTAGGCGACGGTACGACCACTGATAGACACAGCCCCGTCCGGATTGGCATTGATAACAGCTGGGTGACGATTTCAGCAGGTGCATCCCACAGCCTTGCAGTCAAATCCGACGGCAGCCTCAGGGGATGGGGAGCCAACAGCTTTGGCCAGCTTGGCGACGGCACGACCATCAGCAAAAGCACCCCTGTTCGGTCCGGCACGGATAACACATGGGTGACGGTTTCGGCGGGAGCCTACCACGGCTTTGCAGTTAAGGCCGAAGGCAGCCTGTGGGCATGGGGCGACAACAGTTACGGCCAGCTTGGACTGGGCGATCATAATGACCGACTTGAGCCAACACTGATCAGATTTCCTGTCGTCATGCCATGGTCGTACTTGCTTCTTCTCGGTGACTGAGTCGATTGTCTGCAGGGAGAATTAGCAGCGCCAAGGTAACTTGGCCGTAGAAGTTTTTATTTTAAAATGCTTTTGACCCAGTGCATTTCACAGTTTCTTGATTACAATCGGCACAACCAAGAATGGGCATGACAGGAGCTCTCGCCTCCAATTCAGCAAATCCGAGCTCAAAATCAACGATCGCATCGTTGACTCATAGTTCCAACCCACACCGAATACAGCGGTAACTGGACTCCTCCGGAGGGGAACAAACGGAACATCCTCCCCCTCCTGAAGTTCCACTCTCGCTTTCGACTGCTCGTTCGTATTTGTCCACTTTGAGGTTAGCCCATTAAATGTGCGCGAAACTCAATGTGCGTCGGTATGCTGATCGTTGCGGCCACCGCGGTGCCACACCGTGGTGGCACTTGTCATTGTCCACCATCAAATCGGCACAAAAACGACTTCGACAGTTCCCTCGTCGATGAGCTCCAGTGAGTTGAAGCTCTATGTGGCGCACTGTAGATGAACAGAGCTTTAACCTCTTGCCTTGCTTCTTCCTGAGCACATGCTGTCGTAGGAGCCCGACAGACCCAGGCGACCGGCCAAGCTGAGATCCCTCGTGGGGTACGCTTGAGGTGGACGGACCGGCGCAGCATTTTCGAAAGGGTGACAGAGGACGGGACGAAGCTTAATTTCAGGAACAACAGTAAAACGTAAAGGAATAGAGAATGCCTACGATCACAACCGAAGACGGCACACAGATATACTGCAAGGACGGAGACCGTGGAGGAGTCCTGAGATTTCAGAGGCTTTGTCCCAAACCAGCCGTCATCCTTTCAGAAAGGGAAACCCGGCCATGATGACTACACACCAGGCCCGAGCGATTATTTCCGCGGCAGAAGCCAAGGCCACCGCGATGGGGGTGCCTGTCAATGTGGCCGTTCTCGACAGCGGCGCGCACCTCAAAGCCTTCAGTCGGATGGATGATGCTCCGCTGGGCTCGATCGACGTCGCAATCAGGAAGGCCAGGACGGCAGTTCTTTTTGAAGTCAACAGCGAGGCTGTTTGGGAATATTGCAAGCCCGGCGCCCCTGCGCCGGGCCTTGAGCTGACCAATGGCGGCCTCGCTCCATTCCCTGGCGGTATTCCCCTGAAGGGCTCTGACGGCACGATGCAAGGAGCGGTCGGAGTCTCGGGCGGCAGCGTCGAGCAAGATTTCGAGATTGCCCAGGCGGCTCTTGCCGCCTTTGCTGACTGAGTCAGCCGGCCGCCGTCTTCTATCTTTGGAGGATCAACCATGACTAAGACAATTCTTATCACTGGAGCAGGCTCCGGATTCGGCGAAGGCGCCGCCATCGGATTGGCAAAGAGCGGTCACAACGTCATCGCGACGGCGCAGATCTCACCCCAAGTCGCCGCGTTACGCAGAAAAGTCACGGACCTTGGTCTGAAGAACCTTCGTGTCGAGAAGCTCGACCTGTTCGATGCATATGATGTCGCCTACGCCCAGGCATGGGATATCGACGTGCTGTGGAACAATGCTGGTTACGGCGAGAGCGGTCCGGTGTCGGAAATCCCCCTCGACCTCGTGCGCCACAACTACGAGGTCAACGTGTTCAAGCCTCTTGAGCTGACCCAGGGGTTTATCAAGAAATGGGTTGCCGCCAAAAAGAAGGCGAAGATCGTCTTCACCTCCTCGATGGGTGGGCTGTTCACCCCGCCTGGGTGGGGTGTCTATGTCTCGACCAAGCACGCACTCGAATCGATTGCCGAGGCGCTGCAGCAGGAGCTGGCGCCCTTCGGGATCAAGGTACAGACGATCAACCCGGGCGCTTATCTCACTGGTTACAACGAAACGATGGCGGACACGGCTTTCCGCTGGCTCGACGATTCCAAGAACTTTACCAAGCGCGAGGCGTTGCGCAAGATTTTCGACGATCTTTTGGGGGCTCCCGAAGGGCAACTGGATCCGAAGGAAATGATCGATCGCATGATCGAGATTGTCCCCGCCGATACCGGTAAGTTTCGAAACGTCGTGCCAAAGTTCGTCGAGGATATGCTCAAGGACTCACAGGCAAAAGCCTGGGAGAACCAGATTTAGTAAAGGGCTCGCAAGCGGAGTGGGCACGCCGCTCCGCCGGAGCCTGTTCCGCGTGCTCCTCAGACGATGACCGCCGATATCCATGCAAAATTCGGAATCAGCCATGTGCTTAAGGTCGGAACATGCTGAAATCAAACCGCGGGCGTCGTCGAGCGTCACCCCAAAGCTCGGCAAGGAGAATTGAAATGCTGCTCCCTTATCACATCACGCTTCGTAATGTGAAGACTGAGGTGGCCAACCGACGCAGCTCGATTCTCCTCGCGATAGCTCTTTTCTTCATCGCATTGCTGCAACCCGCACCTGCGGTCACCCAAACCCAAGGAGAGACAAATATGTCCAAATCCGATCAAGACATTGAGTCCCGAAACAAAGCGATCGTGCAGGCCAGCTTCGACGCGTGGAAAGCCGGTACCGGCAGCCCGTTCGATCTATTAACGGAGGATGCGACCTGGACCATTGTGGGACGCTCGATGGCTTCAAAAACTTATGAAAGTCGAGAAGCGTTCATGAGCGAGGTCATCCGACCTTTTAATGCCCGCATGAGTGTCGGTCTGAAGCCGACGATCCGGAATATCTATGCCGCTGGCGATACGGTCATCGTCTTCTTCGACGCGAGCGGCACGGCGCGCGATGGCAGGACTTATGCCAACACCTATGCGTGGTTTCTTGAAATGCGCGCCGGCAAGGTGGTGAAGGCTTCAGCCTTCTTTGACAGTATCGAGTTTAACCAGCTCTGGCAGCGAGTCACTCCCGTAACCGAGTAACTGATAGCTTCTATTTTGGATTCCACCCATGCGGACTTTTGTTCTTTGCACAACCCTAATTCTTCGGCAGTTTCATAAAAATGTTTTCGCAGATGGGTCTTGTCCAAAATGAATTGCATGTTTCTAAACTAACTCTCCAGTTCCTCTCGCAATCCATTTGCACCATCGGCCACAGCCACAACCTCGGTATCAGGCGTCATGCCCGATAGCACGGCGGCATTAAAAAGTTGCTCTATGACGACAGGATATTTATCCATCTTCCCTACATAGGACTTGGATACCGAGCCCAAAGGCCTGGCGAGTCCCATGCGCACGTCACGCCATTGAATGGCCTTTTCCTTTTTGGGGTTCTGATATACCGGCGTCTTCTCACTACAATTTTCACCCGATGGAGCTCAGCGGTGCGAATCTCACAGCCATCAAGCTTGATAAGCATTTGCTCGACACCGCCACAAGCTCCGTGTTGTGTTACGCCATAGCTTGCAGCCGCCTCGGCCAGCTTACTGTCAACATACAACTACGCCTGTTGAGCAGTCTTTTGAGTCGTTCGGTCCACTGTTGTCGGACTCAGCTCATAGTGATAGTGTTCTTTGAACCTTTTGGCCGCACAAGCAAACGATTCTTCAATACCAAAATCACTCAGTGCACGCTCAACCCCTATACTCCGTCCCTGGTGACTGATACCCATAATATCAACCAGAGGCTTTGACCTGCAGCTCTTACGCCATAGATAGGGCGAGTCGAGCTCAATCGGACCAAATACGACATTATAGCGCTGATCGTCGGGTTCCTCACTGTTCTCAGTCCTTGGTGTTTTTTTTAAAACCAGACTGTCGCGAGTCTTTTCAAATACCTTTTTCGTGGTCTCAAGACCAATTTCACGGACGATTTCTGCAATGTCCTGGTCGATCAGGGGAGCCCTCTTGGCCAAGTTCTGCTCCACACGGATAAACTTTTCGCTGAGCTCATCACTAACCGCCTTGATGATACTTTGGTATTGCTTCTTATCCACGCTGCCTCCTCCAGTTAGGGTGGGATTATCCCTTCTTGCCCTAACACAGGAGGTTCTAAGAGTCCAGCTCAAAATTACGACTAATAACGAAATAAAACGGCGTATAAACACTCACGATTTACACTCTTGCCGCGCCATTGATTGGAACGAAAATAATTTGACTGCAGTGATGGCAGGTGGCAAAATAATTTGTGTGCCTCCATTTCTTTTTAGGTCAAAAACCTCCTCCCCTTTAAAGTGATTTTTCACCAGCTCCAAACATTAATGTAAAGCGGTTTCTTATCAGCAAAGGAACGATAATGAAGGTAGCTAGAGTATTTAATAAGTTATTTTTTTTATTCACTCTTTGTTGCCTCTCGCTTTATGCCCACGGATATGCGGCAACATTACAATACCAATACGACAAGCTAAACCGGCTGACAAAAGTCACCTACAATAACTTGACAATCATCGAGTATGCCTATGATTCATCGGGGAACCGCATTTCGGTAGCGGTTATGACCGACACTGATTACGACGGCATGGCCGACAGCTGGGAAATGACCTATTTTGGCACCCTGTCCCGTAATGGATCAGGCGACTACGATGGGGATGGTCTGACTGATCTGCAGGAATACCAGAATCAGACCAACCCGAAGCTTAAAGACACCGACGGCGACGGCATGCCCGACGCCTGGGAGGTAGAATATGGTCTTAATCCCAGAGTGGACGATGCTTATGATGATGCAGATTTTGACGGGTTCACAAACCTACGTGAATACCGGGGTGGTTCAGAGCCGGACAATCCCGCGTCGGTTCCAACCGGAACGAGTATGCCCTCGCTGCTGTTGCTGCTTGTCGATTGATTGCTTGAAAAGTCGCTGACAGGATTGACGGGATATATTCAAAGGGATGAAACGACGGTGATAATAAATGATCTCAACCTTGCCTGGGCAGAAAGGGAATGTCAATGAGTCGAACATTTCGGCTTTTCGTGGCTTCTTTCATATTGGGATTCGTGGTTTCCCAAATTCCCGTCCATTGCTACGCTGGGGGGAAGTGGGTGCTTAATGAGGTCTTTTTAACAAAAGATTGGGATTACAAGCAGTTGGATCTTCCTACAGACACCTATTCGAGAATTCGATCAGACATTAGTGGTCTTAATCAAATGACCTGCCGCCAACCTTTTGACTATATAACTGGATATTTTAATGGAAACATAAAGCCTGGATTTATGGGCGAGACAGCGGATTTTCCTTATTACCCTTTCAAATATACTGTAGAGCAAACATGGTCTGCCCCACCACACGAGCTGATACCCGGAAATTCGGTTCCATTGTCTGTCAGCCATCGTGGGATTAAAGAGACTCCAGGGACATTTGAATGCTACTGGTACGTCCCCAATACACGCTACAGTGGTTATCGAGTAGAAGGTGATGATTGTTATAAACTCAATGTTACTGGTACTCCTTCTGCTAGCACTAGTGAAATACATAGAGATTTCTCCGGATCAACCTTAAGCAATAGTGTAGCGTACACAGTCCCGACCCGATCGACTCTTGATTATCCAAAACACTGTGTGATGCTTCGGGTTAATGCTTATTCTCCCTCCGGTCCTGATTCGACGGGTTACAACTTTTACTATCGGTACGTCTGGGTTGACGAGATGGCGGACCCCAATCTCGGACCTCCGAATGACAACCCCTACACCGTCTTTGACGGTCCAAGCGGGCCGGGGGTATGCGATGAAATGGGTCTTCCGACCTATTCCGTCAATACTGCGACATTGAACCTTGTGGTCCAGGACACCGATTTTTCCTATAAG
>Ga0068714_10002619_pt1 | contig 22829 bp, 18 predicted proteins | sample MTBNYHSulfiMetaG_FD_62988 | JGI IMG/M metagenome (GOLD analysis project Ga0068714, IMG submission 62988) | Enrichment culture microbial communities from rom New York Harbor, USA that are MTBE-degrading - MTBE-NYH (New York Harbor Sulfidogenic)... | ecosystem: Environmental > Aquatic > Marine >... | reverse complement strand
GGCGATATAACTTTCAGATATGGAGCTCCTGACTATGATATGGTATGACTATGCACTGAGCCGAGCAGAAATCATCGGCCTGGCTAACAACTAATCTGATATTGGCACTAATCAATACAGTTATATGTAAAAGTTCCAGTTGCAGTATATTTTCAGAAAGGGTATCCTAAATATAATAACGTTAGTCCTCCAGCAAGCAATGTTACCACATGTATAACTGGGGCCAACCTAATCTCTATGTTCATAATCGTAAATGTAATACGAAATTTATCCTCTCCGTGATTATCAGAGTCTCAGTGCGTAAAAATATTGTACGTTATCAAACGCGATATTTCCCCGCGTGAGCGATTACAAGAAAAGATAATTATTTGGGCCAGAGGATGCCGGAGGGGGTGATGGTGAGATAGCCAATGGCATGTAAGCCGATAGCGATTACGCCGTGGGCGTGGATGGCAATGGCTAAGGCACCCCAGGCCCAGTAACCCAAAACGCAGCCGCCGACGACAAATCCGCCGACACTGACACCACCCAAGGCAAGTAGTCCGCCGGCTAAGCCGGCAACGCTGATTACACCAAAGCCGATGCCGCCGACGACAACGAAGCCGGTAGCTAAGCCGCCCAGAGCGAAAAAACCGATAGCAATATCGCCGATAGCGATAAAGCCCTTGGCGATGCCGGGTGAGCGCAGGCCACCACGGCAGATGTGGATGAAGGGGATGCCAAAAAGGGTAAGTTTGCTGCGGTACTCAAAGCCGACCAGTTGGCGGTTGACGGCCAGGCGAAGGCGGGGCTGGTCCTCCGGCGGATACTGGGTTTGGATTTTAATCATGATTAAATAAACTCCACCTTTATAACGTTCAACATTCAAGCTCGCCTCGCTTCGCTCCCGCCTAGCTTTGCAACGGCGAAGCTGGCGTCGAAGCGGGTCAAAAACACATATCAAAAATCAAATATTTTTCCATGTCTATAGGCCATTTTATACAGGAGTAACAGGTATTTTGCGAAGATTCAGCTACGCTGGCGTATTATAACTGGGATTTTCCCCAAAGCCAGCGGCGGGTGAATGAAAAATTCGGCATTAAAAGCAGGGTTATGGCGAACCCGCTGGCGAGGGTGCAGATAGTGGCGGCCAGGTGCAGGAAAAGGCAGCCAATAGCAGCAGCGGCGATTAGCAGGGCGGCGAGGCTGACAAATAAGGCAAATAATATGAATGTCGCGGTCGGCTGATGAGAAAAATAGATGGTGGTAATCAATCGGCGGCAGAGAAACTGGCCAAAGAGCAGGACAAAAGCGGCAAGCAAAATTAAAAACAGTCGGTAGGACCGGGAAAGGGTCGGAAAAGAGGGGCTAGGTGTGCCCGGCTGGCGGGCCAGGGCGGTGAGTTGATTGAGCAGTTCCGGCGGAATCTGGGTGGGTGGGAGAATCTGGTTCGGCTGATCGAGCGGATTCGCCGGCGGGGAAGGCGGCGGCTCCTGACAGAAGGCGGGCAAAGGCAATAGGCAGAGCACCAGGGCGGGTAAAAGGAAGATTGGGACGATAGCAGCGGGATGTCGGGGGAAAATATTCATAATAACTTAAACTGAATGATGGCCGGGTTAAGAAGTTCAACGTTAAAAGTTAAAAGTTCAAAGTTGACCTGCCGTGACCTGCCGCGACGAGCGCATGCACGGCGGGAAAGGAAAAGTTAAAAATTACATTTAAAAGTTTAAAATCATTCCTTTCTCTAAAGTTAAATCACTCAGTAACGCGGAAGTCTTTGTAGAAGGGCCAGACCATGCCGCTGGGTTCGCAGATGTATATCTTCAGGCGGGCTGGGCCGGTGGTCTGGGCGGTGAGGGTGATGGTTTGCGTTTCGTCTGGTTGGGGGACGGTGGTTTTAGGCTGGGACTGGAGCTGGGCGGGGTTAGACAGCGCGGTGCAGCGGACGGTAAAGGGACGGTTTTTTTCACGCGGGGTAACGGCAAGAATTACATTGTCACCAGCGGCAGCCTTTTCCGGGGAAAGGGCGACGTCATAAGGAGCGGTCTCCCAGAGGCGAACGGTAGAGGCAATAATGACCTTGTCGATAACCCTGGCGATGTAGGTTAAGGTGGAACGGGCTTTTTCGTCCGCCTGGGCGAGGTGGGCGTGGGCTAAAACATTTTTCCGCACGAAATAGATGTCGCGGTCGGTGTGGAAAGAGGCGTCGCCGATTTTATCGTTGGGGTCGGATTTTCGCGGTTTTTTGGGTAAGGCGGCGAGGACGTCGGTCAGGGCAAGCTGAGACTCGGTGGGGCTGGGATAGACAGCGAGTTTTACGATATCCTCGAAAGAGTTATAAGACCAGCGGTAACCAGCGCCCTCCAGGCTAAGCTCGGATTTTTCGGCGGGTTCGAGTTTAAAGACCGGCAGCTTCCCCGGCCAGTGGATGGGTGCGAGGGGTTTAGACTTTTTGGGCAGGGCGAGAAAATCAAGGTAGCGGAGGATTTCTTTTCGGCCGAGGGTGAAGGCGGCGAATTTTTCATAGTCCTTTTCCTGCTTTTGCTGATCGGCTGGCGGGTGGGCGTCTTTTTTCGGAGCGGGATTCTCCCGGGTGGGGGGATCAGCCTGGGCGGACAAGTAAGAGCAGATAAGAAAATTAGCCGCCAGTACCAGGATGAGCAATTTTATGAATTTCATGGATTGAATAAGCCACATAACAAATACAATAATACAACAATAAAGCCTGGTAATCAATAATATTAATAGTTGTAATGATGGGGCGGGAGGTGAAATTCGGCGGGGAGGCTGGATTTTACCGGGATGAAGGGCGGTAGTTAATGTTTGACCCGGCAGGAGAGCTGTGTTAAATTAACTGTTTTGTTGCCAGAGCAGACGGTATGAAAGGTGTGAAAGTAAGAAGGTAAGAAAGTGGGAAAGGGAAGAGAAGAGGGGGTCAGGGGCTGGGGGTCGGGGGAAGAGGAAGAGAAGAGTAAGAAGGTGAGAAAGTAAGAAAGTGGGAAAGTAAGAAAGTATGAAGGAATCATAAGGGGCGAGTTTCGATAAAAAAATATGCGAAAGTAAACCGAAGGTTGCGTATGAATATATGTGTGGTAGGACTACAGTGGGGAGATGAGGGCAAGGGGAAGATCGTCGATCTGCTCAGCGAGTCGGCGGATGTGGTGGTGCGCTACAGCGGGGGGGCGAACGCGGGTCATACGGTACAGCGGGACAGCAGGGAAAAGACGTTTGCCCTGCACCTGCTACCCAGCGGGATTCTGCGGGAAAAAACAATGTGCGTGATCGCGAACGGGGTGGCGCTGGACTCGGAAGTCTTGCTGGAAGAGCTGGCGGAGCTGGAGACGCGGGGGATCAAGGTAGGTGATAATCTGCGTATTTCAGGCAGGGCGCATCTGGTGATGGATTATCACAAGAAGCAGGATCGACTCAGCGAAGAATCGCTGGGCAAGGCGAAGATCGGCACGACGATCCGGGGGATCGGGCCATGCTATAGCGACAAGGCGATGCGGAGCACAGCAGTGCGGGCGGCGGATTTGCTGGATTTGGACCGGCTCAAGGAGAAACTGCGGGTTATAGTGGAAGGAAAAAACAAGATGTTCGCGGCGCTGTACCAGGATAGCGAGCCGTTGAAATCAGAATATTTGTTTGAAAAGTGCCGGCTGTGGGCAGAGGCGCTGGGGCCGATGATAACCGATACGACGGCACTATTACATGGGGCGTGGAGCCAGGGCAAGCGGATATTGTTCGAGGGGGCGCAGGGGACGCTGTTGGACCTGGATCATGGGACGTTTCCCTACGTGACGTCGAGCAATTCCAGCGCGGTAGGTCTATCGGCGGGGACGGGGATGCCGGCTAAAGCGGTGGATAGATTCCTGGGGGTGGTGAAGGCTTATAGTACGCGGGTGGGAGCGGGGCCGTTCCCCTCGGAACAGGATAACGAGATCGGCGAGTATATCCGTAAGAAAGGGCATGAATACGGCACTACGACGGGCCGGCCACGGCGGTGCGGCTGGTTCGATACGGTATGCGTGGATTACAGCATTAAGGTAGGCGGGATCGATGAGATCGCCCTGCAGCATCTGGATACCATGAGCGGATTAAAGGAGATGAAAATCTGCACGGGGTATAGGTATAAAGGCAAGAAGGTCGATTTTTTTCCGGCGGAGGCGGAGGTATTACAGCAGGTGGAGTGCGAATATGAAAGTCTGGACGGGTTCGAGGAGGATATAACGCAGGCTATGGATTTCGCGGAACTGCCGGCACCAGCTCGCAAATATGTGGAGCGGCTGGAAGAGATTCTGGCCCGGCCGATCCGGTATGTCGGGGTGGGGCGGGGGCGGCAGCAGACCCTGACGCGATAAATAATTAAAAGTTATAAATTATCTGATTTGAAATTTTAACGCAATTAAAGATTTATGAATATGGCGGAAGAAGCAAGTCAAGAATTGCATCCGGTGCTGGGGATACCGTGGCAAAAGATGCCGCGGCACGTGGCGATAATCATGGACGGCAACGGGCGGTGGGCCCAGCAGCGCGGTCTGCCCCGGCTGGAAGGGCACAGCAGCGGCAGTAACTCAGTCCGCAGCACGGTGACGGAGTCGGCTCGGCTGGGGATCGAGTGTCTGACGTTGTATTCCTTCAGTACGGAAAACTGGAAACGGCCGGCGGAAGAGGTAAAAGGGCTGATGGACCTGTACGCCCAGTATCTGGTAGATGAGCGGCCCACGATTGCAAAACATGATATCCGGGTGCGGCACCTGGGCACAGAAGAGGGGTTGCCGCAGTATGTGCTGCGGGAATTACGCGAGACGGTAAGGCTCAGCCAGAATAACGGCGGCATGATTCTGTGTCTGGCGCTGAATTATTCGGGCAGGGCGGAACTGACGCGGACGATCAGGAAGATAGTAGATCAGGCGGCGCGAGGCGGTTTAAAAGCGGAGGACGTTAATGAGCAGTTAATCGGGAAATATCTGGATACGGCGGGGCTGCCGGATCCGGACCTCTTGGTGCGGACGGCAGGCGAGAAGCGGATCAGTAATTTTCTGCTGTGGCAGATTTCATATACGGAACTATATGTGACGGAAGTATTATGGCCGGATTTCACCAAGGAAGTGCTGTACGAGGCGTTAAAAGAATATGCCCGGCGGAATCGGCGGTTCGGGGGGCTGAAACCGAACAAGTCATATAAAGAATAGTCAGAACAGATATGATATTTCAATCGACGGTGGCACGACGGGTGTTTTTCGGCGGCCTGATGACGGCGGCGATAGTGCTGCTGGTGCTGGGAGAGGGGTGGCTGGCAAGTAGGGAGTATTTCGGCTGGTCGGGGCGGATGCGGGGGGTGGGGTTCGGGGCGCTGATGGCAGTTTTTGTGGTAGCCGGCTGTCGGGAGCTGGGCGGAATCGCACGAGCTAAAGGATTGAATCCCTCGGTGTGGCTTATGGGCACCGGGGCGGTGATGATCGTAATGCAGCCGTTCTGGGCGCCGGGGAAAAGTGGGATATTAGCAGCAGGTGCGGTACTGATGGGCGCAGTCATGGCGGGGAGCGTGGCGCAGGCGAAAAGGCAGGGGACAGAAAAAACCCTGGCGAATCTGGGGGCGTTATGCTTCGGGATGGTATATCTGGGATTTGGGGGTTGGTTTATCGTGGCGCTGCGGCTGCTGGGTGAACAGGCGGCGGGAGTATGGGGGCAGACGAGGGTGGTGCTGCTATTTCTGGCCTGTGTAAAGTGTTCTGATATAGGGGCTTACTTCACGGGCAGGTATCTGGGCCGACATAAATTAGTACCCTCGATAAGCCCAGGCAAGACCTGGGAGGGCTTTGTCGGCGGGGTGGCGGTGGCAGTTATTGTGGCATCGATTTTTGCCGTTTTTTTTGATATAATAAGCTATTGGGAGATTATATTATTCGGTATTTTGATGGCGATAAGCGGGCAACTGGGCGATTTGCTGGAGTCAATGCTGAAACGAGACGCCGGCAGCAAAGATTCGGCGAAATTAGTGCCGGAGTTCGGCGGAATATTGGATATAATAGATTCGCCGATAGTCGCGGCGCCAATTGGTTATTTTTTGTTAAATTTATATGGAATTTTATAGAAAATCTGAAAATTGGAGGAATAAAGAGGACCGTTGGAACTGACATTAACACTGGAAGACCCGGAAAAGCGACTACAGTTGTTTGGGGCGGGCGATTCTAACCTCCGCTTAATACGCGAGATCTGTGAGGTAAACCTTACCGCGCGTGACGGAAGAGTGAAACTGACGGGTAAAAAAGAGTCGGTGGCCAAGGCGGCTGAGTTGCTGGAGATGATGCAGCAGCGGCTTAAGTCAGGCGAACATATCAGCCAGAAAGAGATGTTTGACCTGGCCAGCCAAAAAGCGGCAGCGACCAGCCGGCATGAAGGGACCAAGATCCAGGTATATATGCCGGGCAGGAGCATAGAGCCCAGGACGGTCGGGCAGGAAAGATACATCAAGGCGATCGATATGAATGATATGGTATTCTGCACGGGTCCGGCGGGGACGGGCAAGACGTATCTGGCGGTGGCGTGGGCGGTGTCCATGCTGAAGCAGAACCAGATCCGGCGGATTGTGCTGGCCCGGCCGGCAGTGGAAGCGGGAGAGAAGCTGGGATTTCTGCCGGGCGATATGCAGGCGAAGGTGAATCCGTATTTGCGGCCGTTGTTCGACGCCCTGGGCGATATGATGGAATACGCCCAGGTCAAACAGTTTATGTATAACGATATAATTGAAGTGGTGCCCCTGGCATTTATGCGGGGCAGGACCCTAAATGATTCAGCAGTAATCCTCGACGAGGCGCAGAACACCAGCGTGGGCCAAATGCTGATGTTTCTGACCCGGCTGGGCCATCATTCCAAGATGATTATTACGGGAGACGACAGCCAGATCGATCTGTCGGAAGGTCAGATGTCCGGTCTTATTGACGCGATGAAGAGGCTAAAAGGTATCAAGGGGATCGGCATAGTGCGGCTCAATGAAGCAGATATCGTAAGGCATCGACTGGTACAAAAAATCGTCAAGGCCTACGAGAATAACAGCAAGAAAAAAGGTACATGAATAAAAACGTGAAGAAACCACGACGGGTAGAGACGCGGCGGGTTATGGAGGGCCAGCTAGCGGCGAAAAGGCAGAGGTTCTACGAGACCGGAGCGCCGGCGTTTATCCTGATGATGCTGGTGTTTGTGATCCTGGCGAGTTTTATATTGAGCAGCGGGGGCCTGCCGGCGGCGGCAATAGAGTCAGGCTACCGGCAGCAAATCCGGCCGATGTTGGTGGATGCCGCCCTTTTATTGATTATGAGTATCCCGCTGGGACTGTACATAGCGGCGTTTAAACCGCGGATCGTCAAGAACCACCTTCGGGGCGGGGTGCTGCTGGGGGTCTTACTGCTGATGTTCGCCATGATCCGCCTGGGTGTGCTGAATCATTTTTCGCCCTATCTGCTGGTGGTGCCGGTAATGATCACCGGGATAATGATAAGTATAGCCTACACGCAGCGATTTTCCCTGGGGATCAGCTCATTTTTGGTATTGATAGGAATACTCGCCCTGTCAGACCGGCCCATTTCGTTCCAGGAGGGGCTGGGGGTGCTCTTGGCGACGGGCAGCGGGACGGTGATCGCAGTTTTATCCCTAAGAGAAATCCGCACCCGCAGCAAATTAATCGAAGTCAGCGCCCTGGCGGCGATAGTGGTGTTTATCATGATCGTGATATTGGGGTTATGGCAGGATAGCTTGTGGGGGGAAATAATCGTTAACGGGGCCTGGGGAGCGGGCGGGTCACTGGCGGTGGGATTTCTCATGCAGGGCCTGCTGCCGGTGGTGGAAAAAGTGTTTCGCACGGCGACCAGCATGACGCTGCTGGATTACGGAGAAGCGACCAAGCCGCTGCTGAAACGGCTGGCGGTGGAAGCGCCGGGGACCTTTAATCACAGTTGGCAGATCGGGATGCTCGCAGAAGCGGCGGCGGAGGCAATCGGGGTCAATGGGCTGTTGTGCCGGGTGGGCAGCTATTACCACGACGTCGGTAAAATCAACAAGCCGCGGTATTTTGTGGAAAATCAGGTGGAGAGCGTTAATCTTCATAAAGAGCTTTCACCTACCATGAGCCGAATGATTATCGTCGGTCACGTCAAAGACGGTCTGGAGCTGATACGGGAGTATAAAATTCCCAAGGTACTGCATCAGTTCGTGTCAACGCATCATGGCACGACGCTGGTGGAGTATTTTTACCATGAGGCGGCGAAGAAAGAATCGGAGACGGATCTCAGCGCGATGGAGCTGGAATTTCGCTATCCCGGCCCCAAGCCAGCCAGCAAAGAGGCGGCCATCGTGATGCTGGCGGACGCGGTGGAAGGAGCTACCCGGGCGATGCAGGAACCAACGCCTAATCGCATAGAAACGGTAGTTCATAATATGGCGATGAAGCGCCTGCTGGACGGCCAGTTCGATGAATGCGACCTGACGATGCAGGAACTGCACGTTATCGAGGGGAGCCTGGTCAAGAGTTTGTGCGGCATGTACCATGCCCGAATCGTTTATCCGCAGCAGGAAAAACTGCTGAAAAGCAGGGCAAAGGTGATATAGTTGGGGAGAAAAATAAGAATCGCGATAACTAATCAGCAACAGGTGATGCCGATTAAAACGCGAGAGCGGAAACGATTACAGAAAACAATAGAAACTGTTTTGCAGCACAAGTCGGTTCCGGAAGGCGAGGTCAGTCTGGCGATAGTAGATGACAAAACAATCGCCCGGCTGGCAAAAGAATATTTCGGAAGAAGGCAGGCGACCGATGTGATCAGCTTTGATTTGCGGGAAAAACCCCCGGCTGATTCGAATAAGCGGATGGATTGTGAAGTGGTGGTTAATGCGCAGGAAGCCCTGCGCCGCAGCCGGGCTAACGCGATAGACGCGTGGGCGGAACTAAATTTGTATGTAGTACACGGCTTACTTCATCAAATGGGCTATAATGACCAGCAGAAGCGGCAGGCGCGACTCATGCACGCCAAGGAAGACGAACTTCTGGAAGCGCTGGGTTTGGGCAAAGTGTTTCACTATAAATGAGGACTAAATAAGTGGGCGAACCGGGATTGTGGTGTATTATTATTTCGATTATTTTTGTCGCGCTGACGACTTTTTTTTCGATAATTTATTTAGCGTTGCGCAATGTGGCGTGGGGAAGACTGGGCGAGGCATTTGCCCAGCGCGGCCATCCGGAAAGGGAGCAAATATTACGCCGGCGACAAGGCGAGCTGGTGTGCAGCATGGCGACGCTGCGCCTGCTGGCAAATCTGGCGTTTTTGTTGTGCGTGGTGGACTATTATATCGCGGCCCAGGGGGCAGAAGTGAGGGGGTCGATAATCCCGATGTTGAAGGCGTTTTTTGTTTGCGGGATTATTCTGAGCGTTTTTTCCATAGCGATTCCACATGCCTGGGCGAAATATGCGGGTACGTCGGTTCTGGTACGATGTTACGGGCTGATAATCGGACTGGAGATAATCATTCGACCGGTGGGCAGAGCGCTGCACTTATTTGACCCGTTGGTGCGGCGGCTGGCGGGAGTAGGGAAGGGAGAAGATAATTCCAGCCTGGAGTATCAACAGGAAGAGCTGCTCAACGTGTTCGCTGAGGGAGAGAAGCAGGGGCTGGTGGATGAAGTAGAAAAAGATATGATCGCCTCGGTGCTGGAGTTTCGCAATACCACGGCGGAAGAAATCATGACGCCCCGAACCGAAGTGGTCGGGCTGGAAGCCGACACCCGACTGCCGGAGGCTTTGGAGATTGTTATTAAAGAAGGGCATTCGCGGTATCCGGTTTACGAGGGTGATATCGATAAAATTATCGGGATGCTTTACGCCAAGGACCTGCTGGTGAAACTGAAACAGCCGGAAAGCACCAGCGAACTGCGGAAGCTGATGCGCAAGGTATATTTTGTGCCGCAAAATAAGACGCTGCGTGACCTGCTGCATGAGTTTCAAAAACAAAAAGTGCATCTGGCGGTGGTGCTGGATGAATATGGAGGTACGGCGGGGATCGTTACCATAGAAGATATCCTGGAAGAAATTGTAGGAGAAATCAGCGACGAGTATGAACTGTTTCAGACGGAACCGATCAAAAAAATTGACGAACGCACTTATGAATTAGACGGTCGCTATAAAGTCGATGAGCTCAATGACGAATTTGATATGAGGATACCAGAGGACGAAGATTACGAGACTGTCGGAGGTTTTATCTTTTCCAAGCTGGGATATATTCCGCAAACCGGCGAGAGTTTCGAGCATGAGAATCTGCAAATAACGGTGCTCGACGCGGGCGAAAGAAAGATCAACCGGGTGAGAATAACGATTAAACGCGAGCAGGAAGAAAACAACGAGAAGTAGTGATAACCAGGCTGGAGTACGGAGAGCGATTTATATAACCCGTCGTTGAAAATATGTCTGCAATTAAAGATCAGATGATCTGCATACGCAAAGTTGACTATTCGGAAAGCAGCCAGATTTTGACATTTTTTGGCCGAAGCAGCGGTAAGGTGAGCCTGATCGCCAAGGGCAGCCGGCGAGACAAAGGAAAATTTGACGGCGCAATCGATCTGCTGACGGCAGGTGAGCTGGTGTTTACGCTGCCGCACGAGGGTCAGACGGTGGGGATACTGACAGAGTTTACTTTGCAGGAAGAGTTTGCCGGGCTGCGGGGCGAGCTGCTGAGGTTGCACTGCGGGGAGTATCTGGCTGATCTGGTGGGGGCATTTACGGAAGAATCAGATCCACACGAAAAGCTCTATGACGAGCTGTATCAGTCGCTGCAGGATTTGCAAAAGGGCAAAAGGGCAGAGGTAGTGCTGCTGAGTTTCGAGATGGCATTGCTGCAGGAGATCGGGCTGGGGCCTTCATGGCGAAATTGCTGCCGGTGCGGCGGAATAGTGGAGGACAAGGGCAGAGGCTATTTCAGCAGCGACAGCGGCGGGCTGCTGTGCCGGAATTGCCAAAGCGGGACGAGAGAGAAACGAATTATCGAGCCTGCCGTTCTGAAACTGCTGCAAAATCCGACGGCGGCACAGTCAGCGGATAAAAGTGTTGTAATCGCCGCCCACGAGCTTCTCAGCATACACCTGCGGCATCTACAAGGTAAAGAAAGCACTATAATGACGTTTGTAAATAAATTGCTGCGTAAGGCCAAGGTGGGCAAATGAAGGATAATAATTACGACGACGAAGAAAGTAATGACGCGGACGATTTCGATGCCGCTGAGCATGAGGAAGAGGTGCTGCGTTTTCGAAACTTCGTGAGAGTTTGTCCCAAGTGCAAGAAGCAAATATCAGAAGATGCGGATAGCTGTCCATTTTGCGGAGACATAATATTTCGGTATTTAACCGACGGGACCTTTGCGCCTCGCAAAGGAATATTGGCGAAGATTCTGGCGGGGATAGTGCTAATTATAGTGTTGCTCGGCGTTTTGATGCTGCTGTGGAATCTGGTGTATCCGGGGTAAAGGGCTTTTGGTAACCAGGCGGGGGTTAATCCTGCTGCCATTGTTCATTGAAGAGGGACATGTCCACGTTATCGACGCCGCCGCTGAGGTCGAGGTCGCAGCGGCCGCACCAGTCAGGGTCGGCGCAGTTGGGATCCAGCCAATAGTCAGCGAAGATCATCAGGTCGTATAAATCGACGGGGCTGGTATTATCGAAATCAGCGGAGGCAATTCCGAGAAAGTCCTGATCGAGCAGTTCCGTGATCACGGGTAAAGCGTAGGTGCGGGTGTTAGGTTCAAATCGCCAGTTATCCATCTCGGGCGTTATCGTACCGGTCCAGCCGAAGGGTACAGTCAATTGATAGAAACCGTTGGGTTCGGTGATGACCGAGTCGCCGCCGTTATCAGCAGTTACCTCCGCCGCAGGGATGGCAAAATCACTTTTAGTCAGCAGATATCCGGAGATGGTAGTAGTGCAATTTTCGCCGACAAAAACACTGGGCTGATCGGAATAATCGCCCTGGCCCTGGTCGTTGTAGGCGGTGACGGCGAAATAATAGGTTTTGCTGGGATCCAGGGAGGATATTATTACCTCGTTAGTGTCAGCTACGTCACTGCCGGATGCGGGGGAGCCGTCCTGGTTCGGGTCAAAGGGCGGGCCGGCGCTGTCTTCCTGATAATATATGTAGTAACCATCGGCGCCGTTGGAGGGCTGCCAGCTCAATCGGACCTGGCCGCAATCGGGCAGGCTCAGCACCTGAACATCGGTGGGAACGGGCGGGGGACTGGTATAAATCGAACCGGTCAGCAGCAGGGAATAATATTGCTGGACGCCGGTCGGGATAGAACTTTTGGTAGAGACCACGACCGAATAAATGCCGCTGGGTACGGAAGAATTAATATAGACCTGTTCGACATTATCCAGGACATTATCGCCGGTAGTAGCGGAATTGGCAGGATTGGCAGGATCGAGCACAAAAGGATAATAGGTGGTGGGCGAGCCTTCCGGGCCGATAATCCGCAGATCGAGGTCGCGGACGAGGCGGGGAGTGGTGTCGTCCAGAGTGGTGGTGGCGGAACCGGCAGGGTCCGTCCAGCAGAGGGTGGCGCGAATCGGGCCGCTGCCGCCGTAGGTGAAGGTGAAGGATCGGCTGGAAGTTTTTCTCTCTAAATAGTTCTCGATAATTTTATTCATTTGCGGGTAATCATGATGATCGCGGATGTGGTCCGCCGCTGCTTGGGTGTTCATCAGGCCCCAGCCGAACTTATAATCCGGGCCCGGATTGCCGAGATCGTCAGCGGTGTGAAGGATAAGGCCCTTGATGGTGCTGGCCCGGAGGTATTGGCCGGATAAAAGCTCGTCGTAATAATCCAGCAGTAGCGCAGCGGCCCCGCAGGCGCCGGGTGAGGCATGGCTGGTACCATTACGAGAGCCGTAGCTGGTGTCCGAGCCGGATTCAGTGGAATAAACGGTCATGCCGTTGGTTACGATGTCAGGCTTAATTCGGCCGTCGTCCGTAGGCCCCCAGCCGCTAAAGCTGGTCATGGTCGCCTTCGAAAGGTCGCGGATGTTATCGGTTACCGCATCATAGACGGCGCCAACGATCATGATATTTTTAGACGCCCCTCTGGGTTGAAGGGAGTCGTAACCGCCGTTGTCCCAGCCATCGGAATAGGGATCCTGGTTGGGGTCGTAGGTTTTTGACTGCCAACTGCCATTGTAATAATAAAATGTGGTGCCAGTGTCGGGATGAGCATCATCGCGGTCATTGCCCACTGCTTTGATGGGTAGATAATATGGGGCATCATAACAAAGCGAATCCCAGTTGGCAGTGTCGGACATGTAGCAACCAAAATAATTCGATTCGCGATAGCCTAGGCCCCAAGTGCCAAACCAGTGCTTTCCGGAGTTGCCGGACCAGTTTCCGATTTCCCAGCCGCAGGCAATGCCGTAGGAGTGATTGGAGAGCTGGATAGTATTCGGTTCGCCGGCATAACTCATGGCACGATCAGTCATTTCCGATAAATCAGAAGTCCAATCGTAGGAATCTATGAAAACACCGGGCGCCATACCCATAGCACTAGAGACGATGCCGGCGGCGCCGATGGTCCCGCCGACGTGGGTAGAATGAGGCGCGTTGGAGGCCCCATCCTTGACGGTGACTCGGCCGACGAATTCCTGATGCGTGGGACGAACCGCGCCTTGATCCCAGATGCCGACCCTCTGACTGCTGCCGTCGATATTATAGGGAGGGGTGTTGCGGACCAAGTCGTCGGCGATGGAAATGGCGGCGTTGGCGTTGAGGGTGAGGTAAATGTATATATTATCATCCTCAATGGCCATCAATTCAAAACCACCGCCGTCCCATGGACCTCTAGTAGGCCAGCCATGGCGCCGGGCTTGTGCCCAGGCCTGGTTTTGACGATCTTGTAAATTCCGGGCTAAATTCTGCACCAATTGACGGCGAAGCACGGGATCAGAAAGTCTGGCTGGTTTATCGGGCGTTTGTCCGGCGAAAGAGGCAGGGCAGAGAAAAAACAACAGTAAGGTGAAAAAAAGGGTAATTATCAGACCAAGAGGGATAAAGCGGACACTGACGCTCGGCCGATAAAGGGCTTGTCGGCTGGGCAAAATATTTGCCTCAGAGAATATGAAGCAAAAACGCAATATTCCTCTCCTTTGGCGTTTATTCCTAAAAAGTATGATAGCAAAATTTTCTTCTAACTTCAAGCACAATATTTTGTTATAATTGTGGTTTGGTGGGCAGGAAAACAAGCATGTATATAAACTTTTGCCAAAAAATCCTGGTAACGTTGGTACTGCCGGCGGTTTTATGTCTGGCGGGAGCGGCGAAGGCCCAGACTATTCGGGAACAAGATATATCCGCTATCAGCGAGCAGAAAGGAAAATGGGCGGAGGATGAGATTCTGGTTAAATTCCAAAAAGCCGTTACGGCGGACAATATAAGCCAGATAAACAGCAAGTATGGGGGTACCCTGAAAAAGACCAGCCGATTCGCAAAGGTGATGAGAATCGGCATCGGCAAGGGCCGATCCGCTAAAGAGACGGTTGAATTATATCGGTCTAATCCCGAGATTGAATATGCCGAGTTAAACTACCGGGCGTGGGCTTTTTTTGTGCCTAACGACACATTCTTCTCCTATCAGTGGCATTTGGATAACAATAACGCGAATTACGGCGGGATACATATGAAAGCAGCGTGGGATCTGCAGCGTGGTGATCCCAACGTGATCGTGGCGGTGGTGGATACCGGCGTAGCATACGAAAATTATACAAAATATTATCTGGCGCCGGACTTATCGAACACTTCGTTTGTCAGTGGATATGATTTTTATAATAATGACAGCCATCCTAATGATGATAATGGACATGGTACCCACGTTACAGGCACCATCGCCCAAAGCACCAATAACAACGAAGGGGTAGCCGGGGTGGCGTTCGGATGCTCCATTATGCCGATAAAAGTGCTTAACTCCAAGGGCAACGGCACCTATGACGATATCGCTGATGGAATTTACTTTGCCGCGGACCACGGGGCCAAGGTCATTAATATGAGCTTAGGCGGAACGGGGGATTCTATCACCCTGCGCAACGCCGTGGCCTATGCTTACGAGAAAGGGGTAACGATAGTCTGTTCCGCGGGGAACGAATATTTGAATGGTAATCCAACGGGATATCCGGCGGCCTATGATGATTATTGTATCGCGGTGGGAGCGACGCGTTACGATCAGACGCGATCTTACTATTCCAGTACGGGCAGTTACGTTGATTTGGCCGCTCCCGGCGGTGATCTGACGGTGGATCAAAATAATGATGGCTATGGTGATGGAGTATTGCAGGAGACGTTTAATTTAAAACCCGGTAATTTTGCCTACTATTTTTACCAGGGCACCTCAATGGCAGCCCCGCACGTCAGCGGCCTGGCGGCATTATTGTTATCCAAAGGGGTGGTTGACCCGGATAAGATACGGCTGGCTATGCAGAGTACGGCAAGGGACCAGGGCCCGACGGGATGGGATGTGGAATATGGCTGGGGGCTTATCGATGCCCCGGCTGCCCTGCAATTCACTATCGCGGGGGATTTGACGGGCGATCTTGAGGTAACCCCGGAGGATCTGGTAATTTTTACCGGCCAGTGGCTTGCGACCAATCCGCCGCTGCCGGCTGATTTTAACGGCGATGGTATTGTAGATCTATTGGATCTGGCGATACTGACGGAAAACCGGCAGCGGTAAACAAAACCGTTATAGCAAGCGATGAATGAGGGACAACTTATCACATCAAGGGTTGATGATAATAATAAGTTAAATATTTTCTGGAGGCAAGGCATAAAATTGAAATACATCTCGAAACTATGGTCTGGATATGTCAGAACAATTGCCACGTTATCAACGATTTATCTCTTGCTGGGGTTATTAGCCGGCATAAGCGGGGGCGGCAATTTTGATCCTAACACCATAAGCAACAGCGAAGCCGCAGGAGATACCAGTTGCGAGCGAGGGATTGTTAACCAGGCGGAACCGCCGGAAGGGGCAATTATCCTGCTGGGTGAGGGCAAGGGACTTTCCGAGTGGCGGCTGGAGAACGACGAGAAGGGGGAAATCCCCTGGAAGCTCAAGGACGGCGTACTGCAGATAGCCCCGAAGAGCGGCAGTATTATGACCCGGCGCGATTTTCGGGATTTTCGGCTGCATCTGGAATTCAATATTAACGATAAATCCGACCCCGCGGGAGACGGCACGGGTAACAGCGGCATTTATATCCAGCGGCGCTATGAGGTGCAGATTTTTGATTCCTATGGCAAAGCAGATTACACCTACCAGGATTGCGGGGCTATTTATAAATTCAAAAAAACCGATGTGAGCGCCTGCCTGCCGGCGGGGCAGTGGCAAAGTTATGATATTATTTTTCATGCCCCACAATGGGACGCTGGTGGTAATAAGATCACCAACGCCCGGATCACCGTTGTCCAGAACGGTTTGCTTATCCATGATAATGTGGAGGTGTCCAACAAGACCGGTGCGGGCCAGCCGGAGGGGCCATCTGATGGGCCTATCCTGCTGCAGGAACACGGCAATCCGGTGGCGTTCCGAAATATCTGGATTACTGAACTACCGGGAACGAAGCAGCAAACTACGCATAAAGCTGGCGCTGGTACCGGGGGCGAAGTCAAGATCACGGAGCATGATGATAAATTAACGGTCCAAATTAACGGAAAACTTTTTACAGAATACCGCTTCAAAGATGTTCCCCGCCCCTATTTTTACCCGGTGATCGGGCCGACAGGGGAAGGTGTTACCCGTAACTGGCCCATGAAAGAAGCTGCCGATGAAGAACGGGATCATCCGCATCAGCGCTCTTTATGGTTTACTCATGGCGATGTAAACGGTAATAATTTCTGGTCCGAGGAAGAGGGGGCGGGCAGGATAGTCCATGATAAATTCCTCCAGATTACTTCCGGCCCAGAGGTTGGTGTTATCCGGTCGCAGAATAATTGGGTCAGCGGCAGCGGCGAAATTGTCTGCACGGATACGAGAACAACGAAATTCTATAATCGCCCGGAGGGCCGGATGATGGATTTTGAAATCACCATTCATGCCTCGCACGGTCGGGTGACTATGGGTGACACCAAAGAAGGATCAATGGCTATCCGACTGACACCGACGCTGCGATTAAAAGGCGAAGTCGGCCAAGGGCACATTGTCAATAGCGAGAGCGTCCGCGACGGCGATACCTGGGGCAAGCGGGCGGCTTGGTGCGATTACTACGGACCGGTGAAGGGGCAGATCGTGGGAGTGGCGATTTTTGACCACCCGCAAAACCCCCGGCATCCCACCTGGTGGCACGTGCGGGATTACGGACTTTTCGCGGCTAATCCGTTCGGTATCCATGATTTTGAAAACCAGCCGGCGGGCGCCGGAGCTCTTACCATTGAAGCCGGCCAGAGCCTCACTTTTCGCTATCGGTTTTATTTTCATAAAGGCGACGAGCAGCAGGGGAAGGTGGCCTGGATGTACCGCGACTATGCCGCTACCAAATATTAAAAATTATTTGATAACCAATAAAATATCGACGCATAAAAAAGTTATTTTTGATAAAAGTAACGGAAAGGAAAATAAAATGAAAAAGGTTACGCGACGAGATTTTATCAAAGGGTCTTTAGCGGGCGCCGCCGGTGTGGGTATATATAACAGTTTAGCGGCTACCACCTGGTCGCAGGTTCTGGGTGCCAACGGTGATATCCGCGTGGCGGTAGCGGGCGTGCGCGGAAAGGGCGTAACTCATATTGAAATATTTAGAAAAATACCCGGCGTGCGGGTAGTGGCACTATGCGATCCGGATCGCGACATCCTTGCGGGCCAAGTGAAGAAATTCACCGATAGGCAGGAAAAGGTCGATGCCTATGCCGATATTCGCAAACTTTTAGAGGATAAAAATATTGACGCGGTGGCAGTCGCGACGCCCAACCACTGGCATGCCCTGATCGCTATTTGGGCGTGCCAGGCGGGAAAGGACGTTTACGTTGAAAAGCCGGTCTCCCACAATGTCTGGGAAGGCAGAAAAATAGTGGAAGCGGCCCGGAAATATAACCGTATCGTGCAGACCGGCACTCAGTATCGCTCCGACGAAGGGTATCGCGAGGCCCTGGAATATATTAATCAAGGCAATCTCGGCAAAATGGTTGTGGTGCGTGGTTTTTGTTATAAGCGTCGGCCCAGCATCGGCAAGGTTCGCGGATCCCAGCCGATACCCGCTTCGGTGGATTATGATATCTGGACGGGTCCTGCTCCTCTTGAGCCGCTGCGGCGGGCACAACTGCATTACGACTGGCACTGGGTATGGCCTACCGGTAATGGAGATATCGGTAACCAAGGAATCCATCAAATGGATTTGTGCCGTTGGGCGACGGGGCAGAATCAACTGGCCCCGCGGGTAATGAGCATCGGGGGGCGGTTCGGCTATGACGACGATGGCACAACCCCCAATACCCAGATCGCAATTTTGGACTACCAGCCGGTGCCGATAATCTTTGAGGTTCGCGGTCTGCCCCGCAAAACAGATGATCCGGCCATGGACAACTACCGCGGCGTTCGCATCGGTCAGGTGATTCAATGCGAGAACGGCTACTTCGCCACCGGCGAAAGTGGTGGATGGATATACGATAACGACGATAAAAAAGTCAAACAGTTCGTGCAGCGCAGCGCCGATGGGCACCAGGCGAATTTCATCAAGGCGGTCCGCTCCCGCAAGGTCAGCGATTTAAACGCTGATATTCAGGAAGGGCATTTATCCAGCGCGCTTTGCCACATGGCTAACATATCCCATCGCCTGGGCCAAACGTCCGCCCCAGAGGAGGTAGAACAATCGGTTAAGGATCAGCCTAGCGCCTTGGAGACCTTTGAACGGTTTAAAGAGCATCTGGCCGCCAATCAGGTGGATATCACCAGGGATTTGGCTGTTTTAGGGCCGAGTCTGGTGATGAATCCGCAGACGGAGAGATTCGTCGGCGAAGGCGAATACAGCATCAGCCGCTGGGCCAACGAGCTTTTGACCAGAGACTACCGTGAGCCGTTCGTAGTTCCGGAAAAAGTCTGATGAAATTTTCCCTGTGCAACGAGATGTTCGAGAACCGCTCGCTGCGGGAGGTCTGCGAGGTCGCCCGGCAACTGGGATACGAGGGCATCGAAATCGCCCCCTTTACCCTGGCGAAGCGGGCGGATGACATCACGCTGCGTCAACGAATGGAGGTCCGCAAATTACTCGAAGGCCACAATCTCGAATGCGTCGGTCTGCACTGGCTGCTGGCCGGGCCGGGGGACGTGCATATAACCACGCCTGATGAAGCGGTATGGCGCAGAACGAAAGATTATTTTAAAATCCTGATTGATCTGTGCGCAGACCTGGGGGGAAGGGTTATGGTAATCGGCTCGCCCCGGCAGCGAAGTCTGGTGCTGGGCCAAACCCCACAGGGTGCGTGGGCGAGGGCAATGCAATTGTTCAGCAGCGTACTGGACCAGGCCCAGGAGCGAAGGGTTACCTTATGTCTGGAGCCACTCGCACCGTCGGAGACCGATTTTATTAACACCGTTGATCAGAGTATGCAGATGGTCCATCAGATCAATCATCCCAACTTCAAGATCCATCTCGATGTCAAGGCAATGAGTTCACAGGGGCAGTCGGTGGCGGAGATTATCCGCTCGGTGGCAGTGCAAGAAATCGGTCATTTTCACGTCAACGACGCCAATCTTTACGGGCCGGGTATGGGCGATACGGATTATGGGCCGATTGTCCAGGCGATTAAAGAAATCGGGTGGGATAAGTGGTTGTCCGTGGAGGTATTCAAATACGATCCCGATCCGGAAACAATAGCCCGGCGGAGCATTGAATTTCTGCGAACCTTTTGGCCGGCTTGAATAAAAAGGTAAATGTAAAAATTTCTATGGTTAATACCCCGGACAAAGCGGCGTGGGAACATTTTCCTCATGAGGCGGATATCGGCGTTCGGGGCATGGGCAGGACCAAGGCAGAAGCCTTCGAGCAGGCGGCAACGGCCCTGACAGCAGTTATTACCGATCCGCAAATAGTAGAGCCGAATGAAAAAGTGAAAATAACCTGCCAGGCAGCGGATGATAAAACATTATTTGTCGATTGGCTGGCTGCCTTGATTTATGAAATGGACACGCGCAAGATGTTGTTCAGCCGATTTGAGGTGCGGATTAAGCAGCATAAACTTGACGCGGTAATTTGGGGCGAAAAAATAGATGTGGGCCGGCACTCGCCCGCGGTGGAGGTTAAAGGAGCGACCTATACGGCATTAAAAGTCGAGCAAAATGAGGATGGCTGTTGGATGGCACAATGCGTGGTGGATGTGTGAATTTAACGGCTAAGGTTGGCAGCGGTGCGGCGAGCCATTAGATAAAAGGGGTATGGTATGAATATCGAACAATTAAAGAAACGTTCGGATTACGAATGGCTGATCGAGCCGATTGGTAAAATGAAAGTTCCCGTGGTAATCTACGCCAGTGAATCTCTGGTCCGGGGAATGGATGAAAAAGTGCGGGAACAGGCGATTAATGTTGCGTGCCTGCCCGGCATTGTCAAAGCCAGCTATGTAATGCCCGATGCCCATTGGGGGTATGGTTTTCCCATAGGTGGGGTAGCGGCATTCGATCCGGACCAGGGCGGGGTGATCTCCGCGGGCGGGGTGGGTTTTGATATATCCTGCGGCGTAAGGACAATGACCACCGCCCTTACCGTCGATGATATCAAAGGCGTGAAAGAACATCTGGCGGATGTGCTGGCCCAAAGAATACCCGCGGGACTGGGAAGCACCGGAAAACTGCATCTGAGCGTCAAACAAATGGACGAGGTGCTGACTGGCGGGGCGCAGTGGGCGGTTGAGCACGGCTTCGGCACGAAAGAAGACCTTGGGTATATCGAGGAACATGGTACCGTTGCCGGCGCTGATCCGGCACAGGTTTCGGACCAGGCAAAAAGGCGTCAGCAGGATGAAATGGGCACACTGGGCTCCGGAAACCACTATATGGAGGTCCAGCAGGTGCAGGAGGTGTACGATCAGAAAATCGCTCAGACATTTGAGGTTAAAGAGGGGGATATAGTAGTGAGCTTTCACTGCGGCTCGCGTGGATTGGGCCATCAGATCGGGACGGAATTTCTCAAGAAAATGGCCGGTGCCGCGACTAGTTACGGCGTTATGCTGCCGGATAAAGAGCTGGCCTGCGCCCCGCTGAATTCACCCGTGGGCCAACAGTACCTGGGTGCGATGCGTTCGGCAATCAACTGCGCGTTGGCAAACCGCCAGATTTTGACCGATTTGGTAAGAAAGGTCTTCGCCCAGCTTCTGCCCAAAGCCCAGCTTAAGTTGCTCTACGACGTTTCTCATAATACCTGCAAGCAGGAGCAGCATGATGTTGAAGGTAAGATCAAACGTCTTTTCGTGCATCGCAAAGGAGCGACGTGTGCCTTCGGTCCAGGTGAGCCGACACTGCCGGCGAAGGTGCGTGAGGTGGGCCAGCCGGTCCTGATCGGCGGCAGCATGGGCACCGCGTCATATATCCTGGTAGGAACCAGATCGAGCATGTCATTGGCACTGGGCTCTTCCTGCCACGGAGCTGGTCGCAGCATGAGTCGTCATCAGGCGATGCGAACGTGGCACGGCAAAGATATTGTAAGAAATCTGGAAAGTCGGGGCATCTTAATCCGCAGTCCCTCCTATCGCGGCGTCGCGGAAGAAGCGCCCGGGGCATACAAAGACGTCAGCGAGGTCGTCGAAGCGGCACACCGGGCGAATCTTTCCTATAAAGTGGCAAAACTGCTGCCCATGATCTGCATTAAGGGTTGAGTCGGTCAATGGAGATTCAACAACCAGACGAGATTCAGAGAGTTTTAAATTATACAAAAAGGGGCGCCCAGCAAAACTGGCGCCCCTTTTTAGGCATGGGTTAGTGACTGTTTAATCAATCATATTAATCATAGATGTTGGTACTTTCGGTTTCCATAACCGGTGTGGTTAACTGGCTGCTGGTCATTTCGACTTTGAAGCGAACATTAGCTGTCTTGATACACTTGACCGTCAGGCGATAGACCACCTTGGCTTTCGGAGCAATTCGCGGCAGCGGCGCGAAATCGACATCCTTACCTTTTACGACAGCCTTGGTGGGACCATCGCTGGAGACATATTCCTGTTCGTCAGGCAGAGTACAAACTATGTGGATATTGGTGTCGTCGGCACTGCCCTGGTTGGTGACGGTAATCTGGTAGGTTTCATTGGAGCCGACCTCGATAGGATCTTCCAGATCGATCACTTCCAGCAGGATAGCGGGGATGCCTGCCACCTGGGTCGTCACTTCCGCGGTACTTTCGGTGCAAAGCGCCTGGGCCATTACCATGTTCTTTATCATGCCCATGCGATCCATTTTAACCGTAATTGACATGGTCTTCGTGGCATTAGGGGCGATTGTGCCCAGATCCCAGGAGACCTTTCCGCCGGCATATTTGCCGCCTTCGGTGGCGCTGACAAAGGTCATACCCTCCGGTAGGGTGTCGGTAACCACGGTTTTGTTAGCGGGGCCGTCGCCTTTATTGATCACGGTAATTTCATAGACCGCACTGAGATTCATGAAGCGGGTTTTCGGTCCGGTCTTGGTAATGACCAGCATCGGCTGGCGGACAACGACTTTGTGGGAGGCTTCCGCTTTCAGATTCCGGTCAGCGGTGGCTACCGATTTGTTTTCATAGGTGCCGGGTTTGGTGGCGTTGGCTTTGTAAGTAAATTCCTTGCTTTGTCCCGGCTCGAGGGAGTCGATATGAGCGGTTATGC
>Ga0068714_10002618_pt1 | contig 22836 bp, 24 predicted proteins | sample MTBNYHSulfiMetaG_FD_62988 | JGI IMG/M metagenome (GOLD analysis project Ga0068714, IMG submission 62988) | Enrichment culture microbial communities from rom New York Harbor, USA that are MTBE-degrading - MTBE-NYH (New York Harbor Sulfidogenic)... | ecosystem: Environmental > Aquatic > Marine >... | reverse complement strand
CTCTTCTGCAGCCATTTTGACCTCCTTACTTGGCTTTCTTGAAAATCAAGACTGCTGAGGCTCGACTTAGAGGCCAAGCCTCTTCAGCTCCTCCTGTACTTCTCGTGCTTCCTTAATAGTCTTTTCTAAGGTTTCAGTTACCGCCCCTATGCTGGTACCAGCACCCTCCGCTTTCAATGCTGCAAGCTCTAACCTGGCCTGATTCAAGGTAGCTACGCACCGACCAGCTTGGTGTAGAAGCTCGTCCACCCGCAAGTATTGCCGCTGGATTATCTCCAGCCGTTGCTGATGGGAGATAAGTTTTTCTTCCCGAAAGCGAGCCTTTGTCAAGGCCACATCCGTCCCTTCCCGTTTCAGGGCCTCAATCTCGCCTTCTAATTCTCTCATCTCTGCCGTTAGTTTCTCCTCGCCAGGGGAACGGACAGCTTCGACCAGCTCCAGACCATCCCGGAGCACGCTGATACCCTGCTGGTAGGTTTCATCTGCAAGAGGAGGGATGTATGTTATCGCCAGGGGGTCCGTCTCCTTCCTCCGCATGAGAGCAGACTGAAGCTGTCCATATTCATATTCTAGTTCCAGCAACATCTTGAAACCCTGCCCCAGTTGGCGCTTCAGTGCCTCCGGCTGTTCCAGTGCCGCCCCAGCGGCGTAACGGTTAGCCAACTGCTGGGCTGCGGGATTCCGAAAAGCGGTACCGGCGCCAATAGCACCTAAACCGGCAAAGTGCTCCAAGGCTGAAGCCCGCGCCTGAACGTCTTCACTCCTCTGCTCCGCCTTCTCCAGGGCTACCCCAACCTCGGCCAACTCTCCAGACAATCCCTCTAGCTCTCTACGGACCTGAACTCGCGTTTCGGTAGCTCGGTACCTGGCCTCCAAGGCCTCCTGGCGGGCAGAGAGTGCCTCCACCTGGGTAGCGAGGCGTTGCTCGATGAGCGCCAGCTCCCGTTCCTCCTGCTCTAACTCGGCGACTTCTTGCTCCAAGCCCTTGACTTCTTGAGCGACGATTTCCTGAATCTGAAGGGCGAAGGGATCCTGGGTGCCCTGGGACTGGAGGCGCTCATGTTTTTGCTTGGCCTGAGCGATCTTGGCCAGTAACTGACTCTTGATGGCGGCAAGATTCACCCGGGCACGGGACACCTTCTGCAGCAACTCCTGAGGGCGCTCCTGAGCAGGAGAGTAGGTCTTGCGAGGGTCCTCTGCCGGAGCCAGCAGCTTTTTTAGCCAGCCTTTCACCATATTTACCTCACCTATGACCGAGTCCCGCCTCCTCACAGGCGAATATGGAGACTCAATCTTTCTACCCTGGGGGAGCACTGGCACTGCCCAGTGCAGCTCTTCGACGGCGCCGCATGATGCGCCAGTAGTAACTGCCCAGCCCACCTATCCCGCCTAAAGTGAGGAGGCGCACGAACATTTCCCTCCCCTCAATTTGTCCGATATCGAACAGGCAGACCAGGACGTAGACCAATAGGGTCAGTACTGTATATGCGATTGCCCATCGGCGCGGCATGATAAAAGCGAAAGCTAGCACCATAGGGTAGTAGAAGACGAAGAGCTGGCTGCCGAACTTCTGACCGACTGGGCCCAATAACACCAGCAGGCTGATGATTACCAAGTCCACCACGCCGGTAATAACTATGAGTCCTTGCCCCACAGGCCTCTCCAGCAGGTAGCTACCATGAACGTAGAAATTCATTAGCATCAGCACCAATACCGGAATCAACCCCACCAGCAGGTCCCGCGCCTCCCTGACGTTCAGAAAAAGCACGGCAGCGATGCCTAGGACGACGAACCAGCGTGCCCAGATAATAATTACCTGCCCGAAAAAGATGTCCTCTTTAATTTCCTGCGTCTCAGCTTGTAACGATTCCATTGCTCACCTCCCAGAATTAACTTCCTTATCCTGTCGTCCTCACCGGCTCACGAGGAGCGGTCAGGACCGCCGCCGCCGAGGCTGAATAGCTTAGCCTTCCCTGTTCTCCGGTCGTGCTCTATCTTCCGATATAGGGATGCACAGAATGCCACCGCGGCCATCATCAGGAGGCGCGAAAGGATTTGCTGGAACTCCGCACCTGCACTAAGAGAGCTCATGAGGCCGTAGACCACGATTGCGCCGACGGTGTAGACAGCTGTAATCCTAGTAGGGAATGCCACAGCAAGGACCATCAAGGCCGGGTAGTAGTAGGCATAAACGTGCGACTTGAAAATGTCTTCCTGAATTGCGATGACCACGGTGATGAGGATGAGATCCACCAAGCTCATGACGTAAGTCACCCCAGCGAGGCTCGGGCTCCGCCTCAGATACCGGGTAAGGAGTATGAAGTTTACTGCCGCATATACTAGCAGTAAGAAGGTGACGAGTGCCTGGCGACCAATCACAGCCTCCGGGGTGGCGAGGGTCCAGAGGGTTACGATCAGTGCCCCAATAATGATGAGCCACCGGAAAGTGATGATTACGATCTGACCGTGGGCGAGGTCTTCCTGAACCTCGAGGTTTTCCTGAACCTCATTGTCTTTCTTTTCAGCTTGCTGCATACCGTTTTCCTCCTTTCTTAACTCCTTTCTTGAGTTGACCACTTGTTTGGGAGCGAGGTCTTTGTAAACCTCGTTGTGTTTCGCTTCAGCTGGTCGCGACACTGGGGACTTCCTGGCTTCAGACGTTCGTAAAGGTGAACCACAGAAGATACAAAAGCTGCTGGCCGGCTCGTTCTCTCGTCGACAGTAAGGACACAAATAATCCGTCTCAGCAGGCTCACTAGTGGTGTCCACATCCACGAAAAGTGCTTCCCCGCAATTTTGACAAAACCGGTCTTGGTCCCCCACCTTCTTGCCACATTTGGGACATGGGTAATCCAGGGCAGACATTCGCTCCAACCCCCTATTCACTCTGGTTTACTTTTCTGGTGCTGAGCCTTCGCGCTCATGACACAGGCACTACTAACTTTGTCATACCAGCTTTGTTTTTGCCTCTCCCAATGGATTCGGGAGAGAAGAAGATTGTCTTCGCGCTGGGAGTGCGGAAGTCCTTTATGCAACTGGCACCACCTGTTGCGAGGACGCCTCGCTAAATTTACTGACCGCGTGGTAGAGTGCAGCAAAACTAAGATTCACCCACATAATCGCTACAATGATTCCCACACCGAAACAAATCAGCCCGGCGATACTAATAGGTAACGCCAGCAAACCAATGATGAACACTTTCCAGGCATGCCCATCAGTCATTCGCCAACTCTCTTTGATAGCCTCCACGGCTGTTATTTTGCGATCTACCACAAGGTATGGTGTAAAGGCTAACTTACAGGCGAAAATAATGCCCGGTATTATCAACAGTAGTATCCCAATAGCGACTACAATATAAATTAATAAACTCGCCAGGATAATATTCCAGTAGTTGCGGAAAACCACAAACATGTCTTTTACCTCGATGGAATTGTCTCTCGCTGCCTTCAGATAGGTAAATGCAACGCCGTAGCCTATAGGGTTGATAAGCAGGATACCGTAGGCCCACGCAAGGAAGCCTAATCGACCAGTGCCAACAACACTGAACACTGAAGAAGCGGAGGAAATCAGCACGTATACGATGCCTATGAGCAATAGCACTGGGAAATGCTTCCATAGCTGTCTCCACCCATTCTTGTAGCTCGAACCTATACCCGGTACCCATAGAGTGGCTAAGGCCGTACCACATTTCCCACAGAAACGTGCCTCAGGAAGGTTCTCGTACCCGCACTGCGTGCACAGCATCTACCATAGACCTCTCTCGCTCACTAACCAATCTGAGCCTCTTACACATTTGTTACCATGCTCATCTCCCAAAGCCCAGCGACCGTACGTGCAGCTTTGGCTATTCCTGTGCCTTTCTTTTTGTCCTCCTTGTCATTGATAAATTCCCATGTTGCATCGTGGCTACAGCCCCTCTAAGACTTTCTGCTTAACAGCGTCGAAGTCCGCCTCGGAGATGACACCACTCTGCTTCAGCTTTTCTAGGTTGCCGATGGTCTCGGCAGCCACCTTGTACGTTTCGGCAGAGGTTTTCTTCTCCTTCTCCAGGTCTGCAGCTACCTGTTTGCCCTTCTCGTACTCCTCGGCATACTTCTCCTTGGCTTCAGTGACGTCGATGCGAAAGATGTCACTCCCTGAGGCGAAGTAGTGGTTAGCCACCTGGCCGACGGCGTAGGTCGAGGCGCCGGACATGACCGACATAGACACGCCACCAACCACCGACCCGATCCCAGGGATGGCCTTCACCAGCGATGCCCCAATTCTGGCAAAAGTACCACCAGTCAAAGCAGCGACGAAAGCCTTGCCACTCGATTGAGAGTACTCCACCTTGTAGTGATTGGCGAGTTGCCGAAGCATATCGACCTGTATGGCTGTAACTGCCGCGATGTCAAAGAGGGGGACTGGCATTAACCCCGCCCCCAGTGACCAGAGGACATGACGCCTGATGATTTTCCCGGTTTCTTCGTTCCTGCTCATGCTATTTCTCCTCTCGTTCTTCGCTACGGAACTGGGTTCAAGTACTACGCTACAAACTGAGTCCCGCAGCCAAAACGCCGTTTTCACTTGCCACTCCTAGTCTCCTTTTCAGGTGCCAAGAGCAATCCTCCCTGAAAATATTTTATTTGAGCCAAAAAGGGCACCGGTCTACCGATATATCAATACGATTCTAGTGCCCTTGTATCATACTATCACTCCCTAATTCACTAGAAGGTGGATATGGTTAAGGTTATTTCACATAATGGTTCTTAAGTCTAATATTCGTAAACGAAATTGTCAATACCTCGCATTGAGTCATAATAAAAGTTACCGAAAGAGGGGTAGTTGCGTCAAAATTAGTGTTACCGAAGGAGGTGAAGGTGACACGACGCAGCATAATGGAATACGCCCAGGCATTACGAGAGCGATATTTTAAGGCAACGAAAGAAGAAAAGGGGGAAATGCTGGATGAATTTACACAGGTTACGGGATTACACCGCAAGGCGGCTATCAGGTTATTGAATAGGCTAAGCCAGTCCAGGGCGGGCAAACGGCGCGGTCGGCCACGTAAATACGACACAGGAGTTACCGAGGCGCTGAGAATGGTCTGGGAATCCAGCGACCGGCTGTGTTCCAGGCGGTTACAGCCGTTCCTGCCGGAGATGGTGAGGGTGCTCAGGCAACATGGCGAGCAGAAGATTGATGCTTCTACCCAAGCAAAACTCTGCCGGATCAGTCCGTCCACCATCGACCGGCTGCTGAGGCCACACCGCCGGCTGGGAGGCCGTAGGGGACTTACCACTACCAGGCCGGGAAGCCTCCTCAAGAGCGCCATACCCATCAGGACCTTTGCCGACTGGCAGGAGGACAAGCCCGGTTTTCTGGAAATAGACCTGGTGGCTCACTGCGGGGAGAGCACGGAGGGCTTTTACCTGAATACGCTCTGCGCGGTAGATGTTGCCAGTGGCTGGACAGAATGCCGGCAGGTCTGGGGTAAAGGCCAGGAGCGTGTTGGTGGTACTGTCCACAAGATACGGCAGCGCTTACCTTTTCCTCTTTTAGGACTGGCCTCAGATAACGGCAGCGAGTTCATAAACCAGCATCTTTTTACCTATTGCCAGAGGGAGAAGGTAACCTTCACCCGCTCCCGTCCTTACAAGAAGAATGACAGCTGCCACGTGGAGCAGAAGAACGGGAATGTGGTGCGCCGCCTGGTGGGATACGACAGATATGCGTCTAAAGCGGCATATCAATGCCTGGAAAGGCTTTATGACGGCGTTCGGCTGTACCTGAACTTCTTCCAGCCCACTATGAAGCTGGTGAGTAAGACGAGGCACGGTGCTAAAGTGAACAAGGTCTACGATACGGCACGGACACCCTACCAGCGATTACTGGAAGCTGGTGTGCTTACTGAAGCTAAACGGCAGGAACTGGCCGCCACCTATCACGGGTTAAACCCGGTGCGGCTCCTGAAGCAGATAAACAGTAACCTGGAACAACTGTGGCAGATGGCGGGGCGCCCCGCCAGTTTGGGTAACCGTAATTACGACGCAATAAGGAGGGCTTCGGTAACACTTTAATTTGACGCAATACGTGTGCCAAAATTACAGTTGGGCGGAGATAGTGTTTTGCTGGTAGCAAAAGGGCACGATGTGAGCCACTGCACAAGCAGTATTATAATGCTGCCGCAGAGCAGGCACAAGAACTCGCAAAGGGTTGTAACTGTTTTTCAACCCGAATAACCAAAATCTTAGTACATCCATGACACGAAACATCTTCTTGTTCAGTATGAATACCATGCCAGCCTATAGAGCAACAGATATCGTGGGTTAAGCTTCGTCTCCGTCATAGTAATCATACTGAGGCGGCGCGTCACCCTGACTTTCGATAACGCGGGGGTACTTTCCCTTTGTCTCTTCTTGGCGGATGCTGAGTAGTTGTACGGAGTGCCACCACTCATCCCCAAAATCGAATAGATAGAGAAATTTCTTCTTCGGATTCAGCGCCAGAGAATCAATTCTTGCGCGTTTGGCATTCCTGGCATTGCTATCAGGATGCGGAGCACTGTACTCCGATGCAGCATCCCACGGCTTGTTGCTCATGAAAAAGGCATACAGGTGCTCATCGTATCGCTCAAATGCTTGGTAGATGGCTTTGTGCAGGTTATGGAGAGTCTGGCTACCTTTTATCTCAATCTTGCGCCATACCCTTGGAGACTCTTTGAGACTGACTTTGAAAGTGTAGATTTCGACCAGATTATCCTTTACTGGCTGGCGTGTTTTATCACTGGATTCAAAAGCCTGGATGAATGCCTCAGGAACATCGAGAGGCTTAGACTGCTCTTGGCGTATTGTCTGCTCGTTGCGACATACGGAAATGAGCCAACTGATAGCGCCCTTTGCCTTGACCCAGCCGGGGCCAAACTCAGCAGCGTAGACAACTGCCTCGCTCTCGTCACCAAAGCCCACACGTTCTGGCAAATGCTTGGGCAATCTTTTCTCGCCGAGGAGATACAGGACGACATGGCGGTTATGCTCCAGCGCTTGTAGAAGTCGCTGTCGGGCTTCGTAGCTGTCGCCTTGCTGAAGGAAAGCAACCAGTGCTCCGGTATAGAGCCAGTCTGCGGTAGGCTCATCATACTGCTCCAATAACTCCTGCAGGGTATCGATTTCACCCAGTTTAAGAAGGCAGGACGCCAATACATAACGGATTCCCTGGTTGTCATTGGGATTGAGCCTGAGCATATCCTGGTAATGCTCCATAGCCTCCTTGTGTTTTCCGAGTTCCCACAGGCATTGAGCAAGACCCTCACGGGCACGCATATAGGGGCGTGTCTCTATCATTCCCCAAAAGTGCCCGACTTCCTTCTGAAAAACATCCTCTCCCAGGGTACGCTCTCCTGCCTCCACTCCAGCGGCGTAGAGAGAAAGCGCCTCCTCCACGCTTTGTGCCTTCTCCTCAGCCAACAAGACATAGGCATCGGCACAATCGGGAGACACTTTTAAGGCCTGATTTACTAGCTTGAGCCTTTCTTTCCCTGACCTCTCAAGTGCTTCAAAGACCAGATTTTGTGCCTTTTCCAGCGGCGTTTCTGGTATCCACTGAGGAGCCTTGCCGTTTTTCATCACACGGCCAAGATGCTGGTTTATTTCATCAGCAGAATCTAACCCTTGCTCACTAACCAACTGTTCGACCCCGAGCAAGCTCCGCTCCATCAGCCGCTGGTCAAAGAGCGGGAGCTGCTGCGCCTGCTGTATATTCTGCCCACAGCACTTCTTGTACTTCTTGCCGCTGCCACAGGGACAGGGGTCATTGCGCCCGACCTTTCCCTTTGTTTTTGGCCCGGCCTCTGACGATAGCGTTCGCAGAGAATCAAGCATATCCTGCATCCGGTCAGCCCTATCTGTCTCTCCTATCTCCCTGGCCAGATTGATAACCTTCTCGTAGACGAAGTACAGGTCTTCCCTTCCCTCGGGTGAATCGGGGGCCTTCCTGGCCACTTCCAACGCCCGCGTATAGTAGTCCCTGGCTTTTCCAAAGTCCTTTTCTCCGTGTAGCAAGAAACAGTCTGCGGCGTGAATAGGAAACCAGATATTGTCGGGATTACGCGCAATTATCTCCCGATAACACTCTTCGCCTTCTTCCCTCCGTTTTAGAGCAAACAGGCCTTGAGCCTTGAAATCAAGAAAAGCATCATCCTTAAAGACCTGACTCAGAATTTCACCCAGTTCTATCACCTTTCTATATTCTCCGCGGAGCTGGAGCGAAATCAGGTAAGCGCCAAGAAAGGCGTCAATGTCATGCAGCATGGATTCCCGCAATTGCTCGTAGAAGTCGTTCTTCAGCCTATATCCTGTAGGAGACTCCTCGATGATGTGCCGGTAAATAAGCTTAAAGGTCTCGTCGCTAAGCTGAACAACTTTCCGCACCTTTCCTTTTTCCTCTGCCTCGGCTATTGCCTCGATATCGTCGTCAATCAGGTCGGCCACATGCTCGACGGCTAACTTGTCTGGTAGCAGGCGCTTCCACAGCACCTCACAGGCTATCCAGATGAAGTCTTCGTCGACATCGGAAGGAGAGGCTTCAGGATAGTATTCTTCATCAGCCATGTCTTCGCAGGAAACGTAGCGCTCCGCTTTATCGGCAAATTCCCCGAGGTCAAAGCCAGGCACGAGAGCCTTCATTTTGGCCACGATTTCTTCAGTGGTCATCTTTTCCACCATTTCGGGTTCCCAGCGGAAATCGTTCGTTGCTATTTCATCACCCTGCGCCGTCTGCTCTCTTCTGTACATATCTTTTGGAATAATCAAGCCCTCTTCAGTCACAGTAAGTTGACTCAGGGGATTCTGGCCCTGAACAGTTGTGGTAGTGAATTCAGGGTTGAAGAAATCTATCCGAAACATCTTTGAGATTTCACCGGCTTTGTTACCAACGGTGCTCTTTTTGTTGTTGAAAAAGGAGCATAATAACTCCAGAGTAATACCTTCTTCATATTTGAAGTTGGCACGGCAAAAAGACCAGATTACGGCTGCCGCCCAAATATCAGACCTGGTTCTTGTTATGTCCAACCTCTGCTTGCGCCCCAGTCTTTCCCATATATGCAGACAGATAGCCTCTTCTTCCTCCGAAAAGTTCTTTTTGGCGAAAGCGGTTATAAGGCTTTTGACTTCCTCCATTACTTCTTTCTTATCTTTCATTTCAACCCCCGATTTCAATATGTTTTGAGAATACGTGGCGAAATACTTACTTCAGGTCTGGAAGCTCCTCACGTGGTAATAGAATACGTATAGACCGGGATTCTCCGGGTGTTCTCGTTATGAGTCCTTTCCTTTCTAACGTAATTACCATCTGGTGAATCGAAGAATAGGCCACCTTGAAATAACTCTCCATGTCAGCTTCCGCCGGGGCACATCCATGAATCCTGGTGTAATAATGAATAAAAGCGAGATACTGGCCCTGTTTCGGGGTATATTTGTGCTTCATAAATCAAACCGCTACCTTGGCTTTTCCTACCTTCGATGCTTATCAAGGAACTCATCGACTTCCTCTTCAGCTTCGGCTCTTATCTCGTGGTATAAATAGCTGTGCGAGTCAAGAACGAGCTCAGGACTGGCCAGGTTATCAGCATATTTAGTATGGTTGTGCCGGATATAGGCGCGTACAGCGAGCGCTGCTCTATCTTCCAGCGTCAGCTTTTTGGTGCGCCCCACTCGTTCACTGCCGACCACCGTCGCCCGTTCCGCCGTTTCTTGAGAGATTTTGCGTGCCAGTTTTCTGTATCTCGGAGCAAAATCAAGGTAAGTATAGACAGCTTCGGCAAACTGGTCCCGGTATCTAGCCTCCTGTTTTTCACGTTGCTTCCGGGATATTATTCGTTTATTCTGTCTTTGTTCCTGGGTTTCCTGAGCTAGCTTGATAGCCGCATCGATGTTTTTCTCTGGTGCCCATACGCCGAGTTTCCGGGTATAGCCTTTAGCCGCCTTCACCTCTAACCAGTACGAGTCCATCGCTTTTACCGTCCTGGTAATAAAAGCATCGCCGGCTGGTAAGAACGCCCATCCGCGGGGAATCTTGATGTTTCCGTAGTCCTTGCACCAGTAATCTTCTTCATTGCCACGCGGTGGATAAACCCAGAGAATCTCATCAGAATGGTCTTTCTTGCACGGCATTCATTGCCCCGTAATTTAGGATACCACTATATATTAACCTGTTAAGGAACACCGGGGCAACACACTTGGGTGCATGAACTTAGTGTTGGGGCTCCATGTCACGAAACATCGCTTAGTGCAACAGGATACTGAGGCCAGTATTACAACAGCCGTGCCTAAAATTCGCCTTTGTGTTATAGCCTCAGCACTTGGACGCACAGCTGGCCTCAGGCAATATGGTCCAATTCAGTCCAATAAGTCCATAAGTCCAAAAAGGTTCAAAGGGGTCACCTCGTAAATACCGGTCATTTACCGGTCAAATAGTCAAAAGAATAAGGGGGGTACCACACAAGAGATCGCTGACGTGATTATAACAGAGGGGATGATTCAATTTTTATGAGGTGTACGATAAGTTCGGCAATAGCCCCGAGTTAGGCCACCCTAAGCCAACTGGAGCGAGTTCAAGGATGAACCTGATATACTTCTGAAATTCAGTTCACTGAAATAGTCTTCAAGGTGAGCCATCTGAATAAGGTCAGCCCGCCTGCCTGCCTAGTCGTCGCATGTCAAGCACAACATCCTGTAGCCATCTATTGCTGGCTATTCCTGCGTATCAGCATAAGTTTCTTCATCATTTGACTATCTGACCGCTTATCTGACCGACCATCTGACCGTCATTTGAACAGCATTTGACCGACCTATAGATTCTGCCTGCTTCCTTTAAGGAGCCTCTACTTTGGACGATTGAAACCTTGCCCTTAAATAATGCACCTCTTCTTCTTCAGTCTAGAGGCTTGACCACCACTTGACAAAACGCCTCGGATGGTTTAGAATTTCTACATGAAGAAAATCTACAGGGATAACATTGATGCGTCGTCGTTATAGATTGCTGACATTTCAGAAGGGTAGCGGCCAATATCTCAGCTTGGTGGTTGAATGGCAGGACGTGCATGGAGCGTGGCATAGTAAGACGGTGAACTCTTATGGACTTGCTACCCAGGAGGCCATGGCCCAAGCACAGGCTGACCTACAGGATCTCGAGCGACTTGCAAGTGATGCAACAGCCCCCGTTCCCATCGGCACAATCAACGATGCCATCTGGGCTGGCTTCCTTTCGGCTGCTGGTAATCCACTTGTGGGACTTACGCTCGGTCCCCTGTTGGCAATCAGAGACCTTATCCACCTTGGCTCTTATCTCATCTCGAACACATCCGGAAATCTGGCACAGAAGGTGAACGTCACCCAACCAAATATGCCGGCTCCTGAACGGGCGCAGTTTATCCAGTGGCTCCAGCAGTTTTCCGGCGGGGATCAGGCTCTGATTTTGGCGTACCAGTGGCGATTCCAACCTTAGCAGTGGCAAGGTGACTACGAATGAGAGTTGGACGGAGAATTGAAAAGTCGACGATGAAGGTTCAAGGCGGATTAGAAGAACAGCGCTGCCCGCGCTGCCACGCGTTGCTATTTTTGGCTGACGCAGAGGGACAGGTGCAGATAAAATGCCGGAAGTGTGGATACATAATCAAGCGCACCTTGAGCCATGTGACTAGAAACAAAACCTTAACTTCGAGCCCCACCGAGGGCCATGGCCAGTATGAGAGCCCCGAGAGGCTAGTAGCAGAGCGGTGGGGAAATGAGATGCACAAATGAGCCAAACAATCATGACGGCGAATCGAAGAAGTCAGAGTTGCTGCCCAAAGGGGACCAGGCTAAGGAGATCGTAGAGGTGCTAGCAGAGATGTACCGGGCCATACACAATCCCCAGGACGTAAGGAATGATGACAGAAGTGAACACGCAAACCGGAAGAGAGACGCTCGTCCGGACAAGGAAGGGAAAGAAGAAACCTGATAATATGGATTTGCCACGGGTGTCTGGCCAAGAAGTGTGTCTACGGATGCATGCGATTTCGGCTGCATGTCTGGTGCGGGAAGTGAGAAGTCGCCCAGTGAGGCTCCTGATGGATACACTTCTTTACCTAAAGGAAAGCGACCATCATTCCGGGAGTAGTAGCTTCCGGGGAGGTTACATCTACGATAGCAGACATTCTAGGGAGGTGCGTAATGCTAACAGTTGAAGAAATTCTGGCAACCCAAAGGAACCGCAGGGCGAGGCCGAGTCAAGAGGACCTCCGGAAACTGCCATATAGGAAGGCGTTTATCTATGGGCGTGTGTCCTCTCCAGACCAAGTGAGAGACAGCAAGGAGTCTATCCGGGAGATCGCCAGGATGGTGGCGCTGGCCAAATCCGACGGTTATCAGAGTAACATCACGGCTGAAGAAGTTGAGAGCTGGTTACTGTCCATCCAGCAAGGTAGAGTGGTAGAAAAGATTATTGAGGACGGTGACATTGTCGTGGACGTTCAGGACTTGGGTATCTCCGCGAAAGGGTTAGCCGACGAAAAGCGGGAAGGGTTGGCCCACTTGAGAAGGCGTCTTGAGAGTGGGGACATCGGCGCAGTTTATGTTACTGAGGGAGTCAGCCGTCTATCTCGCGACCAGGATAGGATACTCCCTTTCCAACTACTGAAGCTATTCAAAGAGCAGAGCTGCCGTTTAAGAACGCCGGATGGGGTCTGGAATCCGGCTATAGAGAGGGACCGGGAAGATTTGGCAGAAGAATTTGAAGATGCGGCCAAGGAACTAAAAGTGTTCCGCAAAAGGATGCATCGCCGGCAAGCTCAGAAGGCAGCTAGGGGAGAGTATGTTGGTGGGCCTGTACCGGCAGGTTTTATTCTTCCCGTCATCGGGCAGAAAGCCAATGGTAAATACGAATTTGGCAAGTTCGAGCCTTATCCGCCGCATGCTGACGTAGTTGTCCTGGTGCTCAAGGAATTTGTGAAGCAACAGGGAAGCCGTTTCAAGACTGTTCACTCTTTGGGCGAACTGACTTTTCCTTGTTTTCCCGGAGAACTTGCCTATATGGAACGGCTTTCCGCACTTAGAAGCTGCCCAAGAACGTCGTCCGGCTATCGTATTACTCCAGATTTGGTTGATGGGTTGACTACCAATATCAAGCTCATCGGTGTCTGGCAATGGGGTGACACTGAGGCGATCCCCAACAATCATAACCCCGCTGTGCCCGTTGACCTGTTTCTGGCAGCGTACGAACTAGCTATGAGAAAAGGAAAACCCAAGGGGAGGACGGTCTACTACGAACCCCTAGAGTATTCAGGGCTCCTGTGGTGCTGCAATCATCCATACCCTGAGCCGGTTTCAAGCAACTGTTGCGAAGGTGAGTATCGTTGTCAGCACGACTACTTCAGAGGACAGGGGCGTATTTGCTTTGATATTACCCATCGCTTCATTGACGAACCCTTGTCATCTGAAATCTTGCGCCAGCTTGATTTTACGTCGTACGGTGAGGAAGTCTTAGCCAAGCTAGAATCGGAAACTACTCATTACAGGGCAAGCCAGGTAGAGAGAACGAGAGAGATAGCTGAGCTGGAACGTAGATTGGAAAATCTCAAGAGCTACCTGGGCTGTGGTGACCCTCAACGAGAAGAAGTATATTGGGCAGAATATAAGAGGATCAGCAGCCAGCTGGAGAAGCTCAGGGCCAAACCCGTAGCAGAAATTAAAGTCACAACTGCCGATATACGACAGGTCCGGGATTTTTTATCGCAGCTGCCAACAAAGTGGTTGAGCTACCCGGCCGCTATGCGGAATCGCTTGCTCAAGCTACTAATAGAGCGGGTGGAGTTACGTCACAATAAACAAAAGATTGAGGCACAGATTGTGTGGAAGGCCGGGCTTCAACAGGGAATAACTATTTACCGGCCGCAGGCGAGAGGTAGCCGGGATAAGCGGTGGAGCACAGACGAAGACAGGTTGTTAACCATGCTTTGGCCCTCGTCCTCGAGGGAAGCCGTACAGGCTGCCCTACCCAACCGGAGTTGGAAGTCGATTGGCTGCCGTGCCCATTGTCTGAAGCTGAGACGTGAACGGGGTCATCCACAGCCTTCTCGTCAGCGTCGCTGGGAACCGGCGGAGGAAAGCCGAGTGAAGGCTAAGTATGAGACAGGAGCTCCACTGGCCGACATCGTAGATGAATTCGCGCGCAATTCTGGTGCCATTCTGAACAGGGCATGCAAGCATGGGTGGCATCGCCCAGATTCAGCGAAACGGCAAAAAGCACAGGTCACCTGGATTAGTGATGACCTAAAGCTCTTACAATCGGCGTCTTCAGAGCATTGGCTACTCCCATAAGCTCATCACGGTTTATCAGGACTTGCCCTTCTCCGTCATGGTCAAGGGTAACTACCGCCAGCCTGAAACCATCGGCACTAACCAGTTTGAGCTTGCCTTCTCCCGCCTTGAAAAGGACACATTGGAGAACTGGTCTATTGTCCTCTTTAGCGGTGAAAGTCAGCACTCTGGTCAGTGCTTCCGCTAGCTCCAGGCTTCCGATATTGGGCTTGACGGTGTTATTCGGGCTTACCCTGACATCGGCAAGGGTTAGCGGTGTTTTTTCACCCACCCATGCCAGGTCGTCAAGATAGCTGGTATTCGCTCCGCAAACCACCTTAAGTCCCTTGTGTCCGTTGACCTGCGTCCCGCTAGCGTCAACGTGAGCAGGCACTACCTTAACCACGTTAGAGCCTGCCAGAGCCTTCAGGTAGCCTAAAAAGCCTTTACGCCCTATGGTGAAGTCCAGAAGCATTAGCCTTTCCGCCAATGCCCGACTCAGGGCGTTTACCAGCATAGCCTTATGAGCTACGAAGCCGTTGCCTGAACGTTTGCCCACGATATTAAGTTGTTCTATTTGAATAACCCCTTTTTGGCTATCTGGCTAGTGGGCAAATCTGCCAGCTTCACCTAGTAGTCAGCTTGCGTCTAGCTGCGATACGCTAGCCTAAACGTGCTGCCACTATATAAGTCTCCGAAAATGCCTTAAAACGTGAGGTTTAGGGGAAGATTTTTTTGCTCTCGTTTTCGCCAATAGCAGAGGCACTGTCTATCCCTATCGGTAAGGGCTTCCCCCGCCTTGAGCTTGTAAGCTATCGCCACCAGGCGTTTAGGATAGCCTATCTCCCAGGTGCTATTGCTAACCCAGGCGTCAAGGTCAAGAGCCTTGTCATCGGCTATCAGCTCTCCAAGTTCGGTTGTGTTACCTTCACTGTCTATGACAGGCTTATTCAGGCTTTCCAGCTTGATAGCTTTGGGACATTCGCCGTATAGCCAATCCTGTTTACACTTTCGCCGTTGTGCCTGGCTACAGTGTCCACAGTCCAGACCCATCGTGAGCTTGTAGTGCTTATACCAGTAGTCGGCTTGTGCTCGGCTGGCTATCCGATACATGACGGCTTCGGTAAACGGCTTGTGTCCGTTATTTCGCTCGGCTACGGCAAGGGTAAGAATGATGTCGTGAAGTAAGTCCTGGGTGTCCTCTGCCTTTGCCTTATGAGCAAAGCGGGAAGCTACCTTATAATAGGTTAGCCATTCGCCTTCAAGCTGGTCATAGCCGTTATGACCGTTACCGTTGGCTTGTCTTTGTCTGTGCCTTCCGCTAGACTTGACGTGGCGGGGCTTTGTTCCGTTGGTCTGACAGCTTGCGGAGCGTCCACACCAGGGACAAACGCCCTGCCTCTCCATTAGTGTCCAGATTTTACCGCACTGGCTACAATGCCCTTGTGGATTATCTTGACCGCCGTTTGGTGCTACTACGCTTGTAACCACGCTTGACCCCCTTTATTTATTCGTTCCTGGGGCAAGCGTCCAGGTTCAGGCTTGACCGTATTCAGTTGTTAAGGTGCGTTTCGTGTTTTGTGCGTGTCTAGCTTCATTGTCCGACAAAAAGAGCTTATGTTAAATATGTGGAACTAATACCTTCCATTGCACCTACGGGGGTCATGCTCAGTCGCAAAAAAAGAAGAGAGCCTGGAAATGGGACTCTCTTCTTGTCTCAAACTCAAAACTGAGTTTTAAAGCGTTTGAGCCTTCCTTCTCTTGCGAGGCAAACTACTTGGGCGTCGGTATCTGAGGGGCTTTGGGCTACGGACTTCAGGAGGATAGTTATACAAGGCTTGAAGGGGGTCTTGCCATGCCATATCCGAGGCAGACTTGCCCTCATCAGTTAGTCGATAAAAACGCCTTGGCTGTGGGACTTCAACCAACGTGCCTTTGTCGCTTTTCTCAATACGAGCACCGGGAATGCCTCCCATGCCTGATTTCTGCTCCTCACCCGTCACCACCACCCAGCCAAGCATTTTGAGATGGTGGAAGTATCTATAGAAAGAATGAGAGCGCATCTTGGTAAGTCTCTTAGGTATCCTCTCCAAAGCCTCTTCAACAGACAGTTCAATGCCTTTTTCCATAGCCATAGCTACCATATCCTCAGCATACTCTCTGAAAAGAGCATCCTTGTAGGCATATCTGATGTCCTCTATGGCCGCTCCTCGCTCAGGGTCGATAACCGGCGAGCCAAAAGGCCCTTTACCCAGGAGGTAATCCCGAATGAATATGCCTGTGTGGAAAGGCCTCAAAAACCTTCCTCGTTCTGGCTGGAGTGGAATCTGTGCTGGTGCCATTATTGCCCTCCTTACTTTAAACGGGGAGACCCACGTCACCGCATCGTCGTCTTATCTCTGCTATTTTTATCCCTTCTGTTCAGCCTTACCCATAACCGCTACTCTACTGCCAGAATCCTTATTCCAGTGGCGAATTTCACCTTTGCAATAATCCCAAAGGGGGGCTATTCACCACTGTTTTTCTCTACCTATTTCGCCAGTGCATTGGGTTTTTGGCGCTAAGATTGCCCTTTCTGCTGGCTGCCGGTCATTACCTTGATTATGACGCTCTGTTTTCGAAGTCCCATGTCTTGAAAACCCCTCCGATTAACTCCGAAACTCGGCTACCGCTTCTTGAGGGGATGTGGACAAGCAAGGCATCCCTAGGACTGGTGGCAACGGTAATCAGCCTCTCCACCTGCTCGATCTCAAAGTATCCTTTTAAGTCTCGTACCGAGGTAACTTGTGTCATTTTGAAACCTTATGCTTCCTCTTCCTCACTATTTTCAAGTGGTTGCTTCTCATCACCATGCGGCTCCGAGTCCTCTGCGATTTCTTTTAATACCAACGACAAACGCCAAAGTGCCCAGCTTGTGGGACTGTCAACGGTGAGTGCTTGCTGAGCCCCGTGGGGCAGGTTAGTCATACGGTTAGTTGCCCGTTTTCGCCCTTCGGCACCCACTTGATCACGATTTTCAATGAACTCTTTCGAATTCATGTTTCCCCTGCATTTTGGGCATTTTGCGCGGCTTCCTCTTTCTTCGGCTCGACTAAGAGCCGCCCTTCGCCGTCAAGCCCCACCACTACAATGCTACCGCCAAAAAAGAAAGGGCGAGTGACCCTCTCAGTGAAGGTTGCTCGCCCTGTTTTTATTTCGCTATAAAGAAGAGGCAAGTCACCTTTTCAGCGAAAGTTGCTTGCCCCGTCCTTAATTTCGCTATTAACTTTTTACTCTATCAGTCTACAATCCACCCATGCATTTGTCAAGCCCACGCATAACCCTGAAAAATTTGGTCGGAAAAGGAATTCTGGACATCTAAAAATCGATTTCAGGGCTTCTCCGTTAATGGCTAAGCGAGGATGCAGGGGCAGGTTGTTATCAGTTCTCCGTCATAGTTTTAGCGGGTCTGTCAATGGGAGCTTGCGCAAGCTATGTTTTAGCCAGTTTCGTCTGGGGTTTTATGACGGCTAAGGTTCGCCGAATGGCCTCACGTGAGACACCGTATTCTTTAGCCAGCTGGCGTAAGCTTTCGGTCCTATGTCGCTCAGCGAGCTCTGGCCAAAGAGAAGGGGATAGCTTGTGGTTTGTCTGGAGAGGAAATGAAACGAAGACAGGATAGAGTCCCAGTGTCAATAAAAAGTTTGAATCAGCGACCCCGAGGGGATTCGAACCCCTGATCTCCACCGTGACAGGGTGGCATGTTAGTCCGCTACACCACGGGGCCATTTCTGCTCGCTGAACAAGCTCAGTAACTGAACCCGCTTACTATAAAGAGTCTATCAGGAGACAATGCAGAGTGTCAAACCAGGCGCAGGGCTGTTTCGCTCCGGGGAATCCTCCTGCTTTCTTCTCCTACCTGGCTCTCCCATAGTCATCTTCTAGTCGTTCTAAGTCTTCCAGCTCCGGTGTTGAAACTTCGAACAGGGTAGTATCTTCTATCGCCTGTATTCGATGCCTGGTCTGTGGAGGAATCCGGAAACAGGAACCGGGCTGAGCCAGAGACTGGACTAACTGCCCATCGCCCCCGTCAATTTCCACCAACGCTTTCCCCTCATACAGGTACCAGCTTTCATCTTTCTCTTTATGATATTGAAGGCTAAGCCTGTGCCCCTCTCTGACAAAGATTATCTTGCCGGCATACTTCGGGGTATGAGCCAGCAACAGTTCAAACCCCCACGGCTTTTCAACTTTTCTGGGTAGCTTATCTTCCACAGTCAATTCCCCAAACCGCAGGGCTGGCTAGACTCCAGCTAAATCTCTACCTGACGCGAGCAGTCTTTCTACCCTGGCCGGTGTGTTACTTTCCGCATAAATACGCAGCAAAGGCTCAGTCCCGGAAAACCTGATAAGCAGCCAGCTGGTATCAGACAAAATGAAGCGATAGCCATCGGTGGTATCAAATTTTACCACCTCAACCCCGTCAAGATGCTCAGGGGGATGCTGCTCTATGCGCTCTATTATTGACTGACGCTCTGGCTCTGGGAATTCAATATCCAGGCGGTTAAAATGGTGAGGGCCAACCTTACTGTACAGGTAATCGATAAGCTCCGAAGGGTTTTTACCGGTCTTAACCATGAGGTCGAGAAAATAAAGCGCCGCCAGAATGCCATCCCTTTCCGGCACATGTCCGCGGAAGCCATAGCCACCGCTTTCTTCGCCACCAATGAGCGCATTCTCCGTCAGCATTATCGGGGCTACGTATTTGAAGCCTACCGGCGTCTCACGAACCGGCACATTAAAAATTTCGCCCAGCCGGTAGAGCATGCTGCTGGTAGTCAATGTCTTGACGATAAGCCCCCGCTCACCTCGTACTTCCAGCAGGTAAAGGCAGAGCAGCGTATACACCTGTAACGTGGTCAGAAACGTTCCCTTTTCATCGATGACGCCCAGGCGGTCAGCATCGCCATCGGTAGCCAGCCCTACACTGGCCCCTGCTTCTTTCACCATGGCCGACAGCCGGGTCAGATTGGGCATAATCGGCTCAGGTCTAATTCCCGGAAATAGCGGGTTGCGTTCGCTATTAATCTCGACTATCTCAATTTTTCCCCCACCCAGTAGCTCCCTGAAATAGCCAGCACCGGCCCCGTACATGGAGTCGACAATCACCTTCAGCCGTGCCCGACGCAGTGCGTTGAGATCGACAAGCCCGGCTACATGCTGGAAATAAACTGGAGCGAGGTCAAGCTGTTCAATTATCCCCTTCTTTAAGGCTTTAGCCAGTGGTACCTGGTCTATCTTCTTTGTCTCCAGGGTACGAACAATATTCTTCTCCAGTTCGGCAATAATCGTCGGCGAAGCGCTTGAGCCAAACTCAGACTTATACTTGAAACCGTTCCAGATAGCCGGATTGTGACTGGCGGTAATGATAATAGCCCCACCCGCCTTTTGCGCCACAACTCCATAGCTTATCACCGGCGTCGGGGTAGCCCTGGGACAAAGGTATACTTTTATACCATTGCCGGCCACCACCTCGGCCGCGGCGGCCGCGAAGTCCTCGGAGGCAAAGCGGGTGTCATAACCGATAACCATGCCCCTGCCGGCCAGGCCAGCCTGCTTCAAATAGTCGGCTACTGCCTGGGCACAGACCCGCACGTTAGCAAAGGTAAAGTCCTGTGCGATGATACCCCGCCAGCCGTCAGTGCCAAATTTGATGGGACTCTCTATCTACCTCACCCCCTTCAGGTCCATGCTAACATACCCATCCTCAGGCAGCAGGTCACAGAAGTAAAATGAATCCCGCGGCACCACCTCTCCCGGGGTACAGGCTATTTTCTTTTTGAATATCGGCCCGGCCAGGACGAAGGAATGGAACTCACCATTCTCTCCAGCCGGGTCAACATCAGCCGGAAGTTCCGCCAGAAAGTCCCTGTCCAGCATCCGGCCAGCAAACTTTTTGTCCAGGAGCCGGCCGTCAACACAGGTAACAATAGCCTGAAAACCGGCGTCTATAAATAGCCCGGTAAGCTCCCTGCTATCCCTTCCCCAGATGGGAAAGATTCCCTTCATCTCCAGCCTGGCCAGATTATTTTCTCGATATTGTTTTACATCTTCCAGGAAAATATCGCCAAAGACCACCGCAGATACCCCGGTCTGCTTGAACATGGTCAGCACCTGCCACATTTTAGACTCATATTCTTCATTGGAACAGGACTGGGGAATAAAGACTTCCTCTACTGGCAGGCCCAGAGAGTCTGCCTGCTGTTCGAGCAGGGTTCGGCGCACACCGTGCATACTGATTCTATCATAGTCCTCGCTGAGGGTGGTCAGCAAAGATGCGATTTCATATTCCCCGTTCTTTAGAAATTCATAAAGGGCCAGGGCGCTGTCCTTACCACCACTCCAGGAGAAAAGCACTTTTTCCACTTGTATTTTTATGGGGTAACCCTATCCCCTTCCCCTTATCGAAGGGGGGATTTATTTTGTGAAGAGGGGCGAAGCCCCTCTTAGACTTCCCTTTTGGATGGATACTATAATTCCTCCAGCCGTTCGTTAATTAGTTCTTGAATCTCTAAAATCTTACTTTCATTTCTCTCGAAAGCCTTCAAGGACTTTAAGCGTTCATCTATTGGAGGTCGTTCCGTTCCCCTCTTTGCTGCAAGAAACGCTTGCATTTCAATAAAACTGGAATTTTGAAAATCTCTTAAAACCTCTTCAGCCCTTTTTTTAAGTTCTATATCGAATTGCATAAGCATAGTTTGAGAAAATTCCCCGCTCATTAGATATTTATTCCAATCATCCATAGCTATTTGTAGTTCCTTATGGACTTGTTCTTCCGTAACATCAAAATGGGTGTGTTGTCTAATTGCAGCAGATAGGTATCTAGCCTGTTTAGTAGCCATGCGAGCCAATTCTTCTCTTAGTTTGAGTAGAGGTTCACCTCTGACCTTACGTCGCCACTGACGAGAATCTATTTTGTCCTGTTGCGTTAGGTTCATTTTTATCCCCAAATAGGAAAATCCACTACCAACAAGAACACCTAAGAGAGCAAAAAGTCCATATAGCCACCCTTCCATGTTACTACCTCTGCAAGAGATGTATATGCCAGTTGTTTACTACTTCCCCAGCGCTTCTTTTCTGAGTATCTCGGCTTTGTCGGTTTTTTCCCAGGGGAGGTCGAGGTCATCCCGGCCGAAGTGCCCGTAGGCAGCCGTCTGCCGGTAGATGGGCCGGCGCAGGTCAAAGTCACGGATAATGGCCCCGGGTCTGAGGTCAAAGTGCTTGTTAATCAGCTTATCCAGGACCTCCTGGCTAACCTTACCCGTGCCAAAGGTCTCCGCGGAGACGGAAAGAGGATGGGCGACACCGATGACATATGATATCTGAAGCTCCACGCGCTCGGCCAGGCCCGCAGCGACAATATTCTTGGCGATATACCGCCCGGCATAAGCCGCCGAGCGGTCTACCTTGGTCGGGTCTTTGCCGGAAAAGGCACCGCCGCCGTGACGGGCAATGCCGCCATAGGTATCAACCAGAATCTTACGGCCGGTAAAACCGGTATCCGATACCGGCCCTCCAATAACAAACCGGCCAGTAGCATTGACATAGAATTTAGTTTTATCATCGATGAGCGATGAAGGTACCACTACCCTGATTACCTGCTCAATGACGTCCTTCTCTATTTGTTCGCGGCTGACATTATCATCATGCTGAGCTGCAATAACGATGTTGGTGACACTTTTCGGAATGCCCTTAGCATATTCCACGGTTACCTGCGATTTTCCATCGGGGCGAAGGTAAGGCAAGGTTTTATCCTTTCTCACCTGAGCCAGGCGTCGACACAGCTTGTGTGATAAGGAAATGGGTAAAGGCATCATTTCCGGTGTCTCGTTACAGGCAAAGCCAACCATCATCCCCTGGTCGCCAGCACCAATCAAATCCAGCTCATCAACGGCCTGTTCTTTCTTGGCCTCCTGTGACTTGCTAACACCCAGGTCAATATCAGCCGACTGTTCCTTAATACCATTCAATACGCCGCAAGATTGATAATCAAAGCCGTACTTTGGGTCAGTATAGCCGATATCCCGAACTACCTGGCGCACTACATGAGGCACATCAACATAGCAACTGGTAGTAATTTCTCCCAGAACAACTACCAGCCCCGTGGTAACGGCCGTCTCACAGGCGACCCTTCCCATCGGGTCCTGCCCAAGAATAGCATCCAGAATAGCATCAGAAATCTGGTCGCAGAGCTTATCCGGATGACCCTCGGTCACAGATTCCGAGGTAAGCAGATATTTCGGCGAGTTCTTAAAACTACTGGTCAATTTCTATCTCCTTTCTATGTTCCTTCCTGCCAGCTGGCGAGGTAATTCTCCTGCTCTGGTGTCAGGGTATCAATCTTAATGCCCATTGAGTCCAGTTTTAACCTGGCCACCTTCTTATCAATTTCCTCAGGTACCCGGTAAACATCGGGCTCAAGCTGGCCCCTGTTTTTCACCAGATACTCCAGACACAGCGCCTGATTGGCAAAGCTCATATCCAT
>Ga0068714_10002617_pt1 | contig 22837 bp, 22 predicted proteins | sample MTBNYHSulfiMetaG_FD_62988 | JGI IMG/M metagenome (GOLD analysis project Ga0068714, IMG submission 62988) | Enrichment culture microbial communities from rom New York Harbor, USA that are MTBE-degrading - MTBE-NYH (New York Harbor Sulfidogenic)... | ecosystem: Environmental > Aquatic > Marine >... | reverse complement strand
GATGTCGACGCCGGTATGGTACCTGAGGTCCTCGTGTATGGGGTGGATCCTCCACCCAAAGCCGGAGGTAATCGGCCCCGCCGCCGGAGGCAGCAGGCTCCACGAACCAGGCTCCTCGCCGGGAGTCTCGGGTTCCGGCGCCCACCAGCCGCGGACGACCTCGCTGACCTCCTCCCAGCTCCTCGGCAGCTCGACGTCCCTCAGCCCCACGACCCAGGCAACAACCTCGTCGTACCCGTAGTCGGTCGTCGCCGCATACCGGGTCACCTTTTCCACCGCCGCCGCGTACGGGGGGCCGATCACGCCGACGTAGACCACGAGGCCAAACACACCCAGAGCAATCAGAGACTGGCGGACGAAACCGAGCGCCCTCCGCCTCAGCCAGTCGGCGTCCCCTTGCTGGCGCAATCCCGTCCGCAGCGGGCCCCTGATGCCCCGCCGACGGCGAGCGGAGGCCATGGCAACCCCCCCCGACCGCTTGGTCTAGTTGAGTATATGTCCAACCCTCAGCCTTATGAGACGCGGTACAGGGGAGCGGCCTTCTGACTGCCCCACGACCGGGCGCGCACACGAAAGGGCCCGCCCCGGCCATACGGCCGGGGCGGGCTCCGACGTCTTCCCGGGAGGGCCCGGGACTTACGTCAAATCGTCACTTAATCAGGAATAGCCAGTCAGTCAGCAGGAACTGCACGCGCCCCATGAACAGCGAGACGCGGGCCATGACCGTGCTGCCAAAGGCGGCGCCAAGCGCGAGCATCATCACCCAGCGTCCGGCACGGGCTGCTGCACCGACCGCACCCTTGTGCTCAACGGTGAAGAAGAAGTAGATCATCGAAACGCACACGCCGAGGACGAGGAGCACGTTGTCGATCGGCGTGATAGCGCCCGTGGTGAGGTCCTTGAACGTCGCAATCACCTGGGTCACGAACAGCGGTTTGAAGTCCACCGAGAGGATGAACCCCGAACCGTAACCGAGTGTGAACGCGATAGCGATCCGGCTCAACCACGAAATTGAGCGGATGTACCTCGTGTAGATCAACAACCCGACGATGAACGGGATGATCAGCAGGTAGTTTTCGCCGGTCGTCAGTTTGGTGAGGGACGGCTTGATGTAGTTGAACCAGTTGGCCGTCACCATGTAACCGGCCGCGGTACCCACGAAGCAGCTCTCACAGAATCTGAAAACCGGGTTGTCACCGAAGGGGAACGTGTAGATCCCCAGCGTAAAGAACGCCGCTACCCAAATCCATGCATTACTGGTTACCATCAGGTCTCACCTCCCTACTTCTTCCTCGTCATGAGGTAGGTAATGTTCCCCAGGGCGATGAAGACCAGGATCACCACATGGGCCAGTGACTGCGCGTCCATCCCTGCCACGGCGCGGCCGGGGCGGCTGACCAGCAATTCATACTCGGCCGAGCCGCGGATGCCCTGGATGATCCCCTGAATCTGTCCTGAATCGACAAACGGCATGTTCTCCGGGATCGACACCGAAACGACGTCGATCGTCCCGGGAATGCCGAGCGGGTCGCCGACAACCTTGATCCAGTCGGGCACCCCGGGGTTGCCGGTGGACAGGCAGACCCAGAAAGCGGCATCCTTCAAGCTCTTGAAGTTGTCGAAGATCGGGAAGTTGCCGGGGAGCGTGTTCCCCCGGTGGTCAATATTGAGGGCAGCCTCGACTACATCGTCGACCGCCTTCTGGAGGAGCACCGCGCCTCCGGCCTTGTAGCCGATGTTGATGTAGTCGGTGCCGTAGACCTTGTCCGGGAACAACGGCGCCATCTCGGTCAGCAGGCGCTCGGCCATGTCTCCGGCCATCACCCACATGCCAAACATGACGATCTTGACGTCTTTCTTCATGCACTGGTAGAAGATCGCCTTGCCGGCGGGCTCAAGCTCGGGAATGCCTCCGGCGCTGAAGTCCATGCCCATGACCAGAACGTCGCCCGGCTGCAGCGCATCGATGGCTGCATAAGCATCCTCGGTCGTCTTGTTAATCGTGACCGGGAGTCCCATCGGCTTGATTAGGGCGTACACGACGGCGACGATCAGGATGATATAGATGATCCTGCGATCAACATTCTGCACTTGTCACACCTCCTTCCGGCTCTACTCGCCGCCGACTCCACCGAAGTGGGCCCGTTCGATTCCAAGCAAAACGCGGAGCGCCATCGCGATACCGCCCAGGGTCGCGCCCAGCTGGATGCCACGCATCCCTGCGGTGTTCGGAACGGCCAGAATCCAGTTGGTCCAGGTGGCCACCCACTTGCCGAGGACGACCTCGCCGATGGGGGCCTTGCCGAGCATGACAATCGCCGCCGCGATGAGCAGGAGCGTCGCCTCCATCGACCTGACACGGAACGCCCGGTACGCAGCCGAAGCGATATAGAACATGAGGATCGAGTACATGGTTGCGTTTAGCGGGACGATCGTGTTGTTGTAGAGGTTGTTGTACAAGGCCGACTGCTGGCCGACTGAAAGGGCGGTGATCATGAACCCGAACATGGCTATAAACATGATCACGCTGAAGATCCAGCCTTCGCTCTGCTGGCTGACCTTCTTGCCGTGGATGCGGGTCAGGTTGGCCACGCCGAGAGCGCAGAACAGCGACGATACCAGCTGAAACCACGTTCTGACTTCGTTGTTGATCTTGACGAATGTCTGCGGGGCCAGGAAGTTGGCGAGGACCACGATGAGCCCGACCACGAACGTAATTGCAAGCGGAAGCTCCTTACGCACCAGTTACACCTCCCTCTACCCTTAGCGTGTTGAAACTGATTTGCCGGTACATCATCAGCCCTACTTATTGAGCAGGGTGTTGAGCCAAGTGCTCCCGGCCGTGACCGATATGGCCCCGACCAGGATCAGAATGACTCCGATCATCTTGCCCCAGTCCTGGGCTATCAGGCAGCCGATCAGGACCGGCTCGCGGCTGAGGTATGCGCTGGCGGCGTAAATCTCTTCGCCGAGCAGCGCGTAGTCGCAGGCCGCGATGAAGAAGGGAATCTGGTGCGTGTTGGCGGTGCCCGCGATCTGGATCGAGCCCACCTGCGCGCCCACCTCGGCGAAGATCAGGGACTCGGCCCAGAACGCGCCGATCAGGATGTTGGCCCGTACTTTTTCGCGGTTCATGATGCCGCAGACGCCGCTGGCGTACCCGAACTGGTCCTCGGAGATGAAGCGCACGTCGTCGGGATTGAAGGCGTCGGCCTTCCCCGAGTCCACGTAAGCCTGCTTCACAACCTCCTCAGTGATCGAGTACACCACGTTGTTACGGTTGGTCTGGATGAGGCGCGTGTCGTACTTGGCGCACATCTTGGCCACGTGCGTCAAGATGGCGAACGCGGCTAGGGTCTGGGCGTTTGAAACATCGCCGATACCCGGGGAGAAGTGCACCGTAGCGCCCATCTCCGTCGCCCGTCCGATGGCCTCGTCCAGAGCGTCCAACCCCGCTACCTTGCGGATTGCCGGCACCTTGCGGCCAGTGCGCGCCCTGCTGATGAGGACGACGATGGCGACGCCAAAGGCCAGCTCCAGCAGAAAGGTAGCTATCAACCCTGGTTTGATGAGACCCACCTACTGTTCACCTCCTTGCGTAAATGGCGGACTGCAGAACCACAGCCGGGCTTGTCGATTGTCAGCAGTCGACAATGGTTCAGAGTCCACAAGAGAGAGTATTCGAACCTTCATGAGCTAATCCCTGCAACGCAAGAGCAGTCTTTGAACGTGCAAGAGGTGATGTATACTGGGCTTGTCCCGGCAAGATTGCAGGCAGGAGTGTGACCAGGCAGAGATGGGTGTGGAAGCAAGTGTATCCGCATTGGCTGACAGACGCGTGGGATGGGGGGTGACGGGCGTATACGAGGCCCTCGACGGCGTGTTGCCCGTCGTCGAGCGGCTGGTCGCGGGCGGCGTCCGGGTCAGAGCGGTCTTCTCGCGCGCGGTTTCAACGACGGTCACCCGCTACGGCAGTCCCGAGGATTGGGCGGGCCGTTTCTCCCGGGCGACGGGCCACCGCCCGCTGGACAGCATCGCGGCGGTCGAGCCCCTCGGACCGCGACGCGAGTTTGACCTGTTCTGCGTCGCCCCCTGCAGCGGGGCGACGATGGCCCGGATCGCGTGCGCGATCACGGACGACCCGGTGGCGTTTGCGGCCAAGGGACATCTGCGCAACGGCAGGCCCGTCGTGCTCGCGGTTTCTACGAACGACGCTCTGGGCCTCAATGCCCGCAACCTCGGCGCGCTGCTGTCGATGAGGAATATATACTTCGTGCCCTTCCGCCAGGATAACCCGGAGGGCAAGCCGGCCTCCGTGACCGCAGACTGGGACCTGGTCATCCCGACGCTGGCCGCGGCGCTGGAGGGCCGCCAGTTCCAACCGCTTTTGCTTGGACCGCGAGCCTGAGGGTGGAGGCGAGGGACCGGACCCGCGTCACGGCCCGGGCGGCCCCGCGGCGCCGCCCGCTTCGGCCCGGCCCTCAGAAGTAGATCTTGAACCTTCGCACCCCCACGTTAATCAGCAGCCCGACGGCCGCGCAGTTGGCCATCAGCGAGCTCCCGCCCGAGCTGATGAAAGGCAGCGGCAGGCCGGTCACGGGCATGATCCCACAGGCCATGCCCACGTTGACCAGCACGTGGAAGGCAAGCATGGACACCACTCCGGCGGCGATCAGCGTGCCTCCGATGTCCTTGGCGTTGGCCGCGATGATGACCCCCCGCCACATCAGCAGCAGGAAGAGACCCAGTATGACCACTGCGCCCAGGAAGCCGACCTCTTCGCCGATCACCGAGAAGATGAAGTCCGTATGCCTCTGCGGCAGGAAGTTCAGCTGGTTCTGGCTCCCGGCCATGAAGCCCTTCCCGAGGAGCCTTCCGGAACCGATGGCTATCTGCGACTGGTGGGTGTGGTAGCCCGCGTAGCGCAGGTCGTTTCCCGGCTGGATGAAGGCCATTATCCGCCGTACCTGGTAGTCCCGCAGCGGAATAGGCAGGCCGTACCGGTAGTGGGCGAACAGGGCCAGGCCCGCCGCCGCGATGACTCCGCCGATAGCTCCGAAAAGCGGCCGCGGGTCGGCCCCGGCCGCAAAGAACATGCCGATCAGTATGCCGACAAAAACCAGCGAGGTTCCAAGGTCCGGCTGCTGGAACACGAGAACCATCGGGATCCCCACAAAGATGAAACCGGGAAAGAGGTCCCGGACACGCCTCAGGGAGGGCCCGTCCTCGCTGCGGGCCTGCAGAAAGCTGGCAAACGAAACGATAAGCGCAATCTTGGCGAACTCCGAGGGCTGAATCCTGACAGGCCCGACCTGAAGCCAGCGCTGCGCGCCATAGGCCGACTCACCGGCTACGAGGACCAGCACCAAGACCGCGACGTTGGCCCAGTAGACCCAGGGGCCGAGTCTCAGGATCAAGGAGTAGTCGACGGAAGCGGTGGCGATGAGGGTCGCGATCCCGACCACCGCCCATAAGGCCTGGCGCTTGGCGTAGTAGAGGCTGTCGCCCCCGACCGGCTGGGCGTGAGTGGCGCTCATGATGAACATCAGCCCTGCGCAAATAAGCGCGAGGCAGGCGCCGGCAGCCAGCCAGTCCACGTGCCGCAGCAACCGCCTCAGGCTCACCGGCCCACCCCCGCCGGCTGGGCGACGGAACCGGGGGTTCCCAGCCCGAAGTAAGTGCGGACCAGCTCGCGGGCCACAGGTGCGCAGCTAAGCGCCCCGCTGTCCCCACCCTCGATAATGATGATCCACGCGATCTCCGGGTTGTCGTAAGGGGCGAAACCCGCAAACAGGGCGTTGTCCGGCAGGCGTCCGGTCTGCGCCGTGCCGGTCTTGCCCCCCACCTTAACTGGAATGTCCCAGAACGACCAGTACCCGGTGCCTCCCGGACTGGTAACGGCAAGCATCCCGCTCTTCACTATGTCCATGGTCTCCTGGGAGACCCTCTGAACCTGCGCGACCTGCTCCGGTTGAGACCGGTACAGGACCTCGTCACCCTGCCGGACTTCCTCCACCAGGTACGGCCGGTAGCGCTTGCCGTCCGCGGCGAGCGTCGCGATGTACTGCGCAAGCTGGAGGGGCGTATAGACGTGCGTGCTCTGGCCTATGGCGTGCTGGATGTCCTCGCCGGGCAGCAGCTGGCGGCTGCCCGTCCGGGAGACCGAACCCGCCCTCTCGCCGGGGATGTCCACCCCGGTAGGGGAATCTAGCCCGAACTCGGCCGCGTACTCAGCCAGGATGTCGACCCCGCCCAGTCCGGGATCGGCGGCCCGCATCTTGCTCCTCAGCCGCGCGCCCATCTCTAGGAAGAAGGTGTTGCAGGAGCGCTGAATGGCCTGGACGATGTTCGAATACCCGTGCCCGGGCGGACCCACCCAGCATCTGATATAGTCCCGCCCAAGCCTGTAGCCTCCGCCGCAGTAGACCGTCTCCCTGGGGCCGATCACCCCCTCCTCGAGAGCGGCCATCGCGGTGATCATCTTGTAGACCGACCCGGGGATGTACTTGCCCTGGGTGACCCTATTGAGCCATTCGACTGAGCTGACGTCCACGTTTCCGGAGGCAAAGGCGTTCGGGTCAAACGCCGGCAGGCTCGCCATCGCTCGGATGGCGCCCGTCCTCACGTCCAGAACCACGCCGCAGCCGGCCGTCGCGTACGTTACTCCCTTCGACTTCTGGAGCTTCTCCATATTTGCCCTCAGCGAGCTCTCCAGGGCTTGCTGCAGCGGCAGGTCGATCGTCAGCTTGAGGCTGAGGCCGGGGTCAGGCGGCACTTCACGCTCGGTCCTGGTCGGGGTCCCGCGGCTATCGACCTCGACTTCGCGCGTGCCGTCGAGGCCGCGCAGGATCGGGTCGTATTGGCGCTCCAGCCCGCTGATGCCGATCATGTCGTTGACCTCGTAGATCGCGGGCGGGAGACCGGCCGCAGCCCGGAGGCTCTCCTGTGCGGCGGCCAGTTCCTGGAGGCGCGGGTCCTCCCCCGCCAGCAGGCCTACGTACCCAAGGGTATGCGCAGCGAGTTCTCCGTGCGGGTACTCCCGGATCGGAAGGACCTCAATCACCAGTCCAGGGAGTTCGTGCCGGTGCTCCTCCAGCCGGGAGTGCTCCTCGAGGGAAATATCCGTCTTGAGGCGCACGGGCAGGTACAGCCGGCCGCTTTGCTGGGCCAGCAGTTGGCGGATCCTGCCTGGCGGCAGGGAGAGGATGGTCTCCAGCTTGGCCAGGGTTTCTTCGGAGTACTCCTCGCCCATGTAGACCAGGGACGCGGCGAAGGCCGGGCGGCTGGTAGCGATGAGCGCTCCGTTGCGGTCGTACAGCACTCCGCGCGGCGCCGTCAGAGAAACGAGCCTGATCCGGTTTCCCCTGGCAAGTGCCTCATAGTGGGCGCCGCGGACGATCTGCAGATAGCCGAGACGTCCGACGAGGACGCCGACGCAGAGGATCACTGCCACAAGGAACTTCCCCATCCGGCGCTCGATTTCGCCCCGGTTGGCGTCTGGGATGAGTGCCCGGAGCTCGCTCACCGGGCATCACCGCCGGACAGCGGCTGGCGCTCGGGTATCCCGGTTTCGCGCCGGTTCAAGCGGCGGAAACCAAGAGCGTACACCGGCGGCACAGCGATCGCGCTGTAGAGCCCCACCGGCAGACCGATCGCCGCGAGGGCCCTCAAGACGTCAAACCTGGCGCCGAGAGCCCTCCCGAGCACGGCGTACACGCCCACGTCCGTCACGCTCAGCAGCAGAGCAACCGCCGAGACGAGGAGGAGGTTGTCCCTGAATACACGCCGGCTGATCAGGCCGGCAAGTATGCCTGTCGCGGCCAGAGTCAGGGCCCCGAGTCCGACCAGCCGCCCGCCGATCAGGTCACCCGTCAGTCCGAGCAAAAGGCCTGCTGCCAGCCCCGAACCGAGCCCGCGCATCAGGCCCACCGCAATAACCGCTACCAAGAAGACGTCCGGCGCGGCGCGTCCCGGGGGAAACAAGGACGACGCCGTCAGCTGCAGCCACACCGCGGCGACGTAGGCCAAAGCCCACCCCCAGGATCTCACGGCGGGCCCCCCATTCCCATTAGAGACCGCATAGGATAAAGACCTCTTCCAGCCGGCCGAAGTCGACCGCAGGGACCACGGTGGCCTCAACCACCAGCCCCTGCTCAACATGGCGAACGTCGGCAACGTGTCCGACATGCAGGCCGGCCGGGAACACGCCGCCAAGTCCGGAGGTGATGACCATGTCGCCGCGGACGACGTCCGCGTCACGGGTAAAGAGACGCATGGGGCAGGTCTGCTCGAACCTCGCCGAGCCGAGCACGGCCCCGGCCTCGCGCGAGCGGACGATCACCGCCCCGACTCCGCTTTGAGGGTCGACAAGCAGGAGCACCGTGGCGGTCTGTTCCGTGACCCGGACGATCCTTCCGACGAGGCCGCGCTGGGTCACGACCGGGTCGTCCATGGCCACGCCCTGCGCCCCGCCCTTATCCACCTCCAGCGTGCTGAACCAGTTGGACGTGCTCCGGCCGATGACTTTGGCCGCCACGGCCCGGAGCTCGGATGGAGGGGCGAAACCCAGAAGGTTCCGGAGGCGCGCGTTCTCTTCCTCGGCTTCCTCCAGCCTCGGGATCAGGGACGTCAAGCGCTCGATCTCGCCGCGCAGCCTGGCGTTTTCCTCCCGCAGGCCACGAAGTTCGCCGAGGGAGGCCCAAAAGGCGCGTATCGAGCTCCCGGCTGCGGTCGCGGCTCTCTGAACCGGGGCTAGAGCCTCGAGAACCCTGCGCTCAAACCCGTAGAGCTCGTCGCGATAGCACGTCGTCGCCGCGGCCGACGCAACCAGGAGCACGACAGCAAGCACACCGACCAGCAACTGCCTTGAGCCAGACCTGAGCATGTACAGCTCCTTACTCCGTCTACCCCTTGAACGGCGCCTTTGACGCTCGTTTCAGTATTCAGGCTGCTGCGCCGGCACTAAAGCGCCCGCCGCGAACGTTGGCTCACCAACCTCAGAATACGCTGGTCCTCAACTGTCTTTCCAGCACCCTGGACAACGGACAAGAGGGGCTGCTCGGCAAGGATGACCGGCATGCCGGTCTCCTGGCTTACGAGCTTGTCCAGGCCTTTGAGAAGCGCTCCGCCGCCGGTCATGACGATGCCGCGGTCGATCACGTCCGCCGCGAGCTCCGGCGGCGTGCGCTCCAGCGTTACCTTAATCGCCTCCAGGATGGAGCTGACCGGCTCGGCCAAAGCCTTGCGGACCTCTTCCGCGGTCACCTTGAGGGTCTTGGGGAGGCCGGTGATCAGGTCTCTCCCGCGGACCTCGATGCTCCCGCCCTCCGGCCCCGTGGGGAACGCCGAGCCGATTTTGATCTTAATCATCTCCGCCGTCTGGTCGCCGATCGCCAGGCTGTAGGTTCGCTTGACGTAGGACATGATGGCATCGTCCATTTCGTCACCGGCAACCCGGATCGACTGAGAAGTAACGATGCCTCCCAGAGAGATGATCGCCACCTCGGTAGTCCCTCCACCTACATCGACGATCATGTTGCCCCGCGGTTCCTCTATGGGCAGTCCCGCGCCGATGGCAGCCGCCAACGGCTCCTCGACGGGGAACACCAGGCGGGCCCCTGCCTGGAGGGCCGCGCCCTCAACCGCCCGCCGCTCGACCTCGGTGACCCCGGTGGGAACGGCGATGACGACTACCGGGCGCTGCAGCAGCAGCGTCCTGGCGTGAGCACGGCGGATGAAGTATCGAAGCATCGTCTGGGTGACCTCGAAGTCCGCAATCACCCCGTCTTTCATCGGCCGGACCGCGACGATGTTCCCCGGAGTGCGGCCGATCATCCGCTTGGCCTCGTCGCCAACCGCCAGCACGGTGCCGCTGTCACGGTGCAAGGCCACGACGGAGGGTTCCTGAAGCACGATGCCCTTGCCCTTGACGAACACCAGGGTGTTGGCAGTGCCCAGATCGATGCCCATGTCGCGTGAGAAAAGGGAGTGGAGAAAGCCGAACATTGGCCCAGTGCCCCTTCCTGCCTATGCAGATTCATTGTACCCCCGCCGAAAGCGCCCCTATGCCGCGCTCCCGGAAACTCACGTACTCCCCGTCCCCGATGATGACGTGGTCCAGCACCTCGATGCCCAGCAGCCTTCCCGCCTCAGCCAATCGCCTGGTGCAGGACAGATCGGCGCTGCTCGGCGAGGGGTCGCCGCTGGGGTGGTTGTGAACCAGGATCACCGCCGAGGCGCTGTGCCTGACCGCGGCCTTGAACAGCTCGCGCGGGTGGACCAAAGAAGCATCGAGACTGCCTATGCTGATGAGTTCGGAGGCCAGAATCCGGTTCTTTGTGTCCAGCAAGACCGCCAGGAAGTGCTCACGGTCAAGATGTCTGAGCCGCTCTCCAAACAGCCGGTGCACGTCCCCGGGGCTTTTCACCGCCTCGCGGCCGTGCCGCCCCTCGCAAACCCTCCTGCCAAGCTCCACCCCGGCGACAACCCGGGCGGCCTTGGCCAGTCCGACCCCCGGCCTGCCTCGAAGCTCCGCCACCGTGATCGTGGCCAGCCTCATCAGGGCCGGCGGCCCTTCATCGATGTGCGCGCGATGTCCCGCGCCGGGGTCCCGTTGCGCGTCCCCGGGCCGGGCTGACCCGGCCACTATGGCCTGGGCCAGAGCCAGCGCGCTGAGTCCCCTGCCGCCCCCCGTACCCAAGAGGACGGCGAGCAACTCGGTGCACGAGAGAGCGGCGGGACCAAGGCGCTGAAGCCTTTCCCTCGGCCGCTCCTCAGCCGGTAGGTCCTTTATCATCGGGCCACAGGCCATCGCCATCGCCTCCCGGACGCCTCCCTGCAGCAGCCTGCCAGGTGTCGACGACCTCAAGGCCCGATGCCCTGAGCATCCGGCCCACCAAAGATAGCGGAAGCCCGACGACGTTGGAGTAGCAGCCCTCGACCCTCTCGATGAACAGCGACCCGAGGCCCTGAACGGCGTACGCTCCCGCCTTGTCCATCGGCTCGCCGGTCTCAACGTAGCGGGCGATCTCCTCCGGGGGGACAGCGGCAAACTTGACCTTGGTCCGCTCCACGCCACGCAGCACGGTGCCACGGCCGCTGTCGATCACGACGACCGCCGTCAGTACGGTATGCACCCGGCCGGAGAGCCTCGACAGCATCCGCCCGGCTTCGGCGGCGTCAACCGGCTTGCCGAGCACAAGGCCGTCTATCAGGACAACCGTGTCAGCCCCGATTACCAGCGCCGGGCCCTTGCCGTCCGTCCCTACGCCGGCCGCGGCAGACCTCGCCTTGGCCTCGGCGAGCTCCAGGGCCTCCGCTTCCGGGTCGCGCCCTCCGGGGGCGAAACCTTCCTCAACGCCGGTCGGATGGACCTCAAACCGCAGCCCTATCTGACGCAGGAGCACCTCGCGCCGGGGCGAGGCCGACGCCAGCACCAGCCTGCGCTGACCGCTCCCCCCGGCGGGGAATGCGCCGTGCATGCCCGCCGTGAAACTTCCCCCGATGAGGACCAGCTACATTGGCCTCCCTCAACATTCGTGACCTGGTCGGCAAACCCCCTGCAACCAGATTCACTATCCTGCTTCCATATTCCTCCATATAAGGGCAGCCGTCCACCAGATATCTTTCGCGGCCGCGGCCGTCCTCTGTACCGTCATCACCGCGTAAGCAGCCACTTCGACAACGCGGCGCCGCGGGCCCGGAGTGCGTAATAAGCCGTCAACCCGGTCAGCGCGCCCGTGGGCAGCGAACTGAGAAGCATGTACGGTAGATAGGCGAATATCCCTGCGTGCCGGATGACCAGGGCCGCGAGGGACAGCTGCGCAAGGTTGTGAACGACCGCTCCCAGAAGGCTGGTACCAAGGATGCTGAAACGCTCGCCGCCTGCGGCCCTCAACAGGCCCATCGCAACGGTGCTGGCTATGCCGGCACCGAAGCTGAGGACAAACCCAAAGCCGAGCAGGCCGCCGGCGACCATCGACCCGAGCAAGGTCCGCAAGGCCGTGAGCAGCAAGGCAGACCGGAAGCCGAACGTGAACAGGCATACCAGCGTGGCGATGTTCGCAAGGCCCAGCCTGGCCCCCGGGACCGGTATCAGCGGCGGGAAGAGCCCCTCCAGAGCGTGCAGGACGACTGCGGAAGCCAGCAGCATGCTGAACTGGGTGAGAAGGCTGGCGCGAGCCAGCCCCACGCCGCCGGGCGGCCGGTCAGACGGGTTCATGGCACCTTGGCCTCGAAGTCGCCCTCAAGTCCCGGGGTCACCTCCAGCCGGCCGCCGGCCGTGTAGAGGATCGCCTCCAGACCCAGCGAGCGGACGAATTCCAGGGCGCCGTCGGGCCCGAACAGGAAGGCGGCAGTGGAGACCGCGTCACCCTCGACGGCAGAGCGGGCGACGATGGATATCGCCGCAACGCCGGTCCCGGGATAGCCGCCGGCGGGGTCGATAATGTGATGGTAGCGCTGCTCCCCAGACGTGAAAAAACGCTGGTAGTCTCCTGACGTGGCGATGCTGGCGTCGGTCAGGGGGAGGATCCCCAGCAGCGCCCCGTCATCGCGCGGGTGCTGCAGGCCGACGCGCCAGGCCCGGCCGTCGGGGCGCGGACCGAGGGCGTATACGTTGCCCCCGACGTCCAGGATGGCCGACTCGACGCCGCCCGCGCGGAGGATCCCCACGATCCGGTCGATTACGTAGCCCTTGGCTATCCCGCCAAGGTCGACGGCCATGCCGGGCCGGAGAAGCTCCGCCGTCCCGGCTTCCCTGTTCACCCGCAGGTCACGGTAGCCGACTCTGGCGAGGGCGTCCTCGAGTTCCGCCGGACCCGGAACGGCCGGCTCCCTGTCCGGACGGAAGCCCCAGACGTCAACAAGCGGACCAACGGTCGGATCGAACCTGCCCCCCGAAACGTCGGCGTAGTGAAGCGCCAGCTCAAGCAGCTCGACGGTTTCCTCGCTGACGGCGACAGGCCCCTGCCCGGCCGCGCGGTTGAGCCGCCAGACGTCGCCTTCCGGAGCATGGTAGGAAAACATGACGTCAAGCCGCCCAATCTCGGCCATGGCGGAGTCCAGCGCGGCCGGCGCGCGCGGGCCTGCCGCCCGGAGATTGACGTACGTCCCCATCGCGAGCGCGCTTCGCTCGTGGACCCGTGTGCGGCCGGAGACAGCAAGGCGCCAGGCGAGGACCGCGACGCCGGAGAGAGCGACGGCAGCCAGGATTAAGATTAAAAGGAAAGGCCGCGAACGGGCTTGGGGGGCCTTCGCGGCCACGTCTCTCACCATCCTCGCTTCCGGGCGCGGTGCGTGACGCCTTTAGGCGGACTCCTTTCCGGCGGCAGTCTCCACGCCGGCCGCCGGCTGGCTGAGGTCAACGATCGTCTTGGTCGGGCACTTGGCAATCGCGGGGACAAGGTCGACGTCTACCCCGTAATTGACCTTGGCCAGGTTGTTTTCGATCTTGTAGCCCTCAGGCACCGCGCGGGCGCAGGCGCGGCACCCGATGCACCCGACTTTGCAGTATTTCCGGACCAGCGCGCCGCGGTCCGTATTGCGGCAGAGCACGTGAACGGCCTGCGATACCGGGTGCAACTCGATTATTCCCCGTGGACAGACCGCAACGCATCTCCCACACCCGGTGCACTTCTCCCGGTCAACGACCGGGAGCCCCTCCGGCCCCATGCGGATAGCGTCAAACGGGCAGACGCTGACGCAAGAACCGAAGCCCACACACCCGTACTGGCAGAGCGTATGCCCGAGACGTCCTCCAACCTGGGGGATAAGCGCTGCTCGGCAGTCCTTTATGCCGTCATACAGGAACCGGCCCGCGACCTTGCCCGCGCCCCCGCCGCAATGCACAACGGCGACTTTACGCTCGGCCACGTCGCCCGCCTCCACGCCCATTATCTTGGCGACCTCCGCCGCCACAGTGGGACCGCCGACGACGCACCCGGATACTGCCGCTTTGCCTGCCACGATCGCCTCCGCCAACCCGCTACATCCCGGGTAGCCGCACGCGCCGCACTGGGCCCGGGGCAGTACCTCGATTATCTTTTCGACCCGCGGGTCCTGAGGCACGGCAAACACCCGCGAGGCCAGAGCGAGCAGCCCCCCGAAGGCCAGGCCGATTACGCCCAGACTGACTACCGCTGTGAGCATCGAACTCCCCCCGCTACTTAACAAACAACGACTTGAAGAGGCCCTGGAAGCCAAAGAAGGCTATCGCCATGAGCCCCGTTGAGACCAGCGCAATCGGAAACCCTTCCAGCGGCTTCGGTATCGGCGTGATCTCCCAGCGCTCGCGGATCCCCGCGAACAGGACGGTTGCGAGGCTCCAGCCCAGGGCCCCGGCGATCCCGTTGACCACTGCCTCCACAAAAGTGTAGTTCGAGCGGACCGACAACAGGGCCACGCCCAGGACCGCGCAGTTGGTCGTGATCAAAGGCAAGTATATACCTAAGGCCTGGTACAGACCAGGACTGGTCTTAAGCATGACCATCTCCACGAACTGAACCAGCGCGGCGATCACGAGGATGAACGATACGGTCTGCAAGTACTCGAGGCCATATGGAACGAGCAGAAACCGTTGCACCGCCCAGGTGACCGCCGAGGCGACCGCCATTACAAAGACCACGGCCATGCTCATCCCGGTCGCGGTTTCCACGCGCTTGGAAATGCCCACGAAGGGGCAGAGGCCTAAGAACCGCGAGAAGATGAAGTTGTTGACCAGGATTCCTCCGATGAGGATGGCGACGAAATTCACCGCCCTACCCCCTCTGCCTCAGGCTACGCTGTTGGACCGAGTTGAGCAGGCCCAGGAGCAGGCCGAGGGTGATGAACGCCCCGGGAGGCAGGATCATCACGATCGCGGGGTCGAAACCGAGCCCGCCGGCGCCGAAGAGGGCCGTGCCCATGACCACGATGTTGCCCGTTCCCAGCAGCTCCCGGATGGCTCCGATAAGCATCACCGCGATGGTGAACCCGAGCCCCATCCCGACGCCGTCGGCGGCCGCGTTGAGGACCGGGTTCTTGGAGGCGAAGGCCTCGGCCCGGGCCATGATAATGCAGTTGACGACGATCAGGGGGATGAAGATCCCCAGGATGTTGTACATCTCCGGCAGGTAGGCGTGCATCACGAGGTCCACGATCGTCACGAAGGTTGCGATGACGACGATGAAACACGGGATGCGAATCTTGCCGGGTATGATCTTGCGCAGCGCCGATATGAACACATTGGAGAACGTGAGCACGAATATGACGGCCATGCCCATCCAGAAACCGTTTTCCGCGGCCGTGGTCACGGCGAGGGTCGGACACAGGCCGAGGACAAGCCGGAAAGTCGGGTTCTCCCGGACCAGCCCGTTAGTCAGATCGCGCCAGAGCCTGTTCATTCGTTTCCCCTCCCTACGGCCGGCCCAGATGGACGTATAGCCGGATCGCGGCGTTGACGGCGGCGACTGCCCCGCGTGAGGAAGCCGTCGCACCGGACACCGCCTGGATCTCGTCCGCCCCCGCCGGAGCGGACGTGGTTACTCTAAACGCGCCTGCCGGCTTGCCCGCGAACTGGCTAGTGAACTGCGGCTCCGCGATGCGGGTGCCGAGCCCGTCAGTCTCGCCGCTCAGGCTTACGAACCGGACGCCAGCGACGGTTCCCGACCGGTCGAAACCAACCAGGGCGACGACCGGCCCGCCGTACCCCTGGCCTGTCCCGGCGATGGCTGTGCCGATGACGGCCTCGCCGCTCATGATCACGTAGAGGTCGGTAGCCCCCTCGAGCGACGGGTCCTCCGCAATTGCCGTCTGGACGCGTTCAGGGTCGGGGACCACTGAGTCGGCCTCCGGGAAGATCTCCGTTGCAGCCTCAAGCTTCGGGTCGGGCCCGGGACCGCCGCCCACGGTCGCGCGGTACGCCGCCGTCGCCGCGTTTACCGCCCTGACGACGGCCGAGGAGGAGATCGTCGCGGCCGCGATCGCCTGGACCTCGTCCTCGGCGGAGGTCGCGGACTTGACCAGGGACAGCGGCTTTGCGGCCGTTTTTCCGCCGAATGTGCCCTGGAACGCCGGGTCCTTGATCCTGGCCCCCAGGCCGGGGGTCTCGTTGGCGGCGTCGATGATCTTCATCCCGGCGACGGCGCCGGAGCTGTCTACCCCGACCATGAGCGCGACGGGGCCGCCATATCCGGTCACGGTCACGGAATAGGCGGTACCTATCTCAGCCATCTCGCTGAAACCGGTGAACATCTCGGTGACGGCGAGCAGGCTCTGGTCCCCGGCCTGTGCGGCGGCGAGCATCTCAGGCTCGGGCCGGAAGGTCACGGCGCCGGGCAACACGAGCTTCAAGGCGTCCTCCTTGGCCTGCTGCACCTGACCGGCTATCTGCTCGGCGGTGAGCTGGTTGGTGTACGCCAGGGCGCCGGCCGCGACGGCGGTTATCAACCCGAGGACTATCGCCAGCTTTGCTATGTAGCTCATCAGGCTCTCACCAGCCCAAACTTACGTGGCGCAACGAACCGGTCGATCAAAGGGGTCGCCACGTTCATTATCAATATGGAGTACGATACTCCCTCCGGGTAACCGCCGTAGAGCCTGATCAAGACCGTAAGCAGCCCGCACCCGATCCCCATGATCAGGCGGCCGCGAGCGGTGACCGGTGAGGTGACGTAGTCGGTGGCCATGAAGACCGCGCCGAGCATGAGGCCCCCGGACAGGACGTGGGCGAGCGGATCGCCCGTGGCTAGGCCCTGAGGGCCGAGCAGCCAGGTAAGCACGGCCACCGTTCCGATGAAAGCCGCCGGCGTCCGCCAGTCAATCACTTTCCTCCAGAGCAGGTAGGCTCCCCCCAACAGCAAGGCCAACGCCGAGGTTTCGCCCAGACAGCCTGGTATGCGGCCGATAAGAAGCTCCCAATACGCCGGCAGCGGCGCTCCCGCGACTCCCTTGGGCACGAGCGTGGCAAGCGGGGTCGCGCTTGCCGCCATGTCAAACGGCCGGACCCAGCCGGTCATGTGCACGGGCCAGGCCGCCAGGAGCATCGCCCTGGCGGCAAGGGCCGGGTTCAGGAAGTTGCCGCCCAGCCCGCCAAAGAGGGCCTTGACGACGAGGATCGCGAACGCCGACCCTATCACCGGGATCCATAGAGGCGCGCTGGGAGGGATGTTCATCGCGAGCAGAAGCCCGGTTACGGCGGCCGAGAGGTCGCCGACCGTCGTCCGCCTCCGGCCCAGGGCGGCGACCGCGTGCTCGGCGAGGACCGCGGACGCGACTCCGGCTGCGAGCAGGGCGACAGCCCTGGATCCGAACAGCCACGCCGCCGCGGCCACCGCCGGCGCCAGACCAATAAGCACGTCGCCCATTAGACGGCGGGTGTTCTCCCGCGTCTTGACGTGCGGTGAAGAAGATACTATCAGTAGTTCGTCCTGCGTCGCTTGCTCGGCCACTACCGCAACCCCCTCAAAACCGCCGGCCCCTCTTGTCTCTCTTGAGTCCGCTTTCCTTTGTGCTGCTTGTGATCTCCCGGCTACTCCTCCGGCTAGGTCCGGGCAGCCTGGGCCTGGCGGCGCCTGCGGGCCGTGATTTCCCCCTTCGAAAGACGAATTGCCTGGACCAACGGCCTGCGCGCCGGGCAAACGTAGGCGCAAGCGCCGCATTCGATGCAGTCCAGGGCGTTGTACCGCTCGGCCTCGTCGTGACGGCCGCGTTCGGCATAGGCCGCTATCCACAGCGGCATCAGGTTCATGGGACAGGCGTCTATGCAGCGGCCACACCTGAGGCACGGCTCCGGCTCGTCGCGGACGACCTCCTCCCTGGCAAGACACAGGATTCCGGAGGTTCCCTTGATGACCGGCACGTCGAGGGTCGCCTGGGCGATGCCCATCATCGGCCCGCCGTTAATCACTTTTCCGGCCGGCCTGGAGAAGCCGCCGCACTGCTCGATGAGCTCGCGGAAGGAAGTGCCGACGCGCACGAGCAGGTTCTGCGGCGAGGCCACGGCACCGCCGGTAACGGTCAGCACCCGCTCGTATAGCGGCGTGCCTTGCCGGAGGGCCCGGGCGACGGCGGCCGCGGTGCCCACGTTGTTGACGACCACGCCAACGTCCAGGGGAAGGCCCCCCGACGGCACCTCGCGCATCAGGCAGGCCTTTATCAAGTGTTTCTCCGATCCCTGGGGGTACTTGGTGTGCAGCAGGACGATCTCGATCCTCTCGGCCGTCCCGCGAAGGGCCGCCCGCAGGGCCTCCACCGCGTCGGTCTTGTTGTCCTCGACCGCAATCAGTCCCCGCTCCGCGCCGCACGCCTTCATCAGGGCACGGAGCCCGTATACCACGTCGTCCGTCTGCTCCAGCATTACCCGGTGGTCGGCCGTGAGGTAGGGCTCGCACTCGGCGCCGTTGAGCGCGATGGTGTCGATCTTTTTCCCCGGCGGGGGGCTGACCTTGACGGCGGTCGGGAAGGCCGCCCCGCCCATTCCGACGATTCCCGCCTCCCTGATGACCTTGCGGATCTCGTCAGCGGTAAGCCCCTCCACGCTCCCGGACGGCTTGATCTCCGGGTCGAGCTCATCGCGGCCGTCCGATTCGATGACCACCGCGGCCGACTGGCCGAGAGCGGGATGCGGCCGCGGCTCGATGGCCGTGACCTTGCCGGAAACGCTCGCGTGGACCGGCGCGGAAACGAAAGCTTTGGCCTCGCCTATCTTCTGACCCAGCTTCACCTCGTCACCGACCTGGACGAGAGGGTCGCACGGGGCCCCGGTATGCTGGTGCAGAGGGATTACAGCGACGGACGGGGCGGCCGCCTTGACGGTCGGCTTCCCGGCGGACAGGGCTTTGTTGTAGTCCGGGTGAATCCCGCCGGGGAACGTCTTTACTGCTGTCATGGTGTGGCCTTGCGGCCTGCACCTCCTTGCGAGCATGAAGTCGATTGTAGCTTAGCAGCAGCCCGCGAAAACAAACCGCTCCCCGCCGGACGGGCGGACAGCCGGAAAGCCGGACAGCCTGCGCTGGAGCGCTGCACCGCCGGCGGACGGAGCTCTTAGTCCCAAAACACGGCTGTTTTCGACAGAGGCGTGTGGTGTCCTTCCAGGAAGGCCGGTATAGCCAGCAAAAGGGCAGCTAAGCAAGATAGATGCGGAATTCTCAGAAAGCGTTGGGCGGCCCGGACTTGGTACCCCTTCTAGACCTCTACCCAGAACTCAGGGTATTCGCCAGTATTGATGAAACCAAGCTTCTCTGCAACGGCGACTGAGGGCTTGTTTCCTTCGCTCGCCACCCAGACCGGGGTCAGACCCCTCTCTCCGCAACAGCCGGCAAACGCCCCGGCCATCGCAGTGGCCAGACCTTGATTGCGGTCCGCCGGATCGTAGACGGAGACGGAGATCTCTTGGAAGCGTGCCCACGCGTTGGCTGTGACGCAGTGACCGATGGCTCGCCAGCTGCCGCGCGTCACGTAGAAGCCAATCCCGCCTGCCAGAAAACCGTCTACCGACCGCCAGCGGCTCCGTATCTCGTGCCACACGGGCTCCACGGCAGCCCTTGACAGGGAACTCCGGTCAATGCGATGTATCTCAATCCCATGTGGGAATGAAATCAAGCCCGCTGCCAGGACGGGTCTGGCCGGCCTCAAGACGTACTCCAGCCTGCGCCGAACCTCGATCTTGCGTCCCCTGAGGACTACTTTCAATCTGGGCACCCAGCGCTCAAGGGGAAAGCCCTGAAACCCCACGCCGGGGCTGCCCAGGTCGCGGGCCAGACGGCTGATCCGGCTGCTGAAGAGCTCGGCCAGTGCCTCGATACCCGCGTCGTTGCTGTCATCTCCGGCCACGAAGCAGACCCGCGAGCCGGGCGACCAGAGCGCAACAACCTGGGGATCTGCTCGGCAGTCCACAAACACCCTGCCGTTCCCAGTCCCGGCGATGATCGCCTTAGCCCCCAGATCGCCGGTCCACGCATCAAACCAGCGCCTGACCAGCCGGTACCGGCGAAGCGGCAGTTCATCCATCGGGAGCCTCACCGGGGACCGCCCATAGCCGGCACCGCGGCCAACCGCCGTTTACTGCCAGCTCGAACACACCCGGCTGTACTCGTCGACCAGACGCATGAACTCGCTCATCGCCGTCACATACTTGGCCTGCGATCCCTTGGCGGCCTCGGCAAACTGGAGGGCGGCCGCGTCGGCGACGTTGACCAGCCCCACCAGGACGTCATGCCGCTCCTGGAGGTCAGCCGGAGGGGTCAGACCCGACAGAGCCGTCCTTATCTTGCCGGCCGCTGTGCTCACGGCCTGCGTGTGGGAGTTCAGGATCTTCAGGTCCAGCCCTCCCTGCGCATAGCCATCCCACGCTGCGCCTTCAGCCTGGATGAGCTCGCCGAGACCGCGTACGGCGTCGCGAAACCCGGCCAGGTAGAGGCTCGACGTGGACTGGACGGTGAGATTCACGTGCGGGGTGGTGAACGTGTTGATAAACGCTTCCGGGTACCCGGCGGCACGGATCAAGGCCTGGAGGGCCTCGGCGCCGGCCTTGGCGGGAGTCATCCCGCAGCGCAAGCGATAGAGCTTATCTCCTTCCGGGATCGGGGCAAAGATCCTCGCCGGCAGCCCCCGGTCGCTGGCCTGGGAGGCCACCTGCTGTGCCGCCGCCTGGTCGGAAAAAGCCCCTATCTGGACCGTATTGAACGTCATCGGCTGGATGACGATCTCGACACTGGTCGGCGTGCCCGTGCTACCGCCGGGGATACCCCCGGAGCCGCCGCTTGTGCTACCCGGGCCCCCTGTGTCGCCCGCGTAGCCGGACGGCGGATTGGCCCCGCCCCCGCTGGGCGTGGTCGCCTCGATCAGGGAACGGATGATGTACGTTCCGAACAACGCTCCGACGATCAGCCCCGCCAGGCCGAGACCGAGGAACAAAAGCACCAGACCCAACGACTTCCGGGTGGGCTGACGTTTCCGACCCGACCTGTGCACGTCGACGACCTCCTGGCAGATGAACTCTTGCGGCAACGCCACCGGGCCGCAGGTCCGCGGCCAGGTGCTTTTTTCGCGGAAGCGGGCAGCCAAACCTGCCGGCACAGGTTTCCTGGCGGACCTGCGCCCTGTGGACCAAGAGGAGCCTTGAGGTGCCGTGGGACCCAGGTGTGTCGGACCATCTGCGTTCGTACGCCCAGGTTTCAACCATCTATGGAGTCCACGCCGACGGATACCCACCACCCATCACCCATCACTGTGACCACTCTGCCTGGCGGTCAGCACGGAGCCGAGCGATCCTAGTGACAGCGGCGTTTCGTCTTCCGGCACGGGTCCTTCTCAGGCCGGCGGCAGATGAAGGCCGGGCAAGGCTGGAGCAACAGCAGCAAGAGAAGGAGGAGCACAAGGACGTTGGCCTTGGGCGGCTGAGGGCACTTATTGATAACCTTGTCGGCAAAGATGAACATGAAGACCTGCGGGCAGCAGCATTCGCTCACCGCCGGCGGTTCTCCCGGACGATCCGCGACCGGCTGTGCGCCGGTCTCAGGCTCGGAGTCGGCCAAAGCGTACTCACCTCTCGGCGCCCCTCCCGATCCCCTCAGTGACCATACTAGTCGCCGCACGGCCGCGCCGTTCAGGGCAGATGGCCTCTGGCTGGGTCTTTTTTCGGGACGGCACGGGATCAGCCCAGGAGCTTGCGGAGCTGACCGCGGGCGGCGCCGACGAGATAGAAAGAGCCTGTGACCAGGACCATATCGTCCGGGCCCGCCCTGCCCAGAGCGAAAGACAAGGCCTCGGGGATTGCCGGGACCGTTCTGACCGGCGTGGCGGGAAAGGCGGCGGCGATCATCGCGGCGAGCTCCCTGGCGGGCATCGCCCGCGGCGCAAAGTCCGGGGTGGTGATCACCGTCTCTGAGACGAGGGGCATAAGTCCGGAGAACAAGGCCTCCTGTGCCTTGTCGCCGAGGACTCCGAGCACGGCGATGATGCGGGGGCGGCCGAAGAGGGCCGGTATGGCCTCCGCGAGCGCGGTGATCGCGTCCTGGTTGTGCGCGCCGTCGAGCACCACAAGCGGATTGCGGCCAAGCACCTCCAGCCGGCCGGGCCAGACGACCCCTGCCAGCCCTGCGCGCACGGAACCGGGGGTCACAAAGAGCCCTCTCTCCGCCGCACACTCCACTGCCGCCACGGCGCAAGCCACGTTCGGCGCCTGGTGGGCGCCAAGCAACGGAAACCTCAGCCGCTCGTGCGTGTGCATGCGCCCGTAGACCGAGAGCTCAAGCCCCTCGCGGTCAGACCGGTGGAGCTGGTAGCCGAAATCCCGGCCGAGAAGATACAGGCTTGCGCTGTTGGCCCGGGCGGCTTCCGAAACTGCCTCCAGCGCCTCCGGCGGAAGGGTCCCGGCCACGACTGCCCCGCCGTGGCGGATGATCCCTGATTTCTCCCGGGCAATGTCCGCAAGCGTCGGGCCGAGGCGGTCCATGTGGTCGAAACCGACACGGGTAATAACGCTGACGAGCGACCCCAAGATGGCGTTGGTGGCGTCCGTCCGCCCGCCTAGGCCAGCTTCCAGCGAGATCACCTCGGCCCGCTCGCGCGCGTAGTAGAGCGTCGCCAGTGCCGTGGTCGCCTCGAACTCTGTCGGCTGCTCCCAGCCGGCGTCCACCATGGCGGCGATCGCCTCGCGGACCGCCGGGACCAGCTCCAGCAGGGCCCAATCGGGCAGCTCCTGCCCGTCAAGGACTATACGCTCGCCGTAGCGCTCGAGGTAGGGGGAAATGAACAGCCCCGTACGGTACCCGGCCGCGCGGAAGATCGCGGCAACAGAGGCCGCGACCGATCCCTTGCCGTTGGTCCCCGTAATGTGCACGGTACGGAGCCCGGTTTC
>Ga0068714_10002616_pt1 | contig 22841 bp, 22 predicted proteins | sample MTBNYHSulfiMetaG_FD_62988 | JGI IMG/M metagenome (GOLD analysis project Ga0068714, IMG submission 62988) | Enrichment culture microbial communities from rom New York Harbor, USA that are MTBE-degrading - MTBE-NYH (New York Harbor Sulfidogenic)... | ecosystem: Environmental > Aquatic > Marine >... | reverse complement strand
CTTTTGATCACTTCTTTTCTTCTTATCAAACCGGGTCTCATGACGGATCTGGTTGGGATCTTACTTTTCGGAATGGTCTACCTGTCTCAAAAATTTAGACAGAAAAAAATGTTAAAACTCAAAACACTTTAAAATGGGGGAAAAAAATGAAGAAGGATCGTCAACTGGATCATGTCTTTTATAGAAATTTGAAGAAATTTTATCCTACTGTCGATCGGGGCCAAGGAATCTATATTTACGATATGAATGGCAAGCAGTATATCGACGGCTCAGGGGGAGCCGCTGTGGTCGGCATCGGGCATGGAGTAAAAGAGATTACAGAGGCCATGATTCGACAGGCTGGGAGAATTTCCTTCTCCCATGGGTCGCACTTTACGAGTCAGTCGGCTATCGATTTGGCATCGCAATTGGTCCAACTTTCACCTCATGGACTGACCCAGGTCTACCTCCTCTCAGGGGGATCGGAAGGAGTGGAAACGGCCATTAAAATGGCGAGACAGTATCAGGTTGAAAGAGGAAAGCCTCAAAAGTATAAAGTGATTTCACGATGGACAAGTTATCACGGAAATACCCTCGGAGCTTTGGCTCTCTCCGGGCACACGGGAAGAAGGCGACACTATCTCCCTTTAATCCAGCATACCCCCCACATCGTACCCGCCTATTGTTATCGGTGTCCTTTTGAACTCGTCACTGAAAAGTGTGATCTCGAATGTGCCTTCGATTTAGAAAAAACCATTCTCTATGAAGGACCGGACTCGGTCTCTGCCTTTATTGCTGAACCGATTGTCGGAGCCACCGCAGGGGCTTTGGTTCCCAAGGATGCCTATTTCCCGAAGATCCGGGAGATTTGTGATCGATATGATATCTTATTGATTGCGGACGAGGTGATGACCGGAATAGGACGAACCGGTAAGAATTTTGGAGTCGACCACTGGAGTGTCATTCCAGATATGATCGTCGCTGCCAAGGGATTGAGCAGTGGATATGCTCCTATCTTTGCAGTCATTGCTAAAGAAGAGATTCATAAAACCATCAAAGAAGGTTCAGGGGCCTTTGTGCACGGACACACTTATAGCCAGAATCCTCTTTCCTGTGCCGTTGCCTGTGCCGTGATCGATTATCTCATTAAACACGACTTGGTCTCGAGATCGGCCAAGATGGGAGAATATTTGATTCGCTCCCTCCAATCCTTATATAGACATGATTTTGTCGGGGATGTGAGGGGAAAAGGTCTCTTTGCAGGCGTTGAATTTGTCAAGGATAAGAAGACGAAAGAGCCTTTCGACCCCAAGTTAAGACTGAACGCCGCCATTGCGAACCGTGCCTTTGAAAAAGGGTTGGTCACCTACCCCGGTGGAGGGGGCGCCGATGGGGTAAAAGGGGATCATCTCCTCCTGGCTCCTCCCTTTATTATAAATGAGGAACAGATCGAGAAGATGGTTTCGATTCTGAATGAAACGTTTGCCGAGATCACCGCCGAGATTTTTAGAGCCTAAATGAGGAATTTAAGATGGATAAGAAACCGATCAAAATCATGGACACGATCTTCAGGGATGCCAGCCAGAGTAAGATTGCCACCCGGATGCGTCTGGAGGATATTCTTCCCATTGCCGAGAAGTTGGACAAGGTGGGTTATCATTCAATCGAGATGTGGGGGGGAGCGACCTTCGACTCTTGCATCCGTTACTTAAACGAAGATCCCTGGGAGAGGATACGGATGATAAAGAAAAAAATGCCCCATACAATGATGCAGATGGTGATCCGGGGGCAGAGTCTGGTGGGATATCATCATTATTCTGATGATGTGGTGGTCCGTTTTGTCGAGAAAGCGGCAGAGAATGGGATCGATATCTTTCGGGCCTTCGATGCCTTGGACGATGTTCGGAACTTAAAAACAGTGATTGAAACAGTAAAAAAAGTGGGGAAAATGGCGGAAGGAACCATCTGCTACACCATCAGCCCGGCCCATACCATCGGTCTCATCCTCGACAAAGCCCGACAGCTTGAAGATCTTAACATTGATACTTTCTGTCTGAAGGATATGGCAGGGCTTCTTGCACCCTACACCGCTTTTGAGATCATAAGCCGATTAAAAGAATTTCTGAAGGTTCCCATCCATCTCCACACCCACGATACCTGCGGAATGGGGGCGATGACCTGCCTGAAGGCGATTGAGGCAGGAGTCGATATCATTGATACGGTCCTCTCTCCTTTTTCGGAGGGGACCGGCCAACCCCCAACCGAAAGTCTTGTATTGACTTTGAAGGAGACTCCTTTTGACACAGGTTTGGATTTGAACCTTTTAGCTGAGGTTGCGGATGATGTCCGGGAGATGAGGAGGAGATACAAAGAATTCGAGACCGATTTGGGAGGGGTGGACTCGAAGATCATGGTGACTCAAATACCAGGTGGCGTGATGTCGAATATGATCGCCCAGCTCCGGCAGATCGGAGCGGTTCACCGATTGGATGAGATTCTTGAAGAAATTCCAAGAGTGAGAAAAGACCTGGGTTATATCTCGCTTGTCACCCCAACCTCCCAACTCATCGTTGTTCAAGCCACTCTTAACATCGTCACAGGCGAAAGGTATAAAATCATCACGAAGGAAACCAAAGAGCTTCTAAGAGGTGGATATGGTGAGACACCCGGCCCTGTCAATCGGGATCTCCAAAGAAAAGCTTTAAAAGGTGAGCAACCGATTCACTGCAGACCTGCTGACCTGATTCCAAACCAGATGGACAGATTTCAAAAAGAGCTCAAAAGTATCACAGACTCTGAAGAGGACGTTTTAATCTATGCCCTTTTCCCCCATATTGCTTTAGATTTTTTTAAGAGAAGAACGGATCTTCATTTAACCCTGACCAATCCAGAAGAGCTTCCGGCAAGCTGAATCATTAATAAGGATCCATTGAGAGGAGGTGTTGTCTACCGGTAAGGGTAAACCTGCCTGCCGGTAGGCAGGGAGGACGAACCCGTCATGAAGGATTTCTTTAAAAATTTCTTTTTCCTCATTCTTGACACGCCCCCCTGATATCAATAGGATATTTAAGAACCGATGGATACTTCAAATATTCAAGGCCCTCAGGAATGGTATGAGTTAATAGAAACGTTACATGAAGGAAGAGGCATCGCCATCCTTCTTGGGGCCACCGATACGGGAAAAAGCACTCTTGCTCAATTTTTAATCTTTCATCTTTGCCAACGAGAATTAATGGTTGCTCTGGTTGATGCCGATATCGGACAATCTTTCCTTGGCCCTCCCACGACCATTGGTCTTTCTCTATTCAAATCACATCCAGACTGGGAATTAGTGTTATCCCCGCCTGAAATATTTTTTGTTGGCTCTACCACACCTGAAGGATATTTCCCGGCCCATCTGAAAGGAGTAAAAAAGATGGTGGATAAAGCCATCTCATCCGGAGCCGAGGTGGTCTTAATTGACACCACTGGATTTGTTTCAGGGGAGGCAGGGAAAGAACTGAAAAGGAGAAAAATTGAGCTCCTCTCCCCGCGGTTTATCCTTGCCTTACAAAAATCTGACGAAATAGAACCTATCCTAGAGCTCTATGAAGAGAACCCTCTTTACAAAATTTACCGTTTGCCTTTATCTGAACAGGTTAAACCAAGGTCTCTGGAAGAACGAAGAACCTACAGGGCAGATAGGTTTCGAGATTATTTTAAGGATTCTGTGGTCCACGAATTCGCCATCGAAGAACTCCAAATAGAAGGTGACGTCCTTGACCCAAGTGGTGAAACCATCCCCCTTGATTGGTCATTGAAGATCAACGGACTTCTTATAGGGTTGAAGAATAGTAACGATGAGACTCTGGCTTTGGGATTGATCAGAAATTATTTTGAGGAGAAAAAGGTGGTGAGAATATCCACCCCTTTCAGAGATATCCAAAGAGTTAAAACGATTCAACTCAGTTCTCACAAAGTTATCCCTCTCTATGAAGAGGAAAGATTTTGAAACACTTCATTTTTATGTCAGAGTGATGCCATATTTTTTAGGAGAATTGACATGGAATCCAAAGAGCTGAACGAATTTCAGGAAAAAGTCCGTTTTTACGAAACCATTCTCGATAACATTTACAACGGGGTCATGATTACCGACCCAGAAGGAAAAATTATCTTTTTTAGTAAAACCTATGGGAATTTTTTAGGGATCGATCCCAAAGGGACCATTGGCAAACATTGCACCGAGGTGATTGAAAATACAAGGATGCATATCGTTGCCAAAACAGGAGTCCCTGAAATCGATCAACCCCACCCTATTAAAGGCCAGGACATGGTCGTTCAACGAATCCCGATTAAACTCAATGGAAAAATGTTGGCTGTGTATGGCCAAGTCATGTTTAAAAATGTCCGGGATGTCCAGACCTTGGCAAGAAAATTAAATGTATTGGAATCGAAGGTAGAATTTTATGAAAAAGAATTGGAAAATTTGAGGTCATCCAAATATACGATTAATAATATTGTTGGGAAAAGCGAAAAGATTGTTGAATTGAAAAGGCTGGCACTCAAAGCAGCCAAGACTAATGCCCCCGTTCTTTTAATCGGAGAAAGTGGTACAGGAAAAGAGCTCTTCGCTCATGCGATTCACCATGCCAGTGACCGCCGAACCCATCCTTTTATCCGGTTGAATTGCGCTGCCATTCCAAAAGATCTTTTAGAAGCAGAACTTTTTGGTTACGAACCTGGGGCTTTTACCGGAGCAGGAACCAAAGGCAAACCCGGGAAATTTGAATTAGCTCATCGCGGATCAATTTTTTTAGATGAGATCAGCGATCTTCCTCTGGAGATGCAACCTAAGCTCCTTCGCGTCTTAGAAGAAAAAGAAATGGAAAGATTGGGTGGAACTCATTTAACCAAATGTAATTTTCGTCTGATTGCTGCCACCCACGAAAATCTGGAGAGATGTGTTGAAGAAGGAAGGTTTAGAAAGGACCTATACTATCGCTTGAATGTTATTCCCATCCACATTCCTCCCCTTCGAGAGAGAAAAGAGGATATCCCATTCATTTCTGAACATCTCATCCAAATTATCAACAAAGACCTGGGAACGCATGTTACCGAGATTTCTCCTGAGGTGATAAATATTTTTCAACATTATGATTGGCCTGGAAATGTTCGGGAACTCGCCAATATTTTAGAAAGAATCATTTACATTACAGAGGGGAATACGATTCAATTTCACCATCTTCCATTTTTTCTCCAAAGGATGCAGGAAGGTTCTTTAAAACTCCAGCCTTCCTCTCTCAGGAATCTCCGGGAAGATATGGAGAAGGAGGCCCTTCTTCATGCTATCCGTATTTCCAACGATAATAAAAATAAGGCAGCAAAATTATTAGGAATACATAGGACCGCCTTATATAAAAAAATGAAAAGACTAAATATTCCTCTGAATCAGAACATAAATATGTAGATATTATTCTACATATATCAATTTTTCTACATATTTTCTAATCATTTAAATTTTAAAGAGAAATTTTAATATAAGAATAAAAGTGTAGACTTTTTTCTACTAATGTCTTTATTATCATAGTCCAAAATAAAGTAAAAATGCATTAAATTCAATAAGTTAAATTAATTCACAAAATAAATTGCATTGGCCTTATTTTTGCTTTAAAAACATTTAATGGGGGTGAAAATATATGACAAAATTAATCACTGGCGGAATGGGTTTCATAGGTGTTTATCTTGCTCATACTCTATTGCAGAAAGGAGAAGACGTTGTCCTTTTTGATGTTGTGAGTTCTTCCCCCCTTATCAAGGATATTCAGGATAAGGTAAATATCGTTCAGGGTGATCTTTCCTCATGGGCAGAGGTCATGGATGCCGTCAAACAATATAAGATTAACGGCATCTACCATACGGGAGCCCTTCTCTCTGCTTCAGCCGAAGAAAAACCGATTACGGCTTACAACGTTAATGCTGGGGGAACATTTAATGTCCTTGAGGCTGCAAGGTTGTTTAATGTGAAGCGAGTGGTTTATACCAGCACCATCGCTTCTTATGGTCTTGGTCTCCACACCGTGGATGAGGATACGATCCAGATGCCGATCTCCATGTATGGGGTCACAAAGGTTTTCTCCGAAAGGTTGGGAGAATATTATCAAAGAAAATTCGGCGTTGACTTCAGGGCAGTTCGATTGCCATCGGTCATTGGACCGGGAAGAGGCGCTGGAGGGGCATCCGCTTATAGTACCCTTATGATTTCCGAACCTGCCCTTAAAAGGCCTTATTCGGTTTTTGTGGAAGAAGATGTGACCATGCCTCTTCTCTATATTAAGGACTGTGTGGAATGTCTCATCCGGTTATACGAAGCGGACAATGCTAAATTAAAAAGAAGAGTCTACGCCATTGCTGGCTTTTCACCCACGGCAAAAGAGATCTACGACGAAGTGAAACGGATTCTCCCAAAGTCGGACATCAAATTCAAGCCAGACCGGGAATTAACCGAGATTGTTCGGAGCTGGCCTAAATATCTTAGAGAGACAAAAGCCTTTGAGGACTGGGGCTGGAAGACTAAATTTCTTCTTAAAGAAACGGTAGAAGATTTTATCAAGGAGGTCCAATCCCATCCCGAGATTTATGGTTAGATTTTTATTGACATCTATTTCTTTTCATTATATTTGAAGTCTGTAAAAAAGGAGGTGATAAGCGAGTTAGGAATTGTCGAAAATATTGGGATGCTTTGGTGATAAGATATTTGGAAGGGTACCCATTAGCTGCAATGATAACGATTGAGAAGGGAGGGTAATTATGAAGTTAAATAGTTCTAAAATAATCGTCGTAGCTTTTTCGATCATTTTTCTGTTTGGATTTATCTCTTTACAAAGCGCCCGAGCCGCAGAGCCGTATCATTTGGGAGTTGCCTTAGCGATTACTGGAACAGGAGCCCTGTATTGCAAAGATGGGGTGGACGCCATCAAATTGGCGGTTGATGAAATTAATAAAAAGAGCGGTTTTTTAGGGAAGCACCCCATCAAGCTATTCATCAGGGATACCCAGACCAAGCCGGATGTAGCAGTCCGTGAGACCAAGGATCTGATCCTGCGTGACAAGGTTCGATGCGTTCTGGGAACCTATTCCAGCGCTGTGGCCGTGGCCATCAAACCGGTCTGTCAGGAATATAAAGTTCTTCATATCCCCGCCATCAGTAATTCAGAAAATATCACCAAAGTCAACTTCAGCCCCTACACTTATCAGGTGGTACCCAACAGCTACATGCAGGCCAAGGCTGTCGTTATCGGTGTTGCCGAACTGGCTAAAAAGAAGGGGTGGAAGGAATATGTCACGATTGCCTCGGACTACGAGTGGGGTCGGTCCACACAAGGGAACACAGTCCAGGGTCTGAAGGAATTAGCACCCGGGTTAAAGTTGAAAAAAGAATTCTGGCCTGCACTTGGAGAAACCCAGTTCACCTCCTATATCACGGCTATCATGGCCGAGAAGCCCGATTTGGTCATTGGCTGTCTCGCTTCAAAGGATAACGTTGCCTGGATGCAGCAAGCACAAGGATATGGGTTTTTTGAAAAATTTCCATATCCTGGATCTTTGATTAGCGTCTCGGAGCTGATCATTCAAGCTAAAACTCTTACCCGGGGCATGGTGGGTCTTTGCCGGGCACCTTTTTTTGCTCACCTGGATGTCCCCATGATGGCAAATTTTGTTAAGAATTTCAAAGCCAAGTATAACCGTTATCCCAGTGATTGGGCCGTGATGGAGTACGATGCGGTCTATGCCTTGAAACAGGGTATCGAAAAAGCCAAGAGCATCGATACGGAGAAAGTGAAGGACGCTATGAAGGGGATGACGATTGATACCACCCGTGGCCGCCTCTTCTTCCGTGAGATCGACAACCAGTTAAGCTGTTCATCCTATCTCGGTGTGGTGGCAGACGATCCAAAATATCCCTTCCCTATCTATCACGATTTAGTGGAGGTCAAGGGTCCTGATTCATGGGCTCCCGAAGCGGAGATTATCGAAGCTCGAAAAGCAGAGAAAAAGTAACCGGGAACCAATATGGATATTTCTTTGTTGATGTCGCAGTTCATGAGCGGACTGTCCCGGGGGATGATGCTCTTCCTTATTGCCTCGGGACTCTCCCTCATTTTTGGGGTAATGAACATCCTCAATTTTGCCCATGCCTCACTGTGGCTGGTAGGAGCTTATTTTTGCCACTCTTTCTGGCTTCTCATGCAAGATTACGGGTTCGGTTTGTGGCTCAGTATCCCTCTGGCCGGTCTGGTGATGGCCGGTATCGGCTGGTTAATCGAGGTGATTTTGATCCGTCGAGTCTATAAAAGGGATCTTCCTGAACAGCTGCTGCTCACCTATGCCCTGGTTCTGGTCATTGGGGATTTAATAAAGATCTCCTGGGGGGTGGAAGACAGGATTATCGTACGACCTGCGGAGGTAGCAGGTCCGGTCTTTTTCTTTGATATCCCCTTTGATTCTTATTTCATTTTTGTCATCCTTGTTGGTGTTGCCGTGGCCATAGGACTATGGTGGTTTTTGAAAAAGACCCGGTATGGTCATATCGTCAGGGCTGCTGTCTTCAGCCGGGAAATGGTGAGCGCCTTGGGAATCCCTATTCCAAGAATCTACACGGGAGTCTTTGTCATGGGAATTTTCATTGCGGGAATGGCCGGGGCTGTACAGGCCCCGGTAGGTTCGATTACCCTCGGCATGGACATGGCGGTCATTATCCAGGCCTTCTGTGTAGTGGTGATCGGAGGTTTCGGAAGCCTCCTGGGGACCTTGGTTGGATCGCTCATCGTCGGTGAGCTCTATTCCTTTTCCATCCTCTTTTGGCCCCAGGGTGCCCTGGTTCTTATATTCGTCGTAACCGCAATCATTTTGATTGTCCGTCCTTGGGGTTTGTTCGGAACACCCATGAGGGCGTAATTGGTAAGGTAGAAGGACTTCCCAATGAAGAGATATGGATGGTTACTGGGTCTAATCTTTGTATTCGCTTTGATTCTCCCCCTATTGGTGGGAGAGTTCTGGATTCATGTGGCTGTTGAAATACTTATCTTAGGACTCTTTGCGGTCAGTTTTAATATGATCTTTGGCTATATGGGTCAACTCAGCTTCGGTCATGCCGCTTATTACGGAGTGGGAGCTTATGTCACTGGCATGCTCATGGTTAAGGCTGGTGTGCCTTTGCCGATCTGTCTGGCTGCTTCCATGATCGGGGCAGGGATATGCGCCTTAATCATTGGATACTTTTGTGTCCGGCTCACAGGGATCTACTTCGCCATCCTGACCATGGCCTTTGGCCAAATGATCTACTACATCATATTTAAATGGTATTCATTTACCGGTGGAGACGATGGTCTGCAGGGAATTATTGCGCCGGCTCTTCTCTTCAGCGCCAATGCTTATTATTATTTCACTCTCTTTATTGCAATAGTAGCATTAATGGTGATGTGGTTTATCAGCGAATCTCCCTTCGGATATACGATGAGGGCTATCCGAGACAATGCCGACCGAACTCGTTTCGTCGGGATTAACGTGCGAAAATACATGCTCATCAACTTTGTTATCGCAGGAATGTTTGCCGGGCTGGCCGGTGCTTTATGGGGTCCGTTTAACAGGAGCATTGCACCAGATTTATGCAACTGGCATCAATCAGGCACCCCGGTCTTCATGACCGTCATTGGCGGCCCTTTTGGCTTCTTTGGACCTATGATTGGGTCAGTGATCTACACCTTTCTGATGGCCTTTGTCACCGGCTTCACCGAATACTGGCCTTTGACTATTGGATTGGTCATTATTTTTGTTGTTCTTTTTGTCCCTGGCGGAGTCCTTGGATTCTTCGAAAGTAAGATGAAGGGTTTACGATCCAATGCTCCAAAGCCGGAGGAGATGATCCCGTAAGCACAGAAAGTCTTTAGATATGGCAGAAGAAATCATTCTTAAAGTAGAAGATCTGAATAAGGCTTTTGGAGGACTCCAGGCCACCAATAATGTCAGTTATAAAATGATGACAGGAGAGATTTCTGCTATTATTGGCCCAAACGGAGCAGGAAAAAGCACCTTCTTCAATCTCCTGACGGGTTACCATTATGCCGACTCGGGGAATATATTCTTCAAAGGGATCAATATCACCAATTGGCCCCCTCATAAAATTGTCCGTTTAGGGATAGCCCGTGCTTTTCAGGTCAGTAATATCTATCCGAGGCTTACCACTTACGAGAATATAAGACAGGCCATCCTCTCACAACAGAAAAAAACACTCAATTTATTTACCCCAGCTCACCGATTAGCCAAAAAAGAGACCCAGGATCTTCTGGATATTACAGGACTTTCCCAACAGGCAAAAATGATTGCAGGGAACCTCTCCCAAGGAGATAAGAAACGGCTGGAACTGGCCATTGCCTTGGGGAACAAACCCGATCTGGTCTTTCTTGATGAGCCAACTGCCGGAATGTCCGGAGAAGAGACTCATGAGACGATGGAACTCGTAAAACGATTGAATGAGAAGATCGGCTTGACCATCCTGTTTACGGAACATGATATGTCGGTCGTTTTCGGATATGCTCGTAGACTTACTGTTTTACACCAGGGGACCGTTATTGCGGAGGGAACACCGGAAGAAGTGAGGGCTAATGAAGAAGCCCAAAGGGTTTATCTTGGGGAAGAGACATGATACTCGAGGTCAAAGAAATCCATACTTACTATGGAACGAGTCATATTCTTTTTGATGTTTCCCTCTCTGTAGATCGCGGCAAAATTGTCTCCCTTCTGGGACGAAACGGGGCAGGCAAGACCACAACATTGCGAAGCATTATGGGCTTGACCCCCCCCCAATCTGGAAGTGTCCAATTTCATGGAGAGGAGATGCGGGGCAGGCCTCCCTATTACGTGGCTCAAAAGGGAATGGGATATGTACCGGATAATCGATTAATCTTTCCAGATCTCACCGTACGGGAAAATTTAGAACTGGCCATTAAAATTCCTAAACATTTTAAGGGGGAAACTTGGACAGTCAATAGAATTTATGAACTTTTTCCTCATTTAGGAGAGTTGGATAAACATTTAGGAGGTTACCTCAGCGGTGGGGAACAACAGATGCTGACGGTTGGCAGAACCCTCATGGGTAATCCAGACTTGCTGCTTTTGGACGAACCGGTAGAAGGATTGGCGCCTCTCGTGGTAAAGTACTTAGGTGAACAAATCCTTAAGTTAAAGGAAATGGGACAAACCATGCTTTTTTCTGAGCAAAATGTGAAGTTTGCCACCCAGGTGGCCGAACAGGCCTACGTGATTGACAAAGGAAGAATTCGATACCATGGAAGCATGGAGGACTTGAAGGAAAATGAAGAGGTTAGAAAAAAATACCTGATGATTTAAATCCCCATACAACATATCCATGAAAAAGTTTAAATCAAAAATCTAAATTTATACCTACCTTGGAAACCTTCACTGTACAGAAAGGAAATAAGATGAAAAATATTTTGGGGATAAGTGTAGCTTTGATCTCCATTAATCTGGCAAGACCATAAGATCATTTTAGGCCCATTCGTTTTTGTCTTACCGAAAATATCTACAGAAGGGGGTATAGAAAATGAGTGACCGGTTGAAGAATAAAGTGGCGATCGTCACAGGGGCTGGTTCTGTCGGTCCAGGATGGGGGAATGGCAAAGCCACCTCAGTATTATTTGCGCGCGAGGGGGCGAAGGTTTTTGCCATTGATATCAGCCTCCCTGCAGCCGAAGAGACGAAGGAAATCATCGAAAAAGAAGGGGGGATATGTGTCATCCAAAAAGTTGATGTATCCAAGTCCGACGAGGTCAAGGCCATGGTTGAGCAATGTATTCAAACCTATGGTCGCATAGATATCCTGCACAACAATGTCGGCATTGTCATAGCAAGCGGCCCCGTGGAGACAAGCGAAGAAACCTGGGATCGGGTCATGGCGGTCAACCTAAAAAGTATGTTTCTGACATGCAAATATGTATTACCTTATATGGAGAAACAGGGGGGCGGTGTGGTCATCAATATCTCTTCTATTGCTGCAATTCGCTATACCGGAATTCCTTACATCACTTATTACACGACCAAATCGGGTATTCTTGGACTCACGCAGAGCATTGCAATGCAATATGCAACAAAAAATATCCGAGCAAACGCAATTCTGCCAGGCTTAATGCACACCCCGATGTTCGTGGAGCCCCTTAAGGAAGCCTATGCGGCGGGAGATGTGGAGAAAATGTTTGAAATTAGGAACAAACAGTGCCCCACGGGGAAGATGGGCGATGCCTGGGATGTGGCTCATGCCGCCCTATTCCTTGCTTCAGATGAGGCCAAATACATCACCGGTGCACAGCTTGTTGTGGATGGCGGAATCACTTGTAAATTTGCATAAGATTAAAATATTTACACTTTTTGAATTACGATTCGGAGGCGATGATTATGACCATTAATGTGGGAGCGCTCTTCACAAAAACAGCCAGAACTTTCCCGGAAAGGTTGGCGATCGCTTACGGAGATGATGAATTAACCTATCAACAGGCAAATGAACGGATCAACCAACTGGCCAATGCCTTCACGGGACTGGGAATAAGAAAAGGGGAGAATGTGGCCATCCTTTTACATAATTGCCCGGAATTCCTTGAAGCCCTCTTTGCCTGCTTTAAGGCTGGAATTGGAACCGTCCCCATCAATTTTCGCCTCCATGCTAAAGAATGCAGTTTCATCATCGATAATTCAGAAGCCGTAGCAGTCATTTTGGGGGATGACTTCAGAGATTCTCTCTATGCCCTGAAAAGTGAGATGCCCAGAGTGAAAGATTACATCTGTATTACCAGCCCACTCGAAGGAATGCTCTATTACGAGGATTTGCTTAAAGGGCAATCCCCAGCGTTTGTTGATGTGGATGTCGAACGGGACGATCTGGCATGGCTTTTTTATACTTCTGGAACCACTGGCCAACCAAAGGGAGCGATGCTCACTCATCATGTCCTGATGATGATGACCATGAACTTTTTTGCGGATATGACCCCCCTTGGGCCTGAAGATGTGATCCTTCATGCCGCACCTTTAAGCCATGGAAGCGGGCTTTATGGAATCCCCAATGTAGCCAAGGGAGCTGCCAATATTGTTTTACATATAAAAACCTTCGACCCTAAAACAGTCTTTGAGACCATCCAGAGAAGAAAAGTGACCAATATGTTTGCGGCTCCGGCAATGATTAAACGCCTCGTGACTTCTCCCGAGATTGATCAATACGATCTCGGTTCCATAAAATGTATCCACTATGGCGGAGCCCCTATTTATATTGAAGATCTCAAGGAGGCCGTCAAAAAAATGGGACAAGTGTTTGTTCAGCTTTTTGGTCAAGCCGAGTCTCCCATGACAATCTCTTATCTGCGCAAAGAAGAACATCTCTTAACAGGGACTGAAGAGCAGATGAGACGATTAACCTCCGCCGGGATTCCGCGGACGGACGTGGAGGTTAAAATTTTTGACGAAAATGACAAAGAGCTTCCTCCCGGGAAAATGGGGGAAATCGTCGTACGTGGAGAGGTTGTGATGAAAGGTTATTGGAGAAATCCTCAGGCGACGGCTGAGACGTTGCGAGGAGGATGGCTTCATACAGGTGATTTGGGGATCATGGATGAGAGAGGTTATGTCTATATCCTCGATCGAGCAAAAGATATGATTATCAGCGGTGGTGAAAATATTTATTCGAGAGAGATTGAGGATGTGATCCTTAAACATCCTGCAGTCCATGAAGTGGCGGTCATCGGCGTCCCCGATGAAACTTGGGGAGAAGCCATCAAGGCCATTGTGGCGTTGAAGGAAGGCCAAATGGCTACGAAAGAAGATATTACCAATTTTTGTAAGGAACATCTGGCAAGTTTTAAAAAGCCAAAGTCTATCGAGTTTATTGAAGAGATACCCAAAAATCCTTACGGCAAAGTTCTCAAGAGGGAGCTACGCGAAAGATACTGGGCGGGTGAAGCCAGAAGAGTACGATAATTTTGTATTCATAAATTTTAAAAATCATGAGGTGGTTATAAATGGCGAAGAAAGTGATCGAGATACTGGAAGAAGGATCCGGTAAAATATTCTCGAAGATCACCCCTAATGAATTTCGGGAACACATGAGAGAGAAAGTCAAGAACGCTTGGCGGGATAAAAGGACCGATATTCAAACAGCCATCGGGCAATTCCTCCATGATGGGGATTACCTCACAATGGGAGGGGTCAGCTTCATCAGACTCTCAATGGCTGCGGTTCATGAAATCATACGTCAAAAGAAGAGAAACTTAAATCTTGCCGCGGGGACCCGAACTTATGATTTTAATCTGTTGTTGGATGCGGGATGCGTTAAGAACATCGACTGTGGTTATATTACGGGAATGGAGATTTTTGGTATCCCTTATGTTACCAGAAAGCATGCAGAAGAAATGATAACCAATGGAGAAATGGGTATTTCCGAATACGATAATGCCAGCATGGCCTTCAGACATAAAGCGGCTGCCATGGGTATCCCTTTTCTACCTGTCAGGAATATGATGGGGGCAGACGGATTTAAACACAGTGCAGCCAAAAAGATTCGATGTCCATTCACCGGTGAAGAGCTGATATTGGTGCCTGCTATCTATGCAGATGTCTGTATCATTCATGTTCACCGATGCGATATCTATGGAAATTCCCAGATTGAAGGTGCTTTAAATGAAGATCTGGGTAAATCCAAGTCGGCAAAAAGATTGATCATCACCACGGAGAAAATCATCGATACGGAAAAGATCAGACTGTCACCGGATAGAACATTGATCCCTTGCTTTTATGTTGACGCAGTCGTGGAGGTCCCTCATGGGGCTCATCCTACCAATATGCCTGGCATGTATTATGTCGATATCGATCATATGAAAGGGTATATCGCTTCAGCGAGAGACCCTGCTGGAAAGGATCTTGAGGTTTATTATCAAAAATATATTTATGGAACTGAAAACTTCAGCGAGTATCTTAAAAGGATCGGGGGTAAGAAGAAACTCAAGTATTTAGAGGATCTCGAACATTTGAGGGTCAGAGAATAGCTTGAAAGAGGTTTCGTATGAAAAAGAAAGATTACAATATCTTCGAATTAATGGCCATTGTCGCGGCGAGAGAAATTGAAGATCAAGCGGTGATCTACATTGGTACCGGTATCCCCATGTTGGCGGCCAGCCTGGCGCAAAACATTCATGCCCCCAATATCGTGCCCATCTTTGAGGCCGGGGGGATCGCACCTCAGATGCCAACCCTGCCTCTCTCCGTTGGCTGTTCGAGAACCACCTACCGGGCGATTCGAACCTGCGACATGCCTGAGATATTCGAGATGGCTCAATTGGGTATTGCTCATTATGGATTTTTAGGCGGGGCTCAGGTCGACCAATACGGAAATTTAAACTCGACCGTTAAAGGAGAATATAACGCACCGAAAGTTCGATGGCCTGGAAGCGGAGGAGCGAATGCCTTCGGATCCTTGTGCTGGCGGACAATGATCATCATCAACCACGAGAAAAGGAGGTTGGTTGAAAAGGTGGATTTCATCACGACCCCAGGTTATATCGATGGACCGAACGCCAGAGAAAAAGCTGGGCTACCCCCTGGAACCGGACCTTACAGGGTTTTCACCGATAAGGCATTGTTAGATTTTGAAGAGAAGACGAAAAGAATGAGATTGATTGGTCTTCTCCCAGGGTTCACATTAGAGGATGTGATTGAAAACACTGGATTCGAGCTGTTAATAAGCGATACCTTAAAAAAAGTTCCTCCACCTACAACAGAGGAATTGAGGGTTCTTCGTGAAAAGGTGGACCCTCATCGTATCGTTATAAGCCGGGGAGATAATGAACTCTAAGGAATTTATCTTCATGGCCGAAGGAAAATCCATTCATGAACTGAAAGTTGGAGATTCGGCTCAGATCTCAAAGGTCATTACCGAAGAGGTCGTCAATGATTTTGCCAGAGTGACGGGGGATACCAATCCGGTCCATACCGATCAAGCCTATGCAGAAAAAACAATATTTAAGGGCAGGATCGCCCATGGGGTCTTCTCTCTCGGAATCTTCTCCACCATCCTTGGAAACATCCTTCCAGGATATGGAACGATTTATCTCTCTCAAGAGGTCAAGTTCCTTGCCCCGGTAAGAATTGGAGATACGATCACAGCCAGGGTGGAGGTCATCGAACTGATTCCAGAAAAAAACCGAGCAAAATTTAGAACAACCTGCATGAACCAGGATGGGAAAATAACGGTGGATGGGATCGCCTGGGCCATGCCTCCAAAAAAGGAGTGATTTTTGAGTTGATACTTCTCCAAAAAGGTGATAATCGATATACAGTTAAAGAGAAAATTTAAGTTTCGTTGACGGAAATGGAACAGGAGGAACTTTTAACAAAAAACATTAACGAAAGGAGGTCATTATAATGTGGAGAAATGGATTGGGAGCTTATATATTCATTATTATTGGAGTGATGTTTTTCAGTGTTCAAGTTTGGGGAGCAGAGCCACCCATAAAAATTGGTGTTGTTCAGGGTTTTTCAGGGGCTTTGGAAGCCTATGCCAAACAGATGCTCACCGGGTTTAAGATGGGCCTGGAGTACGGGACCAAAGGTAAGAATGAAGTCATCGGGAGAAAGATAGATCTGATTGTTGAAGACGATCAGATAAAACCAGACGTCGCGAAAAGACTGATTACAAAATTGTATGCTGATGACAAGGTGGATCTCGTTGTCGGAACCACGAGCAGTGCTGCAGCTCTCGCCATGCTTCCTGTAGCCTTGGAGTTTAAAAAGATTCTACTGGTGGAACCTGCTGTGGCTGACTCCATCACGGGTAGTGCCTGGAACCGATATATCTTTAGAACTGGAAGGAACTCGGGTCAGGATGCTGTCGCCAATGCGAAAGCCGTGGCAAAACCAGGAGTTTCCCTTGCCGGGTATGCTCAGGACTATGCATTCGGAAGGGATGGCATCGCCGCCTACAAGGAGGCTGCTGAGAAATTAGGGGCAAAAATGATTCACGAAGAATATTGCCCCATGGCACAAACGGACCATAGCTCTTCCGTTCAGAGAGTTATCGATGCATTAAAAGACAAGAAAGGAGAAAAATATGTTTTCGTAGTGTGGGCAGGGAAAAATCCCCCCGTCGAGGCGATGGGAGCGATGAGAATGGACAAATATGGAATTAAGATGACCACAGGAGGAAATATTCTCCCTGTATTTAAAGCCTCGCTTCCGCTCTTAAAAACCTATGAAAGCCTCAGAGGATATCCGGGAGCTTTATATTACTATTACGAAATCCCCAAAAACCCACTCAATGATTGGCTCGTCAAGGAACATATGGCCAGGTTCAAGGAACCGCCTGACTTCTTCACATGCGGAGGATTTGCTGCAGCCATGGCAGTCCTCAGAGGTTTTGAAAAAGCCAAATCGACCGACACAGAAAAGCTAATCACTACAATGGAAGGAATGGAGTTCATGACCCCAAAAGGTAGAATGTATTTCCGTAACATAGACCATCAAGCCATGCAGTCAATGTATATTTTTAAGGCTGAGGTTATGCCGGATAGGGATTGGATTGTCCCGGTTCTTGTCAGGGAGATTTCCCCGGAGGAAGGGGCGCCACCCGTTCTGGTTAAGAAATGACAATGCAGGAGAAATTCACCACCCACCAACTACACATTCAAAATTCTCCCCTCCCCCTTTGATGGGGGAGGGTGAGGGCGGGGGTGGAGAAAAGGAACAGAAACCCCCTCCCCTTTACCCTGTTAGATATGGTTTTTTATTCAGCCCTGTTATTTAGGAAACGTTCTATCTAACAGGGTGAATCCCCTCCCGCCAAGGAGGGGATAGTTCTTGGGTAATATGACTCAAAACCCTGTCATTGAGACGAAGGACCTCACGATTCGATTCGGTGGACATGTCGCCGTCGATCATGTAAACCTCCAAATTTTTCCTTTTACTTTTAAATCAATTATCGGACCAAATGGAGCAGGAAAAACCACGTTTTTCAACATAATCTCCGGACAATACCTCCCCACCGGGGGTAAGGTTTTTTTCAAAGGCCTGAATATCACTCACCTTTCCCCGGATGTTCGAACGAAGCTCGGTATCGGAAGATCCTTCCAATTGACCAATGTATTTCCTACGTTGACGGTCTTAGAAAATGTACGACTGGCTGTTCAATCTCAGAGGAATACGGGTTTTAACTTCTGGAAAAATTATCTTACCTTTTCAAAATTTGAAGATCGTGCCTATGAGCTTTTGGAAATGGTTTTGTTGAATACGAAATGGAATGTCCCGGCGAACAGCCTCACCCATGGCGAACAGCGCAAATTGGAAATCGCCATTCTCCTTGCTCTGGAGACAGAAGTGCTTCTATTAGACGAACCGACTGCCGGGATGTCTCTTGAGGAGGTTCCTTCCATTCTTGAACTCCTGAAAGAAATAAAAAATAAGAGAGACAAAACGATCCTCCTCGTAGAGCATAAAATGGATGTGCTGATGGCCCTCTCCGATTCCATAGCGGTCCTTCATGAAGGAAAGCTGATTGCCGATGATACCCCCGAAGCCATCAGCAAAAACCAAGAAGTTCAGGAGGCTTATTTCGGTGGAGGCCGATCCCGTGGCTGAACCGGTTCTTAAAGTTGAAGGGATCCACACCTTCATTGGCAAACATCACATCTTACAGGGTGTCTCCTTTGATGTTTATCCTGGCAAGGTTACGGTGCTTTTAGGAAGAAACGGGGCTGGGAAGACTACAACGTTACGTTCTATTATGGGATTGCTCTCAACGTCTCAAGGCACCATCCTTTTCCAAAATCAAGCCATTCACCATATGAAGTCTTTCGAAATTGCCCGTTTGGGCATTGGTTTCGTCCCTGAGGACCGTGGCCTTTTTAATCTTCTTACCGTCGAAGAAAACTTCCGTGTGGCCATGCTCCAAGAGGATGAGGGGTCTCACCAAAGGTTGGAATTCATCTTAGACATCTTTCCTGACCTGAAGAGATTCTGGAAGGCTAAAGCAGGTGTCCTAAGCGGTGGCCAAAAACAGATGTTAGCTATTGCACGTCCCCTCGTAAATAGAAATGAACTTTTGCTCATTGATGAACCATCGAAAGGGTTAGCCCCTATCGCGATCGAGCATCTGATTGAAGCCATCCTTAGGTTAAAAGAACATACGATGATCATCCTTGTCGAGCAGAACTTTTATATGGCCAGCAGGTTGGGAGATGACTTTCACCTCTTTGATGATGGGAGAACTGTCCACAAGGGCCAAATGGAAGAGCTAGTTCAAAATGAGGAGTTAAAGAAAAGATATTTAGGTATCTCAAGTACGTAGGTCCTTATGCTTTGTTTGTCATTCCGGGCTTGACCCGGAATCCAGTCTTTCTGATTTGGATTCCCATTTCCATGGGAGTGACAGAATGCAACTATATTGCAATGCGGGAATTCAGAAGGAGAGTTGCTGTGGGTCCCAAACCGAGATCATGGCTTCCAAAATTGGCTGTGACCGTCATCTTTTTATTGCCCATTCTATTGATCAGTCCCAAAACTTACATTACGCTGACCATCTCTGGCCTTGCAATGGGGATGCTTCTCTTTTTAGTCTCCTCTGGATTCTCTCTGATCTTCGGATTCCTGAGTGTCTTAAATTTAGCCCATGGGGCCCTTTTCGCCTGGGGCGCCTATATCGGTTTCACGGCGTTCTCTTTTATCGACAAATGGACTGGATGGGGAGGATCAAATTTAATCTTTTCAAATATCCTTATCTTTCTTTTGGCCCTTGTTGCAGCGGGGATTGGCGTTGCCATCTTAGGGGTAGTCACTGAAAGGCTGGTGATCCGTCCTGTTTATGGAAGTCATTTGTTCCAGATCTTTATCACGGTCGGAGCCATGACTGTGATGGAGGAGCTGATTCGGATTATATGGGGACCGAACGATGAACCGATGCCTGTTCCTCTTAGCTTCATCGGCTCTTGGGATATTTTCGATGTGGTGGTGTCCAAGTATCCGTTGATTGTTATTGTAATTGGATTGATTCTCTACCTTATTGTCTATACGATCCTCAGAAGAACACGTTTAGGAATGATTGTACGGGCAGGTGTTGAAAATCCAGAGATGGTTCAGGTCATGGGACACAACATTTATCGATATTTTACAGGCGTTTTTGCGGCTGGCTCTGCTCTTGCTGCCATCGGAGGTGGAATGTGGGCCACCTTCGTCAAATCGATCCACCCAGCCATGGGAGGAGAAGTCATTGTCTTTGCCTTGGTCGTAGCTATCATCGGAGGCCTTGGAAGTATGACCGGTTCTATGGTTGGAGCCCTAATGGTAGGGCTATCCTACAATTATGTGGCCTATCTGGTTCCGAAGGGGGCGCTGGGAATTACAATGCTCCTTCTCGTGATCATCCTTTCGATTCGTCCAACAGGACTGTTCCCAGAGGGTACCTAATGTGAGCAAGGAGAACCTGAACCCCGTCCAAACATTTCGTCTGAGAGAAAAAGAGGATCGTTTCAGGAACCCTTATTTCTTCCTGAGGATTCTCTTGCTCGCCTTTTTCCTTGTTACTCCCTTTCTCTTCCGTTCCTTTGAAATCCTGGACGTTGTATTAAAAATCATCATCTTTTCAGCATTGGTAGCAAGTTATGATGTGATTCTGGGATACACAGGGATCGTCTCCTTGGGACATGTCTTGTATTTTGGAATAGGTTGTTACTTCGTTGGCGTCTTCATGGGAAAGCTCGGGTGGACTTCCTACAGTCATTTGACACTTGCCTTTTTGATGGCCATTGTCATTTCAGGAATTCTTTCCGTGTTGATCGGCTTATTTTCTCTCCGTATCCGGGCGATCTTCTTTGCCATGGTCACCCTGGCTTTTATGGAGTTTACCTTTATCCTCTCAAGCCAGTTGCGATCCATTACCGGAGGGGAGGATGGAATCAGCTTCAAACTCCCGGGCATTCTGGCAATCGATTTTAGTTACGGCAAATTTTTAGGGATTGAGTTTACGGGGAGATTAATTAGTTATTACTTTATACTTATCCTTTCCTTCATTCTATTTCTTTTAATGCTTCGATTCGTCCATTCCCCGGTGGGCCGTGTTCTTCAATCCATTCGGGACAATGAACAACGATCCATCGCTTTAGGTTACAGAACTTACCTCTTCCAGGTCATCGCATCGTCCTTTGCCAGCTGTGTGGCTGCGGTTACGGGCGGATGTTTTGCCATGTGGGTGCGTTATGTGAGCCCCGATTCAAGCTTGAGCGTCTCCATTATGTTAGATGTTCTCCTGATGGTCATTGTGGGAGGGATGGGAACGCTTTACGGAGGAATTTTTGGAGCTGCTTTCCTAATGGTCACCCGAGCTTTTCTACCAAAGTTACAAGTCCTCATCGCTTCTCTTCTACCGGGTGTCCCCTTCGCCATCAGATTATCCGAGCGTTGGTTATTCTATTTTGGACTACTCTTCATTATTATTGTCTATTTCTTTCCAAAGGGAATTGTTGGAACGGCCCAGGAGATTATTGCAAGGCGAAAGGATGAAGATAAGTAAGGGAGGAGAGGGGAGATCTGCATGAGGAGACATATTGATGACTGAACCTGAGATGATAATGGCGAAGGGGAATGGTATTCAAATTCAACTCGCTGTTTGGGAAGGCAAGGGAAAAGAGATTCTCTGTATTCATGGTCTCACCGCCAATAGCCGATTCTGGGATTGTCTCGCTTCTGCTCTTGCTTCCCACCACAAGGTGATCGCCATGGACCTTCGAGGAAGAGGTTTTTCGGATAAGCCTCCTTCGGGATATTCCATCGAGCACCATTGCAAAGATGTCTTGGCCCTTATCGACGATCTAGGCCTGGAACGACCTGTACTGATGGGGCATTCCTTGGGGGCATTCATCTCGCTTGTATTTACAGCTCAGTATCCTCAACGTGTGGACCGACTGATTCTAGTGGACGGTGGAGGAAAACTGTCCGAAAATCAGATGGCAAAGGTCTTCGTCGGGATTAAACCCTCTCTCGATCGTTTGGGACAGATTTTCCCCTCTTTCAAGGATTATGTTTTGCAAATAAAACAGGCCCCGTTTCTGCAACCCTGGAATTCTTATATGGAGACTTATTTCCGCTATGAGGTTGAAGAAGTCGAGGGGGGGGTTCGTTCGCGGGTCCATCCGAAACATATTGAGGAGGAAGCCCAGAACTTAGGGAAAGTGGATACTGTTCAATTCTATAAAAAAGTGATCGTCTCAACGCTTATCCTAAGGGCCACCAAAGGGATGCTGGCCGAGGACGATCTCGTGCTCCCTGAGGATGTCGCAGAACTGATGGTTCATGAGATGCCAAAGGTCAAGAAGGTGGATTTGGAAAATACAAATCATTATACAATCTTATTTCAGCCCAATAAGCTGCGTGATCAGGCCATCCTTAAATTTCTGAACGAATAAGTTTCTTTTGATGGAATAGAGTTATTAAATAGAGTCCCCCTACCCTTAAATGTAACAGCCAGGATTTGAGTTCTCGGACACAATCAAGTCTTGTGTTGATCACTTCCTGTAGTCCGCGACCAAACCATTTTTATAAAGCATGCTTGATTTGAACTGATAATCATCGGTGCTCGTTTTCTCGACTCACAATTCTTTCCTTACTTTATTATTACCTTGCTGGCGCTCGAACGTATGAGAAGGACACTCCTATATCTTGCGGTCAATTTTACTGTTTAAGCAAAGTCAATATGTCCCCTCAATTGCAACATAAAAATGTCCCCATTGTTTGTTTTCATATTGTGGTTTGAAAGGTCTGATAATCCTCGGCGGACCGGGGTGCCG
>Ga0068714_10002609_pt1 | contig 22871 bp, 14 predicted proteins | sample MTBNYHSulfiMetaG_FD_62988 | JGI IMG/M metagenome (GOLD analysis project Ga0068714, IMG submission 62988) | Enrichment culture microbial communities from rom New York Harbor, USA that are MTBE-degrading - MTBE-NYH (New York Harbor Sulfidogenic)... | ecosystem: Environmental > Aquatic > Marine >... | reverse complement strand
CCGCCTCCCGCGCCAGGAGCGTCAGGTAGGGCAGGTAGAAGTCCTGACGGGCGAGGCGGTATCCCTCCATGGCCTCCTGGCCGTACCCCACGGTATAGGGCACCGTCTCGATGGGGATTCCCAGGTCCCGGAGCTCGTCCTTGTCCCGCTCGAACTTCCTCCTGACGCTGGCTCGGGCCGTGACGTCGCCCTCCCTCCAGTCCCGGGCGTAGGCCGGGAGGCCCTCCATGAGGTCCTCCACCGACACGGGGAGCCGCCGGCCCACCAGGTAGGCGATGAGGTCCAGCCAGCGCTGGACCTTGGAGATGGGCTGGGCAGGCATGGCGCCCGTGGCTCGGGTTCTGGCCGTGGACCACCGCCGGGGAGCCGGGGCTCCCCGGCAGGATCCGGATCGGTCATGTCAACGATAGGGGGCGGCTCCGGCGGTGGCCAGGGTGGAGCCTTCGACGACCGCCCACCCGGCGCGCTCCGCCTCAGTACCTCCTGCGCCTCTGGCTGGGGCGGGCGATGGGCCCGGCCTCCCGGAGGGGATCGCTCCATCCCGCCTGGCTTCCGTTGCCGCGGGAGGGGAAGGCCGACACGTGGACCAGGTGCCCCTCGTCCACCAGCTCTCCCCCCAGGACGGCGCCGTGAAGGACGCGGTACTCGCCCAGCCCCACGGACTCGGACGGGGTCCGGGCCGCCTGCCTCACGGCCTCCATGAACTGGAGGGCCGCGGCGGTCCTGGCCCGGCGCCGCCTGGGCTTCCCGGGTCCCGGAGTCTCGGGTCGGCTGCCCGGGTTCGGCTCACCGTGTCCTTCGACCGGGGCCGGCTGGGTGTGCGCCCGGTCCCGGGCCTCCGGCTCCAGTCCGTCCATGGCGTCCAGGACGTAGCCGGTCAGGAGGCGACCGTGGAGCTTGGCGAAGAGGTCGGGGGATCCCACGGCGTCCACCCCCAGAGGTGTGGTTCCCATGAAGGCCACCAGGCCCACCTGGAGGGGAAGGAGGGGAAAGGCCTCGATCCAGCGGTGCAGGTCATCCCGGCGATGGGTGTACAGGGCGTCCAGGGCGCCGGTGAGGGAAGCTCCCCCGAGGTTGTCTCCCATCTCCCGGATCTCCTGCCATATCTCCCCCTGGGCCATCTGCAGGTCCCTGTGGCTGGATCTCTCCCCCAGGCCCCGGGCCGCCGCCTCATGCAGCGCCCGCACTTCTGTTTCCCGGGCTTTCCGGCGGATCTTGGACGGGGAGTACTGGGGCGCGGGGGCGAACGCGTCGCTGACGAAGTGCCACCGGCCGTGCTCCATGCAGGCCACGGGGATCTCCACGGTCCTCATGGCGGCCAGGAGGATGGACCGGTTGGTCATGCGGTTCTGCCGGGCCCCCACGAGCTGCTCCCCGTCCAGGATGAGGACGGGATGGGGGGCGGAGTTCTTGGCAAGGAGCATGGGGACGACACCGTCGCCCGTCTCCGAGATGGTGAGGGTTCCCGACGCCAGGGCGTCGGCCATGAGGAGGTACGGAAGGTCCCGGCCGGTCTCGGCCAGGACGGGGAAGAGCGTCAGGTTCTCGTGGTGCTGGGCCTTCCCGATGGATGCTTCGAACATGGGTTCCCCCCTTGTGGTCACCAGGCCGGCCCCGGAGGCGCCCCGCCCTCAGCGGGTCCTCCGGTGCCGCCCGGCCTGTGCACAAGACTACCAGGGGGGTGTGACAGTGAAGGGTGGGCCGGCCCACCGGTTCTCGCCGCGGCCGGACGCCCTATCCCTTCCGCTCCCGGTTCCGCCGCTGCTTCTCCAGGACCAGGTTCTGGGTGAAGCGATAGGACGAGTAGGCGGCTTCCACTTCGCCCAGGCTGAGCTCCGCCAGCTCCGGCGGGGCCTCGGCAGCCACCTCCGCCGCGCCCATCTCCGCGGCGAAGGTGTTCCACTTGGCGGCGTGCCGCGCGGTGCGGGTCTCGGCCCTCTGGAGGTAGTAGTGGGAGATCATGTGGAGGACGTCGCCCTGGCCCACGTCGAAGGAGACGGCCACGGGAGCCTCGCCGTACCGCTCTCCCAGCTCCTTGCTGGTGATCAGCACCCTCACCCTCTCCGCGTCCAGGATGCGGATGGGGTAGCTGCTCCCCTCCAGCCACCAGAGGGGATCGGACTTCTCGGTGAAGAGCCCGGCCAGGAAGGGGTCGTCGGCGCCCCGGAGCTCGATCCGGACCACCTCGTCCGCCGTGGGCTTGCCGTTGTAGGCGATGAACCCGGGGAACGCCTGTTCCACCACGTTCTTCAGGGCCCAATCGGTGGTGATGAGGCTGCCGCCCCCCTCCACGAAGGTCCGGATGGCCGTGATCCCCGCCCGGTCCAGGTTGCCTGGGCAGTTGACGATGACCATCTGCTCCGGCCGGAACGTGTACTCGCCCACCGTGGCCGGGTGGATCACCACGTGCTTGAGCCCCACGAGCTGGAAGACCTGCTCCACCCGGTCGTACTGGCCCTGGACGACCACCACGTCGTGGGCGTCCATGTCCTGGAGGATCCTCCGGTCCTCGGGGCTGAGATCCCGGTCCGCGAGAAGGCTCGCGGCCTTGTAGGCGTTCATCATGCTGGCGGTCATGGGGCCTCCTCGTCGGCCGTGGGGTTGGGAGTCTGGCCGGCGGCGCCGCCAGGGAGGGTGGGACGTGGGGCGGGCTCGGCGGGACCGGGCCGGTCCAGCGCGAGCCGCTCGGGAGCCAGGCGCTCCATGCCGTAGGCGACGACCTCTTCCACCGCTTCCGTCAGGCCCGGAGCCAGGGGGGCCCGGACCATCATCTCCACGTCGTCGGCCAGACGGATCCGGCGCCAGAAATGGGCCGCCTCCCCGGAGGGCGGCGTGCCGGTGAAGGGAGACGCGGCGGCGGAGGGCGAGGCCGTCTCCCGGCTGGAGGACCGGTTCGGGACGGTGCCGTAGAGGAGGGAAAGGGGGCCCTGCCGGACCATTCCCGGTGGGGGAGACTCGTGGGCCTGATCCCCCAACGTGGGATGCTCCCCCCGATCGAAGGCTTCCACCAGGCCCTCCACATCCTCCAGGGAGTAGCGGCTGAGGAGTCCCTTCACAGCCCCCAGCTTGATCCCGGCCGCCTGGAGATGCTGGATCAGGCGGAGCCTCAGCTCGTGCTCCCGGTCGAATTCCAGGCGGGCGCTGGTGCCCATCGCCGGCGGGAGGAGCCCTTCGGCCAGGTAGTAACGGATGGTGCGCTTCGTCGTTCCAGCGCGCTCGGCAAGCTCGGCTGTGGTCATGGTCACCGTCGATGTGTGACGTATAACGTAATGCGTCACCAACGATGGGGTAATCCCGGCGCCCCGTCAAGGGAAGGAGGTGGCGACCCCGCTCCTTCCGGCCCCGCCCCGCGGCGGCCTCCGGGGTGGGAACGCTGGCGTCCCTGTACAGGAACCCCTATGCATGGTGCGGGCGGGTCCCACCGGCGAGGGGTCGGGGAGGCCCGCGGGCCGGGGCGGAGGGATATACCCAGCGGCGCTCTGGGGGCCACAACCAACGGGGAGAACCATGAGGACCGTCCAAGCCATCCTTGCCGGCTGGACCCTGGCGGCAGCCACCCTGTCCGCTTGTTCGCCCGCCGCCGAGGATCGGCCGGTGGGGATCCCCGGTCCGGCGGTGGCAGCGGCCCTCTCCTTTGCCGACAGCGCGCTTGCGGAGGCCGTGGAGGCCGAATCCCTCCCGGGCGCGGTCCTTCTGGTGGCCAGGGACGGGCGGGTGCTGCACGAGAAGGCCTACGGATACGCCAAGGTCAGCGATCGGGGCCGGCGCCTCCCGCGGCCGGAGCCCATGACGGTGGGTCACGCCTTCGACCTGGCATCGGTGACCAAGGTAATGGCCACGACCATGGCCATGATGCTCCTGGCGGACCGGGGACTCGTGGAGCTGGACGAGCCGGTCCGCGCCTACCTCCCCGACTTCCGGGGCGCCGACAAGGACCGGATCACCGTCCGGGATCTTCTCACCCACCGCTCCGGGCTCCACCGTTGGAAGCCGGTCTACTTCCACGCCGCCAACTCCCGGGAGGCCTATGCCTACATCAGGGATCTGCCCCTGGAGTTCGGCGTCGGCGAGGGTCGACACTACAGCGACCTGGGATTCATGCTGGCGGGGTACATCGTGGAGGAGGTCGCCGGGCGCTCCCTGGACGCCTTCCTGCGGGAGGAGCTCTACCGGCCCCTCGGCCTTACCCGCACCGGGTTCGCCGGGGGTCGGAGGGGAGTCGGGGGTCCCTTTGCGGCGACCTCCCACGGCAATCCCTACGAGCGGCGCATGGTGGAGGATGACACCTTCGGCTACCTGTGCGACGAGGACCCCGCCGCCTTCAGCGGGTGGCGGACCTATACGCTCCAGGGTGAGGTGAACGACGGAAACGCCTGGCATGCCCACGGGGGGGTGGCGGGCCACGCCGGGCTCTTCTCCACCGCATCGGATCTCGGCGTCCTCCTGGGGCTTCTCCTGCAGGAGGGGCAGTCCGGGCGCCGGACCATGCTGGGCGCCGGGGCGGTCCGGGAGTTCCTGACGCCGGACACGCTCACGGGCAACGGCGTGGGCTGGGCCATGTCCCGTCTCGGCACCGGAGAGGGTGGGCCCGAGGTCGGGTTGTTCTCCCACACCGGGTTCACGGGCACCTACGTCATGGGCGCGCCGGAGCTGGGCCTGGCCGTGGTCTTCCTGGCCAACCGGCAGAACCTGGGGGTGGACGCGGCGAGCCTCTATCCCGACGACGCCCGGGTCTACCTGCCCATCGTGCGGCGTATCGTTGCGGCCGCTGCGGGGGAGGAGGCCGTGGAGGGGGTTATGGAGGGGGCTGTGGAAGAGGGCGAGGGAGGCGGGAGGACGAGGTGGACGCCAGGGTAGGAAGGATCGCTCGAGGCGCTTCCTCCCGGGCCGCACCGTCAATCCACCGTCAAACCCCGGTACCCGGGAGCAGCGCTGGAGCCTCCCGACCGTCAAACCACCCGGGCCCGGGGCCGGCACCGCGATTTCCTCCAGTTCCGTCCGGTCCTATGTTCCCACCGTCCGCTGCGCCCCGCCGCCCAGCTCGGCGGTGGTGAAGGCCTTCGCCGCCGGAAAGGGTACCAGCCTTGCCTGATCCTGCCTTCCTTCTGCAGCTGCTCTCGGAGCCGGAGCTCCGGGCCGCAGGCCAGGACGGGGCGGAGCTCTCCGCGGGAAAGCCCCTGGCTCTCCTGGCCTACCTGGCCGTGGAGAGGCGACCCGTTCCCCGGGAGGAGGTGGCGGCACTCCTGTGGCCCGACGCGGACGGGGCCCGGGCCCGGGCGTCGGTGCGGCAAGCCCTCTGGACGCTCCGGCAGGCCCTGGGGCAGGATTGCTTCGCCTCCGACGATCCCATCTCCCTGGCGCATGGGGCCGTGGAGACAGACCTGGAGCTGCTGGCGGCAGCGCTGGAGGAAGGCGACCTCGGGGCGGCGGAGCAGCTCTGGAAGGCCCCGCCCCTCCAGGACCTCGAGTTCCCCAGGGCCAAGGGGTGGCAGGGTTGGGTGGAAGAGGTGAGGAACCGGGAGGAGACGAAGTTTGGGGACGCCCTGGCGAGGGCCGCGGCGTCGGAGCTGGTCCGAGGGCGTGCGCAGGCGGCGGGCCGGTGGCTCCGGCGCGCCGTGGAGGTGCAGCCCCACAAGACCGCCCACCGGTTGGCCCTGGTGGAGGCGCTCCTGGACGCCCGCCAGCTCTCCGATGCCGCCCTAGCCATCGCCGAAGCCCGCCACGCCGCCACCGAGCCCGAGCAGCTGGCCCTGCTGGACGTCCTGGACGATCGCCTGGCCGCGCTGAGGTACGGCCCCATGGCCACCCAGGAGCCACCCACCCTGAAGACCGAGTTCGTGGGGCGGGCCACGGAGTTCTCCAAGCTGTCCAGGAAGTGGCGCAGGGCACGGAGCGGGGTGTCGGAGGTGGGGCTCGTCCTGGGGCCCCCCGGCATCGGGAAGACCCGCCTCTCGGAGGAGCTTCGCCAGCTGGCGGCTTCGGAGGGGGGGGCCGTCCTGTCGGTCAAGGCGGTGGAGGTGGAGCGTTCCCTGGACTGGGGGATCGCCAGCGAGCTGGTCCGGGGTCTCCATGGCCTGCCGGGCGCGGCCGGCATCAGCAACCGCTCGGCGTCGGTCCTGGCGCGGCTCGTCCCGAGCCTGGCGGGGTGGAAGGACAGCCTGCCCCTGGGAGGCGCGGGAGGTTCGGTGGAGGCGGCGGCGGTCACGGACGCCCTCCTGGACCTGGTGGGCGCGGTGGCGGAGGAGTCGGCGCTCCTCCTGATCGTGGACGATCTTCAGTGGGTGGACAAGCACAGCCGCGCCGCCCTCTCGCACCTAGCCCGCGCCGCCGGGCGGGAGCCGGTGATGGTCCTGTTCACCTGCCGCACCGGCGAGGCCGACCCGGAGGTGGCCAAGGCCCTGGACAGCCTTTCCCGCCTCCCGGGGGCGGACCCGGTGGAGCTGGGTCCCCTGGGCCCCTCCGAGGTGTCGGAGCTCCTGGTCCTCCTCCTGGAGCCCCTGGAGCCCGAGAGCCTCCACGATCTGGCGGCCCGGGTCTTCGGCATCACCCGTGGCAATCCCCTGTTCATCGTGGAGATCCTCAAGCTGCTCCAGGCGGAGGGGCTCCTGGAGGTGGGGGGAGGGGGGAAGTGGCGGGTGGTGCCCTCGTGCCTCTCGGGCGCCCTCCCAGTTCCCAAGACGGTGGAGTCGGCCATCCGGCGGCAGCTGGACGACCTGGGAGCCGTGGCCCAGCACCTGGCGGCCCACCTGGCCGCCCAGGCCAGGCCCCTGCCACCGGAGGAGCTTCGGCGGCTGTCGAAGCTGGACCCCTTCGAGGTGTCGGAGGGTCTTCGCCAGCTCTTCGAGCGGGACCTGATCCGGCGGAACGCCGACGGGCGGCTCCAGTTCGTCCACGATGCCGTGGAGGCGGCGGCCCGGAGGCATCTCCGGGCCGACGGCCGGTCGCTGGGGGGGGAGCTGGGCCTGGGCCTGGGGGTGGGGAGGGGGTGGAGGGCGGGTCACCGATGGCGGGAGTGGGGCTTCTGGAGGACGCCGGAGGGCGTGGGTGTCCTGGCTGTCGCCGCCATCGGTGTCGCGGCCCTCGGGTTCGCGGCCTGGAACGGTGGCGCCGGGTGGGGAGGCCTCCGGGCAGCGCCGGAGCCCACCTACCCCTACGGGCGAGGGCGGGTGTTCGTCCAGACCACCGACGGGGCCCGGTGGGTGACGCCCCCCGCGCGGGAGGGGGAGGAGTGGACGGTGACGGGAGCCGAGGTGCCCTTTCCCCACCCGGTGCTGAAGGGTCCCGTCCGGATCGCCGATGGGTCGGTCCATTGGTTCTCGGACGTCACCGACGACCCGGAGGCCCCTCCGTTTGTCGGGATCCCCCTGCCCGACGGGGGAGTGGACCCGGTCTGGAAGGTCGACGGGGACGCGGGGTTCTGGGACCTCTCGCCGGATGGGCGGTTCGCCCTTCTGGGACAGGAGAACCTGGAGGTGGCCCACTATGCCCATGACCTCATTTCCGTGGACCTGGAGAGGGGGGCCGCCAGGGTCCTGTTCAGGCTGCCGGAGATGTTGGCGGGGGCGGACTGGTCCCCGGACGGGCAGAGGATCGCCCTGGTGGCCCGATACGCCCGGGACTCCCTGCACGTCATCACCCCGGACGGAGGGCGGGTGGTGACCTTCGGGTTCCCGGAGGCCGCCGATCTCGGCTTCCCCTCGTGGTGCGAGGACTCGGACCGATTGGTCTTCCCCGGGGTCGTGGAAGGTGTGGCCCGCCTGGGTGTCGTCCGGGTCTCCACGGGGGCCCACTGGTTCTCGCCGCTCGCGGTTCCCGGCCTGAGCAGCTTCCCCGCCTGCGTCGGCTCGGGGGACGCGGTGGCGGCGGGGGGCCTGGTGGACGGAGGGCTGGGTGTGGTCGTCTTCGACCTCCGGCGGGACACGGTCCTCGCCTTTCCGGGGATTCCTGTCCGCCCGGGCCTTAGCGCCGTGTGGTTGCCGGACGACGTGCCGCCCGTGGCTCAGGTCCTCTCCATCGAGGGGGGCGATGCGGAAGTGGCCGTGGGCGAGACGGTCCGCCTCACCGCCCTGGCCCGGTTCTCGGATGGGGAGAGCCGGCCCGCCCCGGTGGAGTGGCGTTCCGGCGATCCCTCGGTGGCCTGGGTGGACTCCACGGGGGTGGTCATCGCCAACCATACCGGCACGGTCCCGGTGGTGGCCCGCTTCGCGGGGTGGCTGGAGGACACAGTGTCCGTGCGCGTTACCGCCGCCGGGGATGTGGACGTGCTCTTCAGGGACGACTTCTCGGGCGGCACGCTGGAGGCGTGGGACCTATTCGGCTACCCTCCCGCCGTAATCGTGGAGGTGGGGGGGGAGCGGGTCCTCTCCCTTTCCGGGGACGGGCGGTACAACGACGGTGTTACGGCCCGCCGGACCTTTCCCCTCCGGGGCGGAGCCACCGTGGAGCTCCAGTTCCGGCTTCCCCTGACCCGCACCGATCGCCAGAGGATCGGCCTGTGCCTGGAGCCGGCCGGCGACCCCCCGGCGCCGACTCCGGAGGATCTGCGAGGCGGTGCCGCCCCGGGGGCCTTGTGCTTCGGGTATCCCAGCCAGGAGAACGTGAAGTTCGATCCCCGGGAAGCAGCGATCTACTTCAGCGGACTCGGTCACCGGGAGCGTTTTCACCTCCCTCCCGACTTCGACCCCTCCCGGTGGACCGGGGTGGCCCTCCAGCTCCGCCCGGACGGCACGGCCGCCCTCTGGATGAACGGATCCCGGGTGCACGAGATGCAGGCGCGCCTTCCGGTCCCGGAGGGGAGCCTCTGGCGGGTCCGGCTGATGGGGGCGGCCGCGGACACCCACCTCCATGTGCGGAGTGTCACGGTGTGGCCCGGGCAGAGGTACTGAGCCGCAGGCTCTGTGACCGGCGTCACATCCTGTACCGCGCCTTTCCGGTAGCCTTCCCGGGTGAGGAGGGAGGAGTCGATCACCCGGTTCGAAGGTCCGGTCATGGGCAACGGAAGGAAGCTGGTCCTGGAGGTGCTTCCCCCGGCGGGGGCGAAGCCGCCGGGCGAGGTCCGCCGGGCGGTGAACTGGGTCTCCGGCGCGACGGGCCGCAGGGCCCACCGGACCTTCCGGGCGCGGCTCCTGGTCCAGTCCTTCTTCGCCCTGGCCTCCATCCTGGTGGGGTTCCAGCTGGCCCGCTTCTACCTGGCGGCCCAGGCCGGGGAGCTTCCCCTCCCCACCCGTCCGCCGGGGGCTGAGGCGTACCTCCCCATCAGCGGGCTCATGGGGCTCCTGGACTGGATGTACCAGGGGACCCTGAACGTCATCCACCCGGCGGCCACGGTCCTGGTCCTGGTGGCCCTCTCCATGGCCTTCCTCCTCCGGAAGGGGTTCTGCTCCTGGGTGTGTCCGGTGGGGTTCCTGTCGGAGCTCCTGGCCCGGTTCGGCCGGTGGTCCTTCGGCCGGAGCTTCCGGGTGTGGCGATGGCTGGATATCCCCCTCCGGAGCCTGAAGTACCTCCTCCTGGCCTTCTTCCTGGGCTCCATCCTGGCCATGAGCGCGGCGGAGCTCCAGGCCTTCATCCAGTCCCCCTACAACCGTGTGGCGGAGGTGAAGATGGGCCTCTTCTTCCTCCAGCTCGGGAAGACGGGGACCCTGGTCATGGGCACCCTGCTCCTGGCCTCCATCTTCATCAAGGGAGCCTGGTGCCGGTACCTTTGTCCCTACGGGGCCCTCCTGGGGCTCTTCTCCTGGCTTTCCCCAACCAAGATTACCCGGGACGTCGACGCCTGCGTGAGCTGCGGGCTCTGCGACAAGGCCTGCATGGCCCGGCTGAACGTGTCGAAGGCCGGATCGGTGACCAACCCCGAGTGCACCGGGTGCATGGATTGCGTGGCGGCCTGCCCCGTAGCTGGAGCCCTGGACGTGCGGACCCTGGGGCGGCGCAGAGTGTCGGCCCTGGGGTTCGCCGGAGCCGTGGTGGGGATCTTCCTGGCGGGCTACGTGGGAGCCCGGGCCATCGGGGGGTGGGCCAATCGGATCACGGACCAGGAGTACGTGGAGCGAATCCAGGACCTGGATTCGCCCATGTACGGGCACCCGGGGAGGTAAGGGGGCGCCTGCGGGGGGGCGGCCCACAGGCGGGGGCGACCCACAAGCGGGGGCATACGCTTCCTCCGGTACCCAACTTGACAACCGATGCCGGTGGCTTTTTCGCGAGTCAAGTTGGGTGCACTGAGGACCCCCAATGTGACAACGGACCTTACTCGCGGCCGTCAAGCGTCAGGTTGGGGGTCCATAAGACCCCCAACCTGACCAGCGACGGCCGGCCTACTCTACCGGGACGGATTGGGGGTGTCCGGTGGCTCAAGGGGCCCCCGCCATACCAAGGTTGGGGATGGGTTCGTGGGGGTTTTGGGCCTACCCCATGGGTGAAGCGGTCACTTTCGGGGGTGCAGGTAGCGCATTGGACGGAAGATGCACACAGCGTAAACGCTGAATCGTTCCTGCAGCCCACGAAGGGACGAGGCTTCTTGGAATCGCCCGGAGGAAGACGAGTGGCGAGGCCTGATCCGGCCCGCCGTCCTCGGGGCAACCCAAAGTCCGGCGCCGGCGAACCTTTGAATGCGTTGCCGGGTGTGTGGGCCTCCCAGCCATTCCCTTTGCTCATGTAATACGTCCACTGCCTCCAGGACGCACCCGTCGCTCATCGACGCATCGTTCGCTCAACGGACGCACCCGTCGCTCAGCGATTGTACCCGTCGCTCAGCGTCCTCAGGAAGGCCACGATGGCGTCCTCCTGGAAGTTGTTGAGCCCCAGGTCCCCCATGTCGACGGTGTTCAGGTTTGCGGCGACCATGGGCTTCGGCCAGCAGCTCACCCCCCAGGCGTCCCGGGGGGCGTTCGAGGGGCAATCGGGGAGAGCGTCCCGGGTGTTGTAGAAGTGCACCACCTCCTTGAGGCTGCGGAGGGCGCCGTTGTGCATGAAGCGCTTCTCGGAGGTGGGAGCGGGCCGGAGGTCCACGTTCCGGAGGGTGGGCGTCCGGACCAGACCCCCCTGGTCCGCGCCGGGTGCAGCGCCGCCGGGTCCGCCCAGGCCCAGGTCCACGAAGGAGGGGTCGGCGACGTAGGCCGGGTTGTCGGGATTGGCCGGGGTCCCGAGGTTGTGGTAGCCGAAGTCGGTGAAGAGGGGCTGCTGGCCCAGGAGCTTGTGGCAGACGTCGCACCGACCCCGTCCCTGGAAGAGCATGAACCCCATGTGCTCCTGCTGCGTGAACTGGGCCTCTCCCTTGAGCCACGCGTCGAACTTTGAGGTGAACGCGCTCACGAGGGGGGATGCCTCGAAGGCCGACACGCTCCGGGCGATCCGGTCGTACTCCACCTGCACCCGGGCCCTGTCCTCCGGGCTCAGGGACAGGGTGGCGCCTTCCACGCCGCACCGGGCATCGGCATCGGCCGGGAAGGTGATCCGGGTGATCTCGGTGCCCCAGGCTCCCCGGTATAGGGCGGCGTAGGACGCCACCGACACCCGGTAGACCACGCAGGCGGCGTCCGGGAGACCCTGCTCGACGGGGTTGAGGAAGGGGCCCTTTGCCTGCTCCGCGGCGGGATCGCCCAGGGTGCCTCCCGTGGCGCGGCCGTCCCAGAAGTTGCCGCCCACGTAGCCGCTCGCTTCAGCGGAAAAATGGAATACGGGAGCCAGGGTGGCGTAGGCGGCGCTGATGGGTGCCCGGGCGCCGAACCGGCCGGGGATGGATCCCTGGAACACACCTCCCTGCTGGAGGTCGCCAGAGCCCTTGAAGCCCCACTCGGCAGCGTGGCAGGAGGCGCAGGACTGGTTCTTCCGGATGGAGAGGTCCTCGTCCTCGAAGATCTTCTGGCCGAGCTCCGCCAGGGTCGCGGTGGTAACGTCCGGCTCCGGCTCCGTCGGGGACGGATCATCGGAGCAGGCCAGGAGGATCGCCACGACGAGAGCACCCCCTCCCAGCATCCATGACATCCGGTCGTTCATGAGGTCGGCATCCTGATCCTGTTTTCGCCCGTGATCTTTTTCTTCCTGAAGAGGTCGATGCCCGACGCCCGGCTGTTCGTTAAGCGGGGGTGCCCGGGGAGCCACGAGGGCCGGATCCTCCAGCGGGCCCACGGGTAACGGGGGACCGCCATGGCAGCGACGAGCCAATTGAGGAGGAGACCGGTTACCTATGATCACCGGTGGGTCCGACCCCAGGTTCCTCCGGCGTCTGCTCCGCATGGACGATGCCTTCGCCCGGGGCGATGAGAGGCCCGACGCCAACTTCTACGCAGCGAAGCGAATGGTCTCCCACCTGGACGCCACGGCCCTGGCCACGGTGGAGGCCCTGGTCGGAGGGTTGGTCACGGAGGAGGCGCCGGTCATCCTGGACCTCATGGCCTCCTGGGATTCCCATCTCCCGGCTTCCCTGAAGCCTTCCCGCGTGGCGGGCCTCGGCATGAACCGCGAGGAGCTCGTGGCCAACCCCGCTCTCTCGGAGCGGATCATCCACGATCTGAACGGCGATCCGCGCCTCCCCCTTGGCGACGACACCTTCGACGTGGTCCTGAACGTGGTGTCGGTGGAGTACCTGACCAGGCCCGAGGAGGTCTTCCGGGAGGTGGGGCGGGTCCTCAAGCCGGGAGGGCTGTTCCTGGTGATCTTCAGCAACCGCTGGTTTCCCCCGAAGGTGGTGCGGGTTTGGGAGGACGCGTCCGAGGCTGAGCGCCTGGAGCTGGTGGAGGAGTACTTCCGGGCTTCGGGCGCCTTTGGCCATCCCGGGTCCTTCGCGTCCATGGGCCTTCCCCGCCCGAGGTCCGATCGGTACTACGCGTCAGGGGTACCCAGCGACCCCGTCTTTGCCGTCTTCGCCGAGAAGAAGGGCGCAACGCCGGGCCGGGCCGCCAGGGTGGCTCCAACGGATCCCTCCAGGATCGAGCTGGACGCGGAGGCCGTGAACACGAGGAAGGCCCGTGTCGCTGAGACCATGGCTTGCCCCTACTGCGGGAAGGCCCTGAGCAAGTGGGAGGTGCCGGACGACCCTTGCATCGATTGGAACAACGACTTCCTCTATCTGTGTTTCAACGATGCCTGCCCCTTCGTGGTCAGGGGGTGGCGATTCATGTGGGAGCAAGGGATCGAAGGGCACAGCTACCGGTACCTCTTCAACCCCGCCACCGGAGCCTCCACCACGGTCCCCATCCGAGGTCTCCACGACCTGAAGCCCGGGATCGTGGAGGGAGGATGATGCCCCGAAGCCGGAGCTTGACCCACCCGTTGCCAGATGGTTACCCCCCCGGGCTATATTCCTCCCGCCTTTCATGAGAGCATCGTCGTTCACAGCGACGTTATCGACCTCCAACCGGAGAGTTCTATGAAGCGTCACGGTCTACTGCGCCTGTGCCTGATCCTGCTTGGGCTGGCCGGCGCGATCCACCCATCGCCCGCCTGGTCCCAGGGCATCACCACCGCGGCCATCACGGGCAGAGTGCTGGACGAGAGCGGGCAGCCCATTTCGGGCGTGCAGATCACGGTGGCCCACCTGGGCACCGGGATCGCGAGGAGCACCCTCACCAACAGCGTCGGGCAGTACTTTCTCCCCGGCCTCCAGGTCGGTGGACCGTACCGCCTGGAAGTCAGCACCTTGGGGTTCGGCACCGAGGTGCAGGAGGGGTTCTCCCTCGCCCTGGGCCAGAACCTGCAGCTGAACTTCAACCTGCGGGCCCAGGTCATCGAGCTGGATGGCATCGACGTCACGGTCAGCCGCACGAGCCGTGAGGTCATCCGGCCCAACCGCACGGGGGCCGAGCAGCTGGTGACGGAGCACCAGATCCGGAACCTCCCCACCATCAGCCGGAACTTCACCGACTTCATCAAGCTCTCTCCCCTGGTGGGAGCCGGCGGGGGCGCCACCTCCGTTGGGCAGCAGAACAACCGCTTCAACAACGTCCAGATCGACGGGGCCCTCAGCCAGGACCTCTTCGGACTGGGCTCCACGGGCCAGCCGGGGGGACAGGCGGGGGCCCGCTCCATCTCCATGGAGGCGGTGAAGGAATACCAGGTCCTGGCGGCGCCTTTCGACGTGCGCCAGAGCGGTTTCACCGGTGGACTCATCAATGCCGTGACCAAGACGGGCACCAATGATTTCCGCGGATCGGTCTACGGCGCCTACCGCAACCAGGACTTCGTCCGGAGCAAGCTGCCGGTGGACGGCACCGACGTCCCCTTCGGATCCGAGTTCACCAACAAGATCTACGGGGGCACCCTCTCGGGGCCCATCATCCGGGACCGGGTGCACTTCTTCACCGCAGTGGAGATCGAGAACGACGTGAGTCCCGCGGGGAACATCGCCGTGGGGCGCGATCCGGTGGCCACCACCGGAATCGCCGTGACCGACGCCCAGCGCTTTGCCGACCTCCTCACCCAGAAGGGCGTCAACCCCGGCAGCTTCACCGCCCGGAACCGTGAGAACCCGAACCGGAACATCTTCGCCCGGATCGATGCCCAGCTCACCCCGGTCCACCAGCTCACCGTCCGGCACAACTACGTCAGGGCCGAGGACGACATTCCCGTGAACCGGGCTCCGGGCTCGAGGTATTCCCTGGACTCCAACTGGTACTTCTTCGGTTCCACCACGAACTCCACGGTAGTGCAGCTCAACTCCGTGTTCGGAAACGGGACGTACAACGAGTTCACGTTCGGGATGAACAGGATCCGGGACCGGCGCGCCCCCAACGAGGCCTATCCGGTCATCTCGGTGTCCGTCCCCAACGCCGCCGGCTCCGGGACCAAGACCCTCATGGCCGGGGCCGAGTATTTCTCCCAGGGGAACGAGCTGGACCAGGACAGCTGGGAGCTCACGAACAGCCTCAGCTTCCGGACGGAGAACCAGCGGATCACCGTGGGCGTCCATAACGAGCTCTTCAAGTTCCGGAACCTGTTCTGGCCCGGGATGACAGGCGAGTGGGTCTTCAGCAGCCTGGATGATTTCGCGGCGGGCAACGCAAGCCGCTTCAACCGGAACATCCCCTACCGGGCCGGCGCCGATCCCACCGCCACCTTCATGGTGAACCAGTTCGCCCTCTACGCCCAGACCGAGTACCGGGGGTTCGAGGACCTCGTCCTGACGGCGGGGATCCGCTACGACGTGCCTCTCGTCCTGGACAAGCCCGAGAACAACCCGGCCATCGAGACGGCCTTCGGGCGGCCCACCGACGAGGTGGCGTCGGGCAACGGGATCTTCTCGCCTCGCCTCGGGGCGAACTGGGACGTGTTCGGAGACCAGTCCACCCAGGTCCGGGGCGGGCTCGGGATCTTCACCGGGCGCCATCCCTACGTGTGGCTCTCCAACCTCTTCAGCAACACGGGCCTTTCCACGGTCTCCCTCTCCTGCACGGGCGCTTCGGTGCCGGCGTTCACCCTGGATCCCAACAACCCGCCGTCCCAGTGTGCCGCCGGGAGCGTGCCCCAGCCCCCCACGGCCGTCATCAACCTCATCGATCCGGACTTCAAGTATCCCCACAACTGGCGGTTCAACGCCGCGGTGGACCAGCGCCTGCCCTGGGGCGTGGTGGGGACGGCGGAGTTCATGTACTCCCGGGCCGTAAAGCAGATTCTCCTGCGGGAGGTGAACGTGAACTTCGACAGTCCGGTTTCCCTGACCCAGGGGGGCCGGGAGGTCTACGGAACGCACACGGCGGGTCCCCTGGCCAGCGGCGCCGACAACCGGAGCCTGGCTTCCCCCAACCGCCTGTCCAACGCTGCCCTCTCGGTGGTGGAGCTGGGCAACAGCGACCAGGACCGCTCCTGGAGCATGACCCTCCAGGCCCAGAAGCGGTATTCCGACGGCCTGGATCTGAACGCGTCCTACACCATGGCACGGGCCAAGGACCTGTCGGGGCTCACCTCCAGCATCGCCACGTCGAACCTGGGGTACAACCCGGTCCAGGGAAGCCCCAACAATCCCGTCCTGTCCGCCTCGGACTACGAGACCCGGAACAAGGTGGTCCTCAGCGCCGCCTATGACGTCCGCTCCTGGTTCACGGCGTCCATGGTCTACCTCGGGCACTCCAGCGAAGGGTACTCCTATACCTACGACGGGGACGTCAACGCCGACGGGTTCGAGGCGTCCTATGCCAACGGCAGGAACAACGATCTCCTCTATGTGCCCAACGGTCCGGGTGACATCACCCTGACCGATCCGGCGGACTGGACCCGGATCAACACCTACATCCAGGGGGAGAGCTGCCTCCGCGAGAACCGGGGCAACATCATGTCGCGCAACGCCTGCCGTGAGCCGTGGCAGAACCGCGTGGACACCCGTTTCGCCTTCAAGCTTCCCACCATCCGGGGGCAGCAGGCGGAGCTGGGCGTGGACATCACCAACTTCCTGAACCTCCTCAACGCCGAATGGGGACGGAGTGAGGGCGTAACCTTCCAGACCATCGAGCTCCTGGAGCTCCGGGGTTGGGATTACGCGAACAACCGCGGGATCTTCCGGCCCACCGGGAACCTGCGGCTGGACAGCAACGACAAGCCCATCCCTTACACGACGTTCGACCTGTCCTCCCGGTGGCAGATGATCGTAGGGCTCCGGTACGCCTTCTGAGGCGTGCCGGGACGCTTCGGTCATCCTGAGAGGAGCTTGAATTCAGCGCCCCGGACCGCGAGGTCCGGGGCGCTGTCCTTCGGTGAAATGGGCCTCAGAAGTAGGCTTTGAGAGCCTGGAGGATCCTGGGACGGGCGGATGGGTCGATAGCTCCCACGGCTCCCAGGGATGCGGGGAAGCTCCACAGGTGGGCCAGCTCCAGCTGGGAGGCCTTGCAGGATCCCGGCATGCGGACCTCTTCACGGGAGAGGAGGGGCGTGTACCACTTGGGGTTCGCCGCCTCGTTGAGGGGCGCGGCCAGGAGGTCACCCTGGGCGGTCTCGCCGACCACGACCCAGGGGCGCTCGCCCTGGTAGATGGTGGAGAGGGGGCTCCCACCTGACAGGAGCTCTCCCGGCCACACCACGTCCCAGAGACGCTCCCCCGTGGCCACCGCCTCGGCAAGAAGCTGCCTGGGATCCCCTTCGCTCCGGGAGACCACGTCCAACAAGCCCTCCCCCATGGCTCCTGACCAGGCCAGCTCTCCCCAGAGGAACCCCGCCAGCTGGGTGTGGGGGCTGTGGGGGGACTTCAGGGCCGCCGGGTGGACCGCCACCAGGAGGACGGCGCCTTCCGGAGGGGGAAAGGAGAGCCGGCGCAGGGCGGCCGGCCGGATGGAAACCTCGGCGCCGGGGGGCAGGATGGGCATGTCCTTCAACCTGAGGTTGGGCCGGTGCCGTGTCCAGGGGGGCGAGGAGCGGTCAGGTCGGTGGTCGCCCCGGGCGGCGAGCCCCGCACCGCGTCCGGAGTGGAGCTCTCAAGGGTGGATGATGGGGAGAGTGGGGAAGTAGGCCCGGAACCGTCGGGGGTCCCGGGTGAGGAGGGAGTAACCCCGGACGGCGGCATGGGCGCCGATGAAGAAGTCGGGGAGCGTTCCGGACTTCGTGCCGCTCTGGCGCCGGTAGGCCAGGAATGCTCGTCCCGCCAGGAAGGCAGCGTCCCAGGGAAGGGCCTCCCGCCGAAGCTCCTCCGGGAGGGCAGCGTCCAGGTCCTCGACGCGGCGAAACCCGATGCTGATCTCGGCATAGATGATGGGGTTGATGGCCAGGAGGGCCCACTCGGCGGCGTCGGCCAATGCAGCGGACGACCACTCCGCCCACGTGGGGTCCGGGGTGAGGATGTCCAGGAGGACGTTGGCGTCCACGAGTACGGTTGCCATCACATGCCCCAGCCGGTCACGCCTTGCGGGGAGATGAGGGAGCCAGGGGAAGGGCGTCAACAGGATCGCCGCGGGTCAGGGCCATGATCTCGTCCGTGCTGAGGCGGGTGTCGGCCCGGCCATGCATGTGGGCCACCAGCCTGCGGCCACGACGTCTCTCCTCCGTGGCCTTCACCAGGCGGACCTGCCTTCCGTCATCCACGAACAGCACCTCCGTGCCGGGTAGGAAGCCATGTCGCTCCCTTACCTCCTGGGGAATGGTGACCTGACCCTTGCTGGTGATCTTCATGGTGCCTCTGCCGCGTCGGTATTACTCACATAGGTAATACTACCTCGCCGATGAGTCGAAGGTCCAGCGGTTCGGCGGCGACGGGGGCCGGTCAGGGTCACACCGGAGTCTGACACCGCCAGGAGGGCCGGCCCATGACGCCATGGGACTCGCTTTGCCAGGCCACGTCGGAGGCGCCTCGACCCCTCTCGGTCCCGCCTCTTGCTCCCCGCTGCCCCGGGGCCCATCCTCCCCGCCGGTGGAGACACCGGGGGCGTTTCGCTCGTTCGTTCCGGCGGGCGGTCCGCCCGTTCCAGATTCGGATCCGACCGGCTTCCCGGAGAGTAACCATGAGAATCGCCGTCCCCTGTGTTGCGACGCGGCCCGCCGTTGCGGGCGCGTGGCTCCTTCCGTTCCTGCTGTTCGCGCTTCCGGCCACCGTACCGGTTCCCCATGTGGGCCGGGGGGAGGCTGCGGCCCAGCAAGCGCCCCGAGACACGACGGCCCAGGGCCTCAAGATCCTGACTATCGACGAGTACGCTCTCTGGCGGTCTGTCGGGGCGGCGACCCTCTCTCCCGATGGCCGCTGGGTGGCGTATTCCTACAGCCGGCGGGAGGTGGACGACTCCCTTTTCATCAGGCCTCTGGGGGTGGCGGGTGGACGGGAGCCGGCCGCGGGGGATCCCCTCGTGGTCGTCCGCGGGAGCAACCCCACCTTCTTCGGTGACTCCCGCTGGGTGGCCTATTACGTGAACCCGAAGGAGGAATCGGGAGGTCGCACCGGGGCGGCTCCCGCCGGCGGAGGACCGGCGGCGGGGGCGGCCCGGGGTGGCGGCTCCGGCGGTCCCCGGGCCCTGGTGCTCTTCGACCTTCAGGCCAGGGACTCGGTTCGGTGGGAAAACGTCCAGTCCTTCGCCTTCGCGGACGCGGGGATGGCCATCGTGCTGAAGAAGCGCCCGGTCGACGCGGACGCGAAGCACAAGGGGACTGACCTGGTGGTCCGGTACTTGGGCACGGGGGAGGAGGAGCTTCTGGCCTACGTGGACGAGTTCGCGCTGGACAAGGCGGGGCGCCGGCTGGCCTACACCCTGGATACCCCGGAGGGCGAGTCCAACGGGCTGCATCTGCTGGACCTCACGACCCGGGCCCGGCGGGTGCTGGACGCGGAGCGCAAGGTGACCTATGCCCGCCTCACCTGGGGAGACGACAGGCGGAGGCCCTCCGCCGACGCCCTGGCGGTCCTGAAGGGTGGGGAGGACGAGGCGCTGGTGGAGCGGGTCAACGCCCTCCTCCTCTGGCCGGCTCTCTCCCGGTCCACGGAAGCCGTGATCCTGGACCCGCGCCCGGTGAAGGGGGACAGCGCCGGCGTGGAGAGCGGCGTGCCGGAGGGCGCGGCCACGGGCGTGGCGGGGTCGGGAGCGGCGGCAGCGGGGCCGGCCCAGGCCGCCAGGGTCCCGGACGCGTTCCCCGAGGGATGGGTCCTGAGCGAGGGCGGTGCCCTGCGCTGGGCTCCCGACGCCAGCCGGATCTTCGTGGCGGCCAAGCCCCAGCTTCCGGCGCCGAAGACGCTCTGCAAGCCGGAGAAGGAGGAGAGCGCAGGCCGTGGCGCGGCCGGGGCCCGGGGCGGGGGGAGCGGAGCGGATTCCGCCGGAGCGGCGGCCGATACCGCCGCCGCCAAGGGCCCCAGGATCGTGAACATGGCCACCCGCGTGGGGCCCGACGGCCGTCCCCTGGGTCCCGAGGAGGTCCTGGACGGGACCTGCCCCGAGTTCGTGGCGGACGTGGACATCTGGCACGTCCAGGACCGGGACCTCCAGTCGGTGCAGATCGTCCGGGCCAACCGGGACCGGGGCAGGACGTACATGGGAGTGGTGCATCTCGAAGGACGGGGAGCCCTGCCCACCCCCCGCTTCGTCCAGCTCGCCGACTCCACCATGGAGTCGGTGGAGGTGAGCGCGAACGGCCGCCAGGCCATGGGGAAGGACCCCCGGCCCTATGCTTCGGACTGGGAGCCCAGCTATGCCGACGTCTACCGGGTGGACCTCTCCACCGGGGAGCGGACCCTGGTCCTGGAGAAGCAGCTCCGGACCCTGGGCTTCAGCCCCCGGGGGGACCACTATCTCTACTGGAAGGGCGGCCAGGCCTGGAGCTATGGGACGGCTGGTGACCGCCACGTCAACCTGACCGGGGCCGCCCCGGTCTCCTTCGTGAACGAGGAGTTCGACCGCCTCGGGGAGAAGCCACCCTACGGCATCGCCGGGTGGACGGCCGACAGCACCGGGGTGATCCTGGAGGCCCGCTACGACCTCTGGCTCCAGCCCCTGGGCGGCGGCGCCGCCACCAACCTGACCCGGGGCCTGGGGGCGGAACAGGAGCTGCAGCTCCGGATCGTCGATCTGGAGCCCGACGAGGATCTCATCGATCTGCAGAAGCCCCAGACCCTCACCGCCTACGGCCAGTGGACCAAGAAGGCGGGGTTCTACCGCCTCCAGGGCAACCGTGTCCAGGAGCTGGTCCTGGCCGACGCCCGCTTCGGGCGGGTGGCCAAGGCGGACTCCGCCGACGTCCTCCTCTACACCCGGGAGGACTTCCGCACCTTCCCGGACTACCTGGCATCGGGGCTGGACTTCGCCGACCCCGTGAAGGTCAGCGAGGCCAACCCCCAGCAGGCGGAATACAACTGGGGGCGGAGAATCCTCTTCGACTACTGGACCGCGGACAGCGTTCGCCTCCAGGGGATCCTGGCCATCCCCGACGACTACCAGCCCGGGGAGAAGCGTCCCATGCTGGTGGACTTCTACGAGAAGATGTCCCAGAACCTCCACGCCTACCCCACCCCCATCTTCCGGGACACTCCCATGATTGCGGGCTACGTGAGCGCCGGGTACCTGGTGCTCCTCCCCGACATCCACTACCGACTGGGGGCGACCCACAGCCAGATGCTGGAGTGCATCAACCTGGCCATCGACGAGGTGGAGAGGATGGGGTACGTGGACCCGGAGCGCATCGGGCTCCACGGCCATTCCTTCAGCGGGCAGGGGGCCGCCTACATCGCCACCCATTCCGACCGGTTCGCTGCAATCGTGCCCGGGGCGGCGGCCACGAACCTGGTAAGCGACTTCAACCAGCTCTGGAAGAGCTCCGGCACCAACCAGCACGGATACGACACCTACGGGCAGGGGCGTTTCGGAACCAACCCCTACGACGACCTCGAGCTCTTTCTGGACCAGTCGGCCACGCCCAACGCCGCGACCATGGACACGCCCCTCCTCATCCTCCACGGCACCGCCGACGGGAGCGTGGAGTGGCTCCAGGCCATGGAGTTCTTCAACGGGCTCCGCTGGTTCGGGAAGAACGTGATCCTGGCCTCCTACCCCGGGGAGCCCCATCACCTGACGAAGTACGAGAACCAGAAGGACTTCCAGATCCGTATGCGGCAGTTCTATGACCACTACCTGTGGGGGCGTCCCGCCCCTCGCTGGATGACCGACGGACGGCCCTTCCTGCAGAAGGAGCGGGACCTGAACATGATGAAGGGGCAGGAGGGCGGAGGCGCCGCCGGAGCCCGTCCGGGCGGGGGGCGGTGAGGCGCACCGGCCCCCCACCGCTCAGCGGTGGCCCGTGAGCTGGTCCACCAGCGTCCGGAGCGCCGCCTCCCAGACCAGCGGCTGTCCCGGCAGGTCCTCCCGGCGGGCGCTCCTGACGGTGGCCACGTCCTCGTCGGAGAGGATGGCCTGAGCGCCGAGGCCGGCCACCAGGAGGGACGTCCGGCGGGCGTGGAGGCCTTCCGCGCCGATCCGGATCGCCTTTCCATCGGGGCCCACGAGGGCGCCCGTCAGCTGGAGCACCTGCAGGGGAGTGTCCATGGAGGTTAGCCAGGGAAGGGAAACGGTGTGACCGGTTCCGAGGTCCAAGGCCTTGGACCCCCGCCAGTTGGTGTAGCGCGGCCGGTATTGCCCCACCTCCAGGGTCAGCACCAGGAGTGCGTCCGCACCAGCACGGGCCAGGGCCTGCGCCGCCCCCTGGGCCCACTCGCCCGAGGGCCGGCCCACGGCGAGGCGCATGCGGGGCTCGCCGTCGCCGAGAGCGTCACCCTCTTCCCGGGGCGGGCACTCGTCGAAGCCAAAGTCGTTGCATCCGAACTGGACGTCCGGCGCCCGCCCGGCCGGCGGCGGGGCGACACGGCTGCCCCTGTCCCGGGCCAGGGATTCGAGGTGGGCGTTCATAGCCTCCAGGAGGGCGCCTATCTCCGTTCCCTCCCCATTCCCCGGGTCGAAGACGGGCGCCTGGGAAGCTCCAGCCTGGTAGGCGATGGGCAGGTACGCGAAGCCTTCCGCGCCGGTGCGGCGCGAGCCCGTGTAGTAGGGGGGCTCCTCGAGCCAGGCGTCCCCGACCCCGCTCCCGAGGGTGGCTCCCGCGCAGCCGGCCAGGTGCATGACCAGCCCGGCGACGGCGGCAGTCCGGGCCGCCCGGATCTTCTTCGTTGTCAGCATCAGCGGACCCTCCATGCGGGGTTGTGCTTGTCGAGGGGCCCGGCGGTCCGGCGGGCCAGCTTCGATCCGTCGGCCCATACCGTGTAGATCTGGCTCACCGTGGCCCCGGAGCCGTAGGTCTCGTGCGTCGACGCGAAGGCCAGGAGGCGCCCGTCGGGAGACCAACTGGGCGACCACTGGGGCCCGGCCAGAGGGGCGACCGTGAGCCGTCTCTCGTTCCCGCCGTCCGCGTCCACGAGGAAGATGTCGCCGAAGATGGCGGCGCCGGTGCGCTGGAACGCGATGGTCGAGCCGTCCGGCGACCACGCGGGT
>Ga0068714_10002607_pt1 | contig 22875 bp, 15 predicted proteins | sample MTBNYHSulfiMetaG_FD_62988 | JGI IMG/M metagenome (GOLD analysis project Ga0068714, IMG submission 62988) | Enrichment culture microbial communities from rom New York Harbor, USA that are MTBE-degrading - MTBE-NYH (New York Harbor Sulfidogenic)... | ecosystem: Environmental > Aquatic > Marine >... | reverse complement strand
AACGGACCGGGAGACTCCATTTTGATCGAAGCCAGTGCTACGGCAAATGCGAGCGAGTCTTGAGCAGAATGATCAAACCTCCTGGCCAGATATGCTCCCATGGTCGTATCTCCGCGACCCGTTCTCCCCTGGGAGTTCCTGTTGGAAAACTTTTCAAAATATGTCTCCCCGTTGTGCCGCACGAGCGCGCCGTCGGAACTCGTCAAAACAGTCTCGGAAGTTCCCCATTCCTCCACCATCCGGGCTGCTTCCTCCATGTTACGGATTCCTGTCATCACCTCCGCTTCGACGATGTCGAGCTTCACGATATCGGCGAGACCCGCAATCTCCCTCTTGTCCGGTACGTCTTTGAATTGAACGATGCCCGTCGCACTTTCCACCTGGCGCACGAAGTTTTGCATATCCACCGACAGGCGGAATCCGCGTTGTTTCAAGTGGCGCATGAATGCCAGTGTGAACTCGCGGTCTGTAAGTGCCCCGAGATGGATCAAACAAGGCTCTATGGGAGGCAAGTCCGCACTCACAAAAAATCCGGCATTTTCGGTCTGAAACATCTGCCTTTCATCGACATTGCCGGTAGGGTGCACAACCCGCATGTGAGTGGTGGAAGCGACAGGCTGCAGGTAGACATCGATCCCGGCTGCTTTCAAAGGTTCAAGAATGGACGAGTCCTTTACAGTCATCCTTGTAACGACCGCAATTTTCTTCCCCGACCAGGATGCCGCAAAGGCGCCAAAAAAAGGTGCGCCACCCGGTACCCCGCAAGCGGAACCCTCTGCCGCGTCGATTTCATCAATCGTCACATGACCTATAAATACCAGGTCGTAGCCTCGGATGCCGGTCATGATTGTTTGATTCCGTTATGTGTACAATCCAGTGTTCTTTGGTAGGTCTCTAGTGAATGTCCAGTTGGATCTTGATGGCATCCTCGATCTTGCGCATTTGCTCGCCGGAGAGAACGCCGGCTCGCCGGAAAAGCCTTTGCTTGCTAACCGTCGCCAGTTGATCTGCCATGGCTTTACTTTCTTTGCCTTCAAACATGACGGCTGCCTCGCTGGGATAGAGGCGACCCACGTTGCTGGTTAAAGGAACGACCTGAACCCGGTTGAGAAACCTGTTGGAAGAATCATTACTCACAATCACGGCAGGCCGTTTCTTTCTGATCTCACCGCCGATTGAAGGGTCGAAATTGACCCACCACACCTCACCCCTCTTCATCGCCTAAGTCCTTGAATGTATTCTCGGCCCATTCCACGGCCTCTTTCTCCCGCTTCTTGTCCCTTGCCATTTCGGCATAGGCTGACTCGAGATCCGGCCGTACGACGTATGGTCGAACCAGCTCCTGCACGAACTTGCTTATCTTTCGGGGACCAATTCTCCTCCGCAGCCCTTCATAGACTTCTTCATCGACCGTTATGGTCAGTTTCTTCTGCATTTTACACCTCTTTACACGTGTACTATACGTGTAGCTCCGGAGGGTGTCAACAACAAACCCACCACCACAAGATTTCTCGCATTCCCTCGAAACGGCAGAATTGCAAACGCGTCATTGAGACACTACACTAGTTCCGGTACAGGCGCGTGAGACCAAAATCTCTCTCAGCCCAAACATCACGGGTAACCCAACAAAACTCTTGACCTCACCGGGGTAAGCGGCTATTTTGATCAATCTTTCCGGCTTCTTTCAAAGCCGGAAAAGATTTTGCCTAGTGAACCGAGGAAGAGAGATGATTAAGCGAACGATCTTTGCAGGGTTTGGAGGACAGGGCGTTTTGCTGATGGGATACGTGTTGAGCCACGGGGCCATGCACAAGGGGCTCAATGTGACGTATTTTCCATCTTACGGCGCTGAAATGAGGGGAGGGACCGCCAACTGCACCGTGACCCTCTCGGATAGGAAGATCGCTTCTCCGGTTGCATCCAACCCCGACATTCTCGTAGCCATGAACTACCCCTCCCTCGAAAAATTCGAATCCACCTTGGCAGAGAAGGGTATTATCTTTCTCAACACCTCTCTTATCAAGGAAAGTCCGTCCAGATCGGACGTAGAAGTAGTCCGAGTGCCGACGCTGGACCTTGCCCGGGAGGTTGGATCGGACCGAGCGATCAACATGGTAATGATCGGCGCGGTGTGCGCGAAAAGCGGGCTCCTGCCCCTTGAAGATGCGGTTAAAGGCATGGAAGCCGCCCTCAAAGGGAAGGAGAAATTCTTTGAACTCAACCGGAGAGGCATTGAACGAGGGTTTTCGTTCGTATCCAACGGGAAGTAAAGATCCGGGTCCAAAGGGAATGGTTTGCGACTTTATCTCCGCCAAAATTCGAATCTCGAAATACGAAACGAATACCAAATGTCCTAATGACGAAAACAAAACCAGATTCGCGACATCAGATGTACTTGTTGTTTAGGTCATTGGAATTTTTGTCATTAGTTATTGTTTCGGATTTCGAATTTCGTGCTTCGAATTTAGAGCCTCCTCTGCTCCATGGGCATAGCCATTGTCTCTGAACTAGGCCAGAGCATCAGGGCTTCCCTGCGCCGTGAGCCTTGCGCCGTATTACTTTAAGACACTTCAGATGCATCTGTACTTCTTACACCTTTCCACTTCCCTTTTCAGCCAATCCGGCCAAAACTTCTCATCGATGGGGTAGCCGGCATCGAGGGCCTGGAAAGAGCCCGGACCGGTCACTTCGGCGATCTTCTCCTTTACGTTGTACTTCACCTCGTCAACACCGATGAGTGCAGCCACCGTCCTGTTGATCTCCTCCTCGCTCTTATCGTAGGGATTCTTTCCCTTTAAAGCTCTCTGGACGGCCAGCTCATGGAGGCAATCCCTCCCTCTGTGCCATTCTTTGAAGGAGGGGAAGAACATGGGCCCGTAGGATACCCAGAACTCGATGAATCGGGCTCCGGCATTGTACACCACCCATACCGAGCCTCCTTCGCTGACGCTACCCCGGACGATGCTGTCGTCTCCCATCGCCACGTTTTTTTCTCTCAGCAGGGAATCGATCCCGCCGAACTTCAGTCCCACCTCCTGGTACCTGGTGCGCCGCTCTCCCTCCTGAAAAGTCCGCACCGCCTGGGGTAGTTTTATTAGGGCGGGAAGGAGCGGTTTGCCCAGTCCCTCGGCGATTCCTACCGTGACGCCCCACCCCGATTCCGGGTTCGGAATCACGATATCCGCCTTCGAGCTCTTGTAGTGATCCACAAGTTGCAGACCGAGCTCTCTCCGTATCTGGAACACCTCTTTACCCCTGAACAGGGATCCCACGTTGCCGAAGTAGACCCCCTGGAAGATGTCGGGCATGGCCGATTCCTCGCGGAGCCTTCTCGTCTCCACGCCGTTCGTGGAGCACAGAGTCATTTCGGCCCCATCGTATTCTCTCTCCGTCACCCCGTTGAGTCTTCTGTGGGAACAGGATTCTGAACTGGCCACGAAGGTGCCGTTGATCTGGGCAAAACAGAAGGGTTCGAAGGCCCTGTCATCGTTCAGGGCCACCATGTATCCGTCTTTTCCATCATGCACAAGAGCAACGAGCGCGAAGGTCGCTCGACCGTGAAGCTTGTCCACCAACCTTTTTCCCGCTCCGAAGGTGACTCCTTCCTCGCTCATGTATTTGTGAAGAAGGGCGCCCACCACCTCGGTCTTGTTTTCCGTTTCCAGGGAATAGTCCCCTTCGAGCTCCGCTATCAAATCTTCTTCGCTCAGGAGGTAGCCGTCCATGGTCAGAACGATCTTGAGGCGCGAATGCTTCCTGGGACGAATCTCGATCGGTTCTGCGTTGATTTTTTCCGGAATCTTCCTTTTTGTGTAGCCGATGTTCCCTATGGCTCCGAAAGGTTCCAGGTCCTGAAAGATCTTGACGAGATTGTAGTCGATGATGTCCGCGATTCGGCCAAGCCCTTTGTGGACGTAAATGTCTTTGCTGTTCACCACGGCGATCCCCGTGCTGGCCTTGCCCCGGTGCTGGCACGCCCCCGTCGCCAGGAACGCCTTGTTGACCAGCTCGCGGTCCCCTATGCCATAAACCCCGACAATCCCGTCCATTATCCGGCCTCCTTTTTTCTGTGCCCCTGCCCTGCGGGAAAGCCACACATACAAAAACCAAGAATCGTCTGTCAAGGCCTGTTTGCCTTACGGAATCTTGAAAACCCCCCTCGATCCCCCTTTTCCAAAGGGGGAAGTAGAGTCGGCCACCGTGCCGACCCTCCCGAAGGGCCGGTCGCGATGAATCGGGAGCAGGATATCCCTCCTACACGGGTCGGCGCGGTCCACCCTCCGCAGCAGCACCCTGGCCTCCGTAGCAGGCTGTTGCGGAGGACAGGCTGTTACGGAGGACGGATAAACGGCCGCTTCTGAGCTAATATTTTCGCGCGTGAGGGCGGCTAAGATTCGGTCATGGATGTTCACGAGCTCATTGAGATTGGATAGCTCTATTTCAACTTTCGGCGTGCCGGTTTGGCTTGGTAAAGGGCAGGATCTTCTTTTATCATGAAATTTGCATCTTCAATAACCCTTTCAAAGATCAAATCTGTCTCGTGAAACAAACTTGAACTCTCAGCCTTTAGAAGACCGGCAGCCATCCTACAGTACTGCGGATCGATTTCCACCCCAATGCTGTTCCTTTGGTGCCTGAGTGCCGCAACCATTGTTGTTCCGGTTCCGCAGAAGGGGTCCAAGACCGTATCTCCAACAAAAGAAAACATGCGAACAAGGCGCGCAGCCAATTCGAATGGAAAAGGAGCAGGATGCTTTTTTAGCGAGGCACCAGGCAGGTTCCAAATCTGCTGGAACCATCGATCGAAGTCTCTCTTGTCGATCAGGCTTTTCTTCCTTTGCTCCTCCGTAGGCTTACGATAGCCTCCCGGTTTTCTCTGCATCAATATGAATTCAATATCATTCTTAATAATAGCATTTGGTTCATAAGGCTTACCCAAGAATTTAGAGCCGTTGGCGACTTCGTACGAGGCATTTGAAATCTTATGCCATATGATAGGATTCAGGTTGTCAAAACCAATATTCCTACACATCACGCAGATATCTGAATGCAGCGGAAATACAAGATGCCTGCCAAACCTCCTTCTCGCAACGCACACATCGCCAACCACGCAAACCAACCTTCCGCCTGGTACAAGAATGCGGAAAACATGGCGCCAAACCTTCCTCAGTTCTTGAAGGAACGAGTCGTAATCGGGTATATGCCCAAGTTGGTCAGAATGCTCATTGTACTGTTTGAGGTTCCAGTAAGGAGGTGAGGTCACAACCAGATGAACAGACTCGTCCCCGACGTATGATAAGTCTCGAGCGTCTCCGTTGATAAGCCTATGAACGGTCTTTGCCATTTTGGTCATGCGAACCGGGAAACATGAGCTACAAGGGATTTGGCAAAACTTTCTATTGAAAGGTCGGGCGACGGTGTCTCGAAAACCCCTTGCTCACCCTCGGTCCTCCGGGAGGTGATGAAGGCTGCAGAAGTGTAATGCCGTTCCAAGACGATTCTACGGCAGAACAATTCATAACGCTTCATATATGAAGAACCGACAAATTCGGGAAAAACTTTGAAATGAGGCTCTTTGACACGTACAGCGCTGTTTGAAGGGGGGCAGTTTTCAAGCATGAAAAAATACCCCAGAAACGGTTGGGGGCTTGAAAGGAAGGCGCCTTCCCGATAGGCAGTCCAGATATCCAGCGCACTACCCATTGCCTCTTCTGTTCGATTGTTGAAGTTGTTTCCAAAGGATGGTCCTACCTGCGACTTCGCCTCTATGGCCGCGACCAAAGTCCCATCTGCAACCACCAACAAATCCCATTCTTTGGTCGGACGAAAGAACCCGGGTAATTCAAGTGTCTTTTTGGAATAAACGTATCTTTCGGGTAGGCCGGAGTCTGTAACGAGATCCATGAACAAACGGATGAACCCATCCATCTGCGCGCCTCCGGTAACCGCGCTACGAAATCCCTGGTCAGAGCGCGACCCATTTTAAGCTGCCTTTCCTGCTGTGATGCACGCGTCTTCCAATAATGTGCCACCGCTTGGCGCATGCGCGATTCAAGATTACTCAGCGTTCTGTTATGCACTCTGGGGTCCATTGTTACTGCCAACCGGGCTCAGAAGATTCGGAGGTTGCATTCGCCTGAGAGTGAGAATACACAGCTTTCAGAGAAAGTCCAGTCATTTCGAGCACGAGAAAGTATTTGGACTCGTCGAACCAGGAATTCAAATCCACTTACCATAAGTCCCTTCGCGGCGGCTTTCGAGACGCGCCAGAAGCAGGCCCAGGAGAAAGCCGACCAAGGCCACGCTGCCCAGAAACCACGCCGCGCCCTCCCAGGCGCCTGTGGCGGAGACGATAAAAGCGAGCGCGGGCGGGCCGATAACCTGCCCGAGGTTGGAACCCTGCACGATCAACCCGTTCGCAGTCGCCACTAGACGAGGGTCGGGTGCGAGTACGGGTACGGCGCTCATGATCGAAGCCGGAAGCACGCCGCCGCAAGCCGAGAAGGCAAGGCACGCAAGGTAGCGAAGGAAGAAAGGCAGGGATGGGGAGTAGATGGCCAGGCTGCTGAGCCCCATGATGAGGATGGCCGCAATGATGAGCCGGGAACGTCTGAAGCCTATTTGAAGCAGCCATCCACCGCTAAGGTTGCCCGGCACGTTGACTCCCACCATGACGGCTGTTAGGAAGGAGGCGTGATCCGGTTTGACCCCGTACCCTTCAATGAGCAGTGTCGGCAGAAAGCCCATGACCGCCAGCCACATCAGGGCATAGGAGGAAAACGCTGCGGCAAGAAGGAGGGGCCCGGCCGATGTGGAGGTTGTTCGCAGGTCCTCCCAGAACTGCCTCGGGCGGGCCGCCCGGCCGATCGAGCGGCCCGGAAGCCGCCTGACGTAAAGGGCAACGAATAATGCGTAGGCGGCCGGGATTCCGGCGTTCACCTGCCACAATCCTCTCCAGCCGATGATCTCCGTCAGGAAAGGCGCAAGGATCATTATCAAGGCGATCCCGCCTGGAACATAACAGCTCCACACGGAAAGGGCTATTCGGATATCAGAAGGATTGGTGACGCGAAAGATCAATGCCGGCGCCGCCACAGCGACGCTAACGAAGCCGAGCCCCTCCAGGATGCGGGTGGCAAAGAGGATGGTAGCGTCTCCTGACCAGGAACCGATGAGGCTGCCTGCCGCCTGGCAGAGGAGACCCGCGATGAGAACACGGCGGTAGCCGAAGCCGTCGGCTATGGCCCCTGCCACCGAACCCAGCAAAAGGCCGATGATGTTCAAAGCGGACAGTATCCAGCCGGCAAGAAACAGGCTCATGCCCAGTTCGGCACGAATGATCGGCAGCACGGGCGGCGCCTTGCCTATTTGAAAAGCCCCTACCACCCCGGCGCCGACTAAAAGGAACACAAGGCCCCAGGGAGTGTTGTCTTTTTCTCTCATGCTTCCCTGCCTTTTGCGGCCCCAGAGGCGACCAGCTAGGCGGCGCAGGAGACCTGAGCCCGCCGTCTCGATGACGGGGACTTCTGCCTCTTCATGAAATCCAGAATGGCCTGCACATATTCGTGGGGCCGTTCCTCATAGGTATTGTGCCCGCAATCGGGCAGCACCATGAGTTCCCCGAACACGAGGTGCCTGTAAAATTCGACCCCCTGCTCCACCTCAAAGATGAAGCTTCTGTCCGGGTAGATGACAAGGGCAGGGCAGGCGACTGTTCGCAAGGTGTTCCGCAGGTCGAAGTAATCCTTCCCGTATGCTCCTCCGAAAAGACGAAACTGGTTGAACAAAACTTCCGCTTCTTCGCCGTGCCAGTCCCTGAACTTGCCCTTGAGGTCGGCATTGAGCTCTTCGAAGGTCTTAGTGAACTTGGCTGCGTTCAGTTCGGTCATCGGCACCTTGCTGAAGCACTGGGTGCTCGATGTGACGAGGCTTCTGACGAGCTGAGGATGACCGGCCGCATAGTCTGTAGCCACCACTCCCCCTTCACACTGTCCCACAAGATGACAGGGCCCGATCCCGAGCTGGGCCTTCAGCTCCGCCAAATCCGCTGCACTGTCCTCCCGAAACCCCTCGCTGACGTAGAACTTCCGGAAGTCATCTCCTTTCTCGGACCTGCCGTATCCCTTCCTGTCGTACATGACGACCCGATAACCCGCTTGAACAAGGGCCGGATACACATCTTTCCACATCTTGGTGCAGCCGAAACCGTGGTGGAGAAGGATTATGGTCTCTCCTTCGCCATGGATCTCATAGTAAAGCTTCAGTTTGTTTACAGTCACGTAGGGCATGTCAACCTCACAATCTTTACCGGTACTGCTTGGGCTGGATACCGTATTTCCTGATCTTGTAACCGAATATTCTCTCCGTGCTTCTGAGGGACATGGCGGCCTGCCTGACGTTTCCCCGGCTCGTCTTCAAGGCGTCTATCAACAGCTCTCTCTCGAAGCGCTCAACCGCTTCCTCGAAAGACTGGGACTGCTGGGTTCCCGTGTCTTCAGCCGTTTGCAGCGTCGGCGGGAGGTGATAACTGTGGATGACCTGGTCGTCGCAGAGCAGCACGGCTCTTTCCATGCAGTTTTCAAGCTCCCTCACGTTTCCCGGCCAGTGGTAGCGGATCAGGGCGTCGATGGCGGGGGTGGAAATCCGCCTGATGTCCTTGCCGTACTCCTTTGCGTATTTGTCGAGAAAATAATCGGACAGGAGAAGTATGTCCGCCTCTCTCTCGCGAAGAGCGGGCATGTAAATGGGGTAGACGTTGAGGCGGTAGAACAGGTCTTCCCGGAATGCTCCCCTTTCCACTGCACCAGTCAGGTCCTTGTTGGTCGCGGCAATTACACGGACGTTCACCTTGATGGTTCTTGTGCCCCCCAGTCTCTCCAGTTCCCTTTCCTGGAGGACTCTCAGGAGTTTCCCCTGGCTTTCCTGAGCCAGGGAACCGATCTCGTCCAGAAATATGGTTCCTCCGTTGGCCAGTTCGAATCTTCCCTCTTTCTGGCGGTTGGCTCCGGTGAAAGCCCCTTTCTCGTAGCCGAAGAGTTCGGCTTCAACGAGGTTGGCCGGAAGGGCCGCGCAGTTGACCTTGATAAGGGGTTTGCTCTCCCTGAGGCTGTTGTAGTGGATAGCATTGGCCACCAGTTCCTTGCCCGTTCCGCTTTCACCCAGCAGAAGCACGTTGGCGTTGCTCTTGGCCACCTGGGTGATGAGGTAAAAGACCTCCTGCATCTTTCGGCTGTTGCCGATGATATTGCTGAAACTGTACTTCCTGCCCAGTTCTTTCCTCAGCCTCAAATTCTCTTCGCTCAACTGCTCCTTCTCCCGCTCGATTTTCTCCAGGAGAGCGACCTTTTGGGCGATGAGACTGCTGATAATGGTCAGAAATCTCTCTTCCTCGCCGAGATCCGGCGTCTGATTTTCGTTGTGGACGCAGTCAACGCTCAAGGCGCCGATGACGCGGGGACCATCCTTGATGGGAACGCAAACGAAAGAGATCCGCCCCTTTTCAGGTCTCATCCTTGTCCCGGTGCGGGCAAGGAACAGAGGCTCCGCCTCGATGTCGGGCACGGTGATGGGGCGGCCGGATTCAATAACCCTGCCGGTGATACCCTCCCCCAGCCGATACCGTCCCCTTGTCTTTGCCGCCGGGGAAATGCCGTGGGCCACTTCTATGTGGATCTCAGATGTTTCGGGATTGAGAAGGGTAATGGAGCCACGGTCCATGCCGAGGTGATCCGAGAGGATGTCGAGAACCTTGTATAGCGATTTCCTCATGTCGAGGGTGGAATGAATGGCCGTGGTCACCTCGTAGAGGCAGGCGATGCGGTCCGGTTCATTGGGAAACTTGCTTCTGTTCATAGGAAAAAGACTCTCTGGGATGGAACAAAAATACAAAAATGTAAGATAAGAAGCAAGCCCTTTCTCGATTCAATTATTCTTCGAGGCAGAGTTTGTGGAAGCTTTCGTCGATGGGCACGGGGTAATTCCCGTCAAAGCAGGCAAAACACAGATCACTCCTCGGGATGGATGTGGCTCTCACAAGATTCTCCATGGACAGGTACCCGAGGCCGTCAAGGCCAATGAAATCCCGGATCTCATCAACCGGTTTGAGTGCCGCGATGAGCTCTCCTCGAGAAGAAAAATCGATTCCGTAGTGACAGGGGAACCGGTGGGGCGGACAGCTCACGAGAAGATGAACCTCCCTTGCGCCGATCTTGCGCAAGGCCGTGATCCTCGTCCGGGCCGTGGTGCCTCGAATGATGGAATCTTCGATAACCACGATCCGTCGGTCTTTCAGCAGATCTTTTACGGGATTGAGCTTCACCTTGACGCTGAAATCGCGCATGCTCTGAGAAGGCTGAATGAACGTCCTTCCGACGTAGTGGTTTCTGATCACCCCCATCTCCAAGGGGATCCCCGATTTATGTGCATACCCGATGGCGGCGTAATTTCCCGAGTCCGGAAAGGGCATTACCAGATCCGCATCCACCTTGAACTCCTCGGCCAGCAACTCGCCCTGCTTCTTGCGGAACAAGTAGACGTTTTGCCCGAACACCGTGCTGTCCGGCCTGGCAAAATAGATCAGCTCGAAGATGCACTGCGCCTTAGGACCCGCCTTGTCCGGCCGGATGCTGCGCAATCCCCCGGCGTCGATGATCAGGATTTCGCCCGGCTCTATATCCCGGATGAATTCCGCTTCGACAAGATCGAGGGCGCATGTTTCGGAAGTCACCACGTACCCGGAGTTGAGGCGGCCCAGGCAAAGAGGACGGAAGCCGTGAGGGTCTCTCATGGCAATCAGGGTATCCTGCGTCATGATCACCATGGAATAGGCTCCCTTCACCTGTCTCATCGTGTCGATCATAGCCTCTTCGAGACCTTTTTTCATGGCCCTTGCCGCCAGATGAAGCACCACCTCGCTGTCGGTGGTGGTCTGAAAGAGGGAGCCGTCGCTTTCGAGATCGTCGCGGATCCGACGGGCATTGACGAGGTTTCCGTTGTGCGCGATCGCCAGCGTCTTTCCCAGGTGCTGAACCCGGAAAGGTTGGGCATTGACCAGAAGGGACGAACCGGTAGTGGAATACCGCACGTGACCCAGGGAGATGTGGCCCTTGAGTTTGGTCAGGATCGCTTCCCTGAAAATGTCGGGGACGAGCCCCATCGCCTTGTACTCCATGACATGCCGGCCGTCCGACACCACGATGCCGGCACTCTCCTGGCCCCGGTGCTGAAGCGCATAGAGCCCGAAGTAAGTGAGCTTCGGCGCGTCCTCGTGGCCGTACACGGCAAAGATGCCGCATGCCTCTTTGGGACGGTCGGGAAGAAAATTTTGGTCGCTCGTAGACAGCACGTCGGTTTACCCAAGGCAGCTTTATGGCTGCAACCAAGTTAGAGCGCTGAAACTCGAATGTCGAGTATCGAAAACGGAATATTATACCTCACGCCCGCTTCGCTCGAGCCCACAGAGGCCGCTGAGAAAAACATCTCACTCTTTTGTCTTTGCACATCAACCCTTACTTCTCTGCGTTCCCTGCGGTCTCTGTGTGAGACAACTCCTTTCCTTCGACAGTCGTTATTCGATATTCTGCGGTTCGCTTTCGAATTTCTCAGCAAACAGACTCCCCTTTAAGACTCTAACGCATTGCTGTGGAGTCTGCAGTCCTCATGATACTCCTGAATAGTTCTCACACCCAGCTTGCCCTGGATCAGGGACTTGATCGCGAGAGCGGTGGCCCTGGCTCCAGCGATCGTGGTGGTGTAGGGAACGTCGAAGACAAGCGCGGTTCGCCGGATGGAAAGCGACTCCCCTATGGCCTTTCTGTCGCTCGTGGTGTTGATTACGAGGTCTATCTCCCTGTTCTTGATCATGTCCACAACATGGGGTCTGCCTTCCCGCACCTTGTTCACCGGCTGATTCTCGATTCCGTACCTCCAAAGCAGGGAGGAAGTCCCCCTCGTCGCCACGATGCGGAACCCCATTTGCGAGAATAGCGCGGCGGAGTCCACTATTGAGGCTTTGTCTTCGTTCCTGACGCTGATGAAGACCGTTCCCGAGAGGGGGAGCCTCTGGCCCGCTGCAAGCTGGGATTTCGCAAAGGCCACTCCAAAACTGCGGTCGATTCCCATCACCTCGCCGGTGGACTTCATTTCAGGCCCAAGGAGCGTGTCCACGCCGGGAAACCGTGAAAAGGGAAAGACCGCTTCCTTCACGGAGACGTGGGAAGGTGAAATCTCGCCGGTGAGACCGAGTTCCCTCAGAGTCTTGCCCATGATTACCTTTGTGGCCAGTTTCGCCAGCGGGAGTCCGGTCGCCTTGCTGACGAACGGCACGGTTCTAGAAGCCCTCGGGTTGACTTCGAGAACGTAGATCATCTCGTCCTTGACCGCATACTGAATGTTCATCAATCCCACAACCTTGAGTTCTCCGGCCAGGGCCCTGGTCTGTTCCTTGATGCGATCCACCACCTCCGAGGGCAACGAGATGGGGGGCAGGATGCAGGCGCTGTCCCCGCTGTGGATGCCTGCTTCCTCGATGTGCTCCATGATGCCTGCCACGACCGTTTCCCGGCCGTCGGAAAGGGCGTCGACGTCGATCTCGATCGCATGACCGAGAAACCTGTCGATGAGCACCGGTTTGCCCGGAGAAACCTCCACGGCGCGGCCGATGTAGCGCTTCAGGTCGTTCGGGTCGTAGACGATTTCCATTGCCCTGCCCCCGAGAACAAAGGAAGGCCTGACCAGGACCGGGTATCCTATCCTCCCGGCCACGGCTACCGCTTCATCCTCGTTGGTGGCAATCCCGTTTTCTGGCTGGCGGAGTCCCAGCTTGTTCAGAAGCTCCTGAAACCTTCTCCTGTCTTCGGCCCTGTCGATGCTGTCAGGATCGGTGCCGAGAACTCTCACTCCCGCCTCTGCCAGAGGGACTGAGAGGTTGAGGGGCGTTTGACCCCCGAACTGGACGATAACACCCTCCGGTGCTTCCTGCTCGATGATGCTCAGCACGTCTTCCCTCGTGAGGGGCTCGAAATATAGTTTGTCCGAGGTGTCGTAATCGGTGCTCACGGTCTCGGGGTTGCTGTTGACCATGATGCTCTCGATGCCCATTTCCTTGAGGGCGAACGAAGCCTGCACGCAGCAATAGTCGAATTCTATGCCCTGGCCTATCCGGTTGGGTCCTCCTCCCAGGATGACGACTTTGCGCTGAGCAGAGGATCTGATTTCATTCTCCTGCTCATAGGTGGAATAGTAGTAGGGCGTGTAGGCCTCGAACTCCGCCGCGCAGGTATCCACCAGTTTGTAGACCGGTTTCACCCCTCCGGCCCGTCTGGCCTGTCTGACAGCCTCTTCCTCGACATGAAAGAGCCTTGAGAGATGAACGTCGGAGAATCCCCACTCCTTGACGATCTTCAGGAAATCAGCATCCCAACGCTCAGGAGAAAGTCCTTCCCGGGCCATGTTCTCCAACCGTTGCTCCATCTCCACAAGCTGGCGTATGTGGTGAAGGAACCAGGGGTCGATCCGGGTCAGCTCATGAACTCTCTCTACGGAGATATCCCTCCGGAATGCCTCGGCTATGAAAAAGAGCCTTCTCGAGTTGGGATTCACAAGGCGCTGCTCGATGTGCGCTAGGTCCGACGAAGCCTCCGGCCTTCCCGGAGCATCGCCGAGGAGGCCGAATCTCCCGATCTCGAGCGACCTCACCGCCTTTTGCAGGGCCTCTTTGAAAGTGCGGCCGATGGCCATTGTTTCCCCCACCGATTTCATGGATGTGGTGAGGCGATCCTCTGCGCCTGGGAATTTCTCGAAAGCCCAGCGGGGAATCTTGACCACACAGTAATCTATGGTGGGTTCGAAAGACGCCCTGGTCTCTCTGGTGATGTCGTTGGCGATCTCGTCCAGCGTGTAGCCCACGGCCAGTTTAGCCGCGATCTTGGCAATGGGAAACCCTGTGGCTTTTGAGGCAAGAGCCGAGCTTCTTGAAACCCTCGGGTTCATCTCGATAACCACCCTGTCCCCGGTTTCGGGATGGACGGCGAACTGGATGTTGGACCCTCCGGTCTCGACGCCGATCTCCCTGATGATCGCCATGGCCGCATCGCGCATGTCCTGGTACTCGCGGTCGGTCAGCGTTTGGGCGGGAGCGACGGTGATGCTGTCCCCGGTGTGGACGCCCATGGGGTCGAAATTCTCTATGGAACAGATAATGACCACGTTGTCTTTGAAATCCCTCATCACTTCGAGTTCGTACTCTTTCCATCCGATGAGGGACTCTTCCACAATGATCTCCGATATCATGCTGGCATCGAGACCGTCCCTTGCCAGCAGTTCCATCTCTTCCCGGTTGTAGGCGACGCCGCTGCCGGTGCCGCCCAGCGTGAAACTCGCCCTGATGATCAGGGGGTAGCCGATCCTGTCCGCCACGGCCCTGGCCTCATCCAGGTCTCTCGCAATCCCGTTTCTGGGCACCCGCTGCCCGATGTGCTCCATGGCGTTGCGAAATCTCTCCCTGTCCTCGGCCTTCAGGATCACGGGTACAGAGGCTCCGATCATTTCCACGCCGAAGCGGTCCAGCACTCCTGCTTCCGCTACCTTGACCGCCGTGTTCAGGCCCGTCTGCCCGCCCAGCGTAGGCAGGAGGGCCTGGGGCTTTTCCCTCTCGATGACCTTGCTCAGGATGTCCGGTGTGATCGGTTCAATGTAAGTGCGGTGGGCCGTTTCGGGATCAGTCATTATAGTCGCCGGATTGCTGTTCACGAGCACCACCTCGTACCCCTCTTCCCTGAGGGCCTTGCAGGCCTGCGTTCCCGAGTAGTCAAACTCGCAGGCCTGGCCGATCACGATGGGGCCGGAGCCGATGAGCAGTATCTTTTTTATGTCTGTACGCTTAGGCATGATTAAATCGTTTCACGATTTAATAAAGGGCGGCTGTGCCGCCCGCGCATCATCTCAACGAAGCGGTCGAACAGGTACGTGGCATCGTGTGGGCCGGGAGAAGCTTCAGGGTGGTACTGAACTGAAAAGAGAGGGATCTTCTTGTGCACGATTCCTTCCAGGGTGCCGTCATTCAGGTTCACATGGCTGAGGACGATGTCGGGATCCTTCAGGGAATCCATGTCCACGCAAAAGCCGTGGTTCTGTGAGGTGATTTCCACCTTCCCCGTCTTAAGATCCTTCACAGGCTGGTTCGCACCCCGGTGTCCGAACTTGAGCTTGAACGTCCTTCCGCCAAGGGCAAGGCCGACAAGCTGGTGCCCGAGACAGATGCCGAACACGGGCCTTCGGCCGAACTGATCCCTGATAGTCTTCACTGCGTACTCCACCGCTGCTGGATCTCCCGGACCGTTGCTCAGAAAAAGCCCGTGGGGGTCGAGTTTCTCGATCGTGCGCGAATCCGTCTCTGCGGGCAGCAGCAGAATATTGCATCCTTTTTTATCGAGGCACCTGAGGATGTTGTATTTGATGCCATAGTCCATGGCCACCACGCGAAATTTTCCCGCCTCGTCGGGCCACTCGAAATTGAGGAGTCCCCCCTTTATCGGCCTTCGTTTTCCTTCCCTCCACATCTCGGGCTCTTTGCAGGTGACTTCCCTGACCAGGTCCGACCCTTCCATGGGCGGGCATTTCTTTGCCCTCGCCACCAGCGAGCCAGGGTTCAGGTCGAGGGTCGAAAGGGCGGCTCGCATGGCTCCTTTCTCCCGGATGTGTCTGGTAAGGGCCCTGGTATCTACGCCCTCGATCCCCGGGACATTGGCTTCCCTGAGGTATTGGACCAGAGGTTTCCGCGACCTCCAGTTGCTCGGTCCATCCTGGTATTCCTTGACAAGGAAAGCCCTCACCTGAACCCGCTCCGACTCCACATCCTCGTCGTTGATTCCGTAGCTGCCGATGAGCGGGTAGGTCATGGCGACCATCTGGCCGCAGTACGAGGGGTCGGTGAGGATTTCCTGGTAGCCCGACATGCTTGTGTTGAAAACAACCTCACCGACCGCCTCACAGTCTCCCGTAAAGGAGCGCCCGCGGTAGACGGTCCCATCCTCCAAGGCGAGCAGTGCTTTTTTATACTCCCAGCGAGCTAACATGGGAATTGTCCGTTGTTCGTTGCCGGTTGTCCGTTGAAAGGACCATATAATTTTCATCTTCAGGCACTGGATCCTCTTTACACCTTCCCCTTCCAATGGGCAACAGGTCTTTCTATTCTTCCCACTCCTCCAGCCCGTCTTTGGCCAGGTCTTTCGTGGACTTGGGTTTCACCTTTCGGTAGACTTCCAGGGGGCTCATTCTACTTCCTTCCACTCTCAGGAGATCTTCTTCGACGGAAATCCCGAAGAGTCTCTCGTTTTCCTCGAGATAAGGGAGAATTAGGTTCCAGTCTTTCTCTTCCAGTGGTGCGATCTCGCCCCCGTTGAGCTGTTCGTCCTCAATCGTTTTGCCTGGATCCCGCACGTAAATCACTCCCCCTGATGCGAGGGAGAAAAGGTTGGATCCGGAATAGGGAACCGGCTGAGGTGCGACAGCGCCTGCGCCGTCGAATCTGATTCCGTTCAGGACCACGAATCCCCCTCCGTTAAGCGGGTCGCCGGCCATGAAGGATTCCGCCAGGTAATCCAGGCACGTTCCGTTGATCACTACCCTGGGCCTTCCCACCGCATTGATGAGCGGCCGGCCGGCTGCGTTTCCCATGACATAGACATCGCCCCCCTTGGCGCCGTACAGGAAAGTCTGGCCCACGTCGCCCCAGATAACCAGTTTTCCCGACTTCATGATCTGCCCCACCTGGTCCTGGGCATTCCCGTGTACGAAGATCGACATGCCGTCGATCCCCGATGCGAGGTAGTCTCCCGAACTGCCGTAAATATCGATCCTGACGCCTCCTGTTTCCGGCCCGAAACCGCAGCCGTGGAAACGCTGTCCTCTCAGCCCGAATACTATGAAACGCCTCCAGCCCCGAAAAAAAGCTTCCGCCATGAGACGGCTGTCGCAGTTGTCTCCCTCGGGAGGAAAAAGCGATGCATCGATGACAAGAACCTTCTCGTCGTAATCCGGGCCTCTGAAGAACCCCCGCGTCTCCCAGTCGACCAGTCGATAGGAACTCCTGTTCTCACCCGATCCGGGCGGGCTTCCTTTTCCGGCAGGAAGGGCCTCCAGCGAAGGCAGGTGCCTGAAAATGGTTTCCAGTATCTTGTTCACCATCTGGATAATGGAGCGCCTCTTCTTGTCGTGGGTGGGATAATATCGGTCGAGCATGAGTGTCAGGGATTCCAGGGCGACCTCCAGATGGGCGTCACCCTTCCGAGCCCAGGACCGGATCTCCTTCAGGCATTGCATGAAGTCGGAATAATCCCACAACCTGATGCCTTCCCTGAGATAGTCGAACAGAAGATCGGACCGCTGAAGCTCGAAGAAGGAACCGATCCGGAATCTCTGTTCACCCTCTTCCTCGGCCACGTAATAGACACGACCGGGCAGGTAGGCGGTTTGCCCGCTCTCTACCCTCACCTCCCGGCCGAACTTGTCGACGCAGCGCAAAGTTCGCTCGGGGAATTCCCCGGTTTTTTCCTCCAGGCTGAAAACGAAGGAGCCGCCGTCGGTGTGACTGCCGCCCCGCGCGTTCCAGTAGCGATCCGCCGCCGTTCCCACCCTGGGATCCTCGTCTGAAAGGCTTCGAAGGGTGGCGTCGATTGCCTGTTTCTCCGAACAAATCAGCCCCAACTGCACCTGCCCCTCGTGGAGCGCAAAAACCTGGGGTCTGAGCATGGCCGTGTCAGTGATGCCTATGAGTTGAAGACGCCTGTTGAGGGTGTCATTGCGGGCAATGATGAAAAACCACGGCCCGTCGGGGGAGCCGTGAATATGGGTGGCCTGGATGGCCCGATAGATCTTCTGTTTTTCCGGTGGCAATCGATCGAAGTCCCTTTCCATCGTCGGGGCCAGAGCCTCGATTACATACTCCAGAGGGTAGCCGTAGGTACGGCTGTACAGATCAAAAAGGAGAGCCGAGACTTCCGTGTCCGTCAGGAAGAGGGGTTGAATATTCCTCTGCCTCAGGTATTCGGCCACCGAATGGTAATTGGCGAAATCACCGTTGTGCACCAGAGCCTCATTCAACCCGATGAAGGGATGTGCACCGGCCGGATGCCAGACTCTTCCCTTCGTGGGGTAGCGCTGGTGGGCAATCCAGATGTGAGCCTTGAAGTCGTCCAGTTTGTAGTATTGCACTACCTGCTCCGCGTAGCCGACGATCTTCAGAATGAAAAAGTTCCTGCCGTGGGAGAGGACAAAAGCCCGCTGTCTACCGTAAGCGTCGTAAAAAGTCTTGTTGAGATTGAAACTGTTCCGGTACACGAACTCGTCTTCCGCTTCCCGGCTACCGAGCCCTTCGAGCCCGTTTCGGGTCACGAACTCCGTCAGGACTTCCGGTTTGACCCTCACGAAGCACCGCCACACGTCAGGGGGCTTAACGTCGAGTCCGGGAACGTCCCTGTAATCGTCGATGCCCGGGATCTTTTCGGAAAAATCAACGTCGTAGCAGGGTTCGATGAACCCCTTTTCCACTTCGTCCATCACGCCGTCCTCCAGGACCGCAACCTGGAGGATATAGTCCTCTTCCAGAATCTCTTCCGATACGCCGAGCATCCGGTGATCGAAACCCATGGCCGCTATCCCGCCGCCCCTGCCGTTTCCCCGGTTGTGCATCTGTCTGGAGGGCTCGAATATGTGCTTCCCCCTCACAGGAATGGAACAGGCAAAGCCCGTCACGCCGCAACCGCCCTCTGCTTCTGTTTCAAAACGCTCCCTGCGGGGAAGGCCCTCCAGCAGAGGAGCTCGCGATTGAATGATGCGCTGAATCAAATCAAGCCTGTTCATAAGTGAAACCTCAAAGCAAGGGCGCACGGCTCAAGGCCCGGGGTTCGGCCAGACTAATAAGCTCTTAAATGGGCGCTTTTTTGTGCCTTGAGCCTTGCGCCCTTGCTGTTTCATTATTCCTTCCTCATGTAATCCAAGTGCACAAGGCAATCCGTGCGGCCCACCAGCTCGCTCACGCACCTCATGCCGAGCCGCCTGAGGATTCCGATCAGTTCTCCGCGCCACGCCAGAAACATGTTGATGATCCTGCGGGTTCCCCACGTCAGATCGATCAATTCCATGAGTTCCGAATCGGTGGTGGCAATGCCTCGAGCGCACCCACGGCCGCTCTCGCAGTTGTGGCACCGGATGCACTCCAGTGCCACGAGGTCCGCTGTGCCGGTGCACACGCCGTCGGCGCCGAGGGCAATTATCTTGGCCACATCGTGGGGAGTGCGAATTCCCCCGCTCGCGATCACCGTGATCTTGTCCCTCACTCCTTCCTGCTGAAGGAATCTGTGGACCCTCGGCACGGCGTATTCTATGGGCATGGCGATGTTCTTCTTCGCGATGTCCGGCGCGGCGCCCGTTCCTCCGTAGCTCCCGTCAAGGTGGATGATGTGAGCGCCCGCGTAGTAGCTTCCCACCGCCACCATGTCCACGTCGGTAGGTGTGGAGACCTTCACGGAAACCAGGGCCTGGGGGTTGATCGCCTTGATCCAGTCCACGTGCTTCTTGTGATCCTCCACGGAGTAAACGCTGTGGAACGGGAAAGGTGAAAACAGAGGATACCCCACCACAGCCTCCCTCATGCGGGCCACGCCCGGGGTGACTTTGTCTCCGAGGAGGTGGCCTCCCAGTCCCGGCTTCGCACCCTGGGCATACTTGAATTCGACTATCCTCACTCTTTGGATGGTTTCTTCCCTCACGCCGAAGAGCCCGGTGGCGACCTGAGTGATCACATGGTCGTCATAAGGTTTCAACACCTCCGGATATCCTCCTTCCCCGGTGCAACAGAAAGTGTTCAGAGCCGTGGCCGCCTTTATGCGGCTGAGCATGGTGGTGATGCTCACCGACCCGTAGGACATCCCTCCTCCGTAAAAGGGTACGCTGATCCTTATCCTGCGCGCGTGGTCCCCTCGCCGGTTCAAATCAACGCCTACGTCGACGTCATGGTCTTCAATCTCTTTCCTTTTCGGAGGAAGCTGAAGCCGCAACTTGTCGAACCCTCCGCCGGAAGCTCCGACCCGATACTCGAGCCCGCCGGGCGGCATCGACCCTTTCTCGGCCATGTGCCACGTGCTCGCAAGCAAGTCAGGGGTCCACCTGAAATCACCCAGGGTATCAAAGGTAGGGTTTCTCTTCAGGGAAAGGGCGTTCACAGGGCATTCCCGGTGGCAGGGCGCCGGACAGTCCGGCCCGACGCACCGGTAGGCGTGTCTGGTCAGGGCCCTCCCCCTTTTCATTTCATGGACCTGATAAGGGCATATTTCCACGCACCGGCCGCAGGCAGTGCACGCCGTGCTCCTGTGGAGACGATACTTTCCGATGGGATTCCTGAACCGGGATGGAGCGGAAATCACACGGGGAACGTCATTTCTAGACAAGTTCATATCCTTGCTTCACCTCACCCATGAATCCAAAGGCGGCCTCGTCCATTTCCTCGAAAAACATGGCGCGGCCGGTCTCTCCCCTGAGTCTTCGGACATCTCTGATTCCCATTGCCCCCATCACCTCCAGAAGCTGGCTGTGCCACGCACCGAGGAGGTTGCGCACTCTGGCAGCAACCCAGGCGGGGCGGGCCTTCTCTATTTCCACGGGGCATGAAAGCCCCCGGGTGCAGCGCCGGCACATGCGGCACTCCAGGGCGATGAGGATTGGGAAGTCGACCACCACCGCATCCGCCCCGCAAATGACGGCCTTGGCCACGTGCTCGGCCATGGCGATGCCCCCTCCTGCAAGGAGCACAACCTCGTCGCGAACACCTTCTTCCACAAGAGCCCGGTGAACCGATCTAATCACGTCTCTCATGGAAAGGTGCGAATCGTCCATCGCTTTGCCGTCATACCCCGCCTCCAGGTGAATGATGGGCACCCCCGAGCGGGCGAGGCCGACGGCTCGCTCTTCCACGCCCTTCACCATGGGAAGATGCACCGATACGAGAGCCGAAGAAAAAAGAGCTCCGGTTCTCTTGTTCAAGTTTTCATTCCAGGGAACCTCAATCAGTCGGACCGCCTTGCGTTTCTTCCGCGGCGGCTCACCTTGAACAGCCAGGACCGGCATGAGGTGAGAGGCGAATCCCTCCATCTTTCCGGTAACATCGCCGGAGGGAAGGGCAAGAAACGTCCCGAGGCGCGCCGCCGCCATTGCCCACCCCCGGAGCGTGTCTTCTCCGAAGGAACCGAAGGAGGGCGCTCTCATGATGATTGGAAGAGGGATGTCTACGATGGGAGGAAAGTCATCCAACAGACTTCCTCCTTGATCTAAGAGGAGGTGCCGCGGTTTCCGGCCCAGATCGACGGCAGTGCTGATGTACTCCCGGCCGTGGATGCCGTCCCTCGTCGGCCGGACGATTTCGGACATGTCGGTCCACATGCCGTCAAAACCCGTGCCGCTGAATGGACCTGGGTATCCCGCTCCCGACACCGGGATCTTTCCTGTTTCAGCCTGGTACCACAGGCGCGCTACGATGTCAGGCGCCCAGTAAGAGTCCCCGAGGCTCTTATATGCCGGGTTGACCCCCTTCTGGATGAGCTCTTTCGGGCAACCCTGCACGCACCTCAAACAGCTCATGCACCCGTTGTCCAGCGAATCGATCATCTGCCGTGCATCCAGGCCGCGGTGCTCGTAGACCCTGTACACGCACTGCTTCTTTACGCACACGGGGCACTTCAGACACCCTTCCTCCCAGGCGATGACGCCTGACTTGGCGATGGCCTTGAAGCGATGGGGCACCGCCCTGGTGTGAATCATGTATTTCTTCGGCATGTCGTCAACCTCAACAATGGCGCATGGCACACGGCACACGGCGCAAGGGCCAGGAAACGCAGAACCCTGCGCACGCAAAACGAAACACCCGATCATTTCTTTTCATGATTTCTCATTCGCCTTTCTTATTCCCTGATGCCTTGTGCCTTGTGCCCTTCTTGTTTCGGCCTCGGCAGCAGGCCGGCCCTCTCTACGATCTCGCTCACCTTCTCTTCCCACTCAATGGCCATGATGTGGACGCCCTTCACCCCAGGCACCTGTTTGAGCCGCTCGATGGTTTCAACGCAAAGACTGAGGCCTTCCTCCGCCTGCTTCTTTGCAGGCACGCCTTCCATTCTGCGGACCACCTCGTCCGGCACATCCATGCCGGCCACCCTTTTCTTCATGTACTTCGCCATGCCCGCTGACTTCAGCGGGGTAACCCCGCCCAGGATGTACACTTTCTCCGTGAGCCCCCTGTCCCTGGCCATGGCCATCCACTTTTCGAACCTCTCCAGATTGTAGACGCACTGGGTCTGGATGAACTCGGCCCCCGCGGTTACCTTCTTGGCAAGACGAACGACCCTGAAGTTGAAAGGATCACCAAAGGGATTGGCCGCGGCGCCGATGAAGAGTTCCGGGGCCCTGGTCAGGGCCTCTCCTCCGAGGATGACTCCTCGATCACGCATTCCCCGCACCGCCTGGACGAACTGGATGGAATCGAGATCGAACACACCCGCGGCCTGGGGCTGGTTGCCGAAACGCTGGTGATCCCCGGAAAGACACAGGACGTTCCTGATGCCGAGCGACGAGGCACCGAGGATGTCGGATTGGAGGGCTATTCTGTTCCGATCCCTCACCACCACCTGAAGAACGGGATCAAGACCCTTGTTTTTTAACAACACACACGCGGCAAGACTGGACATGCGGACGATGGCGGTCTGATTGTCCGTCACGTTGACGGCATCCACCCTGTCTTTCAGCAGTTCCGCCTTTCTCAGGACGACTTCGGGATCCGCCCCTTTAGGAGGACCGCATTCGGCAGTCACCGCAAACACTCCCCGATCGAGA
>Ga0068714_10002606_pt1 | contig 22877 bp, 17 predicted proteins | sample MTBNYHSulfiMetaG_FD_62988 | JGI IMG/M metagenome (GOLD analysis project Ga0068714, IMG submission 62988) | Enrichment culture microbial communities from rom New York Harbor, USA that are MTBE-degrading - MTBE-NYH (New York Harbor Sulfidogenic)... | ecosystem: Environmental > Aquatic > Marine >... | reverse complement strand
GCCGTCCGGTCGTCGGCCATGGCGGCCGGGGCGAAGGTCGTGTACATGGTGGCGGAGCCCATGGCGGCGGCCATCGGAGTAGGGCTCCCTGTGGAGACGCCCACCGGAAACATGGTCATCGACATCGGGGGCGGTACTACCGAGATCGCGGTCATCGCCCTCTCCGGGATCGTCTCCAACACCTCCATCCGGGTAGGGGGGGACGAGTTGGACGCGGCGATCGTCACCTTCCTCCGAAAGAACTACAACCTCCTCATCGGGGAGCCCACCGCCGAGGCCATCAAGATCCAGATCGGATCGGCCTTCGACTTCGGTGAGGAGCGGGAGATGGAGGTGAAGGGAAGGGACCTGGTGAGCGGAATTCCGAAGACGGTTTCCGTCCACTCCCAGGAAGTGCGGGAGTGCATCCAGGAACCCATCCAGGCCGTCGTGGAAGCTGTGCGGCGATCCCTGGAGATCACCCCGCCGGAGCTCGCGTCGGACATCGTGGATCGGGGCATTGTCATGACCGGCGGCGGCGCCCTCATCAGGGGACTCGACCGACTTCTCCAGCATGAGACGAACCTCCCGATCCACGTGGACGAGGAGCCCCTCACGTGCGTGGTCCGGGGTGCCGGGAGGATCCTGGACGACTTCCACAAGTACAGGGGCGTACTCACCACCTGATTCACCCCTCTCGCCTCGGATCAGCCTGATCCGCTCAACCGATGGGCAGCTATACCGATTCGCAGGAGGAGGGTCGAGGGCGCCGGGATCTTGCCGTCGCCGCCTTCTTCCTCGTCCTGGCCATTGTCGTTGTCTACCTCCCACCCCGCCTCCAGGATCACGTCGCCGCCGGTGTCAGGGCCTCCGCCCTGAAGCCCTTCCTCATGACCCAGGAGGCGCTGGCCCGGGCACGCCTGCGGGCCGAGGACGCCCTGGTCCTGCAGGCCCAGCTGGACTCCCTGGCCTCCTTGGTGGTGTCCCAGGCGACCCTGGCGGAGGAGAATCGGAAGCTCCACGGTCTTCTCCAGCTCCAGGAGAGGGCTCCCGGCACCTTCCTGGCGGCCAATGCCATCCGGCCGGGAACGGCGGGTTCGGAGAGCATGTTCATCCTGGACGTTGGATCGAGGCACGGGGTGGGAGCCGGAAATCCCGTGCTCATGCGAAACGGCCGGATCGGCCTCGTGGGCCTCATCCGGGGGGTGCGGGGGTCTACGGCTGTGGGCATCGATTGGAGCCACCCCGACTTCAGGGCCAGCGCCATGACGGCCGACGGGACGGTGTTCGGGATGGTGGAACCGAGGAGAGGAGAGTTTCGGGAGGCCGATCGTCTCCTTCTGAACGGAATCCCCTTCTACGAGTACCTGGATTCGGCGACGCTCATCGTGACTTCGGGGCTGGGAGGGGTCTTCCCGAGGGGCATTCCCATCGGTGAGGTGGTATCCATGGCGGAGGAGGAGCGAAGCTGGCGAAGGGCCTATTGGCTCCGGCCGGTTGTGGCGACCGGGAGCATCACCCACGTCTTGGTGGTTACGGACGACGGGGCCGCCGAGATGATGGCGGATCTGTTTGATGGAGAGGATCCCCAGATTCCTGATTCCCTTCCGCCGACCCCGCCGCAGAGGCGGGATCCCGGCCCGGATGACGAGCGCGAGCCGCCCGGCGCACTCGACCGCCCGGGAGGCAGCAGGTCATGAGGCGACTGGTTCTGCTGCGGATCCTCGTCCCTCTGCTGGCGGTTCTCCATTTCTTGCTCCACATGGGGATGGGGATGGGGCGGGGCGCCCCGGACCTCCTCACCCTGTCCCTCCTCCTGGCCGCCCGGGAGCTGAGGATGGGGGCGGGGGCAGGGCTGGGATTCTTCTTCGGCCTCATGGAGGATTCCTTCTCCGCTCTCCCGTTCGGAGTCTTCACTCTCTCCCTGACCGTCGTGGGTGCCCTGGGGGCCAGGACCCGGGACCTCTTCGTCGGCGACTCCCTGAGGTTCCTCTTCTCGTATCTTGCCGCCGGGAAGCTCCTGCTGGAGGCAGGTGCGTGGTTGATCGCCGGGGAGATGGCCAGGGGGCCCTTCGTCCAGGCGGTCCTGGTGGAGGGGAGCCTGGCAGCCCTGTACGGCGCCCTGGTGGGTGTGCTGCTCATCCTCCCGCTGGGGGGACGGGACGTCCTGCGATGAACCTGGATCACCCCCTCTCCAGGGCACAGAGGGCCAGGGGAGCCGTCCTGGCGGTGGCGATCCTCATGGGCGCCCTGGGCCTCACCTTCTTCAGGGCCCAGGTTCTTCGGTCCAGCGATTGGGGCCTCCAGTCCGAATCGAACCGCCTCAGGGCCCTCGCCCTCCCCGCCCCCCGCGGCACGCTCTTCGATCGCAACGGTGCGGTCCTGGCTGACAATGTGCCTGGCTATGCCGTGGTCCTCCTCCCCGGCCCCCGCGACACGGTTCGGGCCCGGCTGGAGCGCCTGGCCCCCCACCTGGACCTCACCCCGGCCAGGCTCGAGCGCCTCATGGAACAACAGCGGGCCACCCCGCGGCAGCCCCTTACCGTGAAGGTGAACGCCTCCTTCCTGGAGGTCTCCGTCCTGGAGGAGCGCCGCAACGACTTCCCCGGGCTGGAGCTGCAGATGAGGCCCCGACGTCGTTATGTGGCGGGGGAGGCCATGGCCCACATCCTCGGGACCCTGGGGGAGGTCACGGCCGAGGAGCTGGAGAGTCCCGACTTCGCCGGGTACCAACCCGGCTGGATCGTGGGGAAGGACGGGATCGAACGTCAGTACGAAAGACTTCTCCAGGGAAAGCAGGGGTATCGCTTCGTGGAGGTGGACGCCCTGGGAAGGATCGTGGGATCCTTCGGAGGCCCGGCCAGGGATGTGCCGGCCGAGCCGGGGGAGGATCTGCATCTCAACATCGATCTGGAGCTCCAGGAATGGGTGCACCGCATCTTCCCGGACAGCATGAGGGGGGCTGTGGTGGCCCTGTCCGTGGAGGACGGGGGAATCCTCGCCCTCTACTCCTCCCCGACTTTCGATCCGAACGATTTCGTGGGGGGAATCGCCGCTGACCGCTGGCAGGAGCTGAACTCCGATCCCGCCCGCCCCCTCTTCAACCGGGCTACCCTGGGTCTCTATCCCCCGGGCTCCACGTGGAAGCTCGCGACGGCGGCCATCGCCCTGGACCTGGGCGTGGTACGGCCGGACGAGACCATGCCCATATCCTGTAACGGAGGGATGTACTACGGCGGCCGGTACTGGCGCTGTTGGAGGCCGGAGGGCCACGGGCACCTGAGTCTGGAGGAAGCGATCCGGCACTCCTGCAATGTCTACTTCTACCAGCTCGGTCTCAGGGTGGGCTTGCTGCGCCTCCTGGAGGAAGGAACGAGGATCGGCTTCGGCCAACCGTGCGGGGTGGATCTCCCTGCGGAGGCCCAGGGCATCTTCCCCAGTGACGTGGGGTACTGGGAAACCTCCTTCGGCTTGAGGGCCACCGAAGGTGAGGCGCTGAGCCTTGCCATCGGCCAGGGTCCCAACTCCCAGACCCCTCTGAAGATGGCCCAGTTCTACCTGGCCATCGCCCGGGACGGGTCAGCGCCGCCCCCCCGTCTCCTCAAGACCGACCAGCCGCCCGCCGGGGGTTGGAGCCTTGACCTCACTCCCGAGGCCCTCGAGACCATGCGGGCGGGGTTGCGGGGGGTGCTTCGCCCCGGAGGGACGGCCCACCTCTCCTCCCTGGAGCACTGGGACCTCATGGGGAAGACGGGCACGGCCCAGAATCTCCCGAATCCGGCACACGCCTGGTTCACCGGAATCGCCGGTCCCTGGGGTGGGAAGCCGGAGATCGTCGTGGTGGCCATCGTGGAGTTCGGGGAGAGCGGTTCCGCCGTGGCCGGCCCCCTGGTGGCCAAGACTGCGGATTACTACCTCCGGCGCAAGTACGGGATTCCTACGGACACCATCCAGACGCTCGGTGAGCACTACCGGGCGGGAAAGCCTGCCCCGTGGGCCGGCCGGGTGTGGACCGAGGGAGGGACCCCCTGATCCGCTTCCTCAAGGCCTGGGCGGGAGACTTGCCCCTGGTGCTGACGGTGGTGGGCCTCTCCCTGTTCGGCGTCGCCATGATCTACTCCGCCGGCGTGCTGAACGAGCCGAGTCCCGTGACCCAGGACATCTGGCAGAAGCAGCTTGCATGGCTCGTCCTGGCCCTGGGGGTGTTCTCCCTGATCTCCAGGATCCCCCTCCGCTGGCTCGAATGGGCGGCCCTACCGGCCTACGTGGCGGCGATGCTCCTCCTCGTTGCCACCCTGGCCATCGGAACCGGAGCAGGGACCGCTGCGGGCGTGAAGAGCTTTCTCGGCTTCGGAGTGTTCCGCTTCCAGCCTGCGGAAGTGGCCAAGATCGCCACTGTCCTGGCCGTGGCCCGTCTCCTCTCGGTGCGAAAGGAACCGCTACAGGGCCTGCGGGACCTTCTGGCTCCTGCGGCGGTGGTGGCGGTTCCCCTCCTGCTGGTCCTGCGGCAGCCGGACCTGGGGACGGCCATGGCCTTCATCGGGATCCTCTTCGCCATGCTCTACTGGGGCGGGACCCCCGTGACCCTCCTGGTCCTACTGGCGAGCCCGGGGCTGGGGCTGATTCTGAGCTACGATACCCGGGTCTGGTCCCTCTACATCGTCATTCTCACCCTCTCCCTCTACTTCTATCGATATCGGCTGTACCTGGTGGAGTCGGTGGCGGTCGTCCTGGCCAACCTGGCTGCGGGGACGGTGGCCCTGCCACTCTGGCGCTCCCTGGCCGAATACCAACGGAACCGCCTCCTGGTGTTCCTGGATCCCAGCATCGATCCCCGGGGAGCGGGTTGGCAGATCATCCAGTCGAAGGTGGCCATCGGCAGTGGCGGACTCTGGGGGAAGGGTTTCACCCTGGGCAGCCAGAAGCGGCTGGACTTCCTTCCGGAGCAGCACACGGACTTCATCTTCAGCGTGCTGGGAGAGGAGTTGGGCTTTCTCGGGGTGTGTCTGGCCATCCTGGGGTTCACCGTCGTCCTCCTTCGCCTCGTTCGCCTGGCTGCGGGGGCTTCGGATCCCTTTGCCGGACTCGTCATCTTCGGTATCTTCGGAGCTTGGATCACGCATATCTTCGTCAATATCGGGATGACGGTGGGGCTGGTTCCCATTACGGGCATCCCGCTTCCTTTTCTGAGCTACGGAGGGTCGTTCCTCCTCATGTCCTGGGTCGCGCTGGCGGTGGCGGTGCGGGTCGCCAAGGAAGGCTGAGGGGGAGCGCCCAGCGGGGTGGTTCCCGTGGAAAGGGCGAGGGATGGCCTGGTTTCGAAAGCCAAAGCAGCCTCTGAGATCCGCCGACAAGAGAGACCTTCCCTCCGACGTCTTCAAGAAGTGCAGCGGGTGCGGAGAGATCGTCTACCGGGAGCGCCTCGCTCAGAATGACCAGGTGTGCCCGGAATGCGGCTTCCACTTCCGCATCCCGCCGGACCAGTACCTGGACCTGCTCCTGGATAAGGGATCCTTCGTGGAGAGGGAAACGGGCCTTCACAGCCTCGACCCCCTGGAGTTCCAGGACCTGAAGCCCTACCGGGAACGGCTGGTAGCGGCTGAGGAGAAGCTGGGCCGGCGCGATGCCGTGGTGGTGGGGGAGGGGGTCCTGGACGGCACCCCGGTCTGCATCGCCGTGATGGACTTCCGCTTCCTGGGCGGCTCCATGGGATCGGTGGTGGGGGAGAAGGTCGCCAGGATCGGCAGGCACGCCCTGGAGCTCCGCCGCCCCCTCATCATCGTGAGCGCCTCGGGGGGGGCGCGGATGCAGGAAGGGATCTACTCCCTCATGCAGCTGGCCAAGACCTCCTCGGTCCTGGCCCGGCTCCACGAAGCGGGGATCCCGTTCATCTCCGTCCTCACCGATCCCACCACCGGAGGCACCACCGCCTCCTTCGCCATGCTGGGGGACGTGCACCTGGCAGAGCCGGGGGCCCTCATCGGTTTCGCCGGTCCCCGGGTCATCGAGGAGACCATACGGCAGGCATTGCCGGAGGGGTTCCAGCGGTCCGAGTTCCTCCTGAACCACGGGATGGTGGACCGTGTGGTGGATCGGAGGGAGATGAAGGAGACCGTGGCCCTTCTGCTCCGGCATATGTGGGCGGGCTGGGACGAGGGGGCATGAAAGCCCCCCCCGACCAGGCCGCGCCGGAAACGCACGGTCCAAGGGCCCCGCCCGACTCGGCCTTCTTCGACCAGGATGGCAACCTCCTGGGAGGCGGAGACATCTCCCTGGACCGGGTCTTCCCCCCTCTTCCCACGGGTGTCCAGTGGGGCCTCGAGCGTACCGAGACGCTCCTCCGGGAGACGGGCGATCCCCACCGTGCCTACCCGACCCTTCACGTAGGGGGCACCAACGGTAAGGGCTCCGTGGCTGCGGTGTGGGCGAACGTGCTCCTGGAGGAGGGGCGGCGCGTGGGTCTCTACACCTCCCCCCATCTCTGCTCGTTCCGGGAGCGTTTCCAGATCGGGGGGCGCCCGGCGCCGGCCTCCACCCTCTTGGCGTCGGCGGACGAGCTCAGGGAGCCTATCGCCCGGCTGGGGCTCACCTTCTTCGAGGCAGCCACGGTGTTGGCCTTCCACCTCTTCGCCAAGGAAGGCGTCGAGGTGGCCGTGGTGGAGGTGGGGTTGGGGGGGAGGCTGGACTCCACCAACGTCATCGTGCCGGAGGTCACCGCCATCACCAACGTGGCCCTGGACCACGGTGAGTACCTCGGCTACACCCTGGAGGCCATTGCCACGGAGAAGGCCGGGATCATCAAGGAGGGGGTGCCGGTGGTGACGGCGGAGCGGGACGTGGCCCTCTGCGGGATCTTCCGCGACAGGGCCCAGGCCCTCGGGGCTCCCTTCCATTCCGTGAACCCCGCGAATGAAGTCCTTGGGCTGCAGGTGGCCCCCACGGGAAACCGCTTCAGGATGAAGACCCGCGCCTGGGGGGAGCTGGATCTACGAACACCTCTCCCGGGCCGGCACCAGGCTGCCAACGCCGCCCTGGCGATTCGGGCCCTGGATCTCCTCCCGGAGGGGCTACGCCCCAGCGGGAGCTCGGTCCTGAGGGGCGTTTCCGGTGTCCATTGGCCGGGACGCCTGCAGGTCCACCAACGCGTGGATGGGACCTGGGTGTTCGACGTGGCCCACAACACCGCCGGAGTGAGGGCCCTGGCGGCCAGCATGGCCCGCCTCCGCCTCCCGGAGCCCCTGGTCCTGCTGGTGGGGATCCAGGGGGACAAGGACTGGCGCTCCATGCTGCCCCCCCTGTTCGAGATGGCCGGGGAAGCTGTCCTGACCCAACCTCCCAGCGTTCCCCCGGGGCGGCGGTGGGATCCCCTGGAGGCGGCGGGAGCGGTGAAGGCCCGACCCAGGAACCTCCACATCCTGGCAGACTTCCGAGAGGCAGTGGATGCGGCCCGAAGGGCAGCGGGAAAGGGGACCGTCCTGGTCACTGGTTCCCATCACACGGTGGGAGACGCCATGAATGCCCTGGGCATCCTTCCGTACGGGCCTGAGTAGGCTGGCGCCCGGTCGCGGAGGGAACCCCGGTCGTGGGCGCGGCTCCTGTCCCTGGCCCCCCGGGCGGCAGCTCAGGGGCCGGATGGCCACCCCCTGCGGGGGTTCCCCTCTCTACCCCCCCTGGATAGATTCGCCCCCATGGCTAAAGACAAGGTGTTCTCGCGGCTTCCGGGGTTCCGGGACTTTCCGCCGGAGGAGCTGCAGCTCCGGTCGCACATCTTCGACGTGTGGCGACGGACGTCCCGGCGTTACGGTTTCCAGGAGTATGACGGACCGCCCCTGGAGGCGCTGGAGCTCTACACCGAGAAAAGTGGCGACGAGATCGTGGGGCAGCTTTATGCCTTCCAGGACAAGGGGGGGCGGGATGTGACCCTCCGGCCTGAGATGACCCCGTCCCTGGCACGGATCCTGGGGGAGCGGAGCCGGGCCCTTCCCAAGCCCATCCGCTGGTTCACCATGCCCCAGCTCTTCCGGTACGAGCGCCAGCAGAGGGGTCGTCTCCGCGAGCACTTCCAGTGGAACGTGGACATCGTGGGAGAGGGGGGGGTGGGGGCCGATGCCGAGATCCTGGCGGTGGCCATCGATGCCCTCCGGGAGCTGGGGCTGGGCCCCGGGGATTTCCGGGCCAGGGTGTCGGACCGCCGCCTCCTCTCGGCCCTCCTGCTGGGGGCAGGCGTACCGCAGGAGGCTCTCTCGGCAGCTTTCGGGGTCGTCGACAAGCTGGAGAGGGAGGAGCCTTCCCGGAGCCTCCAACGGTTGGAGCGGGAGTGTGGCCTGACAGCGTCCCAGGCTCAAGGTGTAGTGGAGCTCTTCGGAACGGGGGGGCTCGAGGAGGCGGCCCGTGCCCACGGGGACGATCCGTCCGTGGCCCAGGCCCTGGCGGAGCTGGAGGAGTACCGGGCCATCCTGGTGGGTCTAGGGCTGGGGGACTTCGTGGAGTTCGACCTGAGGATCGTCCGGGGCCTCGCCTACTACACCGGGATCGTCTTCGAGCTCTTCGACCGGAAGGGGGAGCTCAGGGCCATCTGCGGCGGGGGCCGCTATGACCGGCTCCTGGAGCTCGTGGGGGGGGAGCCCTTGCCGGCGGTGGGGTTCGGGATGGGGGACGTGGTGCTGGCGGAGCTCCTGGCAGAGCGTGGGCTCCTGCCACCGCTGGGACGGGCCGTTGACCTCTTCCTTGTGAGCGTGGCTCCCGGACTCCGCCCCCTGGTTCTGGAGCTGGCACGTGCCCATCGCGACCGGGGCCGGAGCGTGGTCTACGCTCTCCGGGAGCAGTCTGTCCGGAAGCAGTTCTCTGCCGCCTCGTCGGAAGGCGCCCGCTGGGTGGTCATCCTCGGTCCCGCAGAGGTGGAGGAGGGCGTGGCCGTGGTGCGGGACATGGGCTCCGGCGCCGAGAGGCGGGTCTCCTTGGACCTGCTGAGGCAGGGGGAGGGGCTGGGTGGGGACGAACTATGATCCGAAGGAGATCGAAGCCGCCCGAAGGGTGACCGGGCGCGCCATCCGCCGGCTGGACGTCCTGGAGTACCTGATCCTCCTCGTCGCCCTGGGCCTGGCGCTGCTGGGCGGCGCCCTGGTGGCCTGGGTCCTGAGCTCCGGCACGGACCTTTCCTTCCGGTGGGTCTGGGCCGTGACCTCCCTCCTGCTCTTCGTGGTCCCCGGAGGCTTCGTGTATCTTCGTGAACGCCGAAAACCGCAACCGACAGTGAAGGATCCGCATGGCTGAGAACAAGGGGCTGACGCCCAGGGGCGAGGATTTCAACGCCTGGTACAACGATGTGGTGCTGGAGGCGGAGCTGGCCGACTACTCTCCCGTCCGGGGAAGCATGGTCATCCGCCCCTGGGGCTACGGCATCTGGGAGAACATGCAACGGGGTCTCGACGGGATGTTCAGGGACACCGGGCACGAGAATGCCTACTTCCCCCTCCTGATCCCCATGAGCTTCATCGAGAAGGAGAAGGAGCACGTGGCGGGCTTTGCCCCGGAGCTCGCGGTGGTGACGCACGCCGGGGGGAAGGAGTTGGAAGAGCATCTGGCCATCCGACCCACCTCCGAGACCATCATCTACCACATGTACGCGAAGTGGGTCCAGAGCTACAGGGACCTTCCCATCCTCATGAACCAGTGGTGCAACGTCATGCGGTGGGAGCTCCGGACGCGGCTCTTCCTCCGGACCTCCGAGTTCCTCTGGCAGGAGGGGCACACGGCCCATGCCACCGCCGAGGAGGCTGAGGAAGAGGCCCGCCGGATGCTCGGGGTCTACCGGACCTTCATGGAGGATTGGGTAGCCATGCCTCCCCTGACGGGGATGAAGACGGAGTCGGAGAAGTTCGCCGGAGGGGTGCGGAGCTATGCCTGCGAAGCTCTCATGCAGGACAACAAGGCCCTTCAGGCTGGCACGTCCCACTTCCTTGGCCAGAATTTCGCCCGCCAGTTCGACCTGAAGTTCCAATCCGAGGCAGGGCAGGAGGAGTATGCGTGGAATACCTCCTGGGGGGTGAGCACGCGGATGATCGGAGGCATGGTCCTCACCCACGGCGACGACGTGGGGATCGTGGTGCCCCCCCGGCTCGCTCCGCAGCAGGTGGTGGTGGTGCCCATCTGGAGGAAGGAAGAGGAAGCCGTGGCGGTCCGGGAAAAGGCGCATCAGGTGGCGGCACGCCTGAAGGACGCCGGGGTCCGGGTGAAGGTGGACGCCCGGGACCACCTCACCCCGGGGGCCAAGTTCTGGGAGTGGGAGCGCAAGGGCGTGCCCCTCCGGGTGGAGATCGGTCCGAAGGACCTGGCGAAGGAGCAGGTCGTCGTGGTTCGGAGGGTCACCTACGGGGAGGAGGCCCGAAAGGAATTCCTCCCGGAGGACCAGGCCGTGGCGGAGATGCCCGGACGCCTGGAAGCCTTCCAGGCCGCGCTGCTGCAAGCGGCGAAGGACCGGAGGGAGGCCAACTCGTACCGGGGGGTCACCGATTTCGCACAGCTCAAGGAGATCATGGATGGCCCCGGGGGCTTCGTCTACACGGGGTGGAGCGGAGACCCGGCGGTGGAGGAGCGGATCAAGGCCGAGACCAAGGCCACGGCCCGGGTCATCGTGGACCCCGAGTTCCGGTCCGACACCCCACCCGCCCGCTGCATCGGCGGCGGCGAGGCGAAGATGGAGGTGGTCTGGGCGAAGGCGTACTGATGGGGGACCCCCCGGCCCCGGGGCCTCCCCGGGGCCGGTCCCAGCGGTAACGGCGCCGCGGTGTGAGGCCGCACACCACAGCGGACGCCTCCTCCCGTTGTTGCGGCCGGCGCCGCGTACCATCATTATCCCCGGGGATCACGCGCTCCGCTGGGAGTGATCGTCCCGGACCCGGGGGAGGATCTTCCCCCGCCCTCCACCGGACTTCTTCACGAAGGGAGACGGCCGTGGAGCACAGCACACCCCCTGGGGCAACCCCCCTCATCCTCAAGTCCCTCTTCTTCCTCATGACGTTCCTGGTCCTGGCCTCGGTGGGATACGCGGTCTGGATCGTGGTGGCGTATTGGGACCTCGTGGGCGTCTGACCCGGGCCACGGGCCGCTGGGTCCGTGGCCAACCAGGCTCCCACATGTTCTCGGAGAGAGGGGACGGAAACCATGACCAAGAGACAAGCGGCGGCTTTCTTCTTCGGTGGAACCGGGATCTTCGTGGTGGTCTTCGCGGGCATGACCATCCACAGCCACACCCGGTTCCCCGAGCTCACCAATGCGCAGGACCTCACCCCTCTCGTGCTTGAGGGCAAGGACGTCTGGCATCGCGGAAGCTGCGTGAACTGCCACACCCTCATGGGAGAGGGCGCCTACTACGCCCCGGACCTGACCCGCATCACCGCCCTCCGGGGAGAGGCGTACCTGGCCCAGTTCCTCACGGAGCCTACCCGATTCTACTCCGAGGAGGAGCACGGCCGGATCATGACGAATCCGAACCTGACCCCCCATGAGATCGAGGCCGTCATCGCCTTCCTGGACTGGATCGACGGCATCGACAATTTCCAGTGGCCGCCGAGGCCCATCCTCGTCTCCGGGATGTCCTACGGGCCTGGTGGCGGGACGGCCTCCGGGTCGCCGGCTTCGGATGACCCCGTGGCCATGGGGGAATTCCTCTTCCGCTCGAGCCCGCCGGCCTGCTTCTCCTGTCACTCCACCTCCCCCGGAGTCGATCTTGTAGGGCCCAGCGTTGCGAATACTGCCACTCGCGCGAGGGACGTGCTGGAGGATCCGGCGTACGGCGGCTCCGCCACCTCACCGGAGGAGTGGGTACGGGAGTCCATCCTCGAGCCCAGCACCTACCTCCATCCGGGGTCGCCCACCTATTCCGCCATGGGGCAGTCCGTCATGCCCGGGAACTACGGCGAGACCCTGTCTCCCGAAGAGGTGGAATACCTTGTCGCCTACCTCATGACCCTTCGCTGAGAAAGGAACGAAACCATGCGGTATCGATCCCAGGGGGTGGCGTACTGGTATTTTGCCGTAGCCCTCCTTCTCTTCGCGCTGCAACTCGCCTTCGGATTCCTCTCGGCGGTGAAGTACCTTGGGCCGGATCCCCTCAAGGACATCCTCCCCTTCCACGTCACGAAGACCATCCACACGAACCTCCTCGTGGTGTGGATCCTCATGGGCTTCCTGGGCTCGGCCTTCTATGTGGTTCCCGAGGAGTCCGAGACGGAGCTCCACAGCCCCCGGCTGGCCTATGCCACCCTCGGCCTTCTCACCGTCCTGGGGGTGGTGGCGGTAGTGGGGTACATGTTCGGGTGGACGGCCGGGAACAAGCTCCTGGAACAGCCCCTGCCCATCAAGATCGGGATCGTGGTGGTCATGCTCCTGTTCGCCTACAACATCGTGCGCACCATGGCGAAGGGTGCCCGCGTGACCGCCACGTCCGGGGTCCTGGTAGCGGGCCTGTTCGGGGCGGCCCTCCTCTACCTTCCCTCCCTGCTGGAGTTCACCAACTACACGGTGGCGACGTTCTACCGGTGGTGGACCATCCACCTGTGGGTGGAAGGGGTATTCGAGCTGGTCCAGGCCGGGCTCCTGGCGTTCCTTCTCGTGAGGCTCACGGGAGTCGACAGGGCCCTGATGGAGAAGTGGGTCTATATCGTGGCAGGGCTCACCTTCATCACGGGATTGATCGGAACCGCGCACCACTACTTCTGGATCGGCGTTCCAGAGTACTGGCTTCCCCTCGGAGGGTTCTTCAGCGCCCTGGAGCCCCTTCCGTTCCTCGCCATGGCCGTGATGGCCTACGTGGCGTTCCGTACCATGGAGCGCGCCCCCGAGAACCGGGTTGCCCTCCACTGGGCCCTGGGCAGCGCGCTCGTCTCCCTCATTGGAGCCGGAGTCCTGGGCCTCGCCCACACCTGGCCGGCCGTGAACAAGTGGACCCACGGCACGCTGGTCACGCCCATGCACGGCCACATGGCCTTCTTCGGGGCATACGGCATGATCATCCTTGCCATGGTGAGCTTCACCATGCCCTACGTCACGGGAAACCCCGACGCGGTCCGGAAGGCCCGCGGGATCGGGATCTGGGCGTTCTGGATCATGGTGGGGGGAATGGCAGGAATGACCATGGCCTTCGCGGCAGGAGGGGTAGCTCAGGTCTACATGGAGCGCATCCTGGGGATCGGGTATCTCGATGCCCAGCTCAAGATCCAGGTCCATTTCCAGATGCTGCTGGCTGCCGCCGCTCTCTTCTCCCTTGGCGTGCTCCTCTTTCTCTGGGATTACTTCGTCAAGCATCCCAAGCGGGGACTGCACACCCCGCATGGAGGGGCTCAAGGCGCCTGAACGCTTGCCAGGCAGGAGTCATCCTTCGCAGTTTGGCTCCGGGTCAGGGGGCGGCCCTTCCATGGGCCGCCCCAAGGCGAGCCGGCCTGCGAGTGCGAGGGGGAAACGAGATCATGTCGAGCACCCAGAGGATTCTCCTTCCGCTGGTCCTGTCCCTTCTGCTGGCCCTCCCGAACCAGCTTTCCTTGACAGCCCGGCTCTCGGCCCAGACCCCCGCCATCACGCTGGAAGGGCTCATGAGCGCTCCCTTCCCGTCGGGGCTTGCCGCGTCGCCGGAAGGGGGTTGGGTGGCATGGGTCCAGAACGACCGGGGGATGCGGAACGTCTGGGTGGCCGGGCCTCCTGAGTACAAGGGGCGGCAGCTCACCTCCTACCCCCGGGACGACGGGCAGGAGATCGCCAACCTCACCTGGACCCGGGACGGCGCCACTCTCTACTTCATTCGAGGAGGCGCTCCCAATCGCCAGGGGGAGGTTCCCAACCCCACCTCCGATCCGGCCGGGGCGGAGCGAGCTCTCTGGCGAGTGGATCTTGCTGGCGGGGGAGAGCCAGTGCGGACCGGACCGGGCGTCGCCCCGGTCATGGCGCCGGACGGGAGTGGGTTCGCCTATGCCCAGGGCGGTGTCATCGCGTTCGCCCCCCTCCCCTCGGGGTCGGATGCTGCCTCCCCCACCGTCCTCGTCCGGGCGCGTGGCTCCCTCGGCTCCCTCGCCTGGTCCCCCGATGGGTCCAGGCTCGCCTTCGTGAGCAACCGGGGCAGCCACTCCTACGTCGGGATCTACGACCGGGCTTCCGCGTCCCTCCGCTGGATGGACCCCTCCGTGGACCGGGACGGAAGCCCGGTATGGTCCCCTGACGGGAATCGCATCGCCTTCGTCCGGGTGCCGTCCACCGTCCGCTGGAGCATGTTCGCCCCGGTCCGGGAGGCCATGCCCTGGTCCATCCGGGTCGGGGATCCGGAGACCGGGACCTCCGCGGAGATCTGGAAGGCCCGGGAGGGGCCGGGCAGCGTTCTCCAGGGAGTGGTGGGCTCCGACAACCTCCTCTGGGGCTCCGGGGACCGCATCGTCTTCCCCTGGGAGCATACCGGTTGGAGGCTCCTCTACTCGGTCCCCGCGGAGGGGGGGGAAGCCACCCTCCTCACCCCGGGGGAGTTCGAGGTGGAGTACGTGATCCTCTCCCCCGATCGCCGAACCGTCTACTTCAATTCCAACCAGGAGGACCTGCACCGGAGGGACCTCTGGAGAGTGCGCGTGGACCAGGCTCCACCGACCGCCCTGACCCGCACGCAGGACATCGAATGGGAGCCCACTCCACTGGACAGTGGGGATGATCCGCCGGTAGCCTATCTTCGGTCCGGGACCCGCACTCCGGCCCACGCCGTCATCAGGGTCGGGGGGGAGACCCGGGAGCTGGTGCCGGGCGGGATCCCCTCCGCCTTCCCCTCCGGGGCCCTGGTGGAGCCCCAGCCCGTTACCATCACGGCCCCCGACGGGATGGAGATTCCCGGTCAGCTCTTCCTCCCGCCGGACCTCCGTCCGGGTGACCGGCGTCCGGCGGTGGCGTTCTTCCATGGCGGCTCGAGGCGGCAGATGGTCCTGGGCTTCCATTACGGCTCCTACTATCACAACGCGTACGCCTTCAACCAGTACCTGGCGTCCAGGGGGTACGTGGTTCTCTCGGTGAACTACCGGAGCGGCACGGGCTACGGGCTCGAGTTCCGGGAGGCGTTGGGCTACGGCTCCACGGGGGGAAGCGAGTTCAATGACGTCATGGGGGCGGGGCTCTACCTGAAGGGACGCCCCGACGTGGATCCCGCCAGGATCGGGCTCTGGGGTGGGTCCTACGGTGGGTACCTCACAGCCATGGGGCTCTCCAGGGCCTCGGATCTCTTTGCCGCTGGGGTGGACCTCCACGGGGTGCACGACTGGAACGTGGGCATCGCCACCTTTCGCCCCGAGTACAACCCTCTGGAGGACCCGGAGCGCACCCGGGTGGCCTTCGACGCTTCCCCCATGTCCACCCTGGACGGATGGCGCTCCCCGGTCCTCGTGATCCACGGGGACGACGACCGGAACGTTCGCTTCCTGGAGACTGTGACGCTGGTGGAGGAGCTCAGGAAGCGGGACGTCCGCGTGGAACAGCTGGTCTTTCCCGACGAGATCCATGGCTTTCTCCTCCACCGGAGCTGGCTGGCGGCGTTTCGTGCCGCGTCCGACTTCTTCCAACGGACCTTGAGGTAGAGCGCCCCGCCGGCGGGGGAGGGAAGCCCCCCGCCCCGGAACAAGGGGCCCGGCCGGAGGAGGCCGGCCCTCCGTCGATGCCGGTTTAATCGTCCCGTAATCCCCCCCTCCCAGATTGCCTCCGTGAAGCGTGAACCCTTCAGATCGGAGGCTCTGATGAACGGATGGGCGAGGTGGTCGGCGGCCATGATCGTCACGGCGGTGCTTGCGGCGTGCAGCGATGATCCCATGGGCACGGCACCGGTGGACCGGGTGGAGGTCGGGCCGGCAGGCCAGGTTCTTCTGGTGGGTGACTCCACGGAGCTGACGGCAGTGCCCCTGACCGCGGGCGGAGACGTGGTCGTCGGCCCGGTTCTCTGGCGCAGCCTGAACCCGGCCGTCGCGGCTCTCCGGGCGAGCGGAGCGGTTGCCGTGATCGAGGCGAAGGCGCCGGGGTCGGCCCGGATCGAGGCGGAGTCGGGGGGCCGCGTCGGCTACGTGGATGTGACCGTCGACGCCCTGCCACAGGTCGCCGTCGTGGACCTGCTCCCCACCACCCTGGTGCTGGAGGTCGGGCAGGAGACCACCATCCGGGCCGTGGCCCGAAGGGCGGACGGGCAGGAGATCTCCGGTAGGGATGTGACCTGGAACGTCACGCCGGCCGGTGTCGCGACGGTGGTGGCCGAGGCGACGCCGGGTTCGGCGAGGGTGACGGCCCACGCTCCGGGCGAGGTGGTCATCCACGCCACGGTCGACGGCATCGGCGGCGAGGCCGAAGTGCAGGTGGTGACGGCCACGCCGGCCCAGGGGCAGGTGGCGACGGTGGTCATCGCTCCGTCGGATTTCTCGCTTCCCGTGAACCACGAGACCTCCCTGCAGGCGATCGCCAAGACGGCGACGGGTGAGATCGTTGATGGCCTGCCGGTGGCCTGGACCAGCTCCGCCGATGGCATCGCCACCGTGACCCCCATCGGGATCTCGTCCTTTGCCAGCGTGAAGACGGAGGCGCCGGGCGCAGTGACCATCCGAGCGACCGTCGGCGGAGTGACGGGGGAGGCGACGGTTCAGGTGACGGCGATCCAGCCGCCGCCGGGGCAGGTCTTCTACCTCATGTTCAGCCCGAACCATCGCGGCATCTGGGTGAACCAGCCCTTGGACTTCAGCCAGCACCTGTTCGCCATCGGTGCGAACGGCACGATTCCCGATCCGGCGGTGACGTGGGCTGTTGACGACGCTACCGTCGCCTCCGTGGACGCAGCCGGTGTGGTGCGCGGTCTGGCGGCGGGCACGACGAAGGTGTGGGCGAACATGGGTTCCCTTCGTGCGTTCGCGTGGGTCACCGTCTTCCAGCCGTCGGCCGGCGTCGCGGTGTACGATCTCACGTACGACTGGTGGGATGGCCAGTGGCGCATGGCCCAGCAGGTGGGCACCGAGAGCTGGACGGATGAGCTGGGTGCCCAGCACGAAGTGGCCCTTTGGCTCACGGGTGGGACGCTGGCCATTGCTGACGACGGACAGTACGAGCGTGTCTTGTCGCTGGAAGGCTGGGTACAGTGGAACGGTTCCGGCCGGAAGGTCGTCGAGAGGGAGGTGGTGGATCGCGGAATGGCCAGCATCATCATCGGCGGTGAGACGGGGTACGTGCTGAGGTCCGCCACGACACCCGGCTACCAGTATGAGGTCGTGTCCGCTGCCAACGCGGGTCACGTGGTCATGCGGGCGGCGGTCGGCACGACAGAGGAGCACGATTACATGTTCCGGCTGCGCCAGTAGGGGTTCCTGCGGTCATCGGGGCTGCAGGGCAGGAGGAGGGATGGGTCCCGCCGGGACTCATCCCTCCTTCGCCCCGGCGGCACCACCCCCGGCTCCGGTCCCCTCCGGTGTGGCGGGCGCGGCGAGGCTCCCGCGGGCCCTCGGCATCCCCTATTCTTCCGGGGTCGGCGCCCGGACCCATTCGCCCTGGAGGCTCCATGTTCCGCGCCCTGGTCCTTCTCTCATCGCTTCTGGCTGCCGTTTCGTCCCTGAGCGCACAGGCGTGGACCCTCCCGGACACGACCCGCTCCAGGGTGGACCATGTCTTCGCCTTCGTGGAGCCGGATGCCCCGGGGTGCGCCCTGGGGGTGATCCAGGATGGGAGGCTCGCCTACGCACGGGGGTACGGCTTGGCCAATCTGGACTGGGGGATCCCCATCGGCGCGACCACGGTCTTTGACATCGGCTCCGTGTCCAAGCAGTTCACGGCCACGGCCATCGCCCTCCTGGACATGGACGGCGTGCTTTCCCTGGATGACGACGTCCGGCGCTGGATTCCAGATCTGCCCGACTACGGGAAGACCGTCACGATTCGTCACCTCCTGAACCACACCAGCGGCATCCGGGACTACCTCACCCTCCTGAACCTTGCCGGCTTCGACTTCGCCAACGTCTTCGACGAGGTGGACGGTGTCCGCCTCATCACCCGCCAGCGCGCCCTCAACTTCGAGCCTGGCTCCGAATACCTCTACTCCAACTCGGGCTACCTTCTCCTGGCCAACATCGTCCGGCAGGCGACGGGCAAGTCCCTGAGGGCATTTCTCCAGGCAAGGGTCTTCGAGCCTCTGGGTATGAGCGGATCGTCCGTCTGGGATCGGAACACGGAGGTTCTGGCGGAGCGGGCCACCGGCTACTCCTGGGCGGAGAGCGACGGGTGGCGCGTGAACCACGCATGGAACTTCCAGATGGGCGGGGACGGGCAGGTGATCACGTCCATCGCGGACCTGGCGAGGTGGGATGCGAACTTCTACGACCCGGTGGTCGGGGGGCAGGGTTTGCTGGATCGGCTCCACACCCGGGGAGTCCTCAGCAACGGGGACACCATCTCTTACGCCCTCGGACTCACCCTGGACGAGTACCGCGGCCTCCGGCGGGTGCAGCACGGGGGCTCCTGGGCGGGGTTCCGCGCCATGCTCTCTCGCTTTCCGGACCAGCGAACCAGCGTGATCGTCGAGTGCAACCGTGCCGACGCCAACCCCGCGGCCTACACCAACGCAGTGGCTGACCTGGTCCTGGCCGACGCGTTTCCGGAGACTCCGGCTACCGGGGCGGGGGCACCGCAACCTGCCCGTGGCCCGTCCGAGACCGCCCCGCCGGCCGTTTCCCTCCCGGAGGATCAGCTGGCCCGATGGGCGGGGGCCTACCGGCACGCGGACCGCCCCGAGTACCGCTTCTTCGTTGCCAGGGATGGAGCGCTGTGGCTGGACACCGGCGCCGGAACCCGCCTCACCGCCGTCTCGGATTCATCCTTCCTGATGCCCGGAGGAACCTCCGCCTTCGTCTTCTCCGCCACCGCCGACGGCGTCCGGGTGCAGGGGGCCGGCGCGGCCCTTCACCGGGTCCCGGACTTCACTCCATCGGTGGAGGACCTGGCGGAGCTGACGGGATCGTATGCCAGCGAGGAGCTTGGCGCGGTGTTCGAGATCCGGGTGGACGGTGACCGCCTGACCCTCCGCCGGCCGGGGAGCGTACCGGTGCCTCTCCGCCCTGGACGGGCCGACGAGTTCGTGGCCCCGGCGGCCACCGTGACCTTCGAACGGGAGGATGGGAGGGTGACGGGATTCCGGGTCTATGCGGGGCGCGTCACCGGGATCGCATTCCAGCGGGAGCTGTGAGGTTCCGGAGCACGACAAGAACGGGCGGCCCGCCGCCGCCGGGCACCCATCCCGGAGCGACTACCCGGGGAGGATGGTCCGCAGGAGCTCTTCGGTCTTGAGGGCAGACCGCTGGGCCATGCGCACGAACTCCTCGGTGCCGTTGTAGGTGGGCCTCAAGAGGGCGCAGTGGAGGTCCCCCCTGGAGAGCCACCACTCCCAATAGTCGTTGGAGAGCGTGCGGGCCACCCTCCGCATCTCGGTCCGGTCCGGGTACCTCGCGGAGGCCACGAGGCCGAAGGCCATGAGGCTCCCGGTGAGGAGGCCGCAAAGGTCACCCTTCCCGACCCCGCCCCCGAAGACGCCGGCGGCTCCCAGGTGCGTCTCGGGGAGCTCGAGGAAGCGGACGGCGGCCAGGAGGCTCATCTCGGCGCAGGAGTACCCCTGTCCCTGGAGGGCGGCGATCTCCCGGGCCATGGGGGAGGCGGCCACCCGCTCGGCCTCCTCGGGGGTGAACTCGCCGTGGAAGCCGGGCCTGGCGGCGTCCTGGGCGGTGGGCGGGGGCTCCCCTTCCGGCAAGGAAGACTGGGCGGTGGCGAGCCGGGAGGGGTCAAGGAAGACCGTCAGCGGGAGAGCGCCCACAAAGGCCCTCCGCGAGACGCGTGGGCCGTTCATGCCACGAGATTCGGCCATCCTCACTCCTCCCGTCGGTGATCCCGTCCGATACGTGAGCTTCCTCCCCTCACACCCCCCCGATCTGCATGTCCCGGATCCGGAACGTGGGGGCCGTGGTGGTCCGGCGCAGGTCCAGGTCGGTCCCCACCCTGTCGATGCCGTTCAGCATCTCGGCGGCGGTGGCGGCGATGGTGATGCCCCGCACGGGAAAGGCCAGCCTGCCGTTCTCGATCCAGAATCCCTGGGCCCCGCCGCTGAAATCCCCGCTCACCGGATTGATGCCGTACCCGGTCACACCCTTCAGGTAGAGACCCCGGGGGGTGGACCGGAGGATCTCCTCCGGGTCCGCCTCGCCGGCGGCCACGTAGAAGGCGTGGGGACCGATCCCCGGCAAGCTGGAGTATCCTCCCCGGCTGGCGTTCCCCGTGCTCCGGACTCCGGCCCGGGACGCCACGGCGGTGTTGTACATGAAGCCCTGGAGCACGCCCTTGTCGATGACGACGCGGCGTTGGGTGGGGACTCCCTCCCCGTCGAAGGGCGCGGATGCCATCCCCTTGGGGAGGGTGCCGTCGTCCACCACGGTCAGGAGCTCGGAGGCGATGGCTTCCCCGACGAGCCCCCCCAGGAAGCTGGCACCCTGGAGCACCCGCTCCCCATTGATGGCGCCCAGGATCCCGCCCAGGAGCGACCCCGCCACGTCGGGGTCGAAGATCACCGGGGCGCGCTGGGTGGGGACCATGCGGGGATCGAGCATCTCCCACGCGCTCCGGGCTGCCTCCTCCGCCACTTCCACCGGCGACTGGAGATCCGCGAAGAAGCGCCGGGAGCAGTACTCCCCTCCGGACGACCGTTGCTCCCCCTTCTCCGCCACCACGCTCACCCCGAAGGAGCATGCGGCAGACCGGTAGCTCTTGGCCAGCCCGTTGGAGTTGGCCAGGTACACGGTCCCTTCTCCCTCCCCCCAACGGGCACCGTCACTCTTGCTGATGCGGGGGTCCGCCATGGCCAGGGCCTCCGCCTCCGTGATGAGGGCGATCTTGGTGTCCATGGACACCCCTGCCAGGTCCGGATCGAAGATCCCCTCCACCGGCGTCGCACCCTGATCGTCCGGAAGGATGTTGTGCTCGTCGGGAGTCATGTGCCCGGCGAACTCCACGGCGGCGGTGATGGCCTGGTTGAGGGAGGCGTCGGACAGGTCGTTGGAGTGGGCGAACCCCATCTTCCCCTCCTTGAACACCCTGAAGCCCACGCCATGGGAGGAGGACTCCTGCACGGTCTCCATCTGGCCGTTGCGTACCTCGATGTTCAGCTGGCGGCTCGTCTCCAGAAGGACCTCGGCGGCGTCCGCACCCCCGCTCAGGCATCGGTCGACCAGCTCTTGCGTTAGGTTCTCGTACTGCATGGCTCGTTCTCCCTGACGGTTTCGCGCTGTGTCGTCAAGCCCGGCTTCCGCCGACGTTGATCCCCCTGATCCTCACCGTGGGCTGTCCCGCCGATACCTCCGCCGACTGCCCCTTCCCGCAGATGCCGGGGCCGAAGGCCAGATCGTTGCCCACGGCGTCGATGTTGGACACCACCTCCATGCAGTTCCCCACCAGGGTGGCACCCTTCACGGGTGTGGTCTTCCGCCCGTCCTCGATGAGATAGGCCTCCCGGCAGGTGAAGTTGAACTCGCCGGTCGTCGGGTTCACGCTCCCGCCGCTCAGGCTCTGGACGTAGAGCCCGCTCGGGGTCGAAGCCAGGATGTCGGCCGGCTCCGAGTCTCCCTGGTCGATGAAGGTGTTGGTCATGCGGGGGATCGGAAAGTAACGGAAGCTCTCCCGGCGGCCGTTCCCCGTCCGCTCCAACCCCAGCTGCTTCGCCGAGAGGACGTCCGTCATGTAGGCCTGGAGGACGCCGTTCTCGATGAGGACGTTCCGGCGCTGCTGGGTGCCCTCATCGTCGAAGTTCGTCGTGCCCCGCATGTTGGGCAGCGATCCGTCATCCACCATGGTGAAGACGTCGCTGGCCACCTTCTGCCCCATCTTTCCGGTGAAGGCGCCGATCTCCCGGGCGATGTTGTCGGCCTCCAGGGGGTGGCCTACGGCCTCGTGGACCAGCACCCCACCCCACCCGTTCTGCATCACCACGTCCATCCGGCCCGCAGGGGCGTCCTGGGCCTCCAGCATGGCGATGGACTCCCGGGCGCAGGTCCGGGCCACCTCCTCCGGCGTCACCTCCTCGAACATCTCGAAGCCGCTATGGAGGCTGAGCCGCTCCCGTCCCATGTGGCGGGTGCCGTTCCCCACACCCAGCGTCTGCACGATGAAGAAGAGGAGGGGAAGCTCGTCGCTGAGGTAGGTCCCCTCGCTGGTGGCGATGACGCGACCCCGGACCTCGTCGTTGTAGTTGATGCTGGTCATGGTGATGCGGGGGTCGTACTCCAGCGCTGCCTGGTCCGCCCGCTGCATCACCTCGAGCCGCCGGCTGTCGGCTACGTCCTGGAGGGGAAGGCGCACCGTCACGAAGGACGCACGGGAGGAGGGAGCCCCGATATCCATCGGCTGGACCGTCTGCCCGCTCCGGGCGATGGCGGAAGCCACCTCGGCGGCCCGCAGGAGGGCCTCCTCCGTGATCTCCTCGGTGTAGGCGTATCCCGTCTTGTCCCCGGAGATCACCCGGACCCCCGCCCCCTGGCTCACCCCGAACTCGGCGCTCTTGAAGCGGGACTCCTCCATGAGGATGGAGCGGGCGATCCGGTTCTCCACGTAGACATCGGCGAAGTCGCCGCCCCGGCTCAGGGCGCGCTTGATGGTGGCGTCCAGGATCGTGGGGTCTACCTGCACGCCGGAACGGGGCAGGTCCCCGGGAGCGCACCCCTCCAGCAGTGCCATGAGGCTGGGCGCGGTGGCCACGGCAAGGCCGCCCTTGATGGTCCGCTCCAGGAAGGCCCGCCGCGGGATGTCGGTGACGAAGTAGCCTCGGATCTTCATGCCCTGCTCCTTGTGCTTGATCATGGCAGCGCTGGGGAAGCACCGGCCGC
>Ga0068714_10002603_pt1 | contig 22883 bp, 17 predicted proteins | sample MTBNYHSulfiMetaG_FD_62988 | JGI IMG/M metagenome (GOLD analysis project Ga0068714, IMG submission 62988) | Enrichment culture microbial communities from rom New York Harbor, USA that are MTBE-degrading - MTBE-NYH (New York Harbor Sulfidogenic)... | ecosystem: Environmental > Aquatic > Marine >... | reverse complement strand
CGGGTACGGGTACGGGTACGGGGTTACACCGTGATGGTGTCGCCGAGGTCGGGGATCTTCGACGGCCAACCGAAGCTGCGCTCGAGCCGCTCGGCGAAGGCGCGCTGGGCGTCGATCTCGCCGTGGATCAGGACCACCTGCTCGGGATCGCGCTCGCGGCGGGAGAGCCACAGGATGAGCTCCTCGGCATCGGCGTGGGCTGAAAGGCCGGAGAGCTGGGCCACCCTGGCGCGGACCGGAACGTCCTGGCCGTGGATCGAGACCTGGTCGGCCCCTTCCACCAGGTCCCGGCCGCGGGTTCCTTGAGCCTGGTACCCGGCGAACAGGACCGTGTTCTCCGGGCCGGGCAGCCGCAGCTTGAGGTGGTGGAGGATGCGGCCGCCGGTGGCCATGCCGGAGGCGGAGATGATGATGGCGGGGCCGCGAAGGTCGTTGAGCTTGCGGGACTCGGAGGCGGTCGGGGTGACTCCGAGGGTCGAGGGGACGATGGGGTTGGTCCTCTCGGCCAGGAACTGCCGCATCTCCACGTCGTGCTCGCCTTGAAAGCGGCTGTAGAGCATGGTGGCCTCGATCCCCATCGGGCTGTCCAGCCAGATCGGGAGGGTCGGGATGTCGCCGTCCACCATCAGCTCGTGCAGCATGTACAGGAGCTCCTGCGTCCGGTCGACGGCGAAGGCGGGGATGAGGATCACGCCGCGGCGGGCCACGGCACCGTTGACCTCCGCGGCGAGGACCTCCCGGGGGTCGGAGGCGGGGTGGAGCCGATCACCGTAGGTGGTCTCGACGAACAGCACGTCCGACCCCGGGTAGGGTACCGGCTCCCGGAGGATCGGGACCCCGTAGCGGCCCACGTCCCCCGAGAAGTAGATCGTGCGCCGCTCGCCGCCGCGGACCTTGGTGGAGAGCTCCACCGCCGCGGCCCCGAGGATGTGGCCCTGGCGGTGGAACCGGAACCTGACCCCGGGGTTGAGGTCGACCCAGGTGCCGAACGGGACACCCCTGAGCAGGCGCAAAGCGGTCCGCGCGTCGGAGACGCGAAACAGGGGCAGCGCGGGCTCGTGCTTGGAGTAGCCGAGCTTGTTGGCGTAGCGCGCCTCCTCCTCCTGGAGGTGGGCGGCGTCGGGCAGGAGCACGCCGAGCAGCGCGCGGGTGGGCTTGGTGCAGTAGACCGGGCCGGAAAAGCCCTGCCGGGAGAGTCGGGGCAGGTAGCCGGAGTGGTCGATGTGGGCGTGGGTCAGGATGACCGCGTCGAGTTCCGAGCTGGGCGTGCCCAGTCGCTTCCAGTTGAGCCGGCGCAGGGCCGACGGACCCTGGAACAGTCCGCTGTCCACCATGGCGGTGAATCGCGGCCACTCGAGCAGGTACTTCGACCCCGTCACGCACCGGCCTGCACCGAGAACAGTGATTTTCACCGGCACCTCCCCCAGCCGCCACAGTGTACCGTGCCCCCCGCAACGTGGGTCGCCCGCTGACCGAACGATCGGTGGAACCCCGCGGAGAGCTCGGTTCGCGGGCGTGAATCAGGCTCGTTCGGTTCTCTCCGCGCTCGGGTTCGACCGGCGCAACGACAGCTGCCGCCGTCGCTGCCGCCTGACGCTGCCGGCTGCCGCTGCCCCTGCCATCTGCCGCTGTGCCTGCCCCTGTCCGCACCACCGGGGCGAATTCGCCCGAGCCCCCTTCCTGGCAGCGACGCCGTCCCCGTCGCCGTTGGCCCCGCCTGGGGTGACGACCTGTCGCCACCCCGCTCGAGCGGCGCTGCGGCAACGCTCCGGCGACAGCGCAACGCCCTCGACGGCAGCGGGGATCGGGAACGTGGGGAGCATGACGTACAATGGGAGATGTTCTCGTGCGTGGGAGGTGTGACATGGCCGAGAAGAAGGTGAGCGTGGACGAGGCCATCGACGAGGTGGCGGCGGAAGTTGGGGACAGTGCGCTGGAGGGTGTTCAGGAAGCTCTGGACAAGGCGCAGGAGTCCATGGACAGCGTGCGGGCCGTGCTCGCCGAGGCCGAGGGGCAACCGCGGGAGAAGTCCCTTCGCGCCGCAGAGCGGGCGCGGGTGCTGTTGGAGGACACCAAGCGCCACCTGATGCAGGCCCGCGAGGCCATCAGCCGCCTGGCGGCAAGGACCCGCGAGCAGGCCGAGGCGCTGTACGCGCGCGTGAAGGAGCAGTACGAGGTCCTCGCCGCTCGGACCCGAGCGCTGTACAGCTCGCTGAAGGAGCGGGTTGCGCAGCTCGACCTGAAGGGCAAGAGCGAAGACGCGCTGGAGTACATTCGCGGCAACCCGGGCAAGTCGATCCTCATCGCCCTGGCAGTGGGGTTCGTCATCGGCTATGCCACCCGCCCGCGCGAGTGACGCTCGAGGAGGCGCGCGTGAACGTTTCCTGGGATGACCACGATACCCCCGACCCCGAGGACGACCTTATCGGCGACGGCCCGCCCGCGGATGAGACCGGCTCATCGGGAGGGGGCGAGGAGTCAGCACCTGGTGACGCCGCTGTTCCGCGGCGCATCGACGCGGACGCGATCCTCGACACCCTCGTGCCGCGCTCCATCGACTGGCGCGCAACCGTCCGCAGGCACCCCGTGACCTCCGTGGTCACGGTGGCGCTGGTGGGCTACCTGGTCGGGCGGACCCGCGGCTCCGCCATCATCGCCGGCCTGTCGGCGGGTGCGTCCACCGCCCTCATGCGCCAGCTCGGCGACGTCTTCGAGGGGGAGTTCTTCGAGTTCTGACGTGGGCTCGTCGCCCCACGGAGAGCACCCGCCGTGAGCGGAGGCGGCATCAGGCAGCATGTCCTTGAGCATCGGCCGAGCATTCCTGATCTGGCTGGTGGGGTTCCTGGTCCTGACCCTGCTCCTGGTCAGCGGCCTCGTGCTTCGTCACGAGCGACGGTTCCTCGAGGGGGAGCTCGAGGCGACCACGCGAGCCCTGGCCCGGACGCTGGCGGCGGCGGTGGCCGAAGGGGAGGCGCCGGAGCATCTTCCCCTCGACGCGATGCCCGACCTGCGGGCGGTGGAGGTCCGGGACGGCGGTGGGCGACTGCTCTGGCGCTTCGGGCCGACCTCGGAGGAAGCCAGGGCGGTGGAGAGCGGCCTGGTCGAGGTGAGAGCGCCCGTTCCGGGGGGGCCGCAGGGTGAGCTGACCCTGCTCGTTTCGCCAACTCGAGTCCATCGGCACCTTCTGGTTTCCGGCGAGCGCCTGCTCGGCGCCCTGACCGCGGCGATGCTGGTGGCACTGCTGGTCGGGGTCGCGCTGGTGAGCCGCATCGCCGGGCCGCTGCGCGCCCTGGCCGCGCACCTGCGGTCGGTGCAGCCGGCGGCGGCCGCACCCTTCGACCCGCCCCCCGTCACCGTCGCCGAGGTCGTCGAGCTCGGCCGCTCCTTCAACGACCTGACCCGGCGCCTCGAAGCCCACGAGACCGACAAGATGCAGGCGGTCGCCACCCTCGCCGGGGGGGTGGCCCACGACTTCAACAACCTGCTCGCGGGGATCCAGCTCCACCTGCGGTGGCTCGAGCGTGAGCCGCAGGCCGCGGGCGAGGTGGTGGCCGCCGTGCGCGCTCTGGCGGAGGAGGGAGCGGAGGTGGTCCAGGAGCTCCTTCTCTTCTCCCGGCGCGAGACCACCCCCCACCGCGAGCTGGACCTGGCCCGGTTGGTGGTGGACCAGGGGGAGGTGCTCCGGCACCTGGTCCCGGAGGGGGTCACGCTCGAGGTGGACGCGGTCCCGGGGCCGCTGCCGGTGGTCGGCAACCCGGTCGCCCTGAGGCGGCTGCTCCTGAACCTGGTGCTCAACGCCCGGGACGCGGTGGCGCCGCCCCGGGGACGGATCCGGGTCGAGGTCGCACTGGCCCGCGACGGCGCCCTCATCGAGGTCGAGGACAACGGGTCCGGCATCCCCGAACAGGTGCGGCAGCGCATGTTCGAGCCGTTCGTCTCCTCGCGACGGGATGGTCGTGGCGCCGGCCTCGGCCTGGCCGTGGTCTACAGCATCGTCCGCGACCACGGTGGCACGATCGCGGTCGACTCGTCGCCGGGTTCGGGCACCACGGTCCGTGTCGGCCTTCCCGTGGCGCCGCCGGTGGTCGGCCCCGCGCCCGGGGGGGACGAACCGAAGACGGCAAAGGCCCGGGTCCTGCTGGTCGAACCGAACAGTCGCCTGGCCGCACGGGTCGTCGAGCACCTGGCGGCCGACGGGCTCGAGACTCGCCACGTGCTGTCAGGCGAGACCGCGGTCGAGGTCGCGGCCGGCTGGGACCCCCAGGTGGTGGTGGTCGACCTGAGCGGTGCGGCGGAGGCGGGGTTCGCATGGCTCGCGGGCCTCCGCGGGCCGGTCGTGATGGTGGCCGAGGCCTCCGCTGCTGCGCCGGTGGGCGTGCCGGGGATGATCCGGCTCGACCCGCCCCTCGACCCCCGGCACCTCAGCGAGGTGGTGGTCTCCCTGGTGAAAGCGACTGCCGGGCTCGCCGCCTCGGGGGACGAGGTTCTTGAGGGATGAGTCGAGTTCCAAGGGACCGACCGCGCGACCTGGACCGGGTTCTGGACCTCGACCGCTCTCGAGTGGGCCCGTCGTCGGAAAGGACCACGACCAGGTCCAGGACAAGGACCAGGACCAGGACCAGGTCGAGGATCGCCGCGAAACCGTGCGACGCTCCCCGCCGTCGGCGGGCCGCCGGGGCGGTGGACTCGGCCGGCGGGTGCAGGTAGGGTGGCCCTCGTGACCCCTGCGATGACCACTGCGCTGTCGGGCCTCGCCCGTCGCGCGCTCCGCCGCTGGCCGTGGGTCGCGCTGCTGCTCGCCTCGCTCGGCCTCCACCTGTGGCAGTTGGGGGAGCGCACCCTGCACCACGACGAGTCGATCCACGCCCACGGAGCGTGGGTCCTCTTCGACACCGGGAGCTACCGCTACGACCCCACCTACCACGGTCCGCTCCTGTACTACCTGTCCGCCGCCGCCTTCCTGGTCGAGGACTCCGACTTCACCGCGCGGCTGCCGGTGGCGCTGGCGGGGGTTTCCCTGGTCCTGGTCGCGTTCGCGCTCCGGCGGACCCTGGGGGGGCGGGCGGCGTGGTGGACCGGGCTGCTCGCCACCGTGTCCCCGATCTACCTCTACTACGGCCGTTTCCTGCGCCAGGACGTGCTCGAGGTGGCGACCGCGTCGGCGTCGGCGGTCATGGTGGTGGCGGCCCTCCGGGGCCGGCCGCGGGCCTGGGTGTGGGCCGGGGCCTGGGCCGGCCTCGCCCTGGCCACCACCGAGGTGGCCTACGTCACCGCCGCCCTGGTGGGGTCGACCTGGCTCACCCTGGCCGCGGGAGGCGGCCTCCGCCAGGCCGTGCCCGGAACCGTCCGCTGGCTGTGGCGGCATCGCCTCGGCATCGCGGCGGCGGTGGCGACCACGGTCCTCGTCTCCATCCCCATGTACACCGTCGGCTTCGCCCACGGCCGCGACTGGGCGTTCCCCCTCAAGGCGATCAGCTACTGGTGGGGGCAGCACAGCATCGAGCGGGTGTGGGGGCCGTGGTGGCACTACCTGCCCCGCCTTGCCCTCTACGAGATGCTCCCCATCGGCGCGGCCCTCGCCTGGGTCGTCCGCCGCCGCCGGCGGCTGCGCCGCCTCGAGCTGGCCCTGCTGGTGTTCGGGCTCGAGTCGATCGCCATGTACTGCTACCTCGGGGAGAAGGTCCCCTGGCTCGCGGTCCACCAGGTGTGGGCGTTCCTCCCCCTCGCCGGGTGCCAGCTGGCCCGAACCTTCGGCCCCCACGGTCGATGGTGGAGTCGCACCGTGGCCGGCGTCGCCATCGTCCTCACCACGACCTCCGCCCTGGTGGCCAGCTTCGTGCTGCCGGAGATCTCCCCGCGGCGGGAGCGGGTGGAGGCGCTGCACTACGTGCAGACCTGTCCGGAGGTGAAGGGGGTGGCGGCCGAGGGGGTCGCCCTGGCGGCCGCGGGCGCCGACCCCGCGGCGGCGGTGGCGGGGGAGGCGGGGTGGCCGCTGACCTGGTACTGGCGGCGGGTGCCGGTGTGGTGGCAGGAGCCGGAACCGGGGACGAGACCGCCGTTGGTACTGTGCGACCCGGACCAGGAGCCGGAGGTCCGACGGGTGCTGGGGCCCGGGTACCGGAGCGAGCGGGTCCCGTTACGGGCCTGGTGGCCCCCCCCCGACAACCCCGTGCCCTCGCCCTCCGAGCTGCTGCGCTACATCGTGACGCGTCGCCCCTGGAGTGGGATCGGCGCGGCAGAGGGGGTGGTGCTCCGACCCGGCGAGGAGCCGCCGGGAGCGCGAGAGGTCCCGGTCCCGGCGACCCTGGCGGCGGCTCTCGGGGCCACCGGGGCGCGCCTGGTGGGGGAGGGCTGGCTGTCGGAGCCGTGGGGCATCGCGGTGGCCGCAGACGGGACCCTGGCGGTGGCAGATGTCGGCCTTTCGGCCGTGGTCCTGTTCGACCCGGCGGGCGTGCCGAGGGTGGTGGAGGTGCCGGGGGGGCTCAAGCAACCGGAGGCGGTGGCGTGGACGCCGGACGGCGTGCTGGTCGTCTCCGACACCTGGGGGCACCGGGTTCTCCTACTGCGCCCCGACACCGGCGCGGTGGCGCCGCTGCCCGAGCCGGAGGGAGGGTGGTTCGGGCCGCGGGGGGTGGCGGTGTCGACAGGCGGGAGGCTGGCGGTCAGCGACACCGGCAACAAGCGGCTCGTGCTCTTCGCGCCGGGGGCGACTCGGCTCGAGACCTGGGGCTCGGCCGGGGCCGCGCCGGGTGAGCTGGTGGAGCCGGGGGGACTGGCGTTCCTGGGCGAGGTGCGCGTGCTGGTGTGCGACACCGGCAACCGCCGGCTGCAGGTCCTGGGCGACGCCGGCGCCGCCCCGGTGGTGTTGCCGCTGCCGGGTACCTGGGCCGACTTCTACTCGCGGCCGCAGGTGGCGGTCCTTGGGCCGGATCGCTGGCTGGCGAGCGACCCCCCGTCGGGCGCGCTGGTGGAGGTCGCGGGGCGTGACGTCCGCCGGCACGACCTGCGCCTCGACGGGGTCGAGCCCACCGGGCTGGCGGTGTCGGGCTCGGACTTCTACCTGGCCGATCGGCGCGGCTGGGTGTGGCACCTCCACCTCGAGCCGTGACCCGCTTCCCGGAGCGGGCCGGGAGATGTCAAAGCTGCTTGAAAGGGGAAGGTTGTACCTTGACGGGCTGAGCTTGCCAGCCCATTGTGGTCTGGGAGTCGACCATGAGTAGGAGTGTCTCTCTCCGTCCCCGTCGGTCCGCGCTGGGCCGGGTGGGGAACGTCGGCCGCGAGCGCGGCTTCACCCTGGTCGAGGCGGCCGTGGTCCTGGCCGTCATCGGGGTCATTGTCGCCTTCGCGATCCCGAACCTGTTCCGCGCCCGGGTGCGCGCGATCCAGCTGTCACAGATGAAACAGGTGCGGCAGGCGGTCATGCTGACCCGGGTCGACGCCATCAGGGGGGGGCGGCAGACCGTGCTCGGCTTCGCCACCGAGCTCGGCCGGCCGGCCCTGATCGCCTGGCGGGACGACAACGGTGACGAGGTCCGCCAGGCCAGCGAGGCGATCATCCGTCGCTGGAGCTTCTCCGAGCGGGTGACCGTGGCCGACGACCCGGAGATTCCGCTGCGGCTTCTCACGGGCGCCGGCACCGCCAAGGGGGTGGTGTTTCTGGCCAACGGCACCGTGCTCTCGGACGACGCCGGTGGGCCCACCGGTTCCGGGGCCTTCCGGGTCACCGACCGGAAGGACAACCGCTTCCAGGTCGAGATCCAGGGCGGCTCCGGGTCGGTGACCGAGCGGATGTGGGACCCGGACGGGGGCACGTGGTCGGACCGCTTCGTCCACTGGAGGTACTGACGATGAGCCAGGCACAGGGGGGCAGGAGTCGGGAGGCCGGGTTCTCGCTAGTCGAGGTGCTGGCCGCGGTGGCCATCCTCGGCATCGTCGCCCTCGGGATCGTCGGCCTGTTTTCCCACTCCATCGTGGTCAACGCCTCCGGCTACGACTACGCGGTCCTCTCCGGGGTGGCTCGCCAGGCGCTGGAGCAGCTGCAGGCGCTGCCCTTCGAGGACGCCGCGCTGGTAGCCGGAAACCACACCCTGGTCGACCCGACTGGCACGGACCGCTTCACCGTCACGTACGCCGTGACCGACTTTCGGGTCAGCGAGTGGTCCGACGTGAGCGCGCCCGTGGGGTCGACCCCCCCCGACCCGTCGGCCTGGCCGGTCCCCGGGGTCGAGGCCGCCAACTTGAAGCGGATCACTCTGGGGGTCGCTTCGGAGAGCCAGAACCTGTTCGGCAACCGCCAGTTCGTGGCCACCGCCTTGAAGGCGCCGTGAGGGAGGGGAATTGCGACACCACGACGGCTTCACCCTGATCGAGCTCCTGGTGGCGGTGGCATTGCTGGCGATCTTCATTGTCGGCATCCTCAGCCTGTTCGACACCTCGCAGCGGGTGGCCAAGACCGAGACCGCCCTGGCCGACACCCAGGAAAACGTCCGCTACGCCGCGTATCACCTCCTGCGGACCGCCCGCATGGTGGGGGGCACCGCCATGCCCTTCGCCCACGACGAGGGGGGCGCCGATGTCTGGGTCGCGGGCCGCTTGCAGAACAACGTCTCGAGCTTCACCAACGAGTTCGACAGCACCACCGTGCCGACTACGGCGGGCAGCGACGTCGTGACCCTGCGCGGTTTCTTCGAGCGCAGCCCCTACTTCGTGAACCCGAACCGCTCGCCGAGCCCCGACATCGACTGGTCCGGGTCCCCCCCGACCGTGACCGTGCACCAGAACGTCGGTGCGGTCAACGACCTGTCGGTGGTCGCAAACGAGCTCGCCGGCCGGGGCATCGTGTTCATGGGGCAGAGCCAGTACGCGGTGTCCGTGGTGACCGGCAACAGCGCACCGTTCGACAGCGGCGGCGAGCAGGTCGTCACCGTCGAGTTCGCCAGCAACCCGGGTGCGCCCTGGTCCACCTTCAACCCCACCGGCGCCTGGGTCGCCCCGGCTTTTCCCGTCTACCGGGTCGGCATCCTCGACTCCTACACGTACTACGTCAGCCGCGATTTCCGACTGATGCGGATCCGTGCCGGCAGCGCCGGGGCCGAACCGGTGGCGATCAACATCGGCAACCTCCAGTGCTCCCTCGCGGTGGACGGGGTCGACCCCGACCTCGCCATCGACGCGTGGCACGACGCTCCGACGGTTGCCAACGTCAGCGGCGACAACACGCCGGTCGCCCTCGAGCTGACGGTTTTCGGCCGGACTCGGGAACCCGTCATGGGCTGGACGGAGCCGCCCACCACCTTCCAGGTCCGGGACCTCGGGGCCAACCTGACGTCGGTGGTGGACCTCAGCGCCAAGTGGCGCCGCATGCAGGTCACCGCCACCCTGCGCGACTTCGTGCTGTGAGGAGGACGCGATGACCCCCAGACTCACCTCGAGCGGGCGCGACGGCGAGCGGGGCTCGGCCCTGATCCTCGCCCTGCTGGTCGCGCTGGTGCTGGCCTTCCTCGGCCTCGGCCTGCTCCTGCAGACCTCCCTCGGTCTGCAGGCGGCGGGCGCCGACCGCTGGGTCACCAAGTCGATGCACGCCGCCGAGGCGGGGCTGATGATGCAGATCGAGATGGTCCAGCTCGAGCAGCTCGGCGCGCCGGGGGTCTTCCAGCTCGAGGACGACCCGGCCTTCTCCGACGTCACCCTGCTCCGTGGTCGCTACCAGGTCACCGTCAGCGACCTGTGCGAGGTGGAGCCGGCGTCTCCGGCCCTCTTCTGGGAGTGGCCCAAGTTCGGGCGGCGGTACTTCCACGCCCGCAGCGCGGCGAGCCGCAACGTCGGCAACCTGGTGGGCCTGACCCAGGCCACCGTGGAGGCCGACATTTCGGTGTGGCCTTTCGAGATGGCCGGCTTCGTCCCGGTCGCCATGTGCAACTAGGGGGCGGTCATGAGGCACGCGACAACACTGGCTGTGGCGCTTCTCGCGCTGGTGGCGGGAGTGGTGGGGACCGCTCGGGCCGAGGACAAGGACCTCCTCCGGGAGCAGTCGGCGCCCCCCAACATCCTGTTCATCCTCGACAGCTCCACCTCCATGGCGGGCTCCATCGAGGGGATCCCGGTGGCCGGTGGCGTGAACACCGGCGAGCCGATGGTCCCCGGGGCGGGGGACGACCCCTACTCCCGCATGGGCATCGCCAAGCAGGTGCTGCGTGACTTTCTCGACTCGGTCTCCGAGGCCAACTTCGCCCTCGCCGGGTACGCTCAGGATGTCCAGGCGGTGCCGGCCAAGCACTGGGCGTACGAGGCGGTGGACGGCGACCGTTTCCGAATGGTCGAGCCGCAGTACGCCTACCGCTTCGGTTACAACCAGGAGTACAGCCAGCGCTACCTCGAGAAGCCCAACCCCGCGGCCTTCGCCAGCGACGTGCTGTTCGGGTTCAGCCCCTACTACGCCGCCAGCACGGACCTGGCCGACATCCAGGCCCGCTACGGGCCGCTGCTGGCCGACACGGTCGACCCCATCCTCCCGTTCGACTACCTGCCCATCTACCTCGGTCAGTGCGTCGACCCGAACAACACCCCCAACGACGCCAGCGATGACGTGTGCCCCTACGGCGTGTTCCCGGTCCTGGGGAGCGGCTCGGCCGACGACCGGTGGAGCTACGGCAGCGGCGGCAACCGCTTCCAGAACTGCGACCCGGCCAGCAATCCCGACGACGAGCACGCCCAGGTGCCAGCCTGGAACGCGAGCGACCCGCACCCGTGCGACGTCTTCTGGGAACGGCCGAGCTCCTCCGGCACCGGGGTCGTCCAGTACGCGCGCCGCATCCGCCTCCAGATCCAGGACGGTTACTCGTTCCGGGGCCTCGACGCGGGCGGGAACCTGACCGGAAACCTGGAGGTCGCGGACCTCGGCGAGGATGACTACGACGGCGGCGGCGCCGACCCCGACCTCGACGGGTCGCAGACCAGCGACTGGCTGCTCTACGTCGACATGGTGGAACAGCGCCGCAGCCGCGAGTGCAATCCGCCGGCGCCGCTGGCGACCTGGACCCCGACCCCCACCGTGACCCCGACCGCCACCCCCACCCCGACCGCAACCGCCACCGTCACCCCCACCCTCTGCGGGGCCTTCGGTACGGGTCTTCGCGGCCACTACTACCAGGACATCTCCTCGACCGTGGGCGGTTTCACCGCGCTCATGGCGGAGCGGGACGACGCGCAGGTCGACTTCCCGGTCGGCGGTGGGGCCAACACCACCAGCGGCACCTTCCACCCCAACCTGGTCAACGCCCAGTACTTCTCGGTCCGCTGGACCGGCCGGCTGTTCGTCCAGTACGGCGGCACCTACACCCTCTACAGCACGTCGGACGACGGTCAGCGCCTCTACATCGACGGCAACCCGGTCATCAACGACTGGACCAACCACGGCATGACCACCCGCACCGCCACCGTGGACTTCGAGGCCTGCACCTTCCACGACATCGTGGTGGAGTACTACGAGAACACGGGCGGCGCGGGCATCTTCCTCGAGTGGTCGTCGGCCTCGCTGCCGCGGCAGCTCATCCCGCAGCCGAACCTCTACCTGCCCGCGGGCGTCAACCCGCCGCCGGACTGCAGCGACCTGACCCTGACCAGCTACCGCATCTCCGGCGACAGCATCCTCGCCGACATCAGCAACACCTCCCCCTGGGGCGCTGCGCTGGTGCAGACCGACTTCAGCTGGACCGACGTCAACCACCCCAACCAGTACGTCGACTACTTCCAGCTCGGCAGCCACCGGTACTACACCGGCAACGGCTACGACCCGCCCACGGCCACCGGCAACTACACGGTCATGGCTTCCGGCGCCTCCGCCACCTGGGATGCCGACTTCGGCAGCGCCATCACCCCGCTGACCGGCGACTTCTCCACCGAGCTCCAGGTCAGCCTCGGCGGAACCATGTGCACCCTGACCGGCTCGACCGGCGTGGCCACCCCGACCCCGACCCGGACGCCGACCGCGAGCCGGACCCCGACCATCACCAACACCCCGACCCGGACCCTGACTCCGACCATCACCAACACCCCGACCCGGACCCTGACTCCGACCATCACCCTGACGCCGAGCCGGACGCCGACCCGGACCAACACCTACACACCGAGCCGGACCTACACCCCGAGCCTGACCCGGACCCCGACCGTGACCCGGACCCCGAGCCGGACGCCGACCATCACGGCGACGCCGCCGCCGACCAACACGCCGACCTTCACGGCGACGCTGCCGCCGACGCAAACACCGTCGCGGACGCCGACCCGCACCGCGACGCCGCCGCCGACCAACACGCCGACGCGGACGCCGACCGGGACCAACACGCCGACGCGGACGCCGACGCCGACGCCGTCGCCCACCAACACGCCGCGGACCTGAGGGGGAGAGGCCATGACAGGCTCGAGCCACGTTTCGTTCGCACACCCGGGCCCGCGCGGCCGCCGCCCCGTCGGCTGGTCGGTGGCGGCCGTGGCCGTGGCGGCCGCCCTGGCGGCGTCGCCGGCCGCGGTGCGGGCCCAGATTTACCTGCCCTCCGACCCCCCGACCGAGGTCCTGGCGGAGGACTTCGAGGACGCTTCCGCCTTCGACGTCGCGTGGACCCTCGAGGGCACCCACGACCTCGCCTTCGGCGACTGGGCAAGCTCGAGCGTCGGGTGTGCCGGCAGCGGTCACTGGGGCCTCCAGGCGCTCCGGCAGACCGCCTCGGACGCCAGCGGTGCCCCCGGCGCCATGCTGGTCGCCACGTCGATCCCGGAAGACCCGTCCTTCTCGGCCTACGACTGGACCAGCTACCGGCTCGAGGTAGACTTCTCGGTGTCGAGCGCGGCCTCGCGGGTGGGCTTCGTGTGGGCCGGTTCGCAGGACCTCCTCGGCGTCGGCAACGGACGCGACAACGCCTACGTCGTGGTGGTCGAAGACGCCCAGACGGCCGCCTCCGCGGCGGCCGGCGGCCGCGCCCGCTGGCGGCTGTACAAGCGCACCGGCGACTCCACGATGCAGGTGAACACCGGGCTGGTCCAGCTGCCGTCGAGCGCCGGCACCACCGTCCTCCAGGGCGGCTGCTACCGGCTGCGGCTGGAGTGGTTCTGCGGCAACCTCCAGGTGTCGATCCGGCGCTTCGTCTACGACGCGAGCTGCCCCGGCGGCTGCGCCTCGGGCTGCAACCTGATCGGCGCCGACCCCTGCACCCCGGGCGAGCCCGAGCGGTGCTGGTGCTCCTTCATCCGCTGGACCGACCCGATGCCGCTGGACCCCGGCGCGACCGGCATCTTCACCGGCGGCTCGGGCGCCGCCCAGGCCACCTACCTCGACAACTTCTCGGCCGGTACCTGGGGGGTGAGCTGCGCCAGCATCTGCGCGCCGTGGAGCCCGTACAGCGAGAGCTGGGCGGTGGCGGGCGAGGCCCGCGACACGATCCGCTTCAAGCACCTGTTCGAGGGCGGCCTCATGGACCAGCGCTACGGGCTGCAGGACACGGGCATGGGGCGGATCGACGCGGACGTCCTCGAGCCGATCCCGGAGATCGGCGAGGTGGACGGTTTCTGCAACGGGTGGCGGGTGCTGGTGGACCTGCCCGACCCCACCGCCTCGGCGGGGGCCAACGTCGGTGACATGCGCAAGTTCCTCGAGCCGATCGCCACCGCGGTGCAGTACGAGGACGACGGCAACGTTTACACCGCCGACGCCGCGTTCGTCGACACCTTCGACAACGACCCCGCCAGCCTGGACTACAACCCCATCCCCCTGGTGGCGTCGGGGACCACTCCCCTCGCCGCCGCCCTCAAGGACGCCTACGACTGGTACGTGGCCAACCTCTCGCCGGGCGGGATCTGGGCGGACGACCCCCTCGCCCTGTGCCGCAACTGGTACGTGGTGCTGATCACCGACGGTGAGGAGAGCTGCCAGCGCCGCGCCGCCGGCGAGACCCCGGCGGCATGCGAGGCGGGGCAGGCCGGGGCGCCCGCTGCTCTCGCGGGCAACAGCTTTGCCGACCCGCTGTCCACCACCGGGGTGCCCCTGCGGCCGGTCCCGGTGAACGTGGTCGGGTTCTCGGCCGGGGCCGGCGGCGGGACCATCGCCTGCGCCGCTGCCAACACCGGCGGCGAGTACCTCACCGCCCAGAACGCCTCCCAGCTCGCCGACACCCTGTACGACATCGTCAACTTCATGCTGGAAGAGGACCGCGCTTTCGTCCCGGTCGCGGTCTCGCCCTCGACCACCGCCCAGGGCGCCACCGGCGACTACCTCGTGCTGGTGCCGCAGTTCGTGCCCGAGAACCAGAGCCCCATCTGGGACGGCCACCTGTACGCCTTCAGGCTCACGAGCACCCAGAGGACGGTGCCGGTGATCCCGCCGGGCGAGGAGGGCGAGGGGATGATCGACACCTCGCTGGCGCTGTGGGACGCGTCAGACGCGCTCGGTACCCAGCTCAGCGGCGCCAGCCCGGTCCGCCACACCTTCTGGCCCCGGTTGAGCGGCAGCACCTGGACCCGGGTACCCCTCGAGAGCGTGCCGGGAGATGCCACCCTCAAGGCCGAGTTCGAGACCCTCCTCGACCACACCGGCGGCGTCGACCCCACCGAGGTGCAGGAGATCGTCGACTTCCTGCGTTTCTTCGACCCGACCGCACGGCCGGTGTCGTACCCCCTCGGCGACATCTTCCACTCCTCGCCCGCGGTCATCGCGCCGCCGAACTACTTCCCGTACTACAACAACGGCGTTCACGACTACGCGGACTTCGTGACCGACAACCAGTACCGCCGCAAGGTGGTGATGGTGGGGGCCAACGACGGGCTGCTGCACGCCTTCGACGTCGGCGCCTACGACCGTGACGAAACCAACTTCGACAATCGCTTCGACTTCGGCACCGGCCGCGAGCTGTTCTCGGTCCTCCCCCTCGGCGTGATGGACCGGGTCTACAACCTGGTCAACGGCACCGAGCAGCAGTACCTGGTGGACGGCGGCACCGTCAGCGCCGACGTGTTCGTCACCCCGCCGGGCGCGAGCGACCGCGAGTGGCGGACCATGTCCATCACCGCCCTCCAGCAGGGGGGGCGCAGCTACCTCGCCCTCGACGTCACCCACCCCGATCCCCCGGGCACCATCGGGTCGGGCATGCCGGCGGACGCCGCCTGCCTCGACGGCAGCGCATCCGGCTGCACCGGGGTCTATCCCCGGGTGGCGTGGGAGCTCACCGACACCTCGGACGAGGACGGCAACTGCCCTGGCGGCCTCATCGGGGACCAGTGCGCCCCCTACTGGGACCTGGGTCGGACCTGGTCGCCGCCGGCGGTCGCCCGGGTCAAGCAGGACAGCGTGTCGTCGCCGGGTGGCGTCGACGACATGTTCGTCGCCTTCTTCGGCGGCGGCTGGGACGACCAGAACTACAAGCGGGAGGCGTACTCCTCCCTGACCGGCAACTTCTTCTACGGGGTAGACGTGGGGACCGGGGAAATCGTCTACAAGCAGGCCATTCCGGGCAGCATGGTCCCCGGCGGGGTGTCGACCCTGGACGCCGATGCCGACGGCTTCGTGGACCGGGTGTACTTCGGCGACACCACCGGCGGCCTGTGGCGGCTGAACGTGACCGCCGAGGCGGCCTTCTCCGGCACCCCGCCCCGGGTGACCAACTGGGCCCTGACCAAGATCTACCAGCTCCCGGTCGAGCAGGAGTTCTTCAACCGGCCGGTGGTGGTCCCGGCCCTGTTCTCGGGGGGCGCCTACACCTGGGCCCTGGCAATCGGCTCCGGCGACCGTGCCAACGTGACCCTCGAGGACGAGGTCGAGAACCGCTTCTACGTCGTTCTCGACATGGGCGACAACGTCACCCGCACCGAGGCCAACCTGCACGGGATCATGGTCGACCCCCCCGACCCGCTGGTCGCGGCCGGCACCAGCTACCTCAACCCCCCCACCACCTACGGCTGGTACCTCCACCTGCGCCCCAACGAGAAGGTGAACGCGGACGCCATCGTCGCCGGTCAAAAGGTGCTGTTCAACACCTTCGAGCCGAGGCCGATGGAGATCGACCCCAACGACCCCCGCTGCGTCGCGATCGGGGTCGGTCGCCTGTACGAGGTCTTCTTCAGCAACGCGAACTCCCTCGGCGAGGACGGCCAGCAGAACCCGCCCGGCAGCCCCGACCCCCGCGACGAGGACCTCGAGGAAGGCTTGATCGCGGGAGGTACCGCCTATACAATCGGTGACACCACGGTGGCCCAGTTCACCACCTGGGAGGGTCAGATGGTGGAGCGGGAGATCGCGCTCTACCGCGAGCATGTTGTGACGAACTGGCGTCAGGACTGAGACGCGGTCGGGACGGTGCCTATGCGACGCGCACTGGGTGTCATGCTGCTGGTGGTGGTCGGGGCGGCGACGGCGGCGGCGGTTGACGTCGTGCTGCGGGACGGGACCGTGATCCACGCCACCTCCTACCAGGTCACCGGGTCCTATCTCACGCTGGTGCTCCCGGACGGCCGCCAGGTCGCCTACTCCACCAGCGACGTCGACCTCGACGCGCTCAAGGCGCAGGAGGCCAGTGCCGAGGAGGAGGCGCCGGCGGCACCGGTTGCCGCGGGCATGGCTGCGGCCCAGGCGCAGCTCGACGCTCCCGCGAGCGTCACCATCTCCGACGCCGACGTGCAGCACGTCGCCGAGGCCGAGGAGGAAACGCCTTCCGCGACCGCAGGACCGCCGGCCGGCTACCGGGAAGGGGGCCAGGTCGGCCTCCAGAACGTCCGCCTCAACCAGGTCGAGCCCGGGCTCTGGGAGGCGACGGGCGAGGTGGTCAACCACACCGGCCGCACGGTCGGTGACGTCCGCGTCCAGCTCGAGCTCCACTCCGACGCGGAGGGGATGCTCAGCAGCACCGACGTGGCGGTGACGAGCGTCCTCGAGCCGACGGCCAAGGCCACCTTCAGCCACCGTTTCACGGCGGGGACCGAGAAGACCCCGCGGGTCCGCGCCCGGGTGTTCTGGATGCAGGAGGAGCCCGCCGACTCGGCGGCGCCCCCGGCCACCGGTGGTGGGGGGGGCCCGGCGTCCACTGGCGGACAGGCCGACACCCGCCCCACTCCGAGGTCCTGATCCGGATGATGCCCCGCGGGCGGACCACGGGCCCGGCCGGCGCCGTGGCGGTGGCTGGTGCCGTGGCTCTCGCGCTGTGCAGCGCCTGCGGGCGAGGCGGGCCGCGGGGCGGAGTCAGCATGGCGACGGTGCCGGTGGAGTCCAAGGGGGTGGGGGTCTCGGTTCGCGATCTCGCGGCGCAGCCGGAGGGTGAGCGGCTCAAGTGGACCTTCACCCTCGCCTGTGACGAGCCCGAGGGCTGCCGCGGCACGTTGCGGGTCGAGGTTCGCTACCGGTCGCAGGGCGAGCCGCGGGTGTTCAGCGCGACCCGCGAGGTTGATCTCCCCCTCGGTGGCGAGGTCCGTGTCGGCCGTACCGGCCAGCTCGAGAAGGTCGACGGGGTCGACCGGGTCCGGGTGGCCCTGGTGGCGCGTCCGCCGGAGGGGCCGACTCCGCCGGGCGCCCAGCCCCGCCCGACCCCCCGGGTCTGAGCGGAGGTGAGCCCATGACGAGGTTCCTGTGCGTCGTGGCCGTCGTGTCGTGCCTGATGGTGACCGTCGCGTGCCGGCGCGAGCCACTGCCGGAGCCGCTCGCACCGCCGGAGGCGGAGCCCACCGAGACGCTCCCGACCCCAGCCGTCCGGTCGTTTGCCAACCTCGAGCTGCGCCTGACCGCGGAGGACCTCCCGGCCCCGTTCGCGGTGGAGGTGAGCGAGGGCTCGACCCTGGTCCTCGGGACCGACACCGACGGCGTGACGGTGGTGGTCGACGCCCACGGCGGCCTCGGGCCGGACCAGCTGCAGACGCTGGCCCGCCGCCAGGCCGCGCGCGTCGAGCGGATGAACCGGGGGCGCGTGCGGGGCACCGACGAGGGGAAGGGTCCCCTCGGACCCCTGGTCTGGGTTCGCGCGGAGGTCGTCGAGGACGACGAGCCGGTGGCGATCACCCTGCTCGTCACCGGGCACCCCGCGGGCGACGGCCTGATCAGCCTGTGGTACACCCACCCTCCGGGGGATGACGACGTCCGCCGCCAGCAGTTGCTCGACCTCCTGCCCCACCTGAGGGCGCGCTGAGCCTGCGCGGTAGAGCTCCCACCGTGACGGTGACTGCAGATCGCCGCAGGGGCTCGACTCGCAGGCTCTCGCAGAATCCCTGACGCTGTGTTGGCCGTTGCGTGCTGGAGGAGCGCGGGCGTCTCGCCCGCGGGGGTGGGACAACCAGTGATGCGGCTCGCGGTCCGTCATCCGGGATCGGGCGGCCGGCGGCGGGGAGCGGGGAACGGGACCAGGATCGGTATCGGACCCGGGAGCGCGACGACCCCGACCCTGCTTCCCGTCACCCGAGCCCCGCCGCCTGCGGCCAGCGGCCCGTCGTCCGGGACCGGGCGGCCGCTCACCCCCGCGGGTTCAGCCGCCACCAGGTCATGGCGCGCACCTGGTCGAAGAGGTCCAGGACCTTTCCGGCGCTCCCGGGGTCGATCGCCCCCGCTCCGGCCACGAGCCGGAGGTGGGTGTCGACCTCCTTCGCTGAGGCATAGGCGATGTGCCAGTGATAGAGCCGGTCTCGGCCGGATCGGCCGTGCCCTTCCGAGAGGTTGGCGGCAACCGAGGTGGCGGACCGCACGATCTGGTCGGCGAGGCTCCTGAGGGGGGCTGGCACTCTACGCGCGATGGCGAGCGCGATGCCCGCGGCCTTGATGGGGGTGGTGAGGACGATGAGCTGGTTTGCGGGGATCTCGAGCATGCCCCCCGCCCCCTAACTGCTCGCTGCCGCTGCCGCTGCCCCTGCCGCCGTCCCTGTCAGCCCTCATCGTGCCACAGGGATCCCTCCCTCAGGCCTCGGCCGCTCGCCATGACGGGGCCTGGGGGCGCGCCTCTTTGCCAGCGTCCCCGCCCCGCAGCCTGTAGAATGCCCGGAGTGCGCTGGAGGGGAGCTGCGACGATGGGACATGACTTCGAGCGGGTGGAGACGGTCAACCGGGTCACGGCGTGGCGTCACCGCGGCAACGGTCTCAGCGTCTTGACGTGCCCGACGCTGGTCGCCCCGGTGGTGTCGTTCGGGGTCGTGTACCGGGTCGGTTCCCGCAACGAGGGGGCCGGGCAGACCGGCGCCACCCACGTCCTCGAACACCTGATGTTCAAGGGGAGCCGGCGGTTCAACCGGCAGGCGGGGACGTCGGTCGCCCGCGTCCTGCAGCGGGTCGGGGCGCAGTTCAACGCCACGACCTGGCTCGACCGCACCAACTACTACGCCACCTTGCCGAGCGAGCGCCTGGAGCTGGCGGCGGAGATCGAGGCCGACCGGATGCGCGGTGCGTTGGTGCGGGACGAGGACCTGCAGAGCGAGCGCACGGTGGTGCTCAACGAGCTCGACCGGGGGGAGAACGAGCCGTTCGAGGTGCTGCTCAGGACCTCCTTCGCCCACGCCTACCTGGAGCACCCGTACCGCCACCCGACCATCGGGTACCGGGGGGACGTGGAGACCCTCTCTGCCGCTGTCCTGCGGAGCTTCTACGACACCTTTTACCACCCCGACAATGCCACCGCGATCGTGGTCGGCGAGGTCGACGAGGGGGAGGCGCTCGAGGTGGTCGAACGTCACTTCGGGCTGATTCCCCCCTCCGCGGCGCCGATCCCGCGGGTGGTGCTGAGGGAGAGCCCGCAGCGGGGGGAGTGCCGGTTCGAGGTCCACCGCGCCGCCGAGCTCGGCTCCCTGATGCTGTCGTGGCACATTCCGGAGGGCCTCCACGCCGACTTGCCTTCGCTGCAGGTGCTGGCTCAGGTCCTCGCCGAGGGGGTGACCTCGCGCCTGTACCAGTCCCTGGTCGAGACCAACCGCTGCCTCGGGGTGCAGGCCATGGCCCTGGAGCTGCACGACCCCGGCCTGTTCCAGGTGTCGGCGACGCTCGCCCCCGGGGTCGAGCACGCCGCGGTGGAGGAGGCGATCCGGGACGAGGTCGGCCGCCTCGCCGCCGAGCCTCCCCACGCCGACGAGCTGCTCCGCGCCAAGGTCCAGGTCCGGGCCGACCTCGCCTTCGCCCGCGAGTCGCCGGCCCAGATCGTGGCGGTCCTCACCGAGTCGGTGGCGATGGGGGACTGGCGGCGGTGCGAGCGGGAGATGGAGCTGATCTCGGCGGTGTCGGCACAGGACGTGCAGCGGGTCGCCGCGGGTTACCTGTCCAACCGCAACCTCACCGTCGGGTGGCTGGTCCCCGACCGCGGAGAGGGTGGCCCGGTCCCCCTGCCCACTCGACCCGGCCCGTGCAACCTGCTGCCGCCGTTCGCAGAGCGGGTCGAGCAGTTCGAGCTGCCCGGCGGCGCCCGCCTGGCGGTGCTGCCGAACCCCCACTCGCCGACCGTGACCATCGGCGCCACCGTCCGGGCGGGCGTGGCGAGCGAGCCGGCCGGACGCTACACCGTTCCCGGGGTGACCGCGGCCATGCTCGAGCGGGGGAGCCAGCGGCACAGCCGGCTCGAGCTCGCGCGGGAGCTCGAGGACCACGGCCTCCAGCTGCACGTGGAGACCTCGGGCAGCTTCCCCACCACGGTGGCGGTGGCGGCGCACGGACTGGCCGAGGAGCTGCCGAGGCTGGCGCGGTTGATGGTCGAGGTGCTGCGGACCCCCACCTTCCCGGCCGACGAGCTGGCCAAGGTCAGGGAGCGAATGCTCGGCGGGCTGGCGCGGGAACGGCAGGAGACCTTCCCGCAGGCGCTCGCCGCGTTCACGCGACTGCTCTACCCGGACGGTCACCCCCACCGTCGCCGGCCCCTGGAGGTACGGGAGGCCGAGCTCGCCGGCCTCGGCCGCGAGGACCTGGCCGAGTTCCACGCTCGGGCCTACGGGCCCGGCTCGCTGACCATGGGGGTGGTGGGGGAGGTCGCGGCGGGGCAGGTCCGGGACCTGTTCGGCGAGCTCCTGGCGGGGTGGGAGGGGGGGCGCCTCCCGCTGCCGGACCCCCCGCTGCCAGGTGCGCCGACCACTCGGCGTGCGCTGGTCCCGCTGGTCGACCGCCCGAACCTGGACGTGTTCCTGGGCCACGCCGGGGGCCTCCTGGTGGGCGACGAGGACCACCCGGCGGCCGTGCTCGCCAACTCCTGCCTCGGCCAGTCCACCCTGACCTCGCGGCTCGGGGCGGCGGTGCGGGACGAGGCCGGCCTGACCTACGGGGTGGTGAGCCGGTTCTTCTGCACCCTCCACCTTCCCGGGCCGTGGGCGGTGGCGCTCAGCGTCGGCGGTGCCGACCTCGACCGGGCCGAGGCGCTGTGCCGGGAGGTGATCGGGCGCTACGTGGACGAGGGACCCGGCGACGCGGAGCTCGAGGACGAGCGCCAGGCGCTTTCCGGCTCCTTCCGGGTGGCGCTGGCCACCAACGGAGGGGTCGCGCGGCAACTGGTCGTGGCCCTCACCGCCGGCTTGCCGGTGTCGTTTCTGGACGACTATCCGCGGCGCCTTCTGGCCACCTCCCGCGATGAGGTGGTGGCCGCGCTGCGCCGCCACGTCAGGCCGCAGGATCTCGTGCTCAGCGCGGCGGGGACGATCGCGGAAGGGGCACCGTAGGGCCCTCCGTCGACCACGCTCCGTGAGTCGCGCCGGCTCGATGAGTCCTTGCCAGGACCAGGACCAGGACCAGGACCAGGACCAGGTGCCCTGCTCACCCGCAGGCGAGTGGGCCGGCTACTCCCAGTCCACCATGAGGTGGTGGAGGGTGCAGCGGAGGTGAGGCTCGAGCTCGCGGGCAAGTGTCGCCTCGATGTCGCGCAGTCGCTCCCGCCGGCTGCCGTGGAGCAGAACCAGGTGGCGGCAGGCGAGGCGGTCGGAGAGGGCCACCAGGTCGTCGAGGTGGAGGTGTCCGTAGCGCTCGGCCCGGGAGCGGTCGGACGCCGAGAAGAACGAGCACTCCAGGAGCAGCACCTCGGCGGCGAGGAGGTCGGGGCGCCTGGCAAGAACCCCCGGCCCGGTGTCGGCGGCGTAGGCGAGCAGGGACCGTCGCTCCTCGACCGTGACCTCCTCCCCTTCGTGCCGGCGGCGGACGATCTCCTCCTGCTCGAGCCCGGCCAGGTCCGGGCGGAGGCGGCGCCGTCGCCAGCCGAGCACCACCCCCACGGTCTCGACCCAGTGGTCGGTCCGGAAGAACTCGAGGTCGACGTCGCCCCGGAGGCGGTGGAGAAACCCCTCGCGGGCGCCTTCCAGCCGGACGTCGTAGGGCCGTCCCCCTTCGAGGCGTGCGAACAGGGTCACCAGTTCCTTGACGTCGCCGAGGATCGCCTCGGGCACGATCAGGGTCCCCGGCCCCATCTGCATCAGGAACCGCTGACTGAGCCAGTAGCCGAGCGCCCCGAGGTGGTCGAGGTGGCCGTGACTGACGACGAGGGTTGACATCGGGGGAAGCGCGCGGTGGGGACGGCCGGCGTCGAGGGCGAGGCGGAGCTGAGGCAGGACGACCAGGCTGCCCTCTCCCGCGCGGCTCCCCCCGGCCACGGTGAGCCGACCCCACGAGGTGGCGAGCTGCAGCCGCCGCAGGGTCTCGAGGCGCTGGGTCCGGATTGCGGGGGGCGAGGGTGGGGGCGGCATGGGTCTCAGTAGCCCGTCGCCTTGACCAGGAAGAAGCCGGGGTCCTGCTCGGGCTCCGGCAGGTCGGTGCGCAGGGTCCAGTCGGTCCCCGCCCGGAGCGCTTCGGTGAAGGTGGCCTCGCCGAGCACGCCCCGCTCAGCGTCCACGAGTTGGATGCCGAGCGTGTACCGTCCCGAGGGGACGAGCAGGACCCGCTTCACCTGGCCAGCGCCCTTGCGCTTGATGCCGAGCAG